>Ga0210115_1000679_pt1 | contig 9923 bp, 7 predicted proteins | sample MayberryNW_TuleB_2_FD_185526 | JGI IMG/M metagenome (GOLD analysis project Ga0210115, IMG submission 185526) | Wetland microbial communities from San Francisco Bay, California, USA, that impact long-term carbon sequestration - MayberryNW_TuleB_D2... | ecosystem: Environmental > Aquatic > Marine >... | reverse complement strand
AGCGAGCCGCCGGTGGAATCCACAAAGCCGCCGTCGCTCGGGTGGATCAGCTCGATCCCCTGGCTGTCGAGGAGCTCGCAGAGATCAGGGCGCGGCTGGGAAGGCACGAGGACGGCCAGATAGCGTGGATGGCCGTCTTCGACGAAGCGCTTGTAGTCGGCGAGCTGGCCGATCGCCATCCTGATCGAGTTGCGCTCGACCGTCCCCTTTGCCTCAACCAAGGCGCCGGTCGTCGCGTCGTAGAGATCGGTGAAGAGGGGACGCGCCTCGCCGGGAGGAACGATCCGCTTTCGCGTGACTTCGTGGTTGCGCTGGCGCAGGTAGGTCTCCAGTTCGAGCACCAAGCGCTGCTCGCGCCGTTCGATCTCGTAGGGCTCGCGGTGAGGGGAGACAAAGGCGCGCTCGGTCTGCTGCTGCTCGATCGCGACGTTCTCGCTGACCGGCCCATCGAGTATCGCGGCAAGCTTTGAGCTGGGCCTGCCGGGCTCGATGTTTTTTGGGCGCAGACGAAAGACGATCACCTGACGCGGCGGGCCGCCGCCGGTCTCCTGAGCATCGGTCCAGTAGTACGGCCTCGTCCTGTCGAGCTCGAACTCGTCGACATAGGTGACCACGCCGCGCGCGCCCTTAAAGACCCGCAACGCGCGCCCCTCGGTCGCGTGGTTGAGAATCGAGGCGTTTCCCGACTTCATCTGTTGATCGCCGTACTGGCCCTCGCCGGTGTAGTCGAAGCACCCATCTTTTCGCCAGCCGTCGTAGTGGCCGTGAGATTCGCCGGCAACCGGGTCGGAGAAGATCAGCACGTTTGGGCTCTTGCGAGATGGACCGATGCCACCTTGGGTGCGGCCGCCATAGCGGGCTTGCAGCTCCCCGCGTTCGATCCGCGTACCTGGGGGCAACGCCCACTCGATCGGCATCGGAATATGTATATCAAAATCAGATGTCAAATTTCCGTATCCAATATAAAGATCGAAATCACATTAATCGCTGTTTACGCCAAGTTGACGCCCCTCAATCGAGGTACTAGCGTGTGTATAGGTTGAGATGACGACAGGGGAGTCGCCTTCATGCAGTCGCGGATCTCGTCGGCCGGCGACGTGGCGCGGTGATCGGTGAGCCGCGCCGGGGATGGCCAATCTGGCTCGGCCGAGGCGATTCGAGTCGAGCTCGTCGCTCGTTTGCGTGAGCGAATAGGGGAAATCGAAGACGCGGTCTTCGCCCGGGTGCGCGCCCTCTCGGAACCGGACAGCGAAGACGACCCGGAGTACATCGCCGGGCTGCGTTCAACCGTTGGGGACGTGCTCGAGTACGGCCTTGCCCATATCGAGAAGGGCGAGGAATGGACGGGTCCGATCCCATCGACCGCGGCGGCGCAGGCGCGCCGCGCGGCGCGCAACGGCGTCCGCCTCGACACGGTTCTACGCCGCTACGCTGCCGGCGACAGATTGCTGGGCGACTTCGTCATGGACGAAGCCGACAACTTCCCCAGCCAGACGCTACGCAGGGTGCTGCAGCTCCAGGCGCCCCAGGTCGATCGGCTGATGGCGGCGGTGGCCAACGAGTACATGGATGAGCTCAGCCGGATGAAGCGCTCGCCAACTCAGCGCCTCGCCGAACGCGTCCAGCGCCTCGTCGCCGGCGAAGGTCCCGCCGACGTTGGCGACCTCGAGTACACCTTTGACGCCTGGCATCTGGGCCTGGTCGCCAAGGGGCCCGATGCCGAGGCCGAAGTCCGCGCGCTGGCGGCGGGATTGGACACGCAGGTTCTTGCCGTGCCACGCGGCGACGGGATCGTCTGGGCCTGGTTTGGCGCCCGCCAATCGCTTGCGGCCCCGGATGTCGAGGCGCTGCTCGAGTCCGACGGTGCCCGTGGGGTCTTGCTTGCGGTTGGCGAGCCGCGCGCCGGCCTCGACGGCTGGCGCCTTACCCACCGCGAGGCGCAGGCGGCGCAGGAGGTGATGCTGCGCAAGCCGCAGCGGCTCACCCGCGCCCGCGACGTGATCTTGCTCGCTGCGGTCCTGCGGGATGAGGCGCTTGCCAGATCGTTGTCTGAGACCTACCTGACGCCCCTGGACGGGCACGGTGACTCGGGCGCGGTCCTGCGCGAAACGCTGCGGGCTTACTTCTCGGCCGGCCTCAACGCGGCAACCGCAGCAGCGGCTTTGGCTGTCGATCGCCACACGGTGCAGCGCCGCTTGCGCAAAGTCGAGGAGGCGTTGGGCCGGTTGCTACCCGACTGCCATGCCGAGTTGGTGGTCGCTCTGGGTCTCGACGAACTCGAATCGGGCCCCCAGGAAGACGACGTCTCGGCTGCCAGCTAACCCACTTCGGAGGTCGCGACAGGTCGAGGGGGACATCATGGTCAAGCTCGGTCGCGCGTACGCGCCACATTGGGGTATCGGGAATGCAACCCTCGGTGATACATATGGGAGCCCCTTAGGGGTGACGCATATAAGTGGCCCGTCTCGGGCTACGCGTTAGCAGCCAAAACCTATCTCTCTATCCGGTCCAACGATGCCTGTGATGCCTGGGTCACCCGATGCTGTCAAAACCGCTTCGTCTCACCTCTCCTCCGGAGGTATGGCGCGGCATTCCGCGGCATCGGGTGGCCGCAAGGCAAGGCAGTCGGCCGGTTCCCTATCGAAGATTGCCTGGGCCCCCCAACGCGAGCTGGATCACGCTGACTGGTTGGCGACCGGCCGTCGCCTGGGGGCAATCGGTCGCTGTAGCCAGTGGTGGATCGGCGACTGGGTCCGCTACGGCACAGCCAAGTGGGGTGAGAAATACGCCGAGGCAGCGCGGGTCACGGGTTACGACATCGCCAGTCTGCGCAACATGGCGTGGGTTGCTTCGCGGTTTGAACTATCACTACGTAATGACAAATTGACCTGGAGTCACCACGTCCTGCTGGCGCCGTTGGAGCCAGGCGAACAGCGGGAGTGGTTGCGCCGGGCCAGCCAGGAGCGGCTCTCGGTAGCTGATCTGCGGCTTGAGCTGCGCGCTCGCCGTGGAAGCGGAGACCGCCAGTCCTTACCAGTCGCGGACGAGGTGAAGCGCGACCGGGGTCAGCTTGCCGTTTGTCCGCACTGCGGACATGTGTTGCCGACGTCTTGAAGTTCAGTTTGCAAGCAAAATGACATAGGCCGGGGAGGCCAGGGGTGGGGGTTGTGAGCAGCGCCACGGGGATCGTAGGAGACCTGAAGCAGAACGCACCGACGGCGGATACGACCGCGCCGTTGGAGCGGCTCGAGCTGCTCTGTGACGAGGGATCGTTGGACGTGATCCGCTCCTCCGTGCGTTCGAACCGGATCGGCACCCTTGCCCGTCCCGGTGACGGGGTTGTGGCCGGCCTCGGACGGATCGGTGGTCGGCAGGTCGCCTGCTATGCGCAGGACGCGAGGTTCCTCGGCGGCTCGCTCGGTGAGGCGCAGGCGGATACGATCGACCGCCTGCTGCAACTTGCCGGGCGCGCCCGGCTGCCGGTGGTGAGCGTGATCGAGTCCGGTGGCGCGCGCATGCAGGAGGGCACGGCGGCGCTTTGCGGTTACGGCCGAATCTTCCGCCAGAACGTGCTGCTGTCCGGAGTCGTGCCGCAGATTTCGGTGATCGCGGGCTTGGCGGCGGGCGGCGGTTGCTACTCGCCAGCACTGACCGATTTCGTCGTGATGACCGAGGGCGCGGCGATGTTTCTCACCGGCCCGGCGGTGGTGCGCGATGTCGCCGGCGAGGAGATCGGCGCGCTCGAGCTTGGCGGCCGCTGGGTGCACGAGCGCAACGGTGTCTGTGATCTCGTTGCTCCCAGCGACCGTGCCGCGGTCGAGCTCGCCCGGGATCTGCTGGCTTACTTGCCGCAACATGCCGGCGGCGAGCTGCCGGGCACGGCGGCCACGCTCCCGCAGCGCGGCGATCCCGGTGGTTGTGTTCCGCGCTCGCCGCGCCGTGTCTACGACGTGCGCACGGTCAGCGAGGGGATCGTCGATGCAGGCTCGCTGCTCGAGGTCGCGCCGCGTTGGGCGCGCAGCGTGGTCACCGGCTTCGCCCGCATCGAGGGTATGCCGGTTGGCTTGATCGCCAACCAGCCGCGCTATCTCGGCGGCGTGCTCGACACCGAGTCCTCGCAGAAGGCGGCGCGTTTCGTCTCCAGCTGCGATGCCTTCGGCCTGCCGCTGCTTGTCCTCGTCGACACGCCCGGTTTCATGCCGGGCGTGCAGCAGGAGCGGGCGGGCGTGATCCGCTTCGGCGCCTCGCTTGTGCGCGCTTTTGCCGCGGCGACGGTGCCCCGCGTGACGGTCGTGTTGCGCAAGGCGTACGGCGGCGCCTTTATCGCGATGAACTCACGCGATCTCGGTGCCGACCTCGTTTTCGCTTGGCCGCAGGCGGAGATCGGCGTGATGGGGGCGGAGCCGGCCACCGGGATCGTCCACCGGCGCGAGCTTGCCGCCGCCGAGGATCCGGCCGCGATGCAGCGCGACCTCTCGGCGGCTTACGCCGAGGAACACCTGGGCGCCGATGTCGCCGCGGCGGGCGGCTTCGTCGACGAGGTGATCGAGCCAGCCGACACGCGGGTACGGGTAGCTGGTGCGCTTGCGGCCCTGACGAGGAACAACCGATGACGTCCCTGCGATGCCGGTGAGCGACCGGATGCTATTTGCGGTCAGCGATCTGCACGTTGACCACCCCGAGAACCGCACGGTTGTCGATGACCTGCGACCGCGATCGGAGGGCGATTGGTTGGTTGTCTGCGGCGATGTGGCCGACTCGCCCGACGACGTTGAGTGGGCGTTGCGGGTCCTACGCGAACGCTTTGAGCGGGTGATCTGGACGCCCGGTAACCACGAGCTGTTGGCCGGGCAGGACGATCCGCCGCAGCTTCGCGGCGAGCAGCGCTACCTGCACCTGGTCGAGCGCTGTCGGCGGATCGGCGTGACCACGCCGGAGGACCCGTTTCCGATCTGGGACGGTCAGGGCGGTCCCGCCCAGATCGCGCCGCTCTTTCTCCTCTACGACTACAGCTTCGGTCGCAACGTCGCCGCAACCAAGGAGGAGGCGCTGAAGCGCGCCTACGATGCCGGCGTCGTCTGTGTCGATGAGTTTCTGCTTCATCCCGATCCCTATCCAAGTCGCCAGGACTGGTGCAGGGTGCGGGTGAAGGAGGCCGAGCGGCGGCTGGCGACCAGCGACCCCGGTCTGCCGATGGTCCTGATCAACCACTTCCCCCTGCTCGACGAGCCGACCCGGGTCCTGCGCCACCCTGAGTTCGCGCAGTGGTGCGGCACCGTGCGGACGGCCGACTGGCACCGCCGCTTCCGTGCCGCCGCGGTCGTCTACGGGCACCTCCACATTCCGCGCACGACTTGGCATGACGGCGTCCGCTTCGAGGAGGTGTCGCTCGGCTATCCGCGCGAGCGCCGCCATCGCCGCCGCCGGTTCGCGCCCCGCCGGATCTTGCCCGAGGTCGGCCTTGCTTGAGCGGATTCTGCCCGCCGGCACCACCGTGGTCGCGACCCGCGGCGATTTGGAGGGCACGCTTTATCCCGAGGAGGAGGCCGTCGTCGCCCGCGCGGTCGAGAAAAGACGGCGCGAGTTCACCACCGGCCGTGCCTGTGCGCGCGAGGCGCTGGCGCAGCTCGGTCGTTCGCATCAGCCGATCCCGTCTGGGCCACATGGCGAGCCACTCTGGCCCAGCGGGGTGGTCGGCAGCATCACCCACTGCGACGGCTACCGCGGCTGTGCGATCGCCCCCGACGCTGCCTTGCGCTCGATCGGAGTCGACGCGGAGCGCAACGAACCGTTGCCAGAGGGGCTCTTGCCCGATATCGCCCTGTCCGAGGAGCGGGGGATGTTGCGCGCGCTAGCGCGCGAGGATCCCGGGATCGCCTGGGACCGGCTGCTGTTCAGCGCCAAGGAGGCCGTTTACAAGGCGTGGTACCCGCTGGCGGAGCGCTGGCTTGGGTTTGAAGACGCGATCGTCACTCTCGACTGGGCGACGAGGGCCTACTCGGTGCGGCTGCTGGTGGGGGGACCCATCGTCGACGGGCGTGAGCTGACCGGCTTCGATGGTCGTTGGGCGGTCGAGGGTGAGCTGCTGCTCACCGCGGTCGCGCTTGCCCCCGCATCGGACCGGGAGACAAGGTGAGCGGTGGGCCGGCAGCGACGCAGGCGTTGAGCGAGGCGATCGCGACGACCGCCGCGCGCAGCCCAGAGCGGATCGCGCTTGCCGATCGGGAGCAGCGACGCAGCTACGCCGAGCTTGCTGAGTTGCTTGCCCGCGCCGCCGAGCGGCCGGCCGAGCAGCGCGGAGCGCGGCGGGTGAGCCCAACCGTCGCCGACCTCGAGTTGCTACTCGCGGAGGCTTGCCGCGGTGGCAGTGTGCTTCTGCTTGACGCCGCGGCGACCGATCGCGAGCTGGAGCGGGCCGGATCGATCTTTGTCGAAGCCTCCATCGATGGCCACTCGCGGCCGGCGCTTGGGCTCTGCACCTCGGGCAGCAGCGGCTTGCCCAAGGTGGTCGCACTTGGCTGGCGGGACATGCTCGCCAACGCTGGCTCGTTCGCCCGGGCCGCCGCCTACACGCCAGGCGACGTGCTCTGGTGCACGACGCCGCTGGCTCACCTCTACTGCCTGGGGGCGGGCGTATTGGCCGGGCTGTTGAGCGGCTCGACCGTCCTCCTGGGTAAGGGCATGCTGGCACCGGCCGAGTTCGAGCAGGTGGTCGTCACAGGGCAGCCGACGGTGCTGCTCTCGGTGCCCTTCCTTCTCCGCCGTTACCTGCAGATCCTCGCTGACTGCCCCGAGCTCGCCTCCGCGCTGCAACTGCGGGCGGCAATTGCCGCCGGCGAGCCGGTGCCGCCGGACCTGGTCGAGGCCTGGCGTGCGACCACCGGCGCTGGTCTGCTTTCACACTACGGCTTGACCGAGGGCGGGCAGGTCACCCTCGCTGCGGGCGGCGCCGACGAAGGCGTCGGGCGCCCGCTGGAGGGCGTCGAGCTGGAGATCGACAGCGATGGCCAGGTGCTGGTCCGGCGACGCCCCCCCGCCCACCCATACACGGTGATCGATCAGCCGGCGCACCCCGATGGTTGGTACGCGACCGGCGATCTCGGTCGCCTCGACGACCGCGGCAACCTCCACATCGGCGGCCGCGCCGATAGCCGCATCAACGTCGCCGGCAAGAAGGTCGATCCGGCCGAGGTCGAGGAGGCGCTCGCCGCATGCAAGGGGGTCGACGACTGTGCCGTGGCGGGCGTCGAAAGCCCGGGTGGAGCCCGGGTGGTCGCTTTCCTCTGCGTCGCCGACGGGACAGCGCCAAGCGACGGTGAGATCCGCGCGGAGCTGGCCGAACGCATCTCGCCCTATAAGCTGCCGCGTTGTTTTGTCCGGGTCAGCGCGATCCCGCGCACGCTGACCGGCAAGATCCGCCGCGGCGAGCTGATCGCGGAGCTCGCAGCCGGCAGCGAGGTGGAGGAAAGCGAGGAGGCGCCGCCAGTTGTGGCGTTGGAGGTTGTGCGAGCCGAGGCGGCTCGGGTCTCCCTTGGCCGCCCCTCGGCCACCGATATCGACCCCGATCGCAGCTTCGCCAAGGCCGGTTTCGACTCACTGCTCGCGGTCGAGTTGCGTAACCGAATCAGCGAGGTGACCGGGTTGCGTCTGCCCGAGGCGGTGGTCTTCGATCACCCAACTCCGCGAGCGCTGGCGACGTTCTTGGACGCTCAGCTTGGCGGAGCCGAGTCGCGCGAGCTATCGATTGAGCTGGAGTTAAGTCGTCTCAGGCAATTGCTGACTTCGCTCGCCGCCGGTGAGAGAATGGAAGCGATCGCGCAGCTGCGTTCACTACTGGACGCGATCTCATCAAACAGTGATACAGACAGTGCAGGGGTCGCGCGCGATATCGATCTCGATTCCGCCTCCGACGAGGAGGTAATGGCGTTGATTGACGCTGAGTTCGGCTCAGCCTGATGTACCCGGATCAGCTCTGCTCAAACTGCCCAGTCAAGCTGGTACCTACCGGCGTTGCGACGCACGGCAAACGTCTCCGAAATCAGTAAGGCCGGTTGACCGCTGCTGATCACACGGTAGGCGCGGGTAAGAGCTTCTGTGCCCGCCAGGGCGTCAACGCCGCTCCAATTGGGCAGCGTGTCGAGACCAAACCAGAGCATGTCGCGCCAACTCTCGAGCTGTGCCTGCTGAAGCGACTGACCGATGCCATCGGGCGCACTGCTGAGGGCGTCCATGAACACGCCTGGCAGGCGGCTGGGAACGATATGCGACTCTGCCCACATAACCGGCGCGTCCGGGCCGGTTCCGATCACCACCCTGCGGCACAGAGCCCGCATCCCGCGAGGCACGCCTAGGCACTCGGCATGGCGTGCCGGGGTGGGAGTATCGGCCTGAGCGACAACCTCAACCGTGACCCGCGCAAGCGCCTGCACTTCAAGTGTGCGCGTCACCGTTCCGTCGGTAAACAGGAGGCAGCGCAGGAACGGATCGAGCTCCGCGAGGTCGACCTCACTGAGATGACTTGGGCGATCTTCCTGGAGGACGAAATGGCGTCGCGTTAAGGCGTACTCGCGTGGCTTGGCCGCTCCCTGCCCATTCCTCATTGCAGCCCGATCGTACGGTTCAAAAAACCGAACTACAAACTTTGCATGTGAATGGATCGCTCTGGTATCAGAAAGGAGTTCACTTTCCCCTGCGTGGATACCTGGCTTTGTCAGGCTTTCACCAAAGGCGATGCTCAGGAGGTTCGGTCAGGGGATTTAGCAGTAAGAATTTAGGTACAAATGAGAGCGCGTCGAGCGCGCCAAGTGTCGGGGAGAGGCACAAACACGTTGGCAGACAGGGAGAAACTCAGCAGGTACCTGAGGAAGGTGACCGGTGAGCTTCGCGATGCGAAGCAACAGGCGCTGGACTTGGAGCGACGGGCGCACGAACCGCTTGCGATCGTCGGCATGGCGTGTCGATATCCGGGTGGGGTGGACTCGACCGAGGTGCTCTGGGAGCTGTTGTCATCCGGCCGCGAAGCGACATCGGCCTTTCCCGGTGACCGTGGTTGGAGCCCCGACATCTACAGCCCCGACCCAGACGAGCCGGGCACCAGCTACGTGCAGTCGGGTGGCTTCTTGGCCGACGCCGGCGCGTTCGACGCGCCCTTCTTCGAGCTCTCGCCTCGCGAGGCGCTCGCTACGGATCCCCAGCAGCGGCAGTTGCTCGAAGTGGCCTGGGAGGGGCTCGAGGAGGCGGGCATAGATCCGGTCTCCCTGAGCGGAACGGCGACTGGGGTCTTTGCCGGCGTCATGGGCCAGGACTATGGCGCGGACGCCGCAGGGGCTTCGGTCGTGCTCGAGGACTACGTGCTCGGCACTGCCGATAGCGCGGTATCCGGTCGGGTTGCCTATGCGCTCGGCCTGCAGGGCCCCACGGTGACGGTCGATACGGCCTGTTCGTCCTCGCTTGTGGCGGTCCACTTGGCCGCGCAGGCGTTGCGCAACGGGGAGTGCTCGCTGGCGCTTGCCGGCGGGGTGACTGTGCTGGCGACGCCCGGCGTCTTCATTGAATTCTCGCGCCAGCGCGGCCTCGCCCCCGACGGGCGTTGCAAGGCTTTTGCCGCTGGCGCCGACGGCGTCGGCTTTTCGGAGGGCGTTGGGCTGGTGGTGCTCGAGCGACTCAGCGACGCCGAGCGCAATGGCCACTCGATCGTGGCGACGATCCGCGGTTCGGCGGTCAACCAAGACGGCGCCTCAAATGGCCTCACCGCACCCAGTGGGCCGGCGCAGGAACGAGTGATCCGCCAGGCGCTGGCAAACGCACGCCTCGGCGCCAAGGACGTCGACGCGGTCGAGGCGCACGGCACCGGCACCACCCTCGGGGACCCGATCGAGGCGGGCGCCCTGCTCGCCACCTACGGCCAGGACAGGGAGACCCCG
>Ga0210115_1000678_pt1 | contig 9931 bp, 8 predicted proteins | sample MayberryNW_TuleB_2_FD_185526 | JGI IMG/M metagenome (GOLD analysis project Ga0210115, IMG submission 185526) | Wetland microbial communities from San Francisco Bay, California, USA, that impact long-term carbon sequestration - MayberryNW_TuleB_D2... | ecosystem: Environmental > Aquatic > Marine >... | reverse complement strand
CGGCCGCCGCGACCATGCTCTTCGTGCTGGTGTTCAACTTCTTCCTGTTCCGCCTGCTGCCCGGTGACCCGATCTCGCTCTACACCCGCGGCCGCAACATGGACCAGGAGCAGCTGCGCGAGCTGCGGCGCGAGCTCGACCAGCCGATGCTCACCCAGTTCGTCGACTACCTCACCAACCCCTTCTCGTCCGGTGTCGACTCCACCCAGTTCTCCCGGCCGGTGTGGGACGTCATCGGCGACTACGTGTGGCCCACCGTGATCCTGCTCAGCACGGCGACCATCCTCTCGGCGGTCATCGGCATTGCGATCGGCATCCGCGGCGGGTGGTCACGGGGCGGGACCTTCGACCGGGTGAGCACCGGCACCTCGCTGACGCTCTACGCCATGCCGGAGTTCTGGCTCGGGATGGTGCTGCTCATCCTGCTCAGCACCGGTGTCGGCCCGCTGCCCGGCATGTTCCCGAGCGGCGGCACGATCACACCGGGCGTGGACAAGTGGTCCCTGGACGGCATCCTCGACCAGCTCTGGCACCTGTTCCTGCCCGCCCTCACCCTGACGCTGGCCTACCTCGCGGAGTACGCCCTGGTCATGCGGTCGTCCCTGGTCGACGAGCTGCGCCAGGACTACCTCACGACGGCGCGGGCGAAGGGGATGAGGGAGAAGCTGGTCCGGCGCCGGCACGCGGTCCCCAACGCCCTGCTGCCGACGGTGACCCTGGTCTTCCTCAACATCGGCTTCGTGGTGTCGGGCGCCATCACCGTCGAGACGGTCTACTCCTGGCCAGGGCTGGGGCTGCTGTCCTACCAGGCGATCCGCGGTCCGGACATCCCGCTGCTGCAGGCCATCTTCCTGCTGTTCTCCATCTCGGTCGTCGTGGCGAACCTGGTCGCCGACGTCGTCGTGGCCGCCGTCGACCCACGGGTGCGCGCATGACCCCGGACGCCGGACCGGCCGGCGTCCCGGCGGCCGCGGTGCGGTCGCCCAGGGCGCTGCGCCGGGCCCGCCAGCGGGCCTCGGTGCGACGGTTCTGGGCGACGTACCGCAGGCAACGCGCCGGCATGGCGGGACTCGCGCTGCTCGGTCTGTTCCTCGTCGCCGCGCTCGCCGCACCGTTGCTGTTCTCCGCCGACGAGCTCGAGGTCACGAAGGCGACCGGGGAGGTGCTGGCGCCGCCGAGCAAGGGGTACCCGCTCGGCACGGACGAGGCCGGCCGCAGCGTGCTCGCGCTGGTCGTGTGGGGCACCCGGGTGTCGCTGCTCGTCGGGGTCGCGGCGACCGTGATCTCGATGACGATCGGCACCCTGGTGGGCATCGGGTCGGGGCACTTCGGCGGCTGGGCCGGCGGCATCCTCGAGCGGCTGACCGACTGGTTCCTCGTCATCCCGTTCCTGCCGCTCGCCATCGTGCTGGCGACCGTGCTCGGCTCCTCGCTGCTCAACATCATCGTCGTGATCGGTGTGACGTCCTGGCCGGGCACCGCCCGGCTGGTGCGGGCCCAGACGCTCGCCGTCGAGTCGCGGCCGTACCTGGAGAGGGCCCGGGTGCTCGGCGGCGGGCACTGGCACCAGATGACCCGCCACGTGCTGCCGAACGTGATGCCGCTGGTGCTGGCCAACACCACGCTCACCGTCGCCATCGCGATCCTCTCCGAGACCACGCTGTCGTTCCTCGGCCTCGGCGACCCGTTCCGGGTGTCCTGGGGGTCGATGCTCGACAACGCCTTCGCGGCGGGGGCGATCAGTGCCGGCGCGTGGTGGTACCTGTTGCCGCCGGGTCTCTGCGTCGTCGCCGTGGTGCTCGCGTTCACCCTCGTCGGCCGTGCTCTCGAGAACGTCCTCGACCCGGGTCGGCGCTGACATGAGTCTGCTGCGCATCGAGGACCTGTCGGTCACCTACCGCACGTCCGAGGGCGACGTGCCGGCGGTGCGCGGGGTCTCGCTCGAGGTCGAGGCGGGCACCAGCCTGGGTGTCGCCGGCGAGTCGGGATCCGGCAAGTCGACGCTGGCCGGCACCGTGCTCCGGCTCACCCCGAAGACGGCGGCGGTGACCGGCCGGGTCCTGCTCGAGGACGAGGACGTGCTGTCGATGTCGTTCGGCCGGCTCCGCGCGGTGCGCTGGTCGAGCGCCTCGATCGTCTTCCAGGGGGCGCTGCACTCCCTCAACCCGCTGCAGCGGGTCGGCCGGCAGATCGGCGAGCCGATCCGGCTGCACGACCCCACGCTGACCCGGCGCGGTGTCGACCGCCGGGTCGGCGGGCTGCTGTCCGACGTCGGGCTGTCGGCGCGGCTGGCGCAGTCCTACCCGCACCAGCTGTCGGGGGGCCAGAAGCAGCGGGTGATGATCGCCATGGCGCTGGGCTGCGGGCCGCAGCTGATCGTGGCCGACGAGCCGACCACCGCCCTCGACGTGATGGTCCAGGCCCAGGTGCTGGACCTGCTGACCGCCCTGGTGCGCGACCTGGGCGTCGGTCTGGTCGTCATCAGCCACGACCTGTCGGTGCTGGCGACCACCTGCGACCGGGTCGCGGTCATGTACGCCGGCCGGGTCGTCGAGCAGGGCCGCGCGGAGGACGTCCTGCACCGCGCCCGCCACCCCTACACCCGCGCGCTCTCGGCCGCCTTCCCGACGATCGGCGACCCCGCAGCCCGCTTCGCCCCGCGCGGCCTGCCCGGTGACCCGCCGTGGCCGGGCGACCTGCCGTCCGGCTGCCCCTTCCACCCGCGCTGCGCCGAGGCGGAGGACCGCTGCCGCACCGAGGACGTGCGCCTGCGCAGCGCGCCGGACGTGCCGGGTCAGCAGGCGGCCTGCGTGCACGTGGGAGCGCCCGGGCGGGAGGTGGCGCCGTGAAGGGCGAGGTCCCGTCCCTCGAGGCGGTGTCGCTCACGACGACGTTCCGCACCCGCGGCGGGTCGGTGGCCCGGGCGGTTGACGGCGTCGACCTCGAGGTCGGCCAGGGCGAGGTGGTGGCCCTGGTGGGGGAGTCGGGATGCGGCAAGACGACGCTGGCGCGGACCCTGCTCGGGCTGGAGCGCCCGGCCGCCGGCCAGGTGCTGCACGAGGGCTCGGCCCTGCGGTACGACGCGAGGTCGCTCAAGGCCTACCGGCGTGAGGTGCAGCTCGTGCTCCAGGACCCGACCGGGTCACTGAACCCCCGGCACACGGTCTACCAGGCCGTGGCCGAGGGGCTGCGTGTCCACGGGCTCGGCGGTGACGAGCAGGCCCGCGTGGCCGAGGCGCTCTCCCGGGTCGGGCTGCGACCGGCCGAGCGCTACTTCCTGCGCTATCCCGACGAGCTCTCGGGCGGCCAGCGGCAGCGGGTCGTCATCGCCGGCGCGCTCGTCCTGGAGCCGAAGGCCTTGGTGGCCGACGAGCCGGTGTCGTCGCTGGACGCCTCGGTGCGCGGCGAGATCCTCGAGCTCCTGCTGCGGCTGCGCGGCGAGCTCGGGCTCTCCGTCCTCGTCGTCACGCACGACCTCGGCCTGGCGTGGAACATCGCCGACCGGATCGCGGTCATGTACCTCGGCCGGGTGGTCGAGAGCGGCCCCACCGAGCAGGTGCTGGCCGACCCCCAGCACCCGTACACCCAGGCCCTGCTGTCGGTGGTGCCGGAGACCCGGCACGTCGAGCCCACGGTGCTCGCCGGGGAGCCGCCGGACCCGACCCGGGTGCCCTCGGGCTGCCGGTTCCACCCCCGCTGCCCGGCGCTCGCCTCGGGGGAGGCCGAGGCGGCCGGGGTGGCAGATGACTGCCGCTCGACCACTCTTCCCGTGCTGCCCGCGGAGCCGGTCCACGCCGCGGCGTGCTTCCTCTCGAAGGCGCGGCAGGGCACACTGTCCTGATCTGTCGCTACTGACTCACGGATCAGTAGGAGGAAGGGGGAACGCGTACGTGACCTCGCTGCAGGCCGCCCTGCCCGCCCCCTACTACGTCGACCAGGCGCACTGGCTGCGCGAGCGCGAGCAGGTGCTGCACCGGGAGTGGTTCTGCGCCGGTCGGCTGCCCGACCTGGCGCCGGGCTGGGTCGCGCCGGTCGACGTCGCCGGGGAGAGCGTCCTGGTCACCTGTGACGCGGAAGGTTCGCTGCGCGCCTTCTACAACGTGTGCCGGCACCGCGGCTCGCAGATCGTGCCGGTCGACCCGGACGACAGCGGCGCACCGGCCGGCGGTCCCCTCGCCGCCTGCGCCGCTGGTGCGCTGCGCTGCCCCTACCACTCCTGGACCTACGACCTGTCCGGCCGGCTGCTGCGGGCGCCGCACACCGAGGACGTGGACGACTTCGACCCGACCGGGTTCGGGCTGCACCCGGTGGCGGCCGACACCTGGGGCGGTTTCCTCTTCCTGAACCTCACGCCGGCGTCGGCACCGCCGCTGCTCTCGGCGCTCGGGCCCGCCGCCGACCGGGTGACCCGCTACCCGTTGGAGTCGCTGGTCGTCGGGGACTCCCGGACGTACGACGTGCGGGCCAACTACAAGGTCGTCCTGGAGAACTACAACGAGTGCTACCACTGCGCAGGCGTGCACCCGGAGCTGGTGCGCCTCGTGCCGGCGTTCGGCCGCGGTGGCGCGGACCTCGACTGGGAGGACGGCATCCCGCACCGCGAGGGCGCGTGGACGTTCACGGCGAGCGGCACGACGACGCGCGCTCCCTTCGCCGGGCTGGACGAGCACGAGCGGGTGCGGCACAAGGGCGAGCTGCTCTACCCCAACCTGATGCTGAGCCTGTCGGCCGACCACGTGGCGGCGTTCACGTTGTGGCCGGCGGCGCCGGGCCGCACCCGCGTCGTGTGCGAGGTGCTCGTGGCGCCGGAGGAGCGGGCCAAGGACGCGTTCGACGTCTCCGACGCGATGGACTTCTGGGACACGGTCAACCGCCAGGACTGGGCGGTGTGCGGGTCGGTGCAGCGCGGGATGGCCTCGCGCGCCTACACGCAGGGCTGGTTCGCGCCGATGGAGGACGCCAGCCTGGACATCCGGCGGTGGCTGCTGCCGCGGCTCGGCGAGTCGCCGTGAGCGCCGCCGGCGGGGGAACAACCACCGTCATCCAGGTCGACGTGGTCGTGGTCGGTCTGGGCGGCATCGGGTCGGCAGCGGCCTGGCGGCTGGCCAGGCGCGGGGCGTCGGTGGTGGGGCTCGAGCGGTTCGAGCTCGGGCACTCGCGCGGTGCGTCGCACGACACGTCGCGGATCCTGCGCCGCAGCTACCACACGCCTGGCTACGTGCGGCTGGCCGGCGAGGCGTACGACGACTGGTCCGACCTCGAGCACGCCGCCGGCGAACCGCTGGTCACCCGGACCGGCGGCGTGGACCTCTTCCCGCACGGTGCGGCGATCCCGGTCGACCACTACGCGACCAGCATGACCGCCGAGGGGGTGCCGTTCGAGGTGCTCGACGCCGCCGGTGTCACGGCCCGGTGGCCGGCGATGCGGGTGCCCGACGGCACCGTGGGGCTCTGGCAGGAGGACACCTCGGTCGTCCCGGCCGGGCGCACGACCCGGGTGCTCCAGCGGCTCGCGGCCGGTGCCGGCGCCGAGCTGCGGGACCGGGCGCCGGTCGTCGCCCTCGAGGCCCACGACGACGGGACGGTGGGCGTGCGAACCGGCGGTGCCGTGCCTGCTGCCTACCGGGCGCGCCACGTGGTGCTCGCCGCCGACGCGTGGACCGGCGACCTGCTGGCGCACCTCGGGACGACGCTGCCGCTGACCGTGACCCGCGAGCAGGTGACGTACTTCCGGCCCGGCGACCCGGGGCCGCTGACCCCGCCGGCGCTGCCGGTCTGGATCTGGATGGACGACCCGTCCTACTACGGCTTCCCGGTCTACGACGAGCCGGGCAGTGCCGGGCTGGTCAAGGCCGGCCAGGACGTCGGCGGGCGCCTCACCACCGCGGACGGGCGGTCTTTCGAGCCGGACGCCGAGGGGGTGGCCCGGCTGTCCGCCTTCGTCGCCGGGCTGCTGCCGGACGCCGGCCGCGCGGAGCGGACGGTCACCTGCCTCTACACGCTGACGCCGGACCGCGACTTCGTCCTGGACCGGCTGCCGAAGCACCCGGCCGTCGTCGTGGGTCTCGGCGCCGGGCACGGCTTCAAGTTCGTGCCGACCTTCGGCCGGGTGCTCGCCGACCTGGTCACCGACGGAGGGACGACCAGCGACCTGTCGGCGTTCGCCGCCGACCGGCCGGCGATGGTCGAGCCGGACCACCCGACGAGCTGGCTGGTGTGACGGTGCCGGCCATGGCAGGGACCCGCTCAGCGGCGCAGCGCGGCGGGCTCGATGCCCAGCTCGCGTGCGGCTGCCGTGCGCACCCAGCGCCCGATCTGCCGGTGGCTCAGGACGCCGGCGTGCACCGTCGCCTGCACCGCGAGCCCGTCGAGCAGCGCGGTGATCCGCCAGGCCGCCGCGCCGGGGTCGGAACAGGTCATCTCGCCGCGCTCGACCCCCTCGGCGATCACCGCGGCCACGGTGTCCTTCCAGCGCACGTCGAGCTGCTGCGACACCTCGGCCATCTCGGGAGTGCGGAGGGCGCTGGCCCAGGCGTCTATCCACAGCGACCAGCCGGCGCCGCTGCCCTCGGGTCCGTAGAGCGCGAGGATCCTGGCCAGCCGCCGGGTCGCGCTGCCCTTGGCGCCGGCCGCCGCGTCGAGCCGCTCCAGGTCGCGCTCGGCGGCGTAGGCGAAGGCCTGCGAGAGCAGCGCCTCCTTGGACTCGAAGTGGTAGAAGACCAGGCCGGTGCTGATGCCGAGCCGGCCGGCCACGTCGGCCACCCGGGTGCTCGCGAACCCGCTCTCGGTGACCTCGTCGACCGTCGCGCGGAGGATCTCCTCGCGGCGTACCTCGACCTTGCGCCGGCCCATGCCAGAACCCTAGGTGGAGGGATGCCATGACCGCGGCACCAGTGAGCGAGTCCGGCCTCGCGGCGGCCATGCGGCCGTTCGGCGAGAGCACGATGCTCCCGGCCGAGGCCTACACGTCGGACGCGGTGCTGGCATGGGAGCGGCGGCACTTCTTCGCCGGGTCGTGGGCCTGCGTCGGGCGGCTCGACGCGCTGCTGCCCAACGGCACGACGCAGCACGCGTGCACGGTCGGCGACGTGCCGGTGCTGCTCGCCCGCGAGCAGGGGTCGGCGGGGACGAGGGCATTCGCCAACACCTGCCGGCACCGCGGCCACGAGCTGCTCGGCGACGGGGAGTCGTCGTCGAAGCGCGCCCTGGTCTGCCCGTACCACGCATGGAGCTACGACCTCGCCGGCTGCCTGCTGGCTGCGCCCGGCTTCCGGGAGGTCGAGTCGTTCGACCCGTCGGCCCACGGACTGGTGCCGTTGCCTGCACAGGTGTGGCACGGCTGGGTCTTCGTCAACGCGTCGGGTGAGAGCACGACGTCGTTCGAGGACCACGTGGGAGGCCTGGCCGGGCTCGTGGCGCCGTACGCCCCGGAGACGCTCACCCTGCGGGCCCGGCACGACTACGTCGTCAGGGCGAACTGGAAGGTCGTCACCGAGAACTACCACGAGTGCTACCACTGCCCGCTGATCCATCCCGAGCTGTGCCAGGTCAGCCCGCCGTCGAGCGGCGAGAACTTCGACCTGCCGGGTGCTTGGGTCGGCGGCTCGATGGACCTGCGCGACCAGGCGGTCACGATGTCCTTCGACGGTACGTCGCGAGGCCGGCCCATCGACGGCGCCGACCAGCGGCACGTGCTCTACCTGGGCCTGCTGCCCAACCTGCTGCTGTCGCTGCACCCGGACTACGTGATGACGCACCGGATGACGCCGCTCTCGCCGGGCGAGACGCAGGTGGAGTGCGCCTGGTACTTCCCCGACGCCGACGTCGACCCGACGTACGCCGTCGAGTTCTGGGACCGCACCAACCGCCAGGACTGGGCCGCGTGCGAGTCGGTGCAGCGCGGGCTGGCGTCGCCGCACTTCGCGCCGGGACCGCTGGCGCCCAACGAGGACGCGGTGCACCAGTTCGTCACTGCTGTCGGCACGGGCTACCGGACGGGAGCGCTGCCGGTGTAGCTCGCGTCGGTCGGCTGCGATCGTCAACCGGCGCGGCAGCGGCGGAGCGCCATCTCCGCGAGCCAGGCCGCAGCGTCGGGCAGCACGGAGTCGTCGAAGACTGCCCGCGGCGAGTGGTTGTCCGGCGCCGCGTCGTGGTCTGCGCGGGCGCAGGCGCTGATGTTGAGGTAGGCGCCGGGGACCCGGTCGAGGACGAACGACATGTCCTCCGACCCCAGCTCGGGGTCAGTCATCAGCGAGAAGCGGTCGACGCCGAAGAGGTCGTGGACCGCGGTGACCGACCGCTCGTACTCCGTGGAGTCGTTGACCGTCACCGGGTAGCCGAGCCGGTAGTCGACCTGGACCTCGAGCCCGTGCGCGTCGGCGATGCCCCGGGCGAGGCGCTCGACGCCGTGCTGCACCTTGCGGCGTGCTTTCGCGGAGAGGCTGCGCACGGTGGCCTCGAACTCGGCCGTGTCCGGGATGATGTTCTCCTTCGTCCCGCCGGCGATCCGGCCGACCGTGACCACGACCGGGTCGAACACGTCGAAGCCGCGGGTCGTCATCGTCTGCAGCGCGACGACCATCTCGCACGCCACGGGGATCGGGTCCCGCGCGCGGTGCGGGGACGACCCGTGGCCACCGGTCCCCACGACCCGGACCCGCACCTCGTCGGCGGCGGCGTAGATCGGGCCCGGGCGGGCGAACCACTGCCCGAGCGGGTACTCCGACGACCCCACGTGCAAGGCGTAGGCCGCGTCGACCGGCCGGCCGGCCGCCTCGAGCAGGCCCTCCGCGATCATCGGCTCGGCGCCGCCGGGGCCCTCCTCCCCGGGCTGGAACATCAGCACGACGTCGCCGTCGAGCTCGTCCCGCCGCACCAGCAGGATGCGCGCCGCGCCGACCAACGCGGCCACGTGCAGGTCGTGCCCGCACGCGTGCATCACTCCCGGGTGGGTCGAGACGTAGTCGACGTCCACCTCCTCGGTCACCGGGAGGGCGTCCATGTCGCCGCGCAGCAGCACCACCGGCGTCGCCCGGCCCGGCTCACGCGTCGCTGGTCCCCGCCCGCGGATCACGCCGACCACCGAGTCCAGTGCCTGACCTGTCGTCACCTCGACGTCCAGGCCGTCCAGCGCGCGCAGCACCACCTGCTGGGTGAGCGGCAGGTGGTTCCCGACCTCCGGGATCCGGTGCAGCTCGCGGCGCAGGGCGACCAGCTCGGGGCCGAGGGCTCGGGCCAGGTCCAGCACGCCGGCGGACGACGAGGGTGACGGGGATGACGGGGACGGCTCGGCGGCGCTCACCCGCGGAGTCTAGGGAGGATGATCCTCGAGTCGTAGGACAGGCAGCCGCGGCCGAGCGGCTCGGCGTTGGTGAGGAGTGCACGATGCCACGCGACACCGACATCCCGGACGAGTACGACGTCTACACGGTCGTGGTCCTGCGGCGGCGGCCCGATGCGCCGGTGATGTCCGACGAGGCGCTCGACGAGCTCCAGGCGCGCGTTCGGCCGGTAGCGGCGCCCGATCTTCGCGGTGGGGCGCCCGTCCGTCATCACGATGTCGGCCGTGAAGTCGTTCTCGCCGCGGATCAGCGACGATCCGACGCCGTAGGCGTCCACGGGCACGCCGAGCCGCTCGAAGGCCTCGATCTTCTCGACGGTGAAACCGCCCGAGGCGACGATCCGGACGCGCTCGAAGCCGTCCTCGTCGAGCGCCGCGCGCACCTTGCGGACGAGGCGCTCGTTCACGCCACGGGGATCGAAGTCGCCCATCTCCTCCCACAGCGCGCGGTCGACGAGCTGGCTCGACGTGTCGAGGCGCACGCCCCAGAGCCGAGGGCCGAGGGCGCGGGCGACGTCGAGCGCCGTCCGCACCGAGTCGTTGTCGTAGTCGACGAGCACCGTGATGCGAAAGTCCTCGGGTGCCCACTCG
>Ga0210115_1000677_pt1 | contig 9934 bp, 8 predicted proteins | sample MayberryNW_TuleB_2_FD_185526 | JGI IMG/M metagenome (GOLD analysis project Ga0210115, IMG submission 185526) | Wetland microbial communities from San Francisco Bay, California, USA, that impact long-term carbon sequestration - MayberryNW_TuleB_D2... | ecosystem: Environmental > Aquatic > Marine >... | reverse complement strand
CTTCATAGAGAAGTGCGAGAAATTGCCGGACGGCCGATTCTTTCTGCAACTCAAGGGAGTGAACCGGTTCCGTTTTAGCGAGGAGCTGGAGCTTCGACGGGGCTACCGCCGCGTCAAAGCCGCATATGAAGATTTCCCCGATGCTCTGTTGGAACAGAGCTGGGAGTGCGACCGGTCCGCGATTTTGCAAGCGCTTGCAATGTACGGCAAGGCTAATGGCATGCAGGTACGGCCGGAGCAAGCTGAAAAATTTTCCGATCTCGAGTTAGTCAATTTGCTCGCAGTCTCGCTGCCGTTTCATCCGGCAGAAAAGCAGGCGCTGCTGGAAGCGCTCGAACTAAAAGACCGCGAGAAAATGCTGGTTGACTTGTTGCGCCTTGGAACCGCATCGCTCGATGCCGACCCCGAAACGCCGCCCCGCACCTTGAATTGAAGTTTCACTAAATACTCGGATCGAGCTAACCGAGCCATCATCGCTTGATAGCTGGCCGCAAACCACTTTTCGCTCATTGTGATCAAGATCACGCGTCTGGATTGGCGATAAAGTGTCGAGCCCAGCCAGCAACGCCGAAAAACTTCCTCGTTCTACTTGCCGTTGCTGCCAATGCCGCGTCTCGCCGAAACAGAAAACGGCGCCTACACCGATTCTAATAAACAATCTCTTATATCGTTCCAAGGTGAATTTGATGCAGCTATCCATAGGGGGAAATACTCGCCGAGATTAGCTCTGCTCTTTAGTTGACTTTGTTGCGCGTGCTATGAGACTAAGCAGGGGACTGCTGGAAGCGTGATGCTTATGCAACGTACTCAACTCATCATTGTTCGCCACGGCCAAACGGAGTGGAATATCGCGGGGATTCGCCAGGGGCATCTCGACAGCCGGTTAACCAGTAAGGGGGTCGCTCAGGCACAGGCATTGGCGCAGCGTTTGGCGCGGGAGAAATTTAGCGCGCTTTACAGCAGCGATCTCGGCCGGGCGCTTCAAACAGCGATGGCCATCGCGGATCTTACCGGACATGGAATCGTCACCGACCCGCTCCTGCGCGAACGGCATCTGGGTATTTTTCAGGGGCTCAATGCCGAGGAAATCGCGGAAAAATATCCGGAACAGCGCCGCATGCTGCGCATGATGGGCCCCGACTACATCATTCCCGGCGGCGAGAGCATGCGCCAGCAGGTCGAGCGCAACGTTTCTTATCTGAATGATCTTGCGCAAAAACACAACGGTGAAACGATCGTCGTGGTGACCCACGGCGGGGTGGTGAGCGGTTTTTTTCGGCATACGCTGGCGATCCCGCTCGATGCGCCGCGACGTTTCGAGTTCGTCAATGCCGGCGTGAACGTTTTTGCCTACGAGCAGGAAAACTGGATGCTACTGACCTGGGGAGATGTCAGTCATTTGGCGCCGGGAGCGACGAGCGAAGGCGATGATCCGTAACCGGCTGCTGAAAAACGTCATCTGCTTCGTTGCACTCGTCCGACTCACTCCAACGTACTAGCCCGTACGCCACCCTTCGTCGACCCTCGCGCGCCTCGCATATGAGCCTTTTTGAGCAGCCTTGAAGACTTCATTCACGACATATGCGCGACAAGACCGAACCGTTTTCACCCGAAGCTAAACGGAAAGGAAAGATCTCGATCGAATGGTCACGCGCTCGCGGCCGTGCCGTTTCGTTTCTGCATCCTGATCGTGAAGCCGGGTTGCTTGATAAAAACTTGATGCGATTGTTTACGGTTTGCCAGGTGTTCGATGATTTTAACCAGCGGCTGAGTCGCGTCTAAATACTCGCGAGGCTTGCCGCCGTTGGGCAGCGCCTTCACATAAGCTTCGCCGGCAAAATAGTGCAAGATCAGATCCTCATCGGAGAGATTCACGCCGTACTTCTGTCGTAGCTCGTGGAGAGTGGGCTCGGGTTGTTCCCAGCGGGTCCATTCCTTCGCCCGCGGCCGATTGAGGATTTTGTCTCTTACGTCCGGATCCATGACTTCGACCGCTTCTTGCCCCCAGATGCCGAGTGCATACTGAATCACTTGATCCGGCACCTCTTTGTAGCGTTCGCCGACTATAACATTGATCGCCGCTTGCGTGCCGACATACTGGGAAAGCGGGGTCACCATGATCGGGTAGCCAAATTCTTTTCGCACTAATGCCGATTCTTCCAATGCGGCTTCCATTTTGTCTTCCATGCCGACGATTTTCAATTGATGGCGCATGTTGGAAATCATACCGCCGGGAACCTGGTGGCCATACTGCGACTGATCGTACTCGACCGGCCTGCCGATCGGCAGGCCGTCCTTCTTGGCGACATAGGTGAAGTGTTTCTCTACGGCCTCGAGCGGCTTTAAATCGATACACGGCGTATAGCCGAGCGCCTTGAGGTTGTTGGCGATGTTAAAAATGGAAGGTTGGGAAGAACCATTGGCCAGCGGCGGCGTAGCCGTGTGCAGAATTCGCATGCCGAGCTTGACGCCTTCCAAATAACACAATGGGGCTTGGCCGCTATTGCAATGCGCATGAAACTCGACAGGAATATTTCCAGCGGCTTTCAATACTACTGGGATCAGTGTGCGCGCGCGCGCCGGACTCAATAATCCGCCGACGTCTTTGAAGCAGATCCTCCACGGATTTGCGGCTGCGGCCTGGGCCGCTTTGCTGGCATAATATTCGTCGGTGTGGCGCGGCGAGACCGAATAAATAAGATTGGCCACCGTGTCCATGCCGACGCTCTTGAGATCGGCGATTTCTTCTTTGAACGCGGTATAATCGTTCCAGCAATTCGATGTTCGGGTTAAAGTCAAGCCGTACGATACCAGCCGCTCGATGAACAATTTTAACAGGGCGTGCGGTGTTTTCTCGAATGCGCTGTGCATGCCTCCGTGATAGCGCAGTCGAGTTTTCCGGATGCGCTTCGTGCCTTCTTTGAGCCAATACCAGGGGTTTTCTTTATGTTCGCGAACGTATTTCTTGAACATGACACCCAGAAAGAATTCCATCGACTCGTACCCAGCGCGATCCATGTGTTCTGCCGCCGGCAGCATGGCGCCGACGCGCATGTTGAGGGCCCACAGGCTTTGATTGCCGTCACGCACCGTGGTGTCGATAAAGCGGACTTCGTTGGTCATGCTTCTTCCTCCGGAAAATCGTTCAATTCTTTCCAGCCGTTCAAGACGTTCAAATGGTCGGCTTCAGAACGGGGAATTGGGATCGACAAGATCAGCGCTAATACTGACTTTGCGGCTTATTATCTGTATAAATTCCTAAAGCATAGATCAAACGGCGAAGTATGAAAAGCTATCGTAAAGAGCTGTGGTTTAATACAGTGACGCGCGTGGCGTTCGTCAATATCACCGGGCAAGTCCAGGACTGCATTCGCGACAGCGGGATCAAGGAGGGGCTCGTGTTGGCGAATGCCATGCACATTACGGCTTCGGTGTTCATAAACGATGACGAATCGGGATTGCACCACGACTACGGAGCATGGCTCGAAAAGCTGGCGCCGCATGAACCTCTCAAACAATACCGCCACAACGACACGGGGGAGGACAACGCCGACGCGCATATGAAACGGCAGGTAATGGGCCGCGAGGTTGTCGTGGCAATCACGCAAGGCAAATTGGACTTCGGCCCATGGGAGCAAATCTTTTATGGCGAGTTTGACGGCCGGCGCAAGAAGCGTGTGCTGGTGAAGATTATCGGCGAGTGATTCAATCACCCCTGAAAAATCGTGGAGAGAAAATTTCGCAGCAGTTCGAGTCGGGAAGCTGGACACACCGGCCAGGAATATGTTCGCTCCGGCGCGCGAGACAGGTTCGAAGCGCCATGCCCGCACTACCCTCACTGTGTGGGTTGCCCGTTTATCAATCTTCCCTATCCGCAACAATTGTCGCGAAAGCGAAGCATAGTTGGCCGAGCGCTGGCTGAATACTCCTCACTTGGCGGCGTCCAGGTGCCGCCCGTAGTGCCTTCGCCGGAACGGCTCGGATATCGCGCTCGGGTGAAGCTGGTGGTGCGCCGCAACCGAGGTAATATCGCAATGGGTCTCTACGTGCCGGGAAGCCATCGAGTCATGGATATTTCCTCTTGCCCGGTTCACCCGCGGCCGGTAAATCAGATTGCCCATTATCTCAAAAACAAAATACTCGAGCTCGGCATTGCGCCTTACGACGAGCGCGATGACAGCGGTGACTTGCGCTACCTCGATTTCCGCTACAGCGCCGCGCGGCGGGAGTTAAGCGTGACTTTTGTAACGCGACACGGCTCGTTTCCAAAAGGCGCGCAGCTTGCCCGCGCGTTAATGCGGCGCTTCCCGTTTGTTAGCGGCGTAATTCAAAATATCAACGAAGATCGCGGCAACGTGATCTGGGGCGCAAGCTTCAGAACACTTGCCGGGCGTGACACCCTGATGGAGCGAATCGCCGATTTGAAGCTGGTGCTTCCCCCCAGTGTTTTCTCCCAAGCCAATCCATTTACGGCAAGGAAGCTTTACGAGCACGTGCGTGAGCTCGCGGCACTCCGGGGCAGGGAAACCGTGCTCGATCTTTACTGCGGCATCGGACCGATTTCACTTTACCTGGCAACGGATGCGCGCCAGGTGTGGGCGGTCGACGATAATGAACTGTCGATTAATACTGCGAAGCAGAATGCGCGCCGCAACGGGCGCGGCAATTGTCGATTTATCACCGGCGATGTTGCGACCGCCACGGCGCAGCTGCGAGAAACGTTAACCACTGTCGAATTGATTGTTCTCAACCCGCCGCGCAAAGGGGTACAGCCGAAAGCGCTGACCGCAATCGTCAGCTTCAATGCGCCCAAACTGATTTATATCTCCTGCGAGCCGCGCAGCCTCGCGCGGGATCTCGATCGATTGGTTGCTGCCAATTATCGCGTCGAGCATATTCAACCGTTTGACATGTTTCCGCAGACCGAGGAGGTAGAGACGGTGGCGCTCTTGATAAAGGGGAGATAGCCGAGCCAGCTCGTTCGAGAGATACTTGCATACCTTGTTGTTATCTCGAAGCACCGCGAGGAATCCTTCTCGGGATGAGATTCGTAATCTCCCCAATTTGAAGTACGATCGGCAGATGGGCGTCTTGCATCTTCTCGCCCTTGTGATTTTATGACCGCAAGTTCATAACGACGCGGAGGTCCATGATGGCCGAATTACAAGTTCAAGGCGTGGTGCACTGGTCGATCCCGGTCAACAACCGCGAGGAATCGGAAAAATTTTACGGCGAGATCCTTGGATTGGAACCAAAGGGCCGCTTGGGCAATTCCAAGATGTCTTGCTTCAAAGCCGGCGATCACAACATTTTGCTGTGCGAGCGCAAAGAGCCACTTACCCGAACGCCGCAACAGGACAACCGGCTGCACCACGCGTTCATGGTGAGCCCCGCCATGTGGGAGAGAGGCTTGCGGCTTCTCTACAAGAACGGCATCAAAGCTGCGGAGCCGATTGTTTATCGAGAGAAGGGCCATTTTACCGGACGCGAGCTTTACTTTCTCGATCCGAGCGGCAACATGCTGGAACTCTGCGATCCCACCTGGAAGCCAGGGATGCCCGCACCGACTTACGAAGAAATCGTCTCGCCCTATGGCTGATCCGACCGATAGCTCCATAACTGCGGAATCGCCCAGCAGGTTGCAATCACAGTCAGCGTGCACAGAAGGGAACCGATTAGCACTGCATGGGGCGCGCCAAGCAGCGCCGCGCCCGCGCCGGCGATCACCGCGCCGAGAGCGTTCGTCGTCTGCGCAAAAACGGTTAAGAAACTGGTGGCCCGCCCGCGCATGTCATCCGGCGCAAGTATTTGCACGACCGTGCGCCGAATAGCGACGCTGATGGCATCGCTTATGCCCAAAATGCCAAGTGCGAAAAGCCCCATCCAAAACCATTTGGACAGTCCGAGAAATCCCAAGCTCAGGGCAAACATCAACGTGGCAATGATCGACAACGCCCCTTTCCGTTCGATGTTGCCTGCGGTGAGCACAATCGTGGACCCGATCAGTGCGCCGATGGCCGGCGCCGCATAGAGCATTCCAAGCCCGCGCGCCCCCACATTGTAAACCGTGTCTGCGAAAATCGGCAGAATGGGTCGATAGAAACCGAACAGCACGGCAAAAAAATCCAGAATAAATAGCGAAAGAATGATGCGCGTATGCCAGAGGAATTCGAAACCCTCGATCAGGCTATGCCAGCTGATCTGCCTGCGCTGACCCTGGGGTTGGCCGGATGAGCCGATAAGCAATACGGAAAGTACCGATGGCACCAGCAATGCCGCGTCGGTGAAGTAAGAAGCGCGCACCCCGTAAAGGTCGATGAGAAACCCTGCGACCACCGGCGCAGTAAGCTGCGTGCCTTGCATCATAAGGCTCGTCATCGTGACGGCGTTCAGAAGATGCGATTGCGGCACGAGACTGGGGATAATCGCCTGTCGCGCCGGGCCGCCGAGAACTTGCAGCGCGCCGGCGAGAATGTTCAGGACATTGATGTGCCAAACTTGCACCATTCCTGTCATCGTCAGTATCGCAAGCGAGAGGCCCGGCAGGATGTTGAGCGTGTGAGTGATCACCATCAAATTCTTTCGATTGAGGGTGTCGGCGAGCACTCCGCCAAAGAGACCAAGGAAAATAAAAGGCAGTGCCTGGAAGAATCCGGTCAAACCGAGCTGAACCGAGGAACCTGAGAGGTGATAAACTTGGTAAAGACTCGCCACATTGCGCATGTGGTTCGAGGTATTGGCGCAAAGAATGGTGAGAAAAACCAACCGGTAGTCGCGAATGAGGAGCGAGGACCAGGGGCGGATCGGATCGGCGGTAGATTCGGCGGATGTATTATCGATGTCGTTGGACACGGAGCGATTGAGAATGGACTGTTTGACGCAATGTATCGATTGCCTCGTCGAGCGTCAATGGTGAGTCGTCGTGGTGAAAGATTTACGTCGCGGCCAACGCTGGTCGTTGATTCAAACGTGGCTTGGCCGTAGGATCGGATGATTATCATTGCCACATTCAGCTTTTTGAGGTGCTTCCATGTACATAGACGGTGATACGCACTATTGGCCTGTGCGCTTTCTCGAGCGCGTGAATCATCCCGGCCGCGGAAATATCGAATTTAAAAAGCGCGCAGGGGAAATGGTTCGCTACGGCGAGAAATTCCCCGGCGACGCCGCTACGTACTATCGTGACGGCAGGAAAATTCATTCGTTCAGCGAGACGCGGTGGAATCTCGACATGCACCGTGAAGTCATGGTGCGCGAGGGCTTCGATTATCAAGTGGTGATCGCCGACAACCGGCCGTTGATTTATGAAGTTGAGCGCGACCTCGGCGTTGCGATGGCCCGGGCCTATAATGATACCGTGGCGGAGGACATCGCCGGCAAGGATTATTTTATCGGCATTGCCTGGGTGTATCTGCCCGACGTCGAGGAAGCGATCCGGGAGCTCCGGCGCGCTGTGAACGACCTCGGCTTCAAAGGTGTCAAGCTGATGGGCGGTCATCAAAATTGCGATCTTGATGCCGAGGTGTTATGGCCGTTTTATGAGGAGGTCTGCAAGCTTAACGTGCCGATTCTGGTACATCCGGGCACGCGCGTCTTCGAAGCGCAGGATTGCCACCCATGGCTTGTCGGCAGCGAGCGCTACGACGGTTTTAAAATGCTCGCTACGGCGTTGGGATTTCCGCTCACGTACATGGTAAGCGCGGCCCGGCTGATCATGAGCGGGACGCTGGACCGGTTTCCAAATTTGCGCCTGGCATTTTTCGAAGGCGGTATCGGCTGGGTGCCGTGGCTGATGAAAACACTCAATCACCACACGCTTGGCGAATCGCCGGGCACGACTTCGGTCAACGATTTTTTCCGCAAGCGCGATAAGCTGAAGAAAGAGCCGAGCGCGTACTTCGATCAACTTTATGTCGCGGCGATCGCCTGGGAAGACTACCTGCCGCAGATCGTCGAGGTCTGGCCGAACCATAACATCATCATCGGCAGCGACTTCGATCACGGCGACGCGATCTCCACCTGGCCGAATACTGTAGCGCCGATCCAAGCGATGAAGGGCATTTCACCGGCGGACAAGGAAAAAATTCTCGGCGGCAACGCCGCGCGTTTGTTTGGGATGAAGGAATAATCGGAAGGGCGTATGGCAATACGCCCCTACGGACGGTCTCGAGGAAATCTTCGGCGGCATGCGCCCATGATGCGTTGTAGATAGGGACGTATTGCATACGCCCATCCGAGAATCGATAGATAACAAATATTTTGGAGGATCGATGACGCGTTTCACTAAATTTCTATTGGCTGTTGTGTCCTTGTTGGTTTCGGTGGCGCCAAGCGCGGCAGCGACGCTGCCGGAAGTAGTCAGCCAGGTAGAGAAAATGAACCGCACAGAGCGCGAGGCATTTCTCGTTAAGGGCGCCAAGGCGGAGAAAGAAATCATGTTCTATGCCACGACGCCGGTCACTCAAGTCGCGGTGCTGAGAAAACATTTCAACGCGCGCTATCCGTTCGTCGATCTGAAGCACTACTATTCGCCGCGCCAAGGGATTTTAAATAAGACGGTCGGCGAATACCGCGGCAACGCCAATATTACCGATGTGATCATGACCGATGTCAGCTATGGCACGGTACTGATGAAGGAGGGCGTTTCCGCTCCCTATTCGACACCGGACGCGGCGCGCTATGTGCGCGGTTCGTTGGATCCCAAAGGGCAATGGTTTACGATGTACATGCTGACCACAGCGCTGGTTTACAACCGCAACATGGTCAAACCGGGAGAGGCGCCCAAAACCTATCAAGACCTGCTCGATCCGAAATGGAAAGGCAAGATGATGTTCGATCCTGAGGCTGCTTTTATCATGGCGGCCATGGAGCAGACTTGGGGCAAAGAGAAGGCGCGCGATTATCTCTCGAAGTTAGCCAAGCAAGATTTGATCTTTCGCCGCGGCACCACGCTTACATCGCAGTTGATTGCCGCCGGCGAACAACCGATAGCCATCGCCATAAACGCGGAGACTACCGCGGACATGCGCGACAAGGGCGCGCCGCTCGGTTTTAGCGTTTTGCCGCCGCGCATCATCAAACCGAACGGATTCTTCGTCGCCAAAAAATCACCGCATCCGCACGCTGCGCTGTTGTTCACCGACTGGGCGCTGTCCGAAGAGGGACAGAAAGTTCTCGCCATCGAGCTCGGCAAGGGCGTGGCGATGAAGGGCGTTCCTTCCAAATATAAAGAGTTTCAGGGCGAGCCCGATTACGTTGTCGGCCCCGAATTCGGCAACCAGTTAAAGCAGCACATGACGGAGTTTCAGAAAATTTTCGGGCTGTAAATCGCCCACAAGGCGACGACGGGCGCGGCGAGAATTGATCTTATTCCGCTGGTTTACTTTTGCTTGCCGGCGCCGCGTCTCGGGCACTTGGCTGTCGGGATCAAACAAAGTATCCGCCGATCACGGCGACCCATTTCGACCTGGCTGAGCACCGACGCTCCGGTCAAGGCAATGAAGGGAATTGCCGAGGCCGATAAAGAGAAGATCCTCGGCGGCAATGCCGCACGCCTTTTTGGGATGAAGGGATGATCGCGGGGCGTATATCAATACGCCCCTACGGATGGTATCGAGGAAATTCGGCGGCATGCGCCCATGATGCCTTTTATCGTGGAGGCGTATTGCATACGACCCTGATGGTTACACAAAGCACCCGTCGACCACCACGTACCGACCCCAACATGACGATGCCCTTCCGGCCGCGCTGGTATTTCTTCATCGCGCTGGTCTCCATCACCTTCATCGGGCCGCTCTCGCTTCATCTCTTCATCCCGGCCTTGTCGGCGGTGAAGAAGGCGTTCGGTGTCTCGACCGGCATGGCCCAGCTCACGATGTCGCTTGCGATGCTGTCGATGGCCTTCTTCACGGTCGCCTATGGCGGCTTGTCCGAC
>Ga0210115_1000673_pt1 | contig 9973 bp, 8 predicted proteins | sample MayberryNW_TuleB_2_FD_185526 | JGI IMG/M metagenome (GOLD analysis project Ga0210115, IMG submission 185526) | Wetland microbial communities from San Francisco Bay, California, USA, that impact long-term carbon sequestration - MayberryNW_TuleB_D2... | ecosystem: Environmental > Aquatic > Marine >... | reverse complement strand
CTCTACGAGGAGGGCGACATCCTCGAGATCAACTTCGGGCCGAACCACCCGTCCACGCACGGCGTCCTGCGGCTCGTCCTCGAGCTGAACGGCGAGCGGGTCGTCGGCCTCCGCTCGGTGGTCGGCTACCTCCACACCGGCTTCGAGAAGAACATGGAGGCCAAGACCTACTGGAAGGGCATCACGTACGCGCCGCGCATGGACTACGTCGCGTTCCAGGCGAACGAGTACGCGTTCGTCGCCGCGATCGAGAAGCTGCTCGCGATCGACGTCCCGCCGAAGGCGACCTGGATGCGCACCCTCATGCTCGAGCTCAACCGGATCCACTCGCACCTCGTCTGGCTCGGCACCGGAGCCCTCGAGCTGGGGGCGATCTCGATGTTCTGGTACTGCTTCCGCGAGCGGGACGCGATCCTCGACCTGTTCGAGCTGGTGGCCGGGGCCCGCATGCACACGCGGTACTTCCAGGCCGGCGGGCTGGCCGAGGACATCCCGGTCGGCTTCTACGAGGAGTGCCAGCGCTTCTGCGACTCGATGCCGTCGCGCGTCGACGAGTACGAGGCACTCCTCGACCGGCAGGCGATCTTCCTCGAGCGGACAAAGGGCATCGGGCTTCTCTCGGCCGAGGACGCGATCGCGCTCGGGCAGTCCGGCCCGGTGCTCCGGGCCTCCGGCGTCGACTGGGACATCCGCAAGGACGAGCCGTACCTCGTCTACGACCAGGTCAACTTCGACGTGCCTGTCTACCCGAACGGGGACGTGTACGACCGCTACAAGGTGCGGATGAACGAGATGCGCGAGTCGGTGCGCATCATCCAGCAGTGCCTCGACGGGATCCCGGAGGGGCCGTGGATCTCGGACAACCGCAAGGTCGTGCTGCCGCCGCGCCACGAGCTGCACACCTCGATGGAGAGCCTGATCCACCACTTCAAGCTCGTCACCGAGGGCTACCGCGTCCCGGAGGGCGAGATCTACGTGGCGGTCGAGTCGCCGCGCGGCGAGTTCGGCTGCTACCTCGTCTCGGACGGCGGGCCCAGGCCGTGGCGCGTCAAGTTCCGCGCCCCCTCCTACGTCGCCCTCGAGGCGGCGCCGACCGTGATGACCGACGCCCTCATCGCCGACCTGATCGCGATCGTCGGCTCGCTCGACACCGTGATGGGCGAGGTCGACAGGTGAGCGCGCCGGGCGACGGGACCGCAGGGGCGAGCCATGCCTCGCCCGGGGCCCTCTACGACGTGATCCGCGAGGTCGCGGCGGCGTACCCGTCGAGCCGCTCCGCGATCATGCCGGCGCTCCACATGGCCCAGTCGCGCTACGGCTGGCTGCCGCCGGAGGCGCTCCGGGAGGTGGCGGACGCGCTCGACCTGACGCCGGCCTACTGCGAGTCCGTGGCGAGCTTCTACGACATGTACCACCTGGAGCCGGTCGGCCGGAACGAGGTCGCGGTCTGCACGAATATCTCGTGCGCGCTCGTCGGGGCACAGGACGTCCTCGAGGCGTTCGAGCGCGAGCTCGGCGTCCACGCCGGCGAGACGACGGAGGACGGCGAGTTCACGCTCACGTCGTTCGAGTGCCTGGGCGGGTGCGGCTGGGCGCCGGTCGTCGCCGTGAACTGGCGCTACCGCGAGAACGTGAAGGCCGACGACGTGCCGGAGATCGTCGCGGAGCTCCGCGGAGGCGCGCGCCCCGAGGGCGATCCGGAGGGCAGGGCCGATGACGGATAGCGCCGTCCACCAGGTGCTCCTCGCGCACGCGGACGAGCGCGATCTGACGAAGCTCTCCGAGTACGAGGCGGTCGGCGGGTACCGCTCCCTCCGCACCGCGCTCGGCATGGCCGGGGAGAAGATCGTCGAGGAGCTTCTCGCCTCGGGCGTACGCGGCCGCGGCGGCGCCGGCTTCCCGATGGGCCGCAAGGCGAGCTTCATCCCGAAGCCGGGCGACACGCCGAAGCCGATCTACCTGACCGTCAACGCGGACGAGTCCGAGCCCGGGACGTTCAAGGACCGCGAGCTCATGCTCAGGATCCCGCACGCGGTGATCGAGGGGATCGTAATCACCTGCCACGCGATCGGGGCAAACACCGCCTTCGTCTACCTCCGCGGCGAGTACCTGGAGGAGTTCGAGGTCATGAAGGCGGCCCTCGAGGAGGCACAGGCCGCCGGGTTCGTCGGCGCGAACGTCGCCGGGTCGGAGACCTCGGTCACGATCGTCGTGCACCGCGGCGCCGGCGCGTACATCTGCGGCGAGGAGACCGCGCTCCTCGAGTCGCTCGAGGGCAAGCGCGGCCAGCCGCGCTCGAAGCCGCCCTTCCCGGCCATCTCGGGCGTCTACGCTTCGCCGACCCTCATCAACAACGTCGAGACGATCGCGACCGTCCCGACCGTGATCGAGCTGGGCGGCGCCAAATACGCGGAGCTCGGCGTCGAGAATTCGGCGGGCACGCGGCTCTTCTCGCTCTCGGGCAACGTGGCGAACGGCGGCAACTACGAGCTCGAGCTCGGGACGCCGCTCCGGACGCTCGTCTTCGACCTCGGCGGCGGGATCCCCGGGGGGCGCTCGCTGAAGGCGATCATCCCCGGCGGATCCTCGGTTCCCGTGCTGACGGCGGACGAGGTCGATACGCCGCTCGACTTCGACGCGATGGCGGCCGCGGGCACGATGCTCGGCTCCGGCGCCGTGATCGTGATCGACGACCGCGCGTGCATGGTCCAGCTCGGCCTCAGGGTCGCGCAGTTCTACATGCACGAGTCGTGCGGCAAGTGCACGCCGTGCCGCGAGGGGACGCGCTGGATGGTGCAGATCCTCCGCAAGCTCGAGGACGGCGAGGCGGAGCAGGGCGAGCTCGACCTCCTCCTGAACGTCTGCGACCGGATCCTCGGCAACTGCCTCTGCCCGCTGGGCGACGCGGCCGCCATGCCGATCGCGAGCTACGTGGCGAAGTTCCGCGAGGAGTACCAGCGCCACATCGACGAGGGCCGCTGCCCCTTCGGCGGCGAGTCGTCGCTCGCGGGGGTGATGGCCCCGGTCGACCAGCACCACGCCCACCTGCGCGGCCAGATCGAGGTGCCGATCCATGCGTGAGGCGTCCGTTTTGGAGCTGTCCTTCGGGCCGAGGTCCGTCTTCGTAACAGACTGTTACGAGGGTCGCGGGGCCCGTCGGGGCGCTCCGGCCGAAGCGCGGACACCGCTAGTAACAGTCTGTTACTTGCCCTTGGAGCGCCCGGCGTGAGCGCCCCCGAGCTCGTCACCGTCACGGTCGACGGCCGCGAGGTGGAGGTTCCGAAGGGGACCGGCATGGTCGAGAGCGCGCTCGCGGCGGGCGTCGAGATCCCGGTGTTCTGCTACGAGCCGCGGCTCGGGCCGCCGGTCGGCGCCTGCCGCATGTGCCTCTGCGAGGTCGAGGGAATGCCCAAGCTCCAGGCGGCGTGCACGCTCACGGCCCAGGACGGGATGGAGCTGCGCACGGCGCAGTCGAGCGCGAAGGCGGCGGAGGGCCAGCGCGCCATCCTCGAGTTCATCCTCCTGAACCACCCGCTCGACTGCCCCGACTGCGACAAGGGCGGCGAGTGCCCGCTCCAGGACCTGACGTTCCGCTTCGGGCCGGGGACGACGCGGATGCACTTCCCGAAGCGGACGTTCGACAAGCCGATCCCGATCTCGCCGACTATCTCGCTCGACCGCGAGCGCTGCATCCTCTGCTACCGCTGTACGCGCTTCTCGGAGAACGTCTCGGAGGACCTCCAGCTCGTGGCGGCGAACCGCGGCGCGCAGTCGATCATCACGACCTTCCAGGAGGAGCCGTACCGGGCGCACTTCTCCGGGAACGTGACCGAGCTCTGCCCCGTCGGGGCGCTCCTGCCCGCCACCTACCGCTTCCGCGCCCGCCCGTGGGAGATCGACAACGTCCCCACCGTCTGCGGCCTCTGCCCGGTCGGGTGCAACACATGGACGACGACCCGCGAGGGAAACGTGCACCGGATCCTCTCCCGGAACCATCCGGAGGTGGACGACGGCTGGCTCTGCGACAAGGGCCGCTTCGCGTTCGACCACCTGCACGCCGCCGACCGGCTCCGTGAGCCCCTCCTCCGCGTGCGCCGGCGCGGGTTCGAGTCCGTGTCCTACGAGGACGCCGTGCACGAGACGGCGCAGGCGCTCCGCGAGGCAGGCGGCTCCGTCGTCGTCGCGTTCTCGGGCAGCGAGAGCGTCGAGCAGGCCTCTGCGCTCTCCCGGCTCGTGCGCCACGGTCTCGGCGCGAACGTCGCGCTCCTCCCGGACGACCTCGACCCGGTCGTCGACGCCTTCCGGGCGCCGCTCTCGGCGATCCGAGGCGCCGAGGTCTGCCTCGTCCTCGGCGACGAGCCCGTCGTCGAGCGCGCCCCGATCGTCGACCTCTGGCTCCGGGCCGCCCGCCGGGCCGGCGCGGACGTCGTCACGGTGGGACCGGCCGGCTCGATCCCGGCCGCGCCCGGGACGGCGCCCGACGTGGCGGCCGACCTGCTCCGCGACGACCCGCCCGAGGAGCTGCGCGAGGTCGCCGAACGGCTTCGCGCCGCCTCCCGCGTCGCGATCGTCTGGTCGGGCGACGACCACGACCGCGGGTGGCGGGCGGCGGGGCTCGCCGCGTCGCTCGGGCTCGGCGAGGGCTCAGGCGTCTACGTGCTGCCGCGGACGCCGAACGGGCGCGGCGTCTCCGCCGCCTGGCGGGAGGCGGGCGACGGCCGGGGCGAGGAGCCGCCCGCCGAGGGCGAGATCGGCGCGCTCGTCATCTCCGGCGACGAGGCCGCCGACCCCCGCGTCGGGGAGCTCGCGGAACGGGCCCGCTTCGTGCTTGCGACGACGATGTTCACGGGCGACCACACGCTCTGGGCGCACGTGGTCGTGCCCGGGACGAGCTACCTCGAGCGCGACGGGACGACCGTCAACCTCGAAGGCCGCGTCCAGCGCCAGCGCCGTGCGGTCGACCCGCCCTTCCCGGACGAGCTCGAGTTCTTCTCGCGCGTCGGGGCGGAGCTCGGGATCCCGATCGCGCCCTGGGCCGCGGACGCGACGCCGGTCGAGCGGGCCGAGCTGCCGCCGCGCGGGTCGCTCGACTTCGATCCCGAGGTCGCGCTCTCCTCTCCGTCCCGGAACGGCGCCGGACCCGGGCTCGAGCTCGTCACCTACCGGCCGCTCTTCAGCGGCCCCGTGGTCGAGCGCATCGACGCGCTCCAGTTCCAGCGGCCCGAGGCGGAGGTCGAGCTCGCCGCGGCCGACGCGGAAGCGCACGGCATCGCGACCGGAGACCCGGTCACGGTCGCGTCGAACGGGTCGAGCCGCGAGCTCCGGGCCCGTGTCAACCGCCGCCTGCGCGCCGGCGTCGTCCGGATCGCCGACGAGCACGCCGCCGGCCTCGCGGGCCACGTGGAGGTCGCGAAGCGGTGAACGAGCCCTGGTGGATCTCCCTGATCAAGGCGTTCGTGATCGCGAACCTCGTGCTCGGCGCCTTCGCGTACCTGACGCTGATCGAGCGGAAGGTCCTCGCGCGGATGCACATGCGCTACGGCCCGAACCGCGTCGGGCCGTTCGGCCTCCTCCAGCCGATCGCCGACCTGATCAAGCTCCTGCGCAAGGCGAGCTTCTTCCCCGCCGCGGGCGTCGACGTGCTCTACGTGATCGCCCCGGCGCTCGCCGGCTTCACCGCGATCGCCGCGTTCGCGGTCATCCCGTGGGGGCCCGGCTGGACGATCGGCGACTACTACATCTCGGGTGCGGTGGTCGACGTCCCGATCTCGCTCCTCCTCGTCTTCGCGCTGGGGGCGCTGGGCGTCTACTCGTTCGTGATCGGCGGCTGGGCGAGCGAGTCGAAGTACTCCCTGCTCGGGTCGATGCGCACCTGCGCGCAGCTCGTCTCCTACGAGGTCTCCTTCGGGCTCGCCGTGCTCGGCGTCGTCATCATGGCCGGCTCGCTCCAGCTGACCGAGATCGTCCACGAGCAGCAGGCGTCCATGTGGTACGCGGCGCCGCAGATCGTCGGGTTCCTGTGCTTCTTCGTCGCCGGGGTCGCGGAGACGAACCGCGCGCCGTTCGACCTGCCGGAGGCGGAGCAGGAGCTCGTGGCCGGCTACCACACCGAGTACGGCGGCATGCGCTTCGGCCTCTTCCAGACGGCGGAGTACATCAACATGATCACGTTGTCCGCCCTCGGCGTGACGCTCTTCTTCGGCGGCTGGAGCGGGCCGGTCCTGCCGGGGCCGATCTGGTTCCTGCTCAAGCTCGCAATCTTCATCTTCGTCTTCATGTGGCTCCGAGCCACGCTGCCACGCCTGCGCTACGACCAGCTCATGTCCCTCGGCTGGAAGGTCCTCCTGCCGGTCGCGACGCTGAACGCGGTCGTGACCGCGATCCTCGTGGTGGCGCTGTGAGCATCCAGCCGCTGCCGTCGTTCAAGGGCTTCGGGGTGACGCTCCGGCAGATCTTCCGCAAGCCCATCACCCAGCAGTACCCGGAGTACAAGCGCCCGGTGTACCCGCGCTTCCGCGGGCGCCACCGGCTGAACCTCCACGACAACGGGCTCGAGAAGTGCGTCGGGTGCTCGCTCTGCGCGGCCGCCTGCCCGGCCGACTGCATCCGCGTCGTCGCGGCCGAGAACACGCCGGACAACCGCGTCTCGGCCGGCGAGCGCTACGCGCGGATCTACGAGATCAACATGAGCCGCTGCATCTTCTGCGGCTACTGCGAGCTCGCCTGCCCCTTCGACGCGATCACGCTCGGCAACGACTACGAGCTGTCCGAGTACCACCGGGACGACCAGATCTACACGAAGGAGATGCTGCTCGCCCCGCCCGTGAAGCAGACGCCGGTCGCCGAGCGCGAGCCGTACGACACGCCCGAGCCCGTCTGGAAGACGGACAGCTGATGGAAGAGACGTTCGTCTGGATCGTCTGGGTGCTCGCGGCCACGGCGCTCTTCGCGTCGGGCCTCGCCGTCGTCCTCTTCCACAACCCGTTCTACAGCGCGCTCTCGCTGATCGTGAACCTCGCGTCGCTCGCGGTGCTCTTCCTGCTCCTGACCGCGGAGTTCGTCGCCGCGGCGCAGGTGCTCGTCTACGCGGGCGCGGTCGTCGTCATGTTCCTCTTCGTGACGGCCTACCTCGGTGGGCGCGCGGACGCGCCCTTCGCGGGAGGGCGGACGCTTCAGCGCCTGGCCGCGATCGTCGCCGCGGCCGCGATCGCCGTCGAGGTCGTGGTCGTGATCGTGCTCGCCGCCGGCGACCGGCTGAACGAGGTGCCCGAGGTGCCGGAGTCCTTCGGCTCGCCCGCCTCGATCGGGACGCTCTTCCTCTCCGACCACCTGCTCGCGTTCGAGGTGACGTCGATCATCCTGCTCGTCGCCGCGGTGGGCGGGGTCATCCTCGGGAGCACGGTGCCGCCGCACCATCATCCGCCGAGCAGAGGCGAGCGCTGATGGCCGGGCCCGGCATCGCCGCGTACCTGATCGTCTCGGTGATCCTCTTCGCGATCGGCGCGTTCGGCGTGCTGATCCGCCGGAGCCCGCTGATCGTCCTGCTCGCGCTCGAGATCATGCTGAACTCGGGCAACCTCGCCCTCCTCGCCTTCTCGCGCCACGCGGGCAACGAGGACGGGCAGATCTTCGCGCTGGCCGTGATGGTCGTCGCCGCCTCCGAGGCGGTCGTCGGCCTCGGCCTGATCGTCGCCATGTCGCGGCTGCGCGCCGACCTCGACGTCGACAAGCTGACCACGCTCCGCGGATAGGCATGGACGTCGCCGCCTGGATCGCGCTCTGCTCGCCTGCGGTCGCCGTGGGTCTGATCGCGCTCGCCGGCGAGCGGATGCCGCGGCGCACCGCCGGGCTCGTGGCGGCGGGCGCGACGCTCGTCTCGTTCGCCGCCTCGGTCGTCTGTCTCGTCGCCCTCGCGGGCCGCGACGCGGAGGACCGCAGCGAGGTCTCGACCGTCTGGACGTGGCTCTCCGCCGGCGACCTGAACGTCGGCTTGAGCGTCCTCGTCGATCCGCTCTCCGTCTTCATGATGCTCGTCGTCTCGGGTGTCGGCTTCCTGATCCTCACCTACGCGATCGGCTACATGGCCGGGGACGCCGAGGAGCGGCGCTACCACGCGTACAAGGCGCTCTTCGTCTTCTCGATGCTCCTGCTCGTGCAGGGCGGGAACCTGCTCATGCTCCTCTGCGGCTGGGGCATGGTCGGCCTCTCCTCGTACCTCCTGATCAACTTCTGGCACGCGCGGAGGAGCGCGGTCGAGGCCGGCAAGAAGGCGTTCATCATGAACGCGTTCGGCGACGCGACCTTCGCGCTCGCGCTCTTCATCCTCGTCCAGCACACGGGCTCGCTCGACTTCGACGTCGTCTTCGCGCGCGCGCCCGAGGCGCTCGGCGAGTCCTCGGCGCTCGCGATCCTCGTCGCGCTCGGCCTGCTCGGCGGCGCGGCGGCCAAGTCGGCGCAGATCCCGCTCCACACCTGGCTGCCGGACGCGATGGAGGGCCCGACGCCGGTCAGCGCCCTCATCCACGCGGCGACGATGGTGACCGCCGGCGTGTACCTGATCGCGCGCACGAGCCCGCTCTTCGAGCTGGCGCCGTCCATCTCCGACCTGGCGGCGATCCTCGGCGGCGTCACGATCCTCGTCGCCGGGGTCATCGCGCTCGTCCAGACGGACATCAAGCGCGTGATCGCGTACTCGACCATGAGCCAGATCGGCTACATGTTCGTCGCGGTCGGCCTCGGCGCGTACGGCGCCGGGATGTTCCACCTGATGACGCATGCCTTCTTCAAGGCGCTCCTCTTCATGGCCGCCGGCGTCGTCATCCACGCGCTCGCCGGGGAGCAGGACATCCGCCGCATGGGCGGCCTCGCGCACGAGCTGCCCTGGACGTACCGCTTCTTCCTCATCGGCGCGCTCGCGCTCGCCGCCATCCCGCCGTTCGCCGGGTTCTTCTCCAAGGACGCGATCCTCGCGAGCGCGGCGAACTCGGGCGGACTCGGCTGGACCCTTTGGTCGTTCGGGGCGATCGGCGCGTTCCTGACGGCCCTCTACACGTTCCGGCTCCTCTTTGTCGTCTTCCGGCCGCCCATGTCGGACTTCGCCCGGGAGCACCTGCACAAGGAGCGCTTCGAGGGGCCGCTCGCGATGATGTGGCCGGTCGCGGTGCTCGCCGTCCTGTCCGTGGTGGGCGGGTTCCTGCAGGTGCCGGGGCTCTGGCACGAGGTCGACGACTGGCTCGGGCCGGCGGCCGAATCGATCGAGGAGGCGACCGGGGTCACCGCGTGGTTCTCGGCGCTTGCCGCCCTCGGGCTCGCGCTGCTCGGGATCGGGCTGGCCTGGCGCCTGTACGGCCGGCCGAGCGAGGCGCCTGCGCGTCTGCGCGCCCGCCGCTTCACGGGCTGGTTCGCGCACGCGTTCGAGCAGAAGCTCTGGTTCGACCGGCTGTACGACTTCCTCTTCTACCGCCCCGCCTCGCGGCTCGCGTCCGGGCTCGGCCGCTACGTGGAGAAGCCCCTCTTCCTGACCACGCTGACCGATCTCGGCGCGAGCGTCCGCGGCCTCTCGGGCCGCGTGGCCGCCGCGCAGACCGGGGTCGTGCGCGGCTACGCGCTCATGCTCGCGATCGGCCTGGCCGTCCTCACGGTCGTCTTCCTCCTGGTGTCGTAGATGCTGACGACCGCCCTCATCGTCCTTCCGATCGCCGGCGCCTTCCTGCTCTGGCTGCTCCCGTGGGCGACGGCGCGGGCGGCCGGAGGCCTGGCGCTCCTGATCGCGCTCGCCGAGCTCTTCCTGTGGGTCGTCGCGCTGCAGCGGATCGACTTCGCCTCGGGCGGGCTCCAGCTCGCGACCGAGACGGTCTGGTTCGCCGACCTCGGCGTCTCGTACAAGGTCGGGCTGTACGACTTCTCGCTCTGGCTCGTCGGGCTGACCGCCCTCGTCACGGTCGCCGCGGTCGCCTACGGGATGTGGGCCGGG
>Ga0210115_1000672_pt1 | contig 9974 bp, 9 predicted proteins | sample MayberryNW_TuleB_2_FD_185526 | JGI IMG/M metagenome (GOLD analysis project Ga0210115, IMG submission 185526) | Wetland microbial communities from San Francisco Bay, California, USA, that impact long-term carbon sequestration - MayberryNW_TuleB_D2... | ecosystem: Environmental > Aquatic > Marine >... | reverse complement strand
GATCTGGTCGAGCTCGGGCGAGATCTCCGGCCGGAGCTCCGACGGCGGCCGCGGCGGCTCGTTCAGGTGCTTCATGGCGATCTCGATCGGCGTCTCGCCGGTGAAGGGCGTCTTCCCGGTCAGCATCTCGTAGAGGACGATTCCGGCCGAGTAGAGGTCGGACGACGCGGTCACGGGCGCGCCGCGTGCCTGCTCGGGAGAGAGGTACTGCGCCGTGCCCATGATCGAGCCGACCTCGGTCATCTGCGACGGCCCGTACCGCGCGATCCCGAAGTCGGTCACCTTCAGCCGGTTCTCGTGCCCGAGCAGGATGTTGTGCGGCTTGATGTCGCGGTGGATGATCCCGTGCCGGTGCGCGAAGCGCAGCGCGCTGAGGATCTGCTTCGCGTACTCGATCGCCTCGCCGATCGGGATCGAGCCGGTCGAGAGGATCAGCTCCTTGAGCGAGCGGCCCTCGATCACCTCCATGGCGATGTACGGACGCCCTTCGGCCTCGCCCCGGTCGTAGATCGAGACGATGTTCGGATGCGAGAGCGCGGCCGCCGACTTCGCCTCGCGGCGGAAGCGCTCGGTGAACGCCTCGTCGTTCGCGTAGCGGTCGTTCAGGATCTTGATCGCGACGCGCCGGCCCAGGTCCTCGTCCTCGGCGAGGTAGACGTTCGCCATCCCGCCTGAGCCCAGCTTGCGCAGGATGCGGTAGCGCCCGTCGAAGAGCGTGCCGATCAGGGTGTCGGTGACGGCCATTTCCGCGAACTAAGGCTAGGTGTTTCTCCGGAGGAGCGTCTCCAGCACGGCCTTGGCGATCGGCGCCGCCGTGGCGCCGCCCGTGCCGCTCTGGTTCTGGAGGTAGACGGCGATCGCGATCTGGGGATCGTCGGCCGGGGCGAACGCGATGAACCCGGTGTCGTTCTGGCCTGTGCGGCCCGTCTCCGCGGTGCCCGTCTTGCCGGCCACCTGGATGCCGGGGATCTGCGCCGCGGTGCCGGTTCCGGACTCCACGACCCGCACCATCATGGGCGTCAGGGCGGCCGCCGTCGACTCCTTGAGGACGCGGCGGATCTCGTCGGGCCGCGTCCGCTGGATGACGTCGCCGCTCGGGCCGACGATCCGCTCGACGACGTGCGGCTCCATCAGCACGCCCCCGTTCGCGACCGTCCCCGCGACCATCGCCATCTGGAGGGGCGTCACGAGCAGCCGCTCCTGCCCGAACGCGAGCCGGCCGGGATCGACCTGGTTCGGGTCCTTCGGATCGAAGAGCCGCCCGCGGTTCCAGAGCCCGCTCGGCGTCCGCTCGTCGGACGGCGTCTCGAGCGGCGGCTTCTCGTAGAAGCCGAACTTCTTGGCGTAGTCCAGCACAGTGCGGGCGCCCAGCTGCTTCCCGAGCTCGCAGAAGACGGAGTTGATCGAGTGCTCGACGGCCGTCGCAAAGTCCACGCGGCCGAACGACTCGGGTCCCGACTGGTCGGCGTAGTTGTAGACGCGCTTCTCGTACTCGATGCAGTAGCCGGGATCGTCGAAGGTGCTCTCGGGGGTGAACTTGCCCGAGTCGAGCGCCGCGGCCGCCGTGACGACCTTGAAGGTTGAGCCGGGAATGAAGACCGGCGCGGGCAGTCCCTGGGTGGCGCGGTTGAGGAGCGGGGACGACGGCTCGCACGGGCCGGTCGCGCGGGTCACGCGGCCGAAGTTCGTCTCGACGAGGTTCGGGTCGTAGGTGGGCGTCGAGGCCATCACGAGCACCCGTCCCGTCGAGGGCTCGAGCGCGACCACGGCGCCGCACTTCCCGCCGAGCTGCTGCATCGCGATCCGCTGGGCCCGCGCGTCGAGCGACGTGTGGACGTCGTTGCCACGCCGCGTGATGCCGCGCAGCGCGTCGGCGGCGCGGTCGACGAGGGTCGAGAGGTCGGCGTTCGAGCCGGTCAGGTAGTCGTTCAGCGACTCCTCGAGCCCCGTGCGCGAGCGCTCGACCGTCGAGTAGCCGACCGGATGCGCCGCGAGCCCGCGCTGCGGGTAGCGGCGCAGGTACCACGTCTGGCCCTGCACGTCGCGCTTGCGGTTCGTCGCGAGGACGACGCCGTCCGCGGTGAAGATCTTGCCGCGGTCGATCGTGAGCTGGCGGACGACCTGGTTCGGGTTCCCCTGCCGCGCCTCGAGCTCGGGCGCCCGCCAGAGCCAGTACGACGACATGCCGACGAGCGCGACGAAGAGGAACGCGAAGACGAAGAAGAGGCGGCGGATCTGCCTATTCACGGTCGGCCGCCTCGTTGACGTGGTTCGAGACCATGAGCAGGAGGGCGAGCAGGAGGAAGTTCGCCACGATGCTCGAGCCGCCGTAGGAGACGAACGGCAGCGTGATCCCGGTCAGCGGGATCAGGCCGCTGACCCCGCCGACGATGATGAACGCCTGGATCGCGATCGTGGCCGTGAGCCCGGCGGCGAGCAGCTTCGAGAAGCCGTCGTCGGCGCTCATCGCGATCCGCAGGCCCCGGTACGTGAAGACCAGGTAGAGGAGGATCAGCGCCGCGGCGCCGGCGAGCCCGAGCTCCTGCGCGATCGCGGAGTAGATGAAGTCCGTCTCGAGGAAGGGGATGTACGTCCCGCCGTCGGGTCGCACGAGCACGCCCTCGCCGAGGCCGGTGCCGAAGATTCCGCCCGCCGCGATCGAGTAGATCGACTGGACGAGCTGGAAGCCGGCGTCCTCGGGGTCGCTCCAGGGATGCAGCCAGATCGAGACGCGCTCCTCGACGCGCGGGACGACGTGGTAGAGCGCGTAGGCCCCGGCCGCGAAGAGTGTGAACCCGACCGCGACGTAGGGCCACCGGCCGGTCGCGACGTAGAGCATCGCGAGGAAGATCGAGAAGAGGAGGAGCCCGCCCCCGAGGTCGTTCGTCTGGAAGAGGACGAGCATCGCGCCGCCCCAGACGAGGAGCAGCGGCCCGAGGTGCTTGGCCGAGGGCAGGCCGAGCCGGCCCTTGCCCATCGAGAGCATCTCGCGGTTGTCCCGCAGGTAGCCCGCCAGGAAGACGACCAGCAGGACCTTGGCGAACTCGCCCGGCTGGAACGAGATCCCGCCGACGTCGACCCAGAGCCGCGCGCCGTTGATCTCCTGACCCAGGACCGGGAGCGCCGGGAGGCAGAGCAGGCCGATCGCGCCGAGGCCGCAGATGTACTTGTAGCGGTCGAGAATCCGGTAGTCGCGCAGGAAGAGGCAGGCGAGCGCGAAGAACCCGACGCCGATCACGACCCAGACGCCCTGCCGGAAGGCGAGATCCGGCTTGATCCGGTAGATCATGGTCAGCCCGATCGCGGTCAGGAGCCCGCCGATCGGGAGCAGGTACGGGTCGGCGAGCGGCAGCGTGATCCGCAGCACGACGTGGGCGGCGACGAAGAGCGCGAGGAAGAACGCCGCGTAGGTGAGCGAGGTCGTGTCGAACTCCGGGACGTCCTGGCTCGCGATGTACACGGCCGCGAAGCCGATCGTCGTCAGCGCCCCGACGGCGATCAGGTTCAGGAGCTCGCGGTTGCGGAGCGTCACGGGCCGGCCTCGTCCTCGTAGGGCGCGATCCGGTCGCGGGCCGCGCCGAAGCCCATCAGGTCGTGGTCGAAGAGGGCCGCCCGCTCGTCGGGGGAGAGCTGGGCCGCCTTCAGCGTGCTCACGTAGCGCACGCGGTAGAGCGACACGCCGCCCCCGAGGTCGTACGGCAGGCCCTGGTAGACGGCGACGTTCCCGTCCTCGTCGGCGCCGACGAAGTGCGCGTTCGCGAGGCCCCAGAACGCCACGAGCAGGATCAGCGTGGCGAACCCGATCGACGCGAGGACGACGAAGAGCCGCCGGTTCCGGCGCGGCGCCGGGCGCGGCTTCGGCACCGCGCCGGCCGGCGGGACGACGCGCGTCTCCTCGGCCGGCTCCGGCGCCGGGCCCCAGTCCTCACGCTCGCGCTCGGGCGCCTCGGGGAGCGCGGCGAGGCCGGAGAGCGTGTCCTCGAGCTCGTCCGTGTCGCCCGTCCCGTCGGTCTCGATCACGGCGGTCTCGTCGACGCCGTCGCCGTCGACCCGGAAGAGGACGACCGTGATGTTGTCCTCCCCGCCGCTCCGGTTGGCCGCCTTCACGAGCTGGGCGGCTGCGTCGTCGAGCGCCCGGGCGGTCGAGACGATCCGCAGGATCTCGTCGTCGCCGACCATGGACGTCAGCCCGTCGGAGCAGAGCAGGAACACGTCGCCCGGCTCCGCGTCCACGGTCAGGGCGTCCACGTCCACCTCGGGGTCGGTGCCGAGTGCCCGCGTGATCACCGAGCGCTGGGGATGCAGGTCGGCCTCCTCGCGGCTCAGCCGCCCACCCCGGACGAGGTCGGCGACCAGGGAGTGGTCGTCGGTCAGCTGCTCCAGCGTCCCGCCGCGGATCCGGTACGCGCGCGAGTCGCCGACGTGGCCGATCGTGATCCGCTCGCCGGCGACGAGCGCGGCCGTGACGGTCGTCCCCATCCCGCTCGCGCTGCGGTCCTCGCTCGCACGGTCGTAGATGCGCCGGTTCGCCTCCTGGACGATCGCGGTGACGCGCTCCTCCGGCGCGAGCTCGTCTGCCTCGTGGTACTCGCGGAACGCCGCCGCCGCGAGGCGCGAGGCCACCTCGCCGGCCTGCGCGCCGCCCATGCCGTCGGCGACGACGAAGAGCGGCGGCTCGACGACGAAGGAGTCCTCGTTCCGGCGCCGCCTGCGCCCGGGGTCGGTGAGGCCCGCTCGCTCGCCGATCCTCATCGCTCGAAGCGAAGCTCGGTCTGGCCGATCCGCACGACGTCGCCGTCGTGGAGCCGCCGGCGGCCGGCGAGCTTCTCGTCGTTGACCCAGGTGCCGTTCGTCGAGTCGAGGTCGACGATCCACGCGCCGTCCCGTCCGGCCTCGACCCGTGCGTGGTGGCCGGACGCGTAGTCGTCCTTCGGGAGGGGCGCCGAGTTGTCGTCCGCCCGCCCGAACGTGATCGCGACGGGGCCGACCTCGAGCCCGGAGCCGTGGGCGAGCGAGGGGCTCGAGAGGACGGTCAGCCTTGAAGGTCCGCCCGCGGGCTCGGCGGCCGCGCCGGTGATCGCGCGCGCCTGGGCGGGGGCCATGATGAAGCTCTCCTGGGGCGCGGACGTGACGCGCAGGTCGCGCGAGGCGGCCCTGATCACGCGCCAGATGAACAGGTAGAGCAGGATGAGGAAGGCGGCCTTCAGTGCGAGGAGGAGCGGCTCCACGCCGTGCTAGCTGCCGGGGTTCTCGAACACGAGATCGGTGCGCCCGAGGACGACCGTGTCCGAGTCGGCAAGCCGCGCCCGCTCGACCCGCCGGCCGTTCACCTCGATCCCGTTCGTCGAGCCCAGGTCGACGATCCAGAACGCGCCGTCCTCGCGGCGGACCTCGGCGTGGCGCCGCGAGACGTTCGGGTCCTCGACGGTGATGTCCGCCTCGCGCGAGCGTCCGATCACGAGCGGCTTCTCCGCGTTGAGCGGATGCCGTCTGCCGTTCACGACGAGGGCGGCCGGCTCGTGGGCGAGGCCGAGCTCCTGCGCGTCCGCCGCCGACACGGCGGCCGTCTCCGAGGGGCGGAAGATCTTCGTCGCGCCGAGCGCCGGCGCGGGCTCGACGTCGGGCGGGGGGAGTCCCGTCTCAGCCGCCGGGGCGGCGGACGCGGCGCGCCTCGGCTGGACCATCCGGGTCGCGATCCCGAACTCGCCCACCTGCAGGTCGTCGTCCTCCTCGAGCAGGACGCGCGGCGTCGAGACGAGCGCGTAGCCCTCGCGGCGCGCGTGCTCGGACAGGTAGTCCCCGAGCTCGGTCAGGAGCTCCTGCTCCGGCGGGAGCTGCTCGCGATCCTGCGGGGCGAGGTAGAGGACGTACTCGTTCGGCACGTAGACGCGCGAGACCGAGACCGTCCGATGCTCGTCCATCTCCTTGGCCAGCTTCCGGGCGAGCTCGACGGGCTGCACATGGGAGCGGAAGGCACGGCCGAATGCGCCCTCGACGAGGGACTCGATCCGATGCTCGATGCTGCGAAGGACGCCCATGGGTCCCGGGATTGTGCCCGAGGCGGCGCCAGTCTAACGGCGGGTGCGCAGCCTCTCGGCGCCGAGCCAGAGCGTCGCGGCCCAGATCCCCGGGGCGACGAGGAGCACCCGCGCCTCCCCTCCGGCGGCGTCCGTGCTGAGGACCGCCGCGGCAAGGAAGGCCGACCCCCAGGCCGCGATGCCCCAGAGGCCGCGGCGACGTGCGGGCTCGACCGCGAGCGTGGCCGCCGCGCAGACGGCCGCGAGCAGGAGCAGGCCGGCGTGGGCCGTCAAGGCGGTCGCGAGTACCCCTGCGGCGGTGTCCGGCCGGGTCGTTTCGGCGAAGTCGAGCGAGTCCGGAAAGCCGTCGCCGAGCGGGAACGGCCCGCCCGCGAGCGCCGCGAACGCGCCTGCGGCGAGCACGGCCGCGGCGGCCGTCGCCGCCTGCCGGGCCCGGTCGCCGACGCGCAGGGCGACCAGCGGCACGCCGCCGACCAGGCCGAGCGGCGCGAGCGCGGGGCCGGCGAGGAAGAGAAACGCGCTCGTCGGCGCCCGCCAGAAGGCCGCCAGCCAGCCGGCCGCGAGCCCGATCCAGGCGAGCGCCAGCCCGAGCGCCACGTTCCCGAGCGGGAGCACGGGCGCGGCGAGGGCGAGCGCCAGCCCGGCCCGCGGCGAGCGGAGCGCCGCCACGCCGGCGAGCGCGCCGAGCAGCAACGGCCAGCCGGTCGGAAAAAACGGGAGGAGGAAGAGCGAAGCGGCCGCGAAGGCGGCCGCCAGCCCCCCATGGAGCGCCCGCTCGCGGAGGGAGGCGAGCGATACGGCGGGTCGTGGTCGGCGGCTCCGAGCCTCGAACGCGTCGCGCAGGGCATTCGGCAGCCGCCGCGCGGCGGGCCGGCGGCGCGGGTCCGCGTGCAGCATCCGGTCGACGAGGGCGCAGAGGTCGGCCGGCAGGTCGGGCCGCAGGGCGCCGAGCGGCTCGGCGCCCGCCTGGATTCGCCGGACGGTGTCGACGGGCGAGGCGGCGGTGAACGGGTGGCGGCCCACCAGCGACTCCCAGAGGACGACGCCGGTCGCCCAGACGTCCGCGGCCGGCGTGGCCGCGCTCCCGTCGAGTCGCTCGGGCGAGACGTAGCTGAGCGTGCCCGGGACGTCGCCGTGGGCGGTCAGCGTATCGGCCTCCTCCACCTGCGCGAGGCCGAAGTCGAGGAGCGTGATCCGCAGCCGCTCGGAGTCCGCGACCATCACGTTGGCCGGCTTCACGTCGCGGTGGACGATGCCCTTCGCGTGGGCGTGCGCGAGGCCTTCGAGGATCTGGGCGGCGGCCTCGACCGCGCCTGCGTCGTCGAGCGCGCCGCCCACGAGCGCCTGCCGGAGGGTGTGGCCGCGGACGTACTCGTACGCCACGTAGACATGCTCGTCGTCGCGGTCGATCGCGAGCGCGCGCAGGCAGCTTGGATGCCGCAGGCGGCCGGCCGCCTCGACCTCGCGCTCGGCGCGGGACGCCGCCTTTCCCTCCCGCCGGACGACCTTGAGCGCCACGTCGCGGCCGGCGTGCTCGTCGCGGGCGAGCCAGACCGAGCCGGAGCCGCCGCTGCCGAGCGGGCGCAGGGGCCGGTAGCGCCCGGAGATGAGGGCGGTGCCCGTGTCCTCGGGGGGACGGCGCTCCCGAACTGCCGTGTCGCGCACGCAGGCCACCTTGGCCGCGGGCGGGGGAAGTCCTGCACCGGTCGGGCCCGGCAGGTCCGGGTGGTACGCTTGCGCGGTTTCCGGCCCCCTTTCGCCGTGTTCGAACACGATCGAACCGACACCGACGACGGCCTCGACTTCGACTTCTTCGACGATTCGCCCACGGTCGAGGAGACGCGCGAAGGTCGGCAGCCGCGCCCGCGCACCCGTCCGCGTCTCCCGCGGCGCCCGCCGGGCGGGCCCGGCTCGCCGCTCCTGCGCCGCGCCGCCCTCATCATCGGCGGGATCCTGCTCGTCGTCGTCCTCGTCCTCTGGGTCAACGCCTGCCGCGCCGACGCGAAGAAGGGCCACTACGAGGACTACATGGAGGGCGTTGCCGGCGTGACGGCCGACTCGGCCGCGATCGGGCGGGAGCTGAACGAGCTGCTCTTCTCGTCCGGCGTCCAGCTCGAGGACCTGCAGTCGCAGCTCGACGGGCTGCGGGAGCGGCAGAGCCAGACCGTTCGGCGGGCCGAGGGGCTCGACGCGCCGGGGCCCCTTCGCAAGCAGCAGGAGAGCCTGGTCGAGGCGCTCCAGCTGCGGGTGAGCGGCCTGAACGGGCTTGCGCGCGCGTTCTCGCAGGTCAGCGGGACGGCGGAGGGAGAGGCGCAGCAGGCCGGCGCGCTCCTCGCCCAGCAATCCGAGCGGCTCGTCGCGAGCGACGTCGTCTACGACGACCTGTTCCGTGCCCGCGCGCAGGAGGTCATGGAGCAGCAGGGCGTGACCGGCGTCGCGGTGCCCGAGTCCGACTTCGTCTCGAACGCGGACCTCGCGAGCCCCACCTCGTGGACGCAGATCGTCCAGCGGATCACCCAACCGCCCGGCGAGGGCGGCGGCCTGCGAGGGAACAAGATCGCGAGCGTCGTGATCCAGCCGGGCGACCAACAGCTCTCGCCGTCCGAGGAAAACACGTGCAAGGTGTCGGACGACCTCGCGTTCGACGTCAACGTCGAGAACTCGGGGGACAGCCAGGAGACGCAGGTGAAGGTCTCGCTCACGATCCAGCAGAGCCCGAACCCGATCCGGAAGGAGTCGACGATCCAGGTCATCAACCCGGGCGAGACGAAGACCGTCACCTTCCCGAACCCCGGCAATGTCGAGTTCGCGAACCGGACGGTCGTCAAGGTGACCGTGGAGCCGGTGCAGGGCGAGACCAACAAGGCCAACAACACGGCGGAGTACGTCTGCTTCTTCACGTTCTCGTAGCACCGTGTCGGACACGCTCGTCGCAGCCCTAGCCGTCGCCGCCGCGGCGGCCGCGCTCCTCGCCCTCGGGCTGGCGCTCGCCTTCTATCTGACCCTGCGCCGGATCCGGAAGGCCCAGACCGTCCTGCTCGGGAGCGGCAAGGACGACCTGGTCGACTTCGCCGTGTCGCTCCAGACCCGCATCGACGACGTCCACCGGGCCGTCGACGAGGTGGCGCTCGCGCTCACCCGCGTGGACAAGCGGATCGACGGGTGCCTCTCGCACACGTCGATCGTCCGCTACGACGCCTACGAGGACGCGGGCGGCCACCAGTCCGCCTCGCTGGCCTTTCTCGACGCGGCCCGCTCGGGCATCGTCGTGAGCGCGATCCAGGGGCGCGACTACGCGCGGATCTACGTGAAGGAGCTCGACCGCGGGCGGGCGCCCGTCGCCCTCTCGCCCGAGGAGCAGGAGGCCGTCGAGCGCGCGATGGCCGTATCCTCCCAGGCGTGACGTATCGCAAGGCGGAGATCCGGCCGCTTCGCGAAGGCGACCGGGCGCTCCTCTTCGGCCTGGCCGCGCTCGACCGCGCGGCGGACGAGCGGACGCTCACCGTGCTCGAGCACGAGACGGTGTTCGTCGCCGAGCTCGAGGGCGCGCCGGCGGGGTACGTCGCGCTCGAGCGCGACGAGCCGTGCCTGCGCATCGACCAGCTGTTCGTGAGCCCCGAGCACGAGGCGGAGGGGGTGGGGCGGCAGCTCCTCGAGTACGCGGAGGGCTACGCCATCTCGGAGGGAGCGCTGCGGCTCCGGGCCGTCGTCGACACGGAGGACGTCCGGTCGACCGAGTTCTACCGGCGGCGGGGGTTCGTCCCGGTCGGCCCGGACGTGGTCGAGCTCGTGCTTCCCGAGCCGTAGCGCCGGGTTTCCCGGGTACATTTCGCGCGAGATGGCCGACGTTCTCGTCCTGAACGCCAGCTACGAGCCGCTCAACGTCTGCACCGTGCGCCGGGCGCACGTCCTCGTGTTCAAGGGCAAGGCCGAGGT
>Ga0210115_1000670_pt1 | contig 9978 bp, 10 predicted proteins | sample MayberryNW_TuleB_2_FD_185526 | JGI IMG/M metagenome (GOLD analysis project Ga0210115, IMG submission 185526) | Wetland microbial communities from San Francisco Bay, California, USA, that impact long-term carbon sequestration - MayberryNW_TuleB_D2... | ecosystem: Environmental > Aquatic > Marine >... | reverse complement strand
CCGGGGCTAGGTTTTTCGCGCGTTGAGGTTTTCTCTCTCGCCGAGTGGTTGGGCGAAAAACTAACGCCGCCCCGCCGCGACACCCCACCCCCGCGCCACCCCCCGGCAGGGACGTGAGCCAGGTACTGAAAACCCCGACCTCCGAATCGTCCGAGATGGCGTCGAGTGGAGCCCAGGTCGTCGAGGAGGTTCTGGTCCTTGATTTCGGAGGTCAGTATTCGCAGTTGATCGCCAGGCGAATCCGCGAGTGCGGGGTGTTTTCGGAGTTGCTGCCGGCAACCACGCCCGCGGATGCGATTCGTAAGCGCAAGCCGAAGGCATTGGTGCTCTCCGGCGGGCCGGCATCTGTGTACGAGCCGGGGGCGCCGGCGTTCCCGGCCGAGCTGCTCGAGCTCGGCATCCCGATGCTGGGGATTTGTTACGGGATGCAGGCGATGGTTAAGGCGCTGGGAGGGAAGGTCGAAGCGGCCGAGTCGGGGGAGTTCGGACGGGCGGATTTGACGTTGCGTGACAGCGGCGGACGGTTGCTCGGAGGGCTGCCCGAGGAGCAGACCTGCTGGATGAGCCACCGCGACACGGTGTTCGAGCCGCCGCCGGGTTTTGCTGCGTTGGCCTCGACGCCGGCCTCGCCGGTGGCCGCCTGCGAGGCACCCGAGCGCGGTCTTTACGGCATCCAGTTTCACCCCGAGGTCGTCCACACCCCATACGGGACCGAGGTCCTGACCCGCTTCCTGCGCGAGATCGCCGGCTGCGAGGAGCAGTGGTCGGCCGAGTCGGTGATCGCCGAGCAGGTCGCCACGATCCGCGCCCAGGTCGGAGAGGGCCGGGTGATCTGCGGACTCTCGGGCGGGGTCGACTCCTCGGTCGCGGCGCTGCTCGTCCACCGCGCGGTCGGCGAGCAGCTGACCTGCGTCTTCGTCGATCACGGCCTGATGCGGCTGAACGAGGCCGAGCAGGTGGTCGAGGCGTTCAGCCAGTTCGGCATCCCGCTTGTCCACGTCGAGGCGGAGGAGCGCTTCCTCGCCAAGCTGGCCGGGGTCGAGGAGCCCGAGCGCAAGCGCAAGATCATCGGCGAGGAGTTCATCCGCGTCTTCGAGCAGGAGGCGGCGAAGCTCGAGGACGCCGCCTACCTCGTCCAGGGCACGCTCTACTCGGACGTGATCGAGTCGGGTGGCAGCGACGCCGCCGACACGATCAAGTCGCACCACAACGTCGGCGGCCTGCCCGAGGACCTCGAGTTCGAGCTGGTCGAGCCGCTGCGGATGCTGTTCAAGGACGAGGTGCGCGCGGTCGGCGCCGAGCTGGGGCTGCCCGAGCGGATGGTCTGGCGCCAGCCCTTCCCGGGGCCGGGCCTGGCGATCCGCATCGTCGGCGGCGAGGTGACCAGGGAACGGCTCGACATCCTGCGCGCCGCTGACGCGATCCTGCAGGAGGAGATCCGCGCCGCCGAGCTCTACCGCCAGCTCTGGCAGTCGTTCTGCGTGCTGCCGGTCGTGCGCTCGGTCGGCGTGCAGGGCGACGGCCGCACCTACGCCTACCCGATCGTGATCCGCGCCGTCACCTCCGACGACGCGATGACCGCCGACTGGGCGCGCCTGCCCTACGACCTGCTCGAGCGCGTCTCCAACCGGATCATCAACGAGATCCGCGACGTGAATCGCGTCGCCCTCGATATCTCCTCGAAGCCGCCGGCGACGATCGAGTGGGAGTAGGCGCGCCGCCGCGCTAGGTCGGCTGCCGGGTCGGGCGGATCAAGATCTCGTTGACGTCGACGCCGGCGGGCTCGTTCAACGCGTAGATCACCGCGCGGGCGATGTCGTCGTCGCGCAGCGCCCACTTGCCGGGCCGGTTGTCGAAGAACGGCGTGTCGGTCATCCCCGGCTCGATCAGGGTCACCTTGATCGCGTCGTTGTCGTGCATCTGGCGCAGCTCGGCGCGCAGCGCCTCGCCGATCGCCGTCGCCGCCCACTTGGTCGCCGAGTAGAGCGAGCCCGGTAGGGCGCGGCGGCCGGCGACCGAGCTGGTGACGATGAAGTGGCCGTCGCCGCGCTCGAGCAGGTGGGGGAGGGTGGCGCGGATCGTCAGCGCGACCCCGTAGACGTTGGTCAACACCATCGAGCGCCAGTGCTCGGGCGACTCCTCGAGGAATCCACGGGTGGCGCCGAAGCCGGCGTTGGCGAAGACGGCGTCGATGCGGCCGAAGCCCTCGAGCGCGGCAGCGGCCAAGGCCTCGACCTGGTCCCACTCGGTGACGTCGCAGCGCACCGCCAGCGCGCGCTCGGCGCCGCCGAGCTCCTCGACCAGCGCCTCGAGCGACTCCAGCCGCCGCGCGGCAAGCACCAACCGGTGCGTCTCCGCGGCCGCCCGTGCCGTCGCGGCGCCGATCCCGCTCGAGGCACCGGTAATCAGCAGGACTGGGTCCTCCGCCATCGGGCCGATTCTCGCAGGCATGGCCCCTTTTGCGTCTATATGACGCAAAAGGGGCCAGGTCCGGCCGGTTGCGATAATCCCTCGCCCTCGTGGATCCCGACCGCAAACGGAAGATCCGGCTCGTAGTCGCGCTCGGCGTCGCAGTCTTGCTGGCCGGAGCCTTGGTCTACACCTCGTTCAGCGCCTCGACCGAGGCGAAACAGCCCTCGCAGTTGCTCAACGCGGCGCCGGGGTCGAGCTATGACCTGACCGGGCGCGTGGTCAAGGGTTCGGTCCGTCACCGGGGCGAGGGAATCCGCTTCCGCGTCGCCGACCGCGATGACCCCAGCCAGAGCATCCCGGTCACCTACAGCGGCACGATCCCCGACCCGTTCCGGGGCGGGCGCGAGATCGTCCTCACCGGCACGGTCGAGCGCGGCGTCTTCGTCGGCGAACGCGACACGCTGGTCACCAAGTGCCCCTCGAAGTTCACCACCGAGGGCTCCGGCGCGAATGAAGGCTGACCTCGGCAGCGTCGCCCTGGCGCTCGCCTTCCTCACCGCCGTCGGCGCCGCGGTGGCCGCGCTCGCGGGCCGCGATGGAAACCGTCGCTGGGTCGATCTCTCGCGCCGCGCCGTCTACGGTCTCTGCGCCCTGCTGACGCTCTGCGTCGTCCTGATCGAGATCGCCTTCGCCAGTGACGACTTCTCGCTCAACATCGTCCAGCAGCACTCCTCGCTCGAGACGCCGGCCTTCTACAAGCTGGCGGCGATGTGGTCGAGCCAGGAGGGCTCGCTGCTGCTCTGGGCCTGGGTGCTCTCGATCGCCGCCTCGCTGGCCCTGTACGCGACCCGCAACAAGCTGCGCGAGATCGTCCCCTACGCAACCGCGGTGATGGCCGGCGTCGCCGCCTTCTTCACCGGGTTGATGCTGTTTGCCGGCGGCGTCAACCCGTTTGCCTCGCTCAGCCCGGCGCCGGCTGACGGGATCGGCCTCAACCCGCTGCTGCAGCACCCGAGCATGATGATCCACCCGCCGATGCTCTACTCGGGCTACGTCGCCCTTACGATCCCCTTCGCCTTCGCGATCGGTGCCCTGATCGCCCGCCGCCTCGACGCCGCCTGGATCCGCTCGACCCGGCGCTTCGCGCTGATCGCCTGGGCCTTCCTCGGCTTTGGCCTCTTGCTCGGTGCCCGCTGGTCTTACACCGAGCTCGGTTGGGGCGGCTACTGGGCCTGGGACCCGGTCGAGAACGCGGCGCTGATGCCGTGGCTGATGGCCACCGCGTTCCTGCACTCGATCATGGTCCAGGAGAAGCGCGGCATGCTGAAGGTCTGGAACGCCTGCCTGATCGTCGGCACCTTCTCGCTCGCCCTGCTCGGCACCTTCCTCGTCCGTTCGGGCGTGCTGCAATCGATCCATGCCTTCGGCGACAGCACCGTCGGCCCCTACATCCTCGGCCTGATCGCCGTCGTCCTGATCGGCTCGACCGCGCTGATCGTCTCCCGCCTCGACGACCTGCGCTCGGAGAAGCGGATCGACTCGCTCGCCTCGCGCGAGGCGGTCTTCCTGGTCAACAACCTGCTGCTCGTCGCGATCACCGCGGTGATCTTCTGGGGCACCTTCTTCCCGCTGATCTCGGAGCTGTTCACCGGCGAGAAGTCCTCGCTCGCCGCCCCCTGGTTTGACTCCTACACGACGCCGTTGGCGATCGCGCTCGTGCTCTTCACCGGGATCGGGCCGCTGCTCGCCTGGCGACGGGTCAGTTGGGCCTCGGCCAGGCGGGTCTTTCTGGTGCCGACTGTCATCGCCACGGTTGTCGCGCTTGGCCTCGTGCTCTTCACCGACGCCGCCGACTCGCCCTGGGCGTTGGCGCTGTTTGCCTTCGCCGCCTTTGCCCTGACCGGGCTCGCGCAGGAGTTCTGGCGCGGCGCGGCGGCGCGGCGCGCGCTGCGCGGCGGTTCGCTGCCGGCGGCGCTGGTCGCGATCGTTTCGCGCAACCGCCGCCGCTATGGCGGCTACATCGTCCACGTTGGGGTGGTTGTGCTGCTGATCGGCATCGCCGCCTCCTCCAGCTTCCAAACCAACCGCGACGTGCGCTTGCGGCCGGGGGAGAGCGCCGTCATCGACGGCCGCACCGTCACCTACGAGCGGCCGACCGTTAGCGTCAACGACAACGCGATCACGCTTGGCGCTGTGCTCAGCGTCGAGCAGGACGGCAAGCGCTTCCTGCTCGAGCCGAGCCGGCGCTTCTTTCGCCCGACCGGGGTGGAAACCGGGACGATCGGCAGCTTCTTCGACGGCGAGGCGACGAGCGAGGTGGGGCTGAGGGCCGGTCCCGGCAGCGACCTCTGGACCGCTGTCCAGCCCGATATCTCGGCCCTGTCGCGGCGGGTTCGCGCCGCCGACCGCGGCTTCCGCGAATGCGTCTCGGGCGCCGCCGGCTCGCCCCCCCAGTGCCGCGCTGTCTCGCGATTGATGCGCGCGGCTGCCGCCAACCCGCGCTTGCGCCCGTTCGCGCTGGCCCAGATCGACAGCCTGCAGGCCGCGGTCGCGCAAAGGCTGGCGCGCACCTATCTGACCGACACGGCCCCCGCCACCTTTCGCGTCATCGTCGACCCGCTCGTCACCTGGATCTGGGTCGGTGGCCTGATCGCGCTCTGTGGAGCGCTGATCGCGCTCTGGCCCGCGCGCAGCGCGCGGCGGCGCCCAGTCGCGGACACCGAGCTGGAGGCGTTGAAGGAAGCCAAGTACCGCGAGATCCGCGACGCCGAGCTCGATCACGCCGCCGGCAAGCTCTCCGACGAGGACTTTGCCCTGCTCGACGCGGAGCTGCGCAGGGAGGCGGTAGAGATCCTCGATCGCGCCAATGGTGACGGGCGACCGAAGCAACAGCCGGCAGAACCGGTTTAGTTCATAAATGCAGTGAACGCTCGACTGCATCTACGCCACTTCGCCCTGGGGTTGCTGCTCGCCGGCGTCGCCGCCTTGCTGCTCAGTCCCGCGGCGCGGGGAGCGGTGAGTTGGACCGCGTCCCCGCCCCCGTCGGTACGGGAGGCTCTGCGCTTCTGGACCCCCGCGCGGATGAGGCGCGCGCGGCCGCTGGACGCGTTGCGGTCCGGTGGGGGTGGCCTGGCGCGCGGTTCCGGCGCTCGGGCTGAGGTCAACCCGATCTCGGAGGGCGACGGGGCGGCGCGGGCGCGGGCCGAATTCGCTGAGGTTGCCGATCCGACCGCGCCCGGATACCGGCAGAACGGCGTGATCTTCTTTGTCGTGCCGGGCTTTGGCGCCGGCCGTTGCTCCGGCAGCTCGGTTGAGGCGCCCAATCGCAGCGTCGTGATCACCGCCGGCCATTGCGTCAATTTCGGCAACAACCGTCACTGGTTCAACCGCGACTGGGTGTTCGTCCCCGGCTACCACGATGGCGTCCGGCCCTTCGGGGTCTTCGTCGCCAGGTGGCTTGGCGCCACCGCGGGTTGGGTCAATGGCGGCGGCGAGAACTCCGACGTCGGTGCCGCCGTGGTCTCACGCAACGAACGTGGCCAGCGCCTCGGCGATGCGGTGGGCGGGTACGGCATCGCCTTCGACCTCTCACCCAGCCAGGTCTTCGACGTTCACGGCTATCCAGCCGAATGGCCCTTCGACGGCGCCAGCCAGCGGGTCTGCTCGGCGACGCCGTACCTCGGCCACGACATCGCCTCTTTCCTCTGGACCGGTCCGCTCAACCTCGGTCTCTCGTGCGAGACGACCGGCGGCGCCTCCGGCGGCGGTTGGACGATTCGCGGCGACGTGCTCAACAGCGTCACCAACTACGGCTACGAAGATGACCGCCAAACCAACTTCGGGTCCTACTTCGGCGCCGGGGTCCGGGCGCTCTACCGGCGCGCGGCGGGAATGCGATGAGGGGCCGTACGACCGCCATCGCGGTGGCCGCTGCGGCGCTCCTCGCCCTCGCCGCACCCCCACCCGCACCCGCGACCGTTGCCGCCGCGCGGGAGACCCCGTCGGCGCGTCACCTCTACGCCGCCACCGCACGGCTCAACGACCGGCTGGCGCTGCTCGGTCAGGGCAGTGGCACGCTGGGGTTGCCACGCAAGCGCCTGCTGCTGGAACTCCGTTTCAAGAACCGCGACGGCTATTCGATCGCCATCGCCGCCTTCGGCCAGACCGTCGCCCTCAGCGTCACCCGTGCCCGCGCGCACCGCGGTCGTGGGCGCCATGGCGGTCTGCGAAAGGTGCGGGACCTGGTCTCGGAAACCACCTATCTTGCGCATGGTTCAGTCACCTCGACCTCAATCAGGGCTTCGTTCGGCGATCGCGGCCGGATCGCGGTCCACTTCCACCGGGCCGGTCGTGCGTTGCGCTCCACGCGCAAGGCCGGATGCAAGAAGCCGAGCGGCGCAGTCATCGCCGACCTCGGCGTATTCACCGGCGAGCTGCGCTTCGAAGGCGAGGGTGGCTTTACCTCCGCCAGCGTTCGTCGCGTACCGGGCCGCGCTGTCGACGTTGTCGCGCTGGTGCGCTGCCTGCTCGGTTTGACGCCCAAGCACCGCTCGGTCCTGCCGCCACCCAGCTCGCCGCTTGGCATCAGCCTGCCGGGGCTGGTCGCGGCGCGCGGCACCGTGCCCAGCGCACCGGGCGTGCCGACGCATCCCAGCAGCGGGCCGAAGGCAACGACCCTGGTCGCAAACAGCAAGGCACCGCTTGCGCGGACGGTCTTTGCCGCCCAGGGACAAGGCAAGCGACGCACGCGTTTCCTCGCCGCCGATGAGGCCAGCGAAGGATCGCTGGCGGTCGTGCGGCTCGTCTACGTTCGCGGCGCCCCCTCCAGCCTCTCCTTCAACCGCATCCTCTCCCATGCCGCCGCAACCCCACCGCCGCCGTTCAAAGGAACGGGTGTCTTCGAGCACGGCGCCGGCAGCGAAAAGAGCTGGTCCGGCTCGCTGACGGTCTCCTTCCTCGGCGCGCCCCAGGTGCCGCTCGCCGGCCCGCCCTTCGGCGCCTGGCTCCTGCGCGACCTCTAGCCCGTTACGGCTGGAAGCCCCGCCTAGATCTTCAGCAGCACCAGGGTGTTGACGACGAAGAGGATCGCGAAGAAGACCGTGGCGCGGTCGAGGTTGCGCTCGACCATCGAGCCGCCGCCGAACGAGCTGCCGCCGCCGCCGATGCCGAAGGCGCCGGAGAGGCCGGCGTCTTTGCCCGAGTGCAGGAGGATCAGAAACACGAGGATTCCCGCGATCAATACCTGGATTACCGCCAAGAACGTGTACACGGCCAGGCAGTGTAAACGACCGGTCTCCGACAGATTTCCCTCTTCTGTCTCAAAAATTGACAAAGGCTGCTAGTTTGTCAACCACCCGGTAACCCAACTCCGAGGAGGCTGCATGGAGGCCCACGCTCACTCGCACGAGCAGATCGAGCTCAATCCCGCGACCTGGACCGACCCGAAGCGCTACGCCTGGTTGCTGGGGCTGATCGTGCCGCTGTTGCCGTTCATCGCCTGGGGGTTGGTCGAGTGGACCGGCTGGGGCGCTTTCTGGTTCTACGGCCCGTTCCTCGTTTTCGTCATCTTCCCGCTGCTCGACTTCATCGTCGGCATGGATGCCGAGAACCCGCCCGACAGCGTGATCAAGTGGCTTGAACAGGACCGCTATTACCGCTGGTGCACCTACGTCTTCATCCCGGCGCAGTACGCGGGGCTGGTCTTCGCCTGCTGGCTCTGGGCCGACGGCGGGCTCTCGACCGTCGACAGCATCGGCCTGGCGCTGACGATGAGCATGGTCAGCGGGATCGCGATCAACACCGCGCACGAGCTCGGCCACAAGCGCGCCAGCCTGGAGAAGTGGTTGAGCAAGGTCGCCCTGGCGCAGAGCGGCTACGGCCACTTCTTCATCGAGCACAACCGCGGCCACCACGTCCGCGTCGCCACGCCCGAGGACCCCGCCAGCGCTCGCCTCGGCGAGAGCTTCTGGGCCTTCCTGCCGCGCACCGTCGCCGGCAGCCTCAGCTCGGCCTGGGGCCTGGAGCGGGTGCGGCTGGAGCGCGGCGGCAGCTCGGTTTGGTCGATCCACAACGACATCCTGCAGGCGTGGGCGATGACGGCCGCCCTCTTTGCCGCGCTGACGCTCGTCTTCGGCCCGGTCGTGCTGCCCTACCTGCTGTTCCAGGCGGTCGTCGGGTTCTCGCTGCTCGAGGTCGTCAACTACCTCGAGCACTACGGGCTGCTGCGGCAGAGGAGGGAGGACGGCCGTTACGAGCGCTGCCTGCCGCAGCACAGCTGGAACAGCAACAACGTCGCCTCCAACGTGCTGCTCTACCACCTGCAGCGCCACAGCGACCACCACGCCAACCCGACCCGTCGCTACCAGGCACTGCGTCACGACGAGGAAGCGCCGCAGCTGCCGACCGGTTACGCCGGGATGATCCTGCTCGCCTGGTTCCCGCCGCTCTGGCGCCATGTGATGGACCGCCGCCTGCTCGACCACTACGACGGCGACGTCAATCGAGCCAACGTCCAGCCACGGGTGCGGCGTCGGGTCGTGGCCCGCTACGGGGGTACGGCGTGACGGCGGGACCTGGCGCCTTTATAAGGCTATTCCTTACAAAGGCGCCAGATGGGGGTCTTCGATGAGCGCCTTCCGCTGCCCCACCTGCGGCTACACCTACGACGAGGCCGAGGGCAACCCACGCGAGGGCTTCCCGGCCGGCACGCCGTGGGGCGAGGTGCCCGACGATTGGCACTGTCCCGATTGTGGCGTTAGGGACAAGGTGGACTTCGAGCCCGTTGCCGAAGGCGAATGAATACGCCTGCTGGCACGATTAGCGCCGTGGAGGCGCGCACGCCATACCCGCAGGCGGCCCGGAAGCTCTTGCGCGAAACGCTGTTCGATGCGGCGAGGGACGAGATTCAGCGGCGGCCGTGGTCGGAGATCACGATGGCCGAGATCGCCAGCGCCGCCGGGGTCAGCCGACAGACCCTCTACAAGGAGTTCGGCACTCGCGACGAGTTCGCGCAGGCGCTCGTCATCCACGAGGGCGAGCGCTTCCTCGATGCGGTCGATACGGCGGTGCGCGAACACCTCGACGACCCCCGCGCCGCCGTCGGCGCCGCGCTCGAGACCTTCCTGCGCGCCGCCGGCGAGGATCCGCTGGTCCACATCCTGCTCAGCGATGACGGCACGGCGGGCCTGCTCCCCTTCGTCACCACCCAGGGCATGCCCGTCGTCCAATGGGCAACCGCTCGCCTGACCGCGACGATCGAGCAAGGCTGGCCGCAAGCGCCAGCGCCAAAAGCCCGCCTCCTCGCCGAGTCCCTGGTCCGGCTCGCGATCAGCCACGTCACCGCCCCCGGCGAATCCCCCGAGGCCACCGCCGAAAGCACCGGCGAGCTGCTAGCGCCCTTCATCGACGAGGCTTTGGGCCGCAAATAGCGCCCTGTTTCTCGCCGCAGGGGGAGAGTTTTTGGCGCTGGGCTCTTAGGACCTATCTCGGTAGGAATCTCCCCCCAGGCGCCGAACTCACCCACCGTCCGCTGAAAACCCGATAGTGGGAGGTGGGTCATGGGACTGG
>Ga0210115_1000669_pt1 | contig 9980 bp, 10 predicted proteins | sample MayberryNW_TuleB_2_FD_185526 | JGI IMG/M metagenome (GOLD analysis project Ga0210115, IMG submission 185526) | Wetland microbial communities from San Francisco Bay, California, USA, that impact long-term carbon sequestration - MayberryNW_TuleB_D2... | ecosystem: Environmental > Aquatic > Marine >... | reverse complement strand
CGAAGTTGCCCGGTCCGTTCATCGTTTCCGGCTTCCCTTCGAAACGCAGCGCCAGCGTCCAGGCGTCGGGCCGCTGCCCGTCCCGGAGGGTGGGCCGGTAGACGGCTGGCACCGTGCGCGAGAGCGCGAACAGACCGTGTGCGTTGTGCCACGGATTCTGCGCCAGAGCGACGATCGCCGCGAGGGTATCGCCCGCCGGTCCTCCGCCGGGGACCGACGCGAGCTCCAGCAACCGCGCGCAGCGCCGGCCCTGCCGCCGACAGACGGCAAGCAGGTTGGCGAGCGAGTTGAAGGTGGCACGGGCCGTGGTGGAGCCGCCATTCGGGAATCCGTTCAGCACCGGCGAGAGGCGGCCGCTGCGCCGGCTGACCAGGTTGCGGGTCATCGCCGCGGCGTTGCGCAACCCGGGCTCCTTGCCGGCAACGCGACCGCGGGTCAGGAACTGGGCCATCGCGTAGCCGATCGCCACGGTGGTGCGCTCGTTGACCGCCGTCCGAGCGGGCACCGACCCGCCCCCCAGCGCCGCGGCGAGGCGATAGGAGTTGCCCGGCACCGGGAAGCCCGCTTCGGCCGCACCGCCCGGGCGCGTCGCGAGCAGGTACTTCACAGCGCTGCTCGGCGAGCGCCGGTAGCGAAGCAGGAAGGCGCCGCTGCGACCGCTCCGGGTCACGCCGAGGACAACCGGGCGACCAGCGCCGGGTCGTGCCGCCAGCAGGACGACGTTCATCCCGCGCAGGGGGACTTCCCCGCGGAGAACCTGGGCCTTCGCGGCCGCGGTGCCCGCTCCGCTGGCCGCAGCGAGCGCGAGCAGCGCGAGCACTGCGATCAGAAGGGTCAGGGTCGGACGAACGGTGCGACGACAAGCGGACAACGGGGCTCCTCCCAAGGTCGGTAGCTACCTCATCGCCAGCAACGGTATCGAGGCCGGATGTCGCCAGACCGCTCTCGGGCAGCGCAGGGCAGCCCGCCATCCCGTCGCCCACCGGCGCTTGGACTGGCGACCGGCCGCTCATCGTGCCGGTCTCGGAGCCCTCGGTGGCATTTCCCCCACATGAAGCGTCGCGAGAAGGACAGCCCCACCTTCTGGCTAGGGCCGCGCCCGAGAGATCGAGCCGTTCCCTGCGTTGCCAAAACACGAACAGGCGGCAAAGAGTTTCCCCCTACTCCGGTCGCGAGAGAATCTCGTGCCCGCCAACCCGCAGCCATTTGACGTGTGTCTCGCCTGGCTTGACCTCAGTGCCGTAGCGAAAGGTCGCCCGAGTAGGACATCTCCCAAATGTCCTCTGTGCCTTGGACGCGCTTGATGCGCAGTGAGCGGGGTGGCTCGCGGCCCTCCCGGAGCGCATCGACCAGTTTGCGAACCGCCCGCCGGAAAGCGCGATCCTGCTCGCGCGAGAGATGGGCGAACTCGCGGGCGAAGCCCGCCAGAGCCTCAAAGGTGGGGCTCATCAGCCAGCGTGCTGGGAAGATGCTGCGCTGAGCCGATCCAGGGCGTCGAGAAACTCATCGCCGTTGAGTGGCCGATCCGCCGTCTCGGCAATGACCTCCTCCACGGTCTCGGGGACGAGCACCAAAGAACCGTCCCGGCGCCGCTCGGAGACCTTGTAGCGGCCTAGCCGCTCTCCAGCTACGCCACCCGCCGTGATGTCAACAACGAGCATCTTCATCTCCTTCAAAGTGTCTCAGGTGGTCGGAAATAGAGCAAGGCGGAAACTCGCCCCGGGGGTCTGGAGTACCCGAGCCCGCCTCGTCACCGCCAGGATGGCAAAATCGACCGGATGCTGTTGTCGGCAATCGGCCTAACCGGACGGTATTTGAACCCACGAGGGATCGCCCGAATCCGAACGCTGCACGATCAACTGGCTATCCGGCACCGTCCTCGGGCGGCATGAATCCAATCGGCTTCTTCGGTCGTTGAGGGGCGACGAGCTGCCGCAGCGTCTTGAAGATCTGGTCGAGCTGTTTGTCGTGCTCGCCCAGCCTCGCGCCGATGTCCGCCTCGATTTGTTCCAGCCGCTCCTCGATGGCGGCGTAGGAGCTCGCGACCCGGCGCAACTCGACGAATGTCCGCATGATCTCAACGTTCACGGCAATCGCCCGATCGCTGCGGAGGACGCCGGAGAGCATGGCCACTCCCTGCTCAGTGAAGACGTATGGCGCATAACGGCGGCCACCCCGACCATCGTTTGAGGTTGCAAATTGTGACCTCAAAGTCTCCGCCTCGGTCTTGCTGAGCTGGAACATGAAGTCCCCTGGAAAGCGTTTCAGGTTCCGTTTGACCTGTTGAATCAGCCGCTTCGTCTCAACGCCATATAGATCAGCCAGGTCTTCGTCGAGCATCACTTGGCGCTCGCGGACAACGAAAATCCGCTTCTCGATCGCGGGAGTCGCGATCAACTCCAGTGGCGCCTCTTTCTCTGCCGAGCCGGTCATCAGAGAATCATCTCAGATGAGCAGGATGCTCTTGTCTACATCGCCTTAACCGGACGGTATTTGAACCGTCAGGCGGTCCAGGCGCTGCATCAGGCAGCGGCAGTCTCCGGTGCGGGTGCCACCTCGCGCTCAGGCTCCTCATCGGGAACCTGACGCTCGATTCCGATCAGCAGCTCCTCGTCCAGCACGGCGAGGATGCGCTTCAACACGGGGATCGTCGGCATGTGATCGCCGCCCTCGACCTTCGAGATGAAGGAATGCGAGGTTCCCGCCCGCTCGGCGACCTCCTTCTGGGTTAGGTCAAGCTCGTAACGCCGCTCACGGATATGGGCGGCGATCCAGTTCCGCTCACGCAGCTCGAGGATCGCCGCATACTCCTCGCGGGCCTCTCGGTAGTTCTCGTCGCGCCGGGAGCGGTCCCGAGCCGCCTCGACGGCGGTCCCGCCCCTCGGGCTGATGCGGTCATCCTCCTTCGCGCTCATGGCGCTAGTTTATCTATATAGATAAAAGCGTCAAGGGTCGCATCAGCGAGGTCCCGGGGCATCCCTGCCTGCCGCACGGGGAGCCCTCCGCGGCTCGGCATCCATTCGACGCCTGAAGTCCGCTATCCGCTTCTTCGCCAGGGCCTTCTCAGCGGCGGGCACCGCGCCCGTGTTCTTCTCGAAAGCGTGCAACAGGACGATCAGGTTTCCGGAGCGCTGGTAGAGGATTCGATAGCGCGTGTTTGCGAATCGGGTCCGGAGCTCGCGCAACTCTCCCTCGATCTGCGAGCTGACGGGGAACTCGGGCGGCGGCGCGTCCGGTACTCGCCCGTTCAGGTGCTCTTCTATGTAGGCGTCGACCTTCGCCGCCCGCTTGACGGGGAGCGCCTCGATGAATTCGTTCACGGGCTCGTCCCCGCGCTTGTCGCGATAGTAGACGGCTTGCGTTCGGGCCACGGGACGAGCATTGCAGACAACCCGGCGCGGCTTCATCTTCCCCCCTCGCGCAGAGGTCTCCAGTCAATCCGGCGTATCGGATTCACTATGGGCATGCCGCCCAGCATGCAGGCAAACCGCGATGCCGTGGGCGCATATTTGCCGCCAACTTTGCGCCCCGGACCGGAGCTCCTAAGGGAGATCGCAGCCGAACAAGGGACGTGGGCCACTTTCCACGCTCTCGACGGATTGAGCGTGCCAGCCCTTGAGAACACCGCCGAATGGCATCTTCACCGGAGAAATCCGTGCGCGTTTCTCAAGCCTGAGGCGGCCGAGTACCTCGATACCGAGCATCCCCTCGTCGGCGCTGCCATAGACGATCTCCGCGTCCGCATTCGACCCGACCTCGCCTCGACGCACGACCGGCGAGAAGGGAACAAGGCCGTCAATCGCTATGCCCGCAATGGCCGCAAACTCTGGGCCAAACTCGGCGCATGGCCGTGGTGGCCGATCGCATCGTCTTGGGCCGATGGGGGCAAGAATCCTCCGCCGTCGAATTGGGAGAAGCTCCCGACCGAATGGTGGAGGTAGATCGATCTACTGTATCCTGTTGTCGTCAATCGCCCTAACCGGACGTATTTGAACCGAGGCGTGGCTGCCCGCATCCGGGCGCTGCACGACAAAGCCCCGGCCGCATAACTCCAAGGAGTCCTAGGCGGGACCGGGGCGTCTCGAACAGCGTAGCGCGACCATGGACGAGCGACAAGCACGCGCCTGGCTGTCCGAGCCGCGCTACAAGCGATTCCTCGACGCAGCCGACGGTGACCACGAACGCGCGCTGGCGCTGTATGAGTGGCATGCCGAACTTTCCGTCGCTTCGTTTGGCTTGATTCACCGCTTCGAGGTCCTCCTGCGCAACGCGATCGACGGCGTGCTTGGCGACGGCCAGCCGCAGACACCGATCAAGGACACCTGGCTTCTGGACTTCGAGATCCTCCAGCCCGACGGGATCAAGCAGGTGATCGTCGCCATCGAGCGCCGTGAGAGAGGCAAGCTGGTGACGCGCGGTCGCATTGTCGCTGGGGTTTCCTTTGCGTTTTGGGCCGGACTGTTCGGCCGTCGCTACGAGGAGCTGTGGAGGCATCGCCTCCGCGTGGCGTTTCCCCATGAAGCATTGACCCGCAAGGATCTCAGTACTCGCATGCGCCGCGTCCAGCGCTTCCGCAACCGCGTTGCCCATCATGACTCGCTGCTCGATCAGGACGCCCCGGCATGTCTGGAAGACATGCTCACGGTCGCCCGCTGGATTGACCCCGCTGCAAAGGACTGGCTCGCCCGCAGCACGGATGCAGTCGCTATCGCGCGGCAGGAACCGTAGAAGTCAGCCCACTCCGCAGGCGACGATCAGCTTTCGCCTGCTCCATCCGCATCCGAGGCCCTGGCAGCGGCGCCCCTGTCACGTCTTGGCGAAATTCGAAGCCACCAGGATCGCACCAAAGGAGCAGCTATCCAGATCGCCTCCACAGTAACCCCCACAGCACCAACGGTCACCAAAATCCATCTCTCAATGCCAACAGCACTCTCGGGGGGCCACACAAGGCCGTCCCGGTCGATCTGCTGCGATCCGAGCAGGACCGGCTTGCGACCGAGACCCGCCAGGCCGAGCGCCACCTTGAAGCGGCCGAGGCAGCATTCACAGATATCGAGAACACCCTCGGCAAGGCGCTTGACCTGCTGGCCGATTGCCAGCGCGCCTACCTTGCCGCACCCGGCCACCTGCGCCGCCAATGGAACCAGGCGCTCTTCGAGCGGCTTGTCGTCTACGACGACGAGATCGAGGCGACCGAGATCGCCGAGCCGTTTGCCACGCTGGCCGACCCCGAACTACCGGCTCGGCTGGATCGTGAGGCCGCCACGCAAACCGCCGCTTCTTCTGGCGGCGATTCAAATGAGGGTCTTTTAGTCGGGGAGACAGGATTTGAACCTGCGACCGCTCGGCCCCCAGCCGAGTGCGCTACCAGACTGCGCCACTCCCCGTGGCTGCTCCCCATTCTGACGGATTCCGGCAAACTGTCGAGGCGCCGCGGGTCGCACGCGGGAGGCGACTCGCGCCAGGCGGCGGTAGCTCAACGGTAGAGCCTCAGCCTTCCAAGCTGATGACGCGGGTTCGATTCCCGTCCGCCGCTCTTCATCGCCGCCTACAGGCCAACCGCGCCCCTGCCGATACCGAGCCAGCCGATGTCGCGCTTGACCGCCTCGCTCCTCCTACTCGCATGCCTGCTCGTGACGATCGCGGCGCTTGCGCTCACCGGCGTCGGCGGCGATCGGCGGGGTGTCGGCGGCACCGCTACGGCGCTCGTTGACTGGCCGCTGTTTGGACGGGTACCGGAGCGGACGCACTACCTGGCGGCTGAAGGGCGCGAGCTGGATCCACCGCTGCGAGAAACGTGGTCGATCAACACGCATGCGCTGATCGAGTTTCCACCGGCGGTCGCAAACGGGGTCGCCTATGTCGCCAACAAGTACGGCGACACCCGAGCGGTGCGGCTGCGCGATCGCAAGACGCTGTGGCAACGCGTCACCGATCGAGGCCTCGCGGGGCCGCCCACCTTTGTCACGGCTCCCGTCTATCACCGTGGACTCCTCTTCCTCGCCTACCTCGATGGTGATCTGGTCGCCCTCGACGCGGCGACGGGCAGGGTCGCCTGGAAGCGCAACCTGCACGCGCACCTCGAATCCTCTCCGCTGGCTGTCGGCGGCAACCTCTACCTCGGCGACGACGAAGCGGAGTTGGTCTCGCTTCGCGCCAGCGATGGCAGTGTGCGCTGGCACTTCGATGCGCCGGGCGCGATCAAAGCCAGCCCGAGCTTCCACGACGGCAAGGTCTGCGTCGCCGATTACGAGGCGTCGATGTACTGCGTCGAGGCAAGCGACGGCGACGTGCTCTGGCGCACCAATACGACCAAGGTGCGACCGTTTGGCCAGGGCGGCTTCTTCTCGTCCCCGGCAATCGCCTTTGGCCACGTATACGCCGCCCGTGACGATGGCACTGTCTACGGCTTCGACGAAGCGACAGGCAACGTCGACTGGTTCTTCCAGACGCACGACTTCATCTACGGCTCACCCGCCGTGGCGAACGTTGCCGGCACCCCACCCAGCGTCTACATCGGTTCCTACGACAGGCGCCTCTATGCACTCGACGCCCAGAGCGGCCGGCGGCGCTGGAGCTTTGACGTCGGTGGGCCGGTACCGGGAACCGCGGTTGTGATCGGCCACACCGTCTACACCTCGAGCTTCAAGACCGACAGGACGGTGGGGATCAACGTCCGCACCCACCGCACGACCTTCTCGCTGCGACAGGCCGGCTACACGCCGGTCGTCTCCGATGGCCGTCGCCTCTTTGCGATCGGTTACTTCGAGCTGGTTGGACTCGAGCCGACTCGGCGCTGAACGCTTCTCACGTTTTAAGACGATCGGTCGTTGTGCGGGGTGTGAGACGAGAGGATCTCAGCTTCAACGCCGGCGGCGACGATTGCGCCGCCTGGCTCTATCCAGCGCATACCGGCAGGGGGATAGCACCGATCGTCGTTATGGCGCACGGCCTCTCGGGGACCCGGCGCGACCGACTCGGGCCTTTTGCCGCGCGCTTCGCGGAGGCCGGCATCGCCGCCTTCCTCTTTGACCATCGCGGCTTTGGCGACAGCGGCGGCACGCCGGATCGCTTCTCCCCCAGCCGTCAGCTCGCCGACTGGCGCGCCGCGATCGCCTTTGCCCGCTCGCTGCCCGGAATCGATCCCGGCCGGGTTGCCACCTTCGGCTCCTCGATGGGCGGCGGCAATGCGCTTGCGGCCGCAGCCGACGATCGGCACGTCGCGGCGGTCGTCAGCCAGGTGCCGTTCCTCGACCTCTGGCGGCAGGCGCATCGCCCCTCTCCCCGCGTGGCGGCTCAGATACTGCTCGCCGCCCTGCTTGGGCGCCACCTGCCCGCGGTCGGACAGCCCCACGAAGCGGCCTTCATCAACGCACCCGATGCGGAGGCCGGCTGGCGCCACGTCGTCGCCAGCGGCGAGGACTCACGCTGGCGCAACCGCGTCTCGGCGCGCTGGCTGCTCGGCCGCCCGTACCGACCGGTGCGCTATGCCAACAAGCTGCACTGTCCGTGGTTGCTGTGTGTCGGCGAGGCCGACAGGGTCGCGCGGCCGGGCGCCGCCATCGCCGCAGCACGCCGCGCCCCATTTGCCGAGCTCCGCACCTACCCCGGCGTCGACCACTTCGATATCTACGACGGCCCAGAGTTCGACGCGGTTGTCGCCGACGAGACCTCCTTCCTTCGCCGGCACCTCTTTTGAGGCTATGCCGAGCAGGTCCTACCACGCATCGACGAAGCGGTGACCGCGCTCGGGTGCATCCCGCGACGCCGCTGCCGTGAGGGTCGAGGCGATCAGGCCTCGGGTCTGCGCCGGATCGACGACGTCGTCCAGCTCGAACAGCGTCGCCGCGTTGATCGCCTGCGCGTTGCGCTCCGCCGCCGCGGTCAGCTCGCGTACCCGCTGCTCGCGCTCGGTCTCATCCTCGATTGCCTCGAGCTCCCTGCGCAGCGCCAGCTTCACCGCGCCCTCCAACCCCATCGGCCCAAGGTGCGCCGTCGGCCAGGCGATCGTCAGCACCGGCTCGTGCAGGCTGCCGCCGGTCATCGCCTGGGCGCCGAGGCCGTAGCCGCGGCGCAGGATCACGGCGATCAGCGGCACGCGCAGCGCGGCGCCGCCGATCAGCAGCCGCGAGGTATGGCGGACGAGGCCGGTCGCCTCCGCCTCCGGTCCGACCATCATCCCCGGCGTATCGACGAGCGAGACGATCGGCAGCGCGAACGCGTCGCAGAGCTGCAGGAAGCGAGCGGCCTTGTCGGCGGCGTCGCTGGTGATCGCACCCGCCATGTGCCGGGTGTCGTTGGCGATGACGCCAAGCGGACGGCCCTCGATCCTGGCCAGCGCCGTGACCATCTCGGGGGCGAAGCGCTCGCGCAGGAAGGTCACGGAGTCGGCGTCGGCGAGGGTCTCGACCACCGGTGCGATCGGGTAGGCGCGGCGCTCGCGCTCGGGGATCATCTCGCGCAGCGCCTCCTGATCGGGCTCACCACCGGGCGAAATCGTGCCCTGGAAATAGGCAAGCAGGCGTTTCGCCGCCGCCGTGGCAGCAACCTCATCGGCAACGGCCAGATCGACGACGCCGTTACGCTCGTGCATCGCCAACGGACCGACCTCATCGACATCGACCCTGCCCAGGCCGCCGCCCTCGATCATCGCCGGCCCGCCCATGCCGAGCGAGACGTTCTCGGTGGCGACGATCAAATCCGAGCAGCCGGCCAGCACCGCGTTGCCGGCAAAGCAGCGCCCGGCGACGACGGCGATCCGCGGCACCACTCCCGAGAGCCGCGACCAGAGCGCGAAGGCGCGCGTATCGAGCGCCGAGACGACCGGGTAGTCGGTGTCCCCCGGCCGTCCGCCGCCGCCCTCGGCGTAGAGCACGGTCGGCAGCCGCATCCGTTCGATCAGCTCGAACAGCCGATCCTTCTTACGGTGCCCGAGCGCCCCCTGCGTCCCCGCCAGCACCGTGTAGTCATAGGAAAGCACCGCGCAGGCCGCGCGCTCGCCGAACAGCTCGCCGTTGATCCGCGCCGTCCCGCCAACCAACCCATCGGCCGGCGTCCCCGCGATCAGCTCCTCGAGCTGGCGTCGCCCCCGCTGCGCCGCGATCGCAAAGCGCCCGTACTCGACAAAGGAACCAGGGTCGACGAGATCCGCGATGTTCTCCCGCGCCGTCCGCCCACCGGCCCGATGCCGCCGCTGCACCACGTCGGGCCTGGCCTCGTCGCGAGTGAGCGCCTCGCGCCGCCGCAACGCCGCAAGATCGTCTCGCACATCCCCACGATCGTCTCGCCCCTCCTCCGGCATCCGCCGGATGTTCCCAGACGACCGGAAAAGCGGGGCAGCTAGGACTCGAACCTAGAATCGCCGGTTTTGGAGACCGGTGCCTTAGCCAATTTGGCCACTGCCCCAGGGGATTGATTCTATGCGGGCGGAGGGACTTGAACCCCCACGGGCCGAAGCCCACCAGGACCTAAACCTGGCGCGTATACCAAATTCCGCCACGCCCGCTCGAGCGCGTCTTCGCGCTTAACGCGCGGTCAATGCCGCTGCGTCGCTCCTAGATTCTATGATCGTTGGCGTGACGGTAGGAGAGGTGACGCCGGGATACGAGCTCTGGCACCCAAATCGGGAGAAGGCCGACGTGGTCACGACCAAGTTCGTGATCGCCTTCCTGATGCTGGCGACGGCGATCGTCGCGGCGCTGATCACGATTGGCGGCTTCTCGCTACTCAGTGGCGGCAGCGGGATGGGAATCATCTGCATGATCTTCGCCCTGCTCTACGCATTCTTTGCCTTCCTCGTCTCGCGCTGGAGCCGCGGCATCCTGCCGGTCGCCGCCTCGCTCTCGACCCTGCTGGCGATCTTCTGCGCGGTCGGCGCCAACAGCTGGTTCGCCCGCGACAAGGCCGACTTCGACGAGGCGCTGCTGCCGTCGCCGCTGATCGGCCTGCTGGTCGTGATCATGCTGCTCTTGCAGCTGATC
>Ga0210115_1000666_pt1 | contig 10002 bp, 10 predicted proteins | sample MayberryNW_TuleB_2_FD_185526 | JGI IMG/M metagenome (GOLD analysis project Ga0210115, IMG submission 185526) | Wetland microbial communities from San Francisco Bay, California, USA, that impact long-term carbon sequestration - MayberryNW_TuleB_D2... | ecosystem: Environmental > Aquatic > Marine... | reverse complement strand
GAGCGGCTCGAGACCATCCTGCGGCGCGACGTCACCGTTGCCTACCCGGACGAGCCGCTGCGCCTCGTCGTGCACCGGATGGCCGAAACCGGCCTGACGCATTTCCCGGTCGTCGAGCGCGGGGAGAGCCGGCGCCTGATCGGGATGCTCTCGCTCGAGGATCTGCTCAAGGCGCGGATGCTGAACCTCGAGGCCGAGCGTCGGCGGGAGCGCATCATGCACGTCCGGCTCGCGTTTCCCTTCGGTCTCGGCCGATCGCGTGCGGCGGTGGCCACCGACGACGATACGACGCGGGCGCCGCGTGATTCGATGCCCGTTTGAAGCCGCGCTGCCACACGCCCGATCGGCCGGCGTCCTGCCGGCCGTTCCTCTTTCGTGCTCGCCGATGCTATAACTGGCACACTACCGCCAACAGCACGCCATATCCCGGAGGGACCGTTGACGCATCGTATTCTCCGCTGGCTTCCCGCGCTTTGCCTGTTCGGCCTGATGGCGCAGCCGGCTGTCGCGCAGCAGCCCCCGTACGATCTGCTGGTGAAGGGAGGCCACGTTCTCGATCCGAAGAACGGCCGCGACGCCGTGATGGACGTGGCCATCGCCGACGGCAAGATCGCCGAGGTGGCCGCCAACATCGATCCGTCACGCGCGGCGCGCGTTGCCGACGCCAAGGGGCTGTACGTCGTGCCCGGCCTGATCGATATCCATTCGCACGTGTTCTACGGGACGGATGACAACGCGTACCTGAGCGGCGGGCCGACCGCCGTGCAGCCTGACGCCCACTCCTTCCGCAGCGGCCAGACGACGCTCGTGGACGTGGGGGGAGCGGGCTGGCGGAACTTCCCGCAGTTCAAGTCCGAAATCATCGATCGCTCGCGCACCCGCGTCCTGTCGTTCCTCAACATCGTCGGCCACGGCATGAAGGGCGGGCCCGTCGAGCAGGACCTGTCGGACATGGACGCGAAGCTCACGGCCATGCGCATTCGCCAGTACCGCGATCAGATCGTGGGGATCAAAGTGGCTCACTACAGCGGGCCCGAGTGGGATCCCGTGGTGCGCGCGGTCGACGCGGGCAAGGAAGCAGACGTGCCCGTGATGATCGACTTCGGCGGGCACACGCCGCCGCTCTCGCTCGAGGATCTCCTGTTGAAGTACCTCCGGCCGGGCGACATCTTCACGCACATGTACGCGCACGTGCGCGGGCGCATTCCGATCGTCGACGAGAACGGGAACGTCCGTCCGTACGTGCTCGAGGCGCGCAAGCGCGGCGTGATCTTCGACGTCGGGCACGGCGGCGGCAGCTTCCTCTACCGCCAGGCGGTGCCGGCGACCAAGCAGGGCTTCTTTCCCGACGTGATCAGCACCGACCTGCACGCCGGCAGCATGAACGGCGGCATGAAGGACATCCTCGACACGATGTCGAAGTTCCTGAACCTGGGCATGCCGCTCGCGGACGTGATCAAGGCGAACACCGCGACGGCGGCCGCCGTGATCAAGCGGCCGGAGCTGGGGCAGCTCGGTGTTGGCGGTGAAGCCGACCTCGCCGTGCTGCGCGTACAGCGCGGCACCTTCGGGTTCATCGATTCGGGCGGGGGCAAGGCGACCGGCGATCAGAAGCTCGAATGCGAGCTGACGGTGCGCGCCGGGCGGGTCGTGTGGGATCTGAACGGGATCTCGCACAAGCCGTGGAACGAGATCCCGCCGCCTGATTTCAGCGCGCCGCCACGGCGAGGAACGCGCACGCAGCAGTAGGCGCTCATGCCGGTGCTAGAAAGCGGAGGGGCCGGGCTTCAGCCCGGCCCGCTGGCGCTGAACACGAGCCGGCCTGGAACCCGGCCCCTCCATTTGCCGCTTGCCGCTTGCTGCTTGCTGCTGAAGATCTATCTCTCCTCGGGCGGCACGCGATTGTCGATGAACTCCCATTCGCGGATGTGCGCGCGCCGATGCGCGCGTGCGACAATCGCGTCGAAGTCCTGCAGGATCTCGGGACGGGCGGCCGCGACGTCGTGCTGTTCCGCACGGTCGGCGGCGAGATCGAACAGCTGCCAGGCTGAATCGGGGTTCTCTTTCATCCCGACCTTGACACCCTTCCAGCTGCCGCGCCGCACGGCGAGCTGCCCGCCATTTTCGGGAAACTCGAAGTAGAGATACCCGTGCTGCCGCTGCACGGCCGGGTTGCCGAGCAGCGTCGGCGCGAACGACAGGCCATCGTTAGGCGGCGCCTCGAGGCCAGTGAGCTCCGCGAGCGTGGCCATCAGGTCGTACTGTGTCGACACGATGTCGGTGACCTGACCCGCGGGCACGCGCCCCGGCCAGCGCGCAATGAACGGCTCCCGGATGCCGCCCTCGTACAGGTCGGTCTTGCCGCCGCGCAAGCCGCCGCCGCTATCGAAGTACTCCCGCCTCACGCCGCCGACGTCGAAGGTCGGTCCGTTGTCGCTGCTGAACATCACGAGCGTCCGTTCCTCGAGCCGGAGCTCCCGCACGCGCGTCATCACACGGCCGACGTAGCCGTCGAGCGTGGTGATCATCGCCGCATACGTCGAGAGCGGATAAGGTGTCGGGAGATATCCCTTGTCTCCCGGATACGGCTGCTCGTCGAACCGGCCGACGTACTCCTGCACGGCCGCCCGCGGCGCCTGCAACGCGAGGTGCGGCAGCGTGTAGGCCAGGTACAGGAAGAACGGTCCGTCGCGGTGGTTCTCGATGTACGTGAGCGCCCGGTCAGTGATGACGTCCGGCGCGTAGTCCACGCCGGAGTACCGGTCGTAGGCCCGCAGGTTCGCGGGCTTCTCGAGCAGCGTCTGGTGCGGTGAGAAATACGCGTTCCGAAGCGGCACGCGACGCCCGTTCTCCCACAGGTGCGACGGGTAGTGGTTGTGGGCCTGCTTCTGATCGAGATAACCGAAGAAATAATCGAAGCCGTGTGCGTTCGGATCGCCCGTGTTGTCGTGCATGCCGAGGCCCCACTTGCCGATGGCCCCGGTCGCATACCCGCCCGGCTTCAACATGCTCGCGATCGTCGGCGCTCCCGGATAGAGCGGCATCTGTCCGCCTTCGTACCGGTCGGGAAAGCCGCCGAGCTCGTAGTTGCCCCGGATATACGAACCGCCCGCGTGCCGGCCCGTGAGGAGCATCGCGCGCGCCGGCGCACACACCGGCGCGCCAGTGTAGTGCTGCGTGAACCGCAGTCCCTCGCGCGCGAGCCGATCGAGGTTCGGCGTCCGAATCTTCTGCTGCGTATATGCGCCGATCTCGCCGTAGCCGAGGTCGTCGGCGTAGATGTAGATGAGGTTCGGCCGGCGCGCGTCGACGGCACGCGGGGTCTGACCGCCTCCGACGTTCGTCACCTGAGTCCACAAGGCGAACAGGGTGAACGCCAGCCATACACGACGCTCCATCCGGCCTCCTTCGTCAGCCCACGAATTGCCCGCCGAATTCTAGCTGCCGCGGCGACAGGTACCTACACGCCGGCGGCACGGCTCATGCGTAGACGGTACTGGGCCGCTCGGCCGACAGTCCCGCCGGGAAACGCGCTTACCCGATCAGCCGTCGGCCACCACGTGACCCCCCATTCGATGCGGTTCGTCAAAGGAACTCGCCGGCCGGACCGCACGACGACAGGAGGAAAGGCATGTCAGTTGCGAAGGTTTCGGAGATCAGCGCCACTTCGACGCAGAGCTTCGAAGACGCCATTCGGACCGGGCTCACCCGCGCGTCGAAGACGCTGCGCAACATCAAGAGCGCCTGGGTCAAGGAACAGCAGGTGCGCTGGAACGAGGGGAAGATCACCGAGTACCAAGTGAACCTGATGGTGACATTCGTGCTCGATGATTAGCACGGATTCACGGGACGCGGAGTCCACCGGTTCGAACTTACGAGACGCGGAGTCCCACGGATCAGTTCGCCAGACGCGCGGATTGCCATTGGATTGCCACGGAATCACCAGATACGGATTCCGCGGTTTTCACACAGTCAATATTGGACGGATCACGAGACAGAGGTGAACGATGGGTTTGAGAGACACGTACGCATACGCAATCCAGACGGCCAAGGGCAAGTTCCACGGCAATGCCGAGGAACGCGAGGGGAAGCTCCATTTCAAGGGCACCGTCGCGACCGAGGACGAGAAGAACCAGATCTGGAACGCGATCAAGACGATCCCGACCTGGCAGAACGACGTCGTTGCTGACATCCAGGTAACGGGCGGCCCTGCAGCTTCCGCGGCGCCCGCGCCCGCGTCGACGGGCACGTCCGGGACGGCGGCCCAGGCGACGACCTACACGGTACAGCCCGGCGACACGCTCAGCAAGATCGCCAAGGAGCACCTGGGGAACGCGAACGCCTACATGAAGATCTTCGACCTGAACAAGGATCAGCTGTCCGATCCCGACAAGATCCGCCCCGGCCAGGTGCTGCGTCTTCCCTGACCCCTGCGCGCCGTACGTCGAGTGCGATCCGCTCGACGTGCGGCATGCTCGCCTTGCCGCTCCGCTCCAGGACGCGTCGATGAGCAGTCTCGTCATGCGTGCCAGGTGGTCCTCGCAACGCACGGTCCGTTCCTGCGACGGAGACGTCCATCGGCCCGTATGCCATCTGAATGGCGGAGTCGGACGCAAGCAGCTGTGCGATCGCTGCTCTCTCCCGCGGTGATATCGTGTCCGCGCGGGCGCCCTCGATCGCGCCTCCCCACAGGTGTATCGCATTCATGTCGACGACGAACAATGGCCTTCCGCTCGTGGTGCCCCGCGTCACGCCGGTGCTCGATCCGCGTTTCCGGCCCGCGGTCCTCGCCACGCGCGCCTTCAACGAAGCCGTCGGCGGATTCGGGGCCGCGGTCCCCGTGCGGATCGCGCTGGAGCAGACCGACGGATCCGTCTTCCGGTTCGATACGGCGATCTTCCCCGCCGCGCACCCCCAGGCCGCGGGCAACGCGACGTTCATCGAGCGGTTCGTGAAGTTCATCCTGTGGTCCCGCGGCGGGTGGCGGATTCACGTCGACGGGCCCGCTGACGTCGCCGCCCGCCTGGCCGCGCACTACCGCGACACGGCAACGGGCCAGTTCGACGCGCACATGGTCGGCGAACGCATGTTCGACCATCGGCTCGACGTGGTGCACACGGCCGATTTGCCGCCGGAGCACTCCGAGACCCGTCCCCTCGGCAGACACCTGAACGGGTATCGCATCGGTTTCGATCTCGGTGGCAGCGATCGCAAGGTGGCGGCCGTCATCGACGGCGAGGTCGTCTTCAGCGACGAGACGGTGTGGGATCCCTATCACAAGCCGGATCCGCAGTACCACTTCGACGGCATCATGGATTCCCTGCGGAAGGCGGCCACCCACCTGCCGCGCGTGGACGCGATCGGCGGCAGCGCGGCCGGCGTGTACGTCAACAACCGCGTCAAGGTCGGATCGCTCTTCCGAGGCGTGCCGCCGGACGTGTTCGCGCGGCGCGTGCAGGATCTGTTCCTCGAGGTGAAGCGCGCCTGGAACGGCGTGCCGCTCGAGGTGGTCAACGACGGCGAGGTGACCGCGCTGGCCGGGTCGATGTCGCTCGGCGAGAACGCGATTCTCGGGATCGCGCTCGGCACGAGCACGGCTGCCGGCTACGTGACCCCGGACGGCAACATCACCTCCTGGCTGGACGAGCTCGCGTTCGTGCCGATCGACTACAACCCTGAGGCGCCGGCCGACGAGTGGTCCGGGGACTACGGGGTCGGCGCGCAGTACTTCTCGCAGCAGTGCGTCGGACGCCTCATGCCGGTCGCCGGGATCGACGCGCCCGCGGACATGCCGCTTCCCAGAAAGCTCGAGCTCGTCCAGGAGCTCATGGCGAAGGGCGACGAGCGCGCCGCGAAGATCTACCAGACGATCGGCACCTATCTCGGCTACGGCGTCGCCCACTTCGCGGACTTCTACGACCTCCGGCACGTGCTCGTGCTCGGCCGCGTGACGTCCGGCAGCGGCGGCGATCTGATCGTCACCGGCGCGCGCGAAGTGCTCGATGCGGAGTTCCCGGATCTCGCCCGCCGCATCGCGTTTCACGTGCCGAGCGAGAAGGACAAGCGGCACGGCCAGGCCATTGCCGCGGCCAGCCTGCCGGCACTCGATGGAGTGGGGGCATGAATCCGTATCGTGAGTTCGTTTCCGAGCTCGCGCGCCTCGTGCGCGAGGGCAAGGGCTTTCCGCTCGGCGGCTTTCCGCCCGCGCCGAGACCGGATCTCCCGCCCGATGCGCCGCACGCGCTGATCTTCTCGCCGCACCCTGACGATGAGTGCATCATCGGGGGGCTGGCGCTGCGGCTGCTGCGCGAGGCCGGCACGCGCGTGACCAACGTCGCGGTCACGCAGGGCAGCAACAAGGGGCGCCAGGCCGGACGGTGGGAAGAGTTGACCGCTGCGTGCGATCACGTCGGCTTCGGGCTGATCCAAACGGTGCCCGGAGGGCTCGAGAAGGTCAACCTGAAGACGCGCGAGCAGGATCCCGCGCACTGGCAGCAATCGGTCGGCGTGATCGCCAGCATCCTCGCGCAGGAGAAGCCGGAGGTCGTCTTCTTTCCGCACGACAGCGACTGGAACAGCACGCACATCGGCACGCACTACCTTCTCGTCGACGCGCTGCGGCGCCAGCCTGCTGCGTACCGCTGCTACGTCGTCGAGACCGAGTTCTGGGGCGCCATGGCGACGCCGAACCTGATGGTCGAATCGAGCGTCGACGATCTGGCCGACATGATGGCGGCGCTGTCGTTTCACGTGGGCGAGGTGACGCGCAACCCGTATCATCTGCTCGTGCCCGCGTGGATGCAGGACAACGTGCGCCGCGGCGGCGAGCTCGTCGGGGGGCAGGGGGGCGCAGCGCCCGACTTCTCGTTCGCGACGCTGTACCGGTTGCGCGAGTGGCACGACGGCGGGTTTCTCGACATGTACGCCGGCGGACGCAACCTGCCGGCCGGGGTCGACGCCGATCAGGTGTTCATCTCCGAGGGTCGATGAGCCGGACCACGATCGACTGCGATGCCGTTCTCTTCGACATGGACGGCACCCTCGTCGACTCGCGGGACATCGTCGAGCGGCTGTGGCTGCACTGGGCGGAGCAACACGGGCTGTCACGCGAGGCCGTGCTCGCGGTTGCGCACGGGCGCCGCACGCTCGAAACCATGGAGATCATCGCGCCGCACCTCGCAACGCCCGAGGAGGCGGCGCGGCTCGACGCGCTCGAGTCGGAAGTCGACGGCGGCGAGACGATGATCCCCGGCGCCGCCGCGCTGCTTGCGTCGCTGCCGGCGGATCGATGGGCAGTTGTCACGTCCGCCGGCGTGGCGCTCGCACGTCGCCGCATCGCGAGCGTCGGCCTGCCGATCCCGCGCGTGCTCGTGGGCGCAGACGATGTGGTCGCGGGAAAGCCGAACCCGGAGGGCTATCTGATCGCAGCGCGGCGGCTCGGTGTGCCCGTCGAGCGGTGCGTCGTGCTCGAGGACACGCCGGCCGGCGTCCTGGCGGGCATGGCCGCGGGCGCCATGGTGATCGGGCTGCGCACGACGTATCCGTCACTCGATGACGCGCCTCGAACCATAGTGGACCTTCGTGCGATCCGCGCCGAGCGGATCGGGACCTCCATCCGCCTGTCGCTCGACGAGAAGGAACAGGCTGGTGAAGAGGCAGGCTCGATGAAGAATATCGAATGACGGATGAAGACGGCGGCCGCATCCCAGGCTCTCTACGTTCTTCATTCTGCATCCCTCACTGCGGGTCATGTTTCCGCCGCCTGTAAACCTGAGGACACAGCGATGACGCCCACCTTCGTCGCCGCCCAGGCGGCGGTCGAGCGCGGGATGCTGGATGCGATGGTGGCCGGCGCCGCCAGCGCGCGCTACCAGCTCGAGGCCCTGGTCGGGCCCGGTAACGTGAAGTGGGTCGTCATCGCGGGCGTGGCGCTGCTGCTGTTCTGGGCCTTCAAGCGGCGTTGACGACCTTGGATCTACTCGACACGCGGCTCCACCAGCAGCAGCTCTCGCACCAGCGTTTCACGCATCCCGCAGAGATCGTCGGCTGGCTGGGCGCCGTCCAGGCACAGGACTTCACCGCCGCCAAGTGGGGCATCGCGCAGCGGCTCCGCCGCGCGGTCGATGCCGATGTCGAGCGGGCGTTCGCAGATGGATCGCTGCTGCGCACCCACGTGATGCGGCCGACGTGGCACTTCGTGAACTCTGCCGATATCCGCTGGCTGGTCGCCCTGAGCGCGCGCCGGCTCCGGCGCGTCATGCTGTATTACCTCCGGCAGCATGGCATCGACGACAGCACGCGGCGGCGCAGCATGGCCGTCCTCGAGCGCGAGCTGCGCGATGGCCAATACCGTACCCGAGCGGAGCTGGCCCTTGCGCTGGCGGCCGCGCGTGTCGCGTCGAGTGCGCGGCTCCTCACGGGCCACCTGATGGGCCACATCCTCGGCTGGGCCGAGGTGGAGGCAGTCGTCTGCAGCGGCCCACGCCGAGGCAGGCAGTTCACCTATGCGCTGTTCGAGGAGCGCGTCCCGCTCTCAGACGCGCTTTCTCGCGACGAGTCGCTCGCCGAGCTGTCGAGGCGCTACTTCACGAGCCACGGTCCCGCCACGCTCCGTGATTTCGTCTGGTGGTCTGGCCTGACGATCGCGGATGCGCGGGTGGGAGTCCAGCTTGCGGGCTCTGCGTTGACGCAGGAGCGCATCGACGGCCGCCCGTACTGGCGCGACGCTCGCCCGGCCCGGCGCCGGTCAGCAGCAGGCCATCGAGCGCACCTGCTGCCCGCCTACGACGAGTACACCGTGGCCTATGCCGATCGCGCGGCGCTGATGCCGGCGGCGCTCGCGAGCCGGTTTCGCGCGAAGAGCAGCATGCTCCTGACGCACACGATCGCGATCGACGGGGAGATCGTCGGCACCTGGACGCGTTCGTTCAAGCCGCGCGCCGTCGATGTCGCGCTGCAGCCGTTCATGCCCTTGAGTGCCGCCCAGCGCGCGGGTGTGGATATCGCGCTCGAGCGCTTCAGCCGGTTCGTGGCGCCGCTGCAGGTGCGCGTCGTGGCACCGCGGTCAGGACAGCGGACCTGACGGCTACTCCAGTTCTTCGATGTCTGCGAGGTCGCGCGCACGTCCGGTCGCGCGCTTGTTGCGGATGAAAGCCGCCCGGCCGATATAGTCGACCTCGATGTCCCCAAACGGCCCCCGCACGCGCTCAGCCCACGCCTCCTCGAACGTCAGCCCGGTCAGCTGGGTCAGGATGTCGATACGAACGGGCGCGACCCCCAGCTGAATCACGGCTCCGGGCCTCGAAAAATCGGCCTCGTCGATGTCGGCGAGCGGGGCGCCAAAGGCAATGAGCGCTCGCATCACGCGCGGCGCGTTCTCGGGATTGGCTTCGACCCAGACGTCGAGGTCGCCCGTCGCGCGCGGCTTCCCGTGCAGCGCGAGTGCGTAGGCGCCCACGACCAGGAACCGGACGTCAGCTGCGACGAACCCACGGAGCAGATCGACGAAGTCGGCATTCATCTGGGGGACAGCCGGCCAGCGAGTACTGTTCGCGTGAGAGGCGCCAGGCCAGCAGGACTCGCTCGCTGGCAGGCATTCGCTGCCAATACTCGCGATCGTGCCGTTCGGCGTCCGAGTGCGACCGGAAGCGGCGTACGACTACCTGCCGGTCGGGTCTCGAATGGCGGCCGGAGCTCACAGGTAGATTATGGCGCATCCGGGACGCGGCGCTTCGTCAGCAGCTCGATCACCCCCGCGTCCTCGTCGCGTGACCCGGGTCGAGACCGCGCGATCCGCGTTCGGAAGCCGCGCGATCCGCGTTCACAACATCGGCGTGGCCCGCGTTCTCACGCGCGGCCGGCGAACTCCCGCGTTTCCGTGTGGACCTTCACGCGCTCGCCTTCCTTGATGAACAAGGGGACGCGCAGCTCCATGCCCGTCTCGAGAATGGCGAGCTTGGTCACGCTGCCGCTTGCGGTGTCGCCGCGCGATCCCTGCTCGGT
>Ga0210115_1000665_pt1 | contig 10008 bp, 12 predicted proteins | sample MayberryNW_TuleB_2_FD_185526 | JGI IMG/M metagenome (GOLD analysis project Ga0210115, IMG submission 185526) | Wetland microbial communities from San Francisco Bay, California, USA, that impact long-term carbon sequestration - MayberryNW_TuleB_D2... | ecosystem: Environmental > Aquatic > Marine... | reverse complement strand
GGCCTCGCAGTCGCCGTAGACGAAGGAGACGTACCCCGCATCGCCGCCGCGCAGGACCGTCGTCAGCGGGAACCCGTCGACGCTCTCGCCGGCGAAGAGCACGGGAAGCCCCTGCGCCGGCGCGCGACCGGCCGACACGCCGCCCGCGAGCAGGAGGACAGCCCACACGGACGTGCCGGCGAGGAGCCAAGCCGTCACGCGTGGTTCACCTGATGGAGACCGACGAAGACCGTCCAGCCGTCCGAGGCCGCGTAGTCGCCGTCGCACTGCTTGAAGCTCTGCGTGTTCCCCCACCAGACCCACGAGGTCGCGTGCCCGGCGACCGCGAACGCGGCGGCGAGCGCATCGCGGCCCTGGTCGAAGCCGCTGCCGCCGGGCCCGTTCGCGTCGACGGCATGCCCGCAGGGGAGGGGAAAGAGCACGAGGTCCTCGTGGTGCGCCGCCGCAGCGGCAGCCCACCCGAGGGCCGGGTCCCAGTGCTGGCCGCGGAGCCGGACATGGAAGCGAGACGCCTCGCCGCTCGCGCGCTGGACGTGCTGGATCGAGCAGGCGCCGTGATCGAGGAAGAGCTGGCCCGAACCGGACGTGGACCTCCAGCCCGCGTGGGACTCGACCTGGCTCGCGGCCCGCCCCCAGGTCCCCCACCCGTGGAAGACGACGTTCACCGGGTCCGAGCGCGTCGACGCGCCGGCGGGGCAGCCACGATGGGTGTACCTCGCCGACGCATCGAAGTGAGCCGAGGTGGTCGCGGCGCCCGCGGCGAGCGAGAAACCGACGGCCAGGAGGGAGACGACGAGGAAGCGGCCCATGCCCCGAGGGTAGGGACGGCTTCGCGCGACCGAGTGTCGACTTCGTGCCGAAAGGGACGACGCCCTCGGGGCCGCGGCCGCCCGCGGCGACCCGACCTTACTGCTCGGCGCGTTTCGGGCGCAGGTACACGAGCCAGTACACCGCCCCGACCATGAGCGCGCCGCCGATGACGTTCCCGATCGTCACGGGCAGGAGGTTGTCGAGGAAGAAGCTCCCCCAGGTCAGGCCGGACAGATCGGGCGCGGTCTCCGGGTCGAGGCCCGCGACGAAGTCGTCGTCCGACTTCACGAGCAGGCCGATCGAGATGAAGTACATGTTCGCCACCGAGTGCTCGAAGCCGGCCGCGACGAACGCGGCGATCGGCGGGATGATCGCGAGGATCTTGTCCGTCGTCGTGTGCGCGCCGTAGGTCAGCCAGACAGCGAGGCAGACGAGGGCGTTGCAGAGGATGCCGAGCGCGACCGCCTGCACGAAGCCGAGGCTCGTCTTCGTCGCGGCGATCCCCAGTGCCGTCTGCCCGACCGCGCCGCCGCCGAAGGTGTACTGCTCGGACACGTAGACGATGAGCGCAGTCGCGAAGGCGCCGACGAAGTTCCCGATCCAGACGACGGCCCAGTTGCCGAGGAGCGCGACGGTTGCGACCCGCCTGCTCGCCCAGGCCATGACGATGAGGTTGTTGCCGGTGAAGAGCTCCGCGCCGGCGACGACGACGAGGATCAGGCCGAGCGTGAACGCCAGGCCGGCGAGGAGCCGGACGACGCCGTAGGGCAGCTCCGCGCCGCCGGCCGCGACCGTGGTGGCGAAGATCGCCCCGAGCGCGATGAACGCTCCGGCCAGCACCGAGAGGACGAAGACATCGAACGTCGGCATCCCCGCCTTCGTCAGACCGACGGTCTCCGCCTTCCTCGCGACCTGCGCAGGAGGGAGCGCGTCCAGGCCGGTGGGCGTGAAGGGCGCCTCGCTCATCGCTCAGAAGACCTGGACCGGCGTGCCGACGTCGACGAACGAGTAGACGCGCTGCGCCTCCCCGTCGGGCAGGCGGACGCAGCCGTGCGAGGCGGGGTACGAGGGGACATCCGGGTACTCGTGCGTCGCGATCCCGCCCACGAAGTAGGCGGCGTACGGCATCCACACGTGGAACGGGACCGACCACGAGTAGAGCTCTTTGCGGTAGACGTGGTAGCCGCCGCTCGGCGTCGCGCCCCCCGCGCCCGTCGACGTGTGCACGGCGCGCACGACCTCGTTCCCGTCCAGCATCAGGAGGACGCCACGGTCGCGGTGGATCTCGAGACGGCGCCCCGCCCGGTGCGACGTCGGTCTCGGGCGCGAGCCACGGAAGAGCTCGACCTGCACCTGGCCCGTCACCGTGCCCGTGCGGGCGAGACCCTCCCAGCCCTCCAGCGCGAGCAGCGCCTGCGACGTCCGGTAGTCGAGCTCGCCGGTCACGTCCGCGCGGTCGAGGTAGCCGAGGCTCCACAGGCGGAGCTGAACGCCCCGGACGCTGTACAGGTAGCCCTGCTCACCGTGCTCGGGGCGCCACGACTCCTGCCGGAGGCCCAGCCGGAACATCGTCACCAGCCTGCCCTCCGCCGAGATCGCGGCGAACCGCTGCGGCGCGTCGAGCGACGCGAGTGTGGTCCCGATCTGCGTCAGCCGCGTCTGCACGGTCCTCCGCGAAGCCGGGCCGAGCAGCGCACGCGAGAAGCGGACGCGCCAGAGATCGTTTTCGCGGACGACGAAGCGAAGCCGCACGGCGGCTGGCGCGAACGCCGTGCGGAAGCCCTGCGCCCGCTCCTCCCGCGTCGGGCCGCGGAGGAGCTCGCGGAGCGCGTGCCGCGCAGGGTCTGCCCCCTTCGGCACGATGCGCTCGACGCGCGCGATCCTCCCTTTGCGCAGGAGCGCGACCTCGACGGTCTTCGGTCTGACGACGGTCTTCACCGCACCCAGCACGACCGGGCGGGCGGCACGCGGCGCCGACCCCGGCTGGAGGTCGACTGCGAGCGTGCCGGTGAGCGCGAGGACGAGCGTGACGAGGAGGAGCCGCATCCCGCGCCCTGGTTCGCCGCAAAGCCGAAAATGCCTGCCGGCGGGCGGGCGCTACGACTCGTCGCGGTCGACGATCTCGACCGTCACCCAGGCACCCGGCTCCCCACGGCGGTTCACGAGGTCGAGCAGGCGCTTCAGGACGCGGTACTTCCGGCGCAGGAGCCCGTCGATGCCGGGGTCGTCGACGACGCGTGCGTGCCCGGCGATGCGCGCCCCTCGCTCCACGCCGCGGAAGCTCGCGGCCGCGACGAGCACGCGGGGCTCGCGGCGCAGCCGCCGTACCTTCCACGTCTGCACCCCGCTCCACACGAGCAGACGCCGCCCGTCGTCGCTCGCGACCCACACCGGCGTCGAGACCGGCGTCCCGTCGCGCTTGAACGTCGTGAGGCTGATGTACCGCTCTCCTGCGAGTGAAGCGACCACTGTTCCCTCCTTCGTATACGCCGTATACCTTGAGTCTACACCGTATACTGAGCGCATGGCAAGGCTCGATCGGGAGCAGGTCGTGTCCGCTGCGATCGCCCTGGCCGACGAGACCGGCCTGGACGCCGTCAGCCTGCGCCGCGTCGCCGACCGGCTCGGGGTCACACCGATGGCCCTGTACCGCCACGTCGCGAGCAAGGACGACCTCCTCGACGAGATGGCGGACCGGCTCTACGGCGAGCTCGACCTGCCCGCGGCGGGCGAGCCGTGGTGGGACGCGCTGGCGGGCCTCGCGCGCTCGACCCGCGACGTGCTCCTCGCCCGGCCGTGGTCGGTCTCGCTCTTCGCCCGACCCCTTGCCGGGCCGCACGGACGGGCGCTGGACGAGGCGCTGCGAGGCGCGCTCGTCGGCGCAGGCTTTTCTGCGCGCGAGGCGGGCGAGCTGCACGACCAGCTGAGCGGGATGACGTTCGCGCTCGTCGCGCCCGAGCTCACGGGAACGCCGAACCGCGCTGCCTTCGAGCGCGGGCTCGAGCTGCTGCACGACGGGCTCGAGGCCCGGCTCCGGCGCGCTTAGGCCGCGCGGGCGACCGCCTGCGGCGCCCCGGCCACCTCCCACACGTCGGCGACTGTCTGGCGCGCGACGAGGAGTTGATGGTCCTCGGCGACACCGGCCGGCACCGACGCCTCCGACGTCCACATCGTGAGGCCCACGAGCTCGAAGCCGCCGGCGAGCGGCCGCATCAGGACGGTGGTCGACACGCAGCCGGCCTCCGCCTCGTAGCGGGCGTGCGCGACCTCGCGCAGGTGCCCCGCGACCTCGTCCGCGTCCTGCGCACCGACCCAGCCTTTCCACATCCGAGCGACCATCGTCCACCTCCGGTCGGTTGCAAATCGAAACGCACTATGGCCCGGCACTATGGCACAGTGGGTTGCGATCTGCAACCATCTCCCGGATGGAGGTCGACGTGAAGGACTTCCCGCGCGACGCGTGCTCGATGGCATCGACGCTCGAGGTGATCGGAGAGCGCTGGACGATGCACGTGCTGCGCGAGTCCTTCCTCGGCGTGCGCCGCTTCGAGGACTACCGCCGGAACATCGGGGTCGCGCGGAACATCCTCAGCGACCGGCTGAACACGCTCGTGGCCGAGGGCATCCTCCGCCGCGAGCTGTACAGCGAGCGCCCGCCGCGCTACGAGTACCGGCTGACGCGCAAGGGGATCGACCTGTACGAGATCCTGATCGCGCTGATGAAGTGGGGAAACCGCTGGACGCCGAACGCGGACGGCCCGGCGGTCGTGCTCCGCCATCGCGAGTGCGGCGCGACGATCGAGCCGGTGCTCGCGTGCCCCGACTGCGGGAAGCCGGTGCACGCGTGGGACCTCGAGGCGCTGCCGGGCCCCGGGACGACCGCACGCCTCGCGGCGGACGCCGCGTCCTGATCCCGGCTAGGCGGCCCAGACGCGCGCCACGGCCCGCTCCACCCGTGCCCGGACCTCGCCCGCGATCGCGTCGAGCTCGGGGTTGTCGACGATCGAGAGCATCGCGACCGGGTCGACGGCGGACACCCTCGTCTCCCCGTCCAGCTCGAAGACGACGACGTTGCAGGGCAGGAGCGCGCCGAGATCGGGCTCGATCCCGAGGGCGCGGTGCGCGTAGGTCGGATTGCAGGCGCCGAGGATCACGTACGGATCGACCTCCTCTCCGAGCTTCTCGCGAAGGGTCGCCTGGACGTCGATCTCCGTGAGGACGCCGAAGCCCTCCTCGGCGAGCTCCTCGCGCACGCGGGCGACCGCCTCCTCGAACCGGAGGGCGGTGGTCCCGGCGATGGTGTAGGCCGTGGGCACGGCGTGCATCGGACCTCCTCTCGTGGTGTCGCTGCCAGCCTCGCTCGCCCGGTCTCCGACCGCATCGGGGCCGGCACGGAGCCGGCTGTCGCGAAGTACGGAGCCGTGTCTACGCTCCCCGTCTGACCCGCCCCGGCTGGCCTGATCCCTCGGAGCTGCGCATCGGCCTCGGCTGCATGCGCCTCTCGACCGACGACGACCGCGACGAGGGGCGCGGGCTCGAGACGATCGCGGCCGCGGTCGAGGCGGGCATCACGCTCTTCGACACCGCGCGCTCGTACGGCCGGGGCGCGGACGAGCTCGGGCACAACGAGCGCCTGCTCGCCCGGGCGCTGCGCGGCCCTCCGGCGAGGGTCTTCACGAAGGGCGGGATGGCGCGGACCGGCGGTGCGTGGGTGCCCGACGGGCGAGCGCGGTCGATCCGCGCCGACTGCGAGGCGAGCCTCGAGGCGCTCGACGGCCTGCCGATCGACCTCTACCTCGTGCACGCGCCGGACCCGCGCACGCCGTGGCGAACGACCGTGCGCGCGCTCGCGCGCCTCGTCGACGACGGCCTCGTCGAGCGCGTCGGCGTGTGCAACGTCACGCGCCGCCAGCTCGACGAGGCGCTCGAGCTCGCCCCGATCGCGGCCGTCCAGGTCGCGCTCAGCCCGTTCGACGACCGCGCGCTGCGCGGAGGCGTGGTCGAGCGCTGCGACGAGCTGGGGATCGCGCTCGTCGCGCACTCGCCGCTCGGAGGCCCGCGACGTGCGGCGCGCCTCGCTCGACGCGAGGAGCTCGCGCGCGCGGCAGAGGCGAACGAGACGACCGCGGCCGAGGTCGCGCTCGCGTGGCTGCTCGACCTCTCCCCCGTCGTCCTCGCCATCCCCGGAGCCCGCCGGCCCGAGACCGCGCGCTCGTCGGCGCGCGCCGCGGCCCTCGTGCTCGACCCGGCCGAGCGGGAGCTGCTCGCCCGCGGGCTGGGCGGTCTGCGGCCTGCGACGGGCCTGCGACGTGCCCGGCGCGAGGGCGAGGTCGTCGTCGTGATGGGGATCCCCGGCGCCGGCAAGACCCTCGTCGCGCAGCGGTACGCCGGCGGCGGCCACGAGCGGTTGAACCGGGACGAGCTCGGCGGCTCGCTCCGCGGGATCGCGGCGGCGCTCGACGACGTCCTCGCCTCGGGCACGGCCCGGGTCGTGCTCGACAACACGTACCTCACGCGCGCGGCGCGGAGCCGCGTCGTCGAGATCGCGAGCCGGCACGGGCTGCCGACACGCTGCGTGTGGCTCGACACGCCGCTCGCGCAGGCGCAGGTGAACATGGTCGAGCGGATCCTCCACCGCTTCGGCTCGCTGCCCACTCCCGAGGAGCTCAGGCAGGCGGCCCGGCGCGAGCCGGGCCTGCACACCCCGACCACGCAGATGCGCGCGCTCCGGGAGCTCGAGCCGCCCGAGCTCGACGAGGGCTTCAGCGAGGTCGAGCGCGTGACCTTCGAGCGAACGCCCGCCGTCGGCACTCCCGGAGTCTTCGTCGCGGCTGCGGCGCTCGCGAGCCACGGCTGGGAGCGCGAGGTCGCGGAGATCGATCCCGACGCGCCGCACCTCGTCTTCGACTGGAAGCCCGACGGCGCCGCGGACGAGCTCGACCCGGCCGCCGACCTCCTCGCAAGGTTCGTCTCCGGCCCGGTGGACCGTGCGCTCTGCGCACACCCGGGCGGACCGCCGACCTGCTGGTGCCGCCCGCCGCTCCCGGGGCTGCCGCTCGCCTTTGCGCGCGCGCACGGCATCGACCCGTCCCGCTCGACCCTCATGGGGACCTCGACCGCGCACCGCACCCTCGCGACGACCCTCGGCGCACGCCTCGTGCCGGTGTGACGCAGGTTTTGGCCCTCCAGCGCGGTGGGAGACAGGTGTCGAAGGAGGACGAATGCGCGCAGCCGAGCCCACCGGAGAGCTCGATGCCCGGTTCAGCAGCGAGGGGACGGCTCCGACCGAGTGGTCGGAGGCCCACGAGCGGCTGGAGACCGCGGAGATCTTCTGGATCTCCACGGTCCGGCGCGACGGTCGTCCCCACGTGACGCCGCTCATCGCCGTCCTCCTGGACGGCTCGCTGTACTTCTGCACCGGCCCGGACGAGCAGAAGGCGAGAAACCTCGAACGCAACCGCCACTGCATCCTCACGACCGGGTGCAACGACATCGACGAGGGGCTCGACGTCGTCGTCGAGGGCGACGCCGTGCGCCTCACGGAAGAGACGGCGCTCCATCGGGTCGCCGAGCTGTACGAGTCCAAGTACGGGCCGGAGTGGCACTTCGACGTCAAGGACGGCGCGTTTGCGCACTCCGCGGGCACCGCGCTCGTCTTCGAGGTGGCGCCCCGGAAGGCTTTCGGATTCCGCAAGGGAGACGAGTTCAGCCAGACGCGCTGGCGCTTCCCGGACAGCTGCGAGCGCGCTAGAGCGACGCCGGGTCAGCTGCCGTCGGGCCAGCCGCCGCGGTGAAGCACCATCGGGTAGGCGGGCAGCCCGCTGCGCGGATCGGCGAGCATGGCCTCGGTGTGCGCGAGGTAGCGCTTCGTCGCGCGCCAGCCGGCCGGATGCGGTCGGAGCCCGTCCCGAAGGCGTGGGTCGTCCAGCACAGGCCGCAGCGCGGCCCGTAGCCGGCGGAGGTCTCCCGCGCGGAACCGCGCGGCCCAGTCGTCCTCGACCTCGCGATGTCGGTGAGGGAGCGCCGCTCGCACTTCGCGGCCGCCGGACGTCAGCTGCACGCGCTTCTGCCCCACCGTCACGTAGCCGTTCTTCGTCAAGAACGTAAGCGCCATGCCGATCGCCTCCTTGGATACACCGGCGCTGAGCGGAAGTTCGCGAACGTCGATCCCGTCGCCCACGACGCGGACGACGTTCTCGGCGAGCGGAAGCGAGAGCTCCGACCCACGCTCGAACTCGACCGTGTACGCGAGGAGCACGTGCGTGAGGAGCACCGTCAGGGATGCGGCCAGGGGCGGAACCGCTCGCTCCCGGAGGGAGGGGAGACCGGCGGCCAGCCCGTCCTTGCCGTCGACGATCGGGACGAACTCCGGCAGCTCGACGTCGACGCGGTCGACGACCTCCTCGAGCGAGGCGCGCAGCTCGTCGATCGTCTCGGCGCCGAAGCGGTCGCGCCACCGCCCTTCGATCTCGCCGAACAGCCGCGGCCAGATCCCGGCCGCGGCACGACCGGCCGCCGTCGGCCGGATCGTCAGGTCGCGGCGCAGCCCGCGGGAGCTCCCGTAGCCGTCCCGCTTCATCGTGCTCACGTCCCCGACGCTGACGTAGCCCCACCGCTCCATCCCGCCGACCGTCGACAGCATCCGAGGCGTCGGAAGCCGCGCCTTCCGCGGAAGCTCCTCGACGGTGATCCCGTCCCCGACGAAGCGCAGGAAGTTCGACCACATGACGACCGACACGACGCGCGCTCGCTCCCCCGTCTCGGCGAAGCGGCGCTCGAACTCGTTGTCGAGCTCGATCGTGAACGCGACCAGCGCATGCGAGAGCAGGGTCGACAGCGGCTGGCTCGCGGTCACGACGAGCGATGCTAGAAGGCGTCGACTCAGTCGCTCCGCTGCATCAGACCTGAGATACTCGGCGTCGCACGCACCCCAAGCATGTGATGGCCGAACACGTGAACAGGAAACAGCCGGGAGGACGGTCGTGGGCGCGATTGATCGGAGCCCGCGCGTTGACGATCCTCGCGATCCTGCTCGCGCTGGTGGGGATGGTCGCGTTCTACGTCGAGCACACCGCGCTCGACGAGGACGGCTTCGAGTCGATCTCGCGAAACATGATCGAGGACGACGAGATCCGAACGCAGGTCGCGGCCAAGGTCGTCGACACGCTGTTCGAGAACGTGGACGTCGAGACCGCGATCGCGGAGCAACTGCCGCCGGCGCAGGAGAGGCTCGCGCCGGTTCTGGCGGGACTCGCCCGCTCGGGTGCCGATCGTGCGGCAGACGCCGCGCTCGAGAGGCCACGCGTTCAGACGCTGTGGGTGGAGGTGTCGACCCGGGCCCAGCGCCAGCTGGTGCGGCTGCTGGACGACAAGACCACGTTCGTCCAGACCGACGGTGACGCGGTCGTGCTCGACCTCCGACCGCTCGTGATCCAGGTCGGCGACCAGGTGGCGGTGATCGGCAAGGTCGCCGAGAGGCTGCCCGAGTCCTCGGGAAGGGTCGCCATCGTCGAGGAGAGTCAGCTCGAGACGGCGCAGACGATCACGAAGATCCTTCGCGCGGTCGCCGATTGGATGTGGCTCGTCGCCCTCGCCGTCGCGGCGCTCGCAGTGTGGGTCGCCCGCGGACGTCGCAGGCTCGAGCTCCGCGCGATCGCTCTGGGTCTGTCCGTCGTCGGGCTGTTGCTCCTGGCCGTCCGCCGTTTCGCCGGCGATTATCTGGTCGACCAACTGGCGAAGGACGACGCCGTGAAGCCCGCTGCGCATGACGCCTGGAGCATCCTCACGCAGGTCCTCGCAGATCGCGCTTGGGCGTGGATCGTCTTCGGTGTCGTCATGCTCGTTGGAATCTGGTTCGTGGGCGACACCGCTCCCGCCGGCCGGGTACGCCAGGTAGCCGCACCTACCCTCGAGTCCCGCCCCGCGACCTACGGGATCGCCGCCGTCGCCCTCCTCGCACTCGTCCTGGTCGCCCCTCAGCTCGCCCGGGGTTGGTTGTCGGCGCTCCTGCTGATCGGACTCGTCGTCGTCGGCATCGAGGTCGTCCGGAGCATCGTGGTCAAGGCCGCGCCGAAGCCCGGCTGAGCGACCGCTCGAGTGCCGCGAACGCCCGGGCCGGTCTCGGCCGCGCTCCAGGCGATGCACGGCCCCGGTTCAGTCGCGCTGCACGGTGACCGCCGTGCCGTACGCGGCGACCTC
>Ga0210115_1000664_pt1 | contig 10013 bp, 12 predicted proteins | sample MayberryNW_TuleB_2_FD_185526 | JGI IMG/M metagenome (GOLD analysis project Ga0210115, IMG submission 185526) | Wetland microbial communities from San Francisco Bay, California, USA, that impact long-term carbon sequestration - MayberryNW_TuleB_D2... | ecosystem: Environmental > Aquatic > Marine... | reverse complement strand
CGATGCCTTCGCGTCGCTTCTCACGTAGCTCTCTCCTTGTCCCTTGAGCCCCTCTGCCGGCCGCTTCGGTGCGGCCCCTTGGTGGCTCGGTTTCCCTGTTGGGTTCTTGCCCTGCCGCCCTCTCCCTGAGGGCGACTCGGAGAGTGTAAAAGATTTGGTTTACAAATGCAAGGAGAAGTTTCTAAGAAGAAGGTTCATGGCTCTAAGCCGCCAATCTCTTCGCCTCCGCGCGACCCACGTAAGGGGCGAGAGCAAGCTCGGTCAGGTCCGGAAGCAAGCTCCGCAGGGACGTGCCGGTGCTGCGGTGTCCATATGGACCTCTCTCCACCGGCACGTCGTTGAGGCGGCGGACGATCAGGGTGGCGATGCCGCCGATCAGGGCCTGGTCGCGGACTTCCATGTTGAGCTGGGAGGGCGGTGGCTCGGGGCGCAGGGTCGCGGCGAGGAGCTGCATCGCCTCGCGGTAGCGGGCGGCGACCTCGCCGCCCGCGGCGAGCGGCTCGACCAGGAAGCAGCGGGCCACCGCCGGGTCGCGGGCGAGCACATCGAGGAGGGCGGCGAGGCGGGGGCGGACGCGGTCGGGCCAGGGCTCGTCGGCGCCCGGCGCGGCGAGCATCGCGTCGAGCACGTGCGTCTCGATCATCGCGTAGGCGGCGAGGAAGCAGTCCTGCTTGCCCTCGAAGTACTCGTAGAAGGTGCGGCGCGAGATCTTCGCCGCGGCGGTGATGCTCGCGATCGTGGTCACGTTCCAGCCGTGCTCGGCGACAGCGTCGACGACGCCGTTGAGCAACCGTTCGCGCTGGTTCTCGGCGACGAAGACACGCGAGAGGCCATGACGGCCGGGTGGCAGGCGCTCGCGACCGGAGGCCAGCGTCGCAGCCGGGTCTCCGGCTCGTTCAACCATCCCCATCCGCGGCGTCGAACTCTGTCCGCAGTCGCTTGTCGCCTTCCAGGTAGGGAGCGAGCGCGATGTCGATCAGTTCCGGATAGAGCGCCTCCAGCTCGCCCGCGCCACCCGCCTCGATCCGCTCCCGCAGCAACCAGGCGAGGGCGCCGGCGGTCGCCTCCTCATGGGTGGCCGGCAGGTCGGCCGGCGCGCTGTCGAGCGCCCGGCCCTGACGCAGCTTCGCCGCGACCCGATCGAGCGCGGCCTCGAAGTGGATGCTCAGCCCGGGCCCACCCGTCTGCGCCCCGACCAGGCAGAGGCGGGCCCGCTCGGGCTCGGCCGCGATCAGGGCGATCAGGGCGCGCAGCCCGGTGGCGATCTGCTCGGGCCAGGTGAGCGCGCCGGCGGCGCCATCGCCCGCGATCGGGCCGCCCGGCTCACCGGACGCCGCCGCCTCCAACTCGCCGGCCGCCGCCTCCACCGCCCGATCGAAGGCGCCGACGAAGCACTCTTCCTTGTCGGCGAAGAACTCGTAGAAGGTGACCGTCGAGACGCCGGCTGCCTTGACCAGCGCTTCGATCGAGGTACCGGCAACACCGTGCCGCGCAATCAAGCGTTCGGCCGCATCGAGGATCCGTTCGCGCTGGGGGGCCGGCGCCGCACGGCCTCGCTCCCTCCCCCGCTCTGGAGCCGGCTTTGAGGCCAGTCTTTGCGAGAGGTACTGCATCGCTTCAGGGTAGCCGACTTGAAAAGGCTTTCATATCTGGCTAAAAAGGAGTAGTTTTTATATTGCCATGGGATCGAGAGCCTCAGCAGCTACGAACGAGGCGGTCTCGCTTGGGGCGAATGGGGGCCCCGAAGGCGATGCGAGAGAGGGCGCGATGGAAGCGGTGCTGCTCGCCTGCGGCGAGTTGGGCTACCGCGAGGTCTCGGTGCGGACGATCCTCGAGCGCAGCGGCGGCCACCGCGCCCAGTTCTATAAGGACTTCGAGAGCAAGGAGGACTGCTTTGCCCAGGCCTACGCGGTCTGGATCGAGCGGCTCGGCGTCAGCCTGCTGGAGGCAGCGGCGACGGTCGGGGGTTGGGAGGCGGGAGTGCGGGCCGCGATCGTGCGCCTCTTCCAGTTCGCGACCGCGCGGCCGACGCTCGCCCGCGCTCTCCTGCTCGAGGTGCAGATCGCCGGCGAGCCGGCGCTGGCCCGGCACGAGGCGGCCGTCGAGCGTCTCGCCGCAGCGCTCGACAGCGCCCGCGCGGGCGCCGAGCCCAGCCTGGCGCCACCCGAGGCGACCGGGGTCTTCGTCGTCGCCGGGATCGAGTCCTGCGTCACCGAGGCGCTCAGCGCCGGCGATCCCAGCCGCGTCTGGGAGGCGCTGCCGGAGCTGATGCACTTCGCCGCCGGCTCCTACTTCGGCAGCGCCGAGGCCGAGGGGGCGTTCGAGCGGGCAAGCATCTACCTGCAGCGCGAACGCGCGCGACTGACCGGTGCAGACGAGGAGGCCAAGCGATGACCGAGCTGCGCTTGATCGGCGGCACCGCCCTGGCCGAGCCTGCGGCGGGTGACGAGGCGCCGGCGCTGCGCCTCCCCCCCGGCCGTCACGGTCTTCCCGCCGACCTGGTGCGCTCACACCAGCGCCAGCGCCTGCTCACGGCAGCCGCCACCGCGCTCGGCGAGCAGGGCTACGGCCGCCTCACCGCCGCCCGGATCACCGAGCTCGCCGGCGTCTCCAGCCGCACCTTCTACCAGCACTTCGAGGACCTCTGGGCCTGCCTGCTGGCCGCCTACGAAACCGAGGCCGGCCGTCTCTGCGCCGAGATCGAAACCGCCTGCGCGGTCGCGAGTCGTCGCGACGATCCGCGCGAGTCAGCCGCAACGACAGACCGCGACGCCGCGATCCACACCAGGGACCGTCGCGTTCGCGTCCGCGCCGGCATCGCCGCTGCTCTCGACTTCCTGGCGGCCGCACCCGACGCCGCCCGCCTGCTCAGCGCCGAGCCGCCGCCGCAGATCGCCCCCCTCGCCGGCGCCCGCCGCGACCTGATCGAACGGCTCGGCACGATGCTGCGCATCGTGCTCACCGACCCGGACGGCGCCACCCCCCTACCCGGCCTCGAGCGCCGCCTGGTCGGCGCCGCCCTCGCCCTGGTCGCCACCCGCGACCCGCAGCGCCTGCGCGAACTCGAGCCCGAGCTGAGCGACCTCCTGCTCGCCTCGCTCTAACCGACCGCTTCGACCCAGCTCGCGCTGTAAATTCCTAAGTGACGAAAGTCACAGCACTTGTAACCACCGGCGTTCGAGGGTAGGCGATTACGCGTGTCGACTGAAACCGCTGCACAGAAGCCGTTGGAGCTGATCCTGGCTCGCAACCTGATGTCGGCTCTCTCGACGCCTGCCTTCCTCGTCGATGAGGGCGGCTTGCTCGTCTTCTACAACGAGGCCGCCGGGCTGCTGCTGGGCAAGCCATGGGAGGAGCTGGGCACGGTCGGAGCGGAGGAGTGGGGGGCGCTGTTCGGTCCGTTCGACGCGCGCGGCGAGCCGATTCCCTACGACGAGCTGCCGCTGGTGGTCGCGGTGCGCGACGACCGTCCGGCCCACGCCGAGTTCGAGATCCAATCGGCGGACGGCACCCGCCACCGGGTCGAGGCTTCGGCCTTCCCGATTCAGACCGCGCACGGCTCGCGCGGCGCGATCGCCGTCTTCTGGCCGGCGGCGAGCAGCGGGGCGGCTGGCTGAGATGAAGGTCAAGCTCTGGGGCACGCGCGGCTCGGTTCCCTCCCCAGGGCCGGAGACGATCCGCTACGGCGGCAACACCTCCTGCGTCGGCGTCACCCTCTCCGACGGCTCGCTGCTGGCGCTCGACGCGGGCACCGGCATCCGCAACCTCGGCCTCTCGCTAGGCGAGGAGCCCTCGCGCCTGCACATCCTCCTCACCCACCTGCACCTCGACCACATCCAGGGCCTCGTCTTCTTCGCACCCTGCTTCCGCTCGCAGACCGAGATCGTGATCTGGGGCCCGGCCTCGCCCGAGGCCTCGCTGCGCGACCGCATCGCCCGCTACATCTCGGCCCCGCTGAGCCCGATCGAGGTGCGCGAGCTGCCTTGCGACGTCTCCTTCCGCCACACGCCGGAGAGCGAGTGGGAGATCGGCCCGGCGCGGATCCGCGCCGCCTCGGTCTCGCACCGCGGCCCGACGCTCGGCTACCGGATCGACGACGGTCCCGACTCGCTCGCCTACATCCCCGACCACGAGCCCGCCCTCGGCGCCGACCTCGACACCCTGGAGGAGGAGTGGATCTCCGGCTTCGGCCTCGCTCGCGACGCCGATCTGCTGATCCACGATGGCCAGTACAGCGACGCCGAGTACCCCGACCACCTCGGCTGGGGACACTCATCGCTCGCGCATGCGCTCAGCTTCGCCCGCCGCACGAACGCCGATCGGACCGTGCTCTTCCATCACGACCCGCTGCACTCCGATGAGCGGCTCGACCGGCTCGGCGAGGAAGCGCGCGAGCGCTGGGTGGCGGCGGGCGGCGACCCGAGCGCGATCGAGCTCGGCGTCGAGGGGACAGAGCTGCAGACGCGGGCGCTGGCGCCCAGCACTGCCGCTGCAGGCTAAGCAAGACATCTGTCCCACTTCGGTACGAATGGAGTGCTTTTCTCGTTTGGTCCGTTACCCTGCGGACTGAATGTCAAGCCCTTCCAGTCGGATCGACTCAAAGGTGAAGCGCTCCGCACTCGTCCGCGGAGCACTCTCGGTCGCGCGCCGCTCTCACGCCGGCCAGTTCCGCCAAACCGGCTGCGATGAGATCCCCTTCATCGAGCACTCGATCGCGGTCGGCGAGCTGCTCGCCGAGGAAGGCTACCCGGATGAGGTGATCGCCGCCGGCCTGCTGCACGACGTCGCCGAGCACGCCGATGTCGCACCCGGCGTGCTGCGCGGCCGCTTCGGCGACGATGTCGCGCGGCTGGTCGAAGCGCTGACGGAAGATCCGACGATCGAGGACTACGAGGAGCGCAAGAGCGAGCACCGCGACCGGGTCGCTGGGGCGGGCCCGCAGGCGCAGGCGGTCTTCGCCGCCGACAAAGCAGCCAACGTCGCCGTCCTGCGCGGGGCCTACGAGGTCGTCGGCGAGGATGTCGACGAGGAGTTGCCGGTCTCGCTCGACCTCAAGATCCTGGTCTGGGAGTTTGACCTGGAAATGCTCTTCGCCAACTCGCCGGGGGTAGCTCTCGTCGACCGCTTCGCCGATGAAATGGTCAGCCTCTGGGGGCAGAGGGCCAACGGCGAGGGCGCGCCGCTCTGCTGAGGCGGCGTCGCAACGGCAGCAAACCCCAGAGCACGACGAACATCAGCGCGGCGCCGAGGCTGAAGGCAACCGTGGCGATGCCGCCGAAGAGGACGTCGGTGATCAGCATGATCGCGCCGGTCATCGCCAGCGCGAGGAAACCGAGGCCGGCGATCGCCATCCGGTTGGCGAGGAAGACCAACTCGCGCTTCTGCTGCAGGTGGAAGGTGAGCCGGTGGTACGCCGTGGGCGAGATCAGCAGCGCCGCCGAGATCGCCGTGCATAGCAGCGTCGCGAAATAGACCCTCTCCTCGAACGCCGAGATCTCGGTGAAGTTGCTCTGGAAGGGCACCGCAAGGAGGAAGGCGAAGAGGACCTGGACGCCGGGCAGCGCCACCCGCAGCTCCTGCAGCAGCTCGCCCAGGTTGCGGTCGAGGCGCTCGTCCTCGCTCTCCTCGCGACCGGATGGGCGGTCCGTCATGGAGTCAAGATAGATCAGCCGTTGCGTTCGCAGTTTTCCTCGCTATGCGGACAAGACTGCGAACGCAAATAGGATCGCGGCCGATGGGACGCCTCGGGGTCATCCTCGGCAGCGGCGCCGCCGGACCGGGCGGGGCCGAGATCGCCGCCGTCGCCGAACGGCACGCTGCCGTCCTGCGCCGCCACGCGGGCGCTGGCGCCTATGTCCTCCCCCACCGGATCGACCACGCCGCCAACCTGCGCTGGCTGGCCGCAGCCGGCTGCGACCGGGTGCTGGCGATCTGCTCGGTCGGCTCGCTCGACGCCGAGCTCGGCATCGGAAGCTTCGTCTGCCCGCACGACTTCATCGCCCTGCAGGTGACGGTGACGACCTTCGACGATCCGCGTGGCCACGCGCTGCCTGGTTTTGATCTGCAGTGGCGGGAGGCGGTACTTGCCGCCTGGGAGGGAAGCGCCGCCGGAGCCCTGCGCGACGGGGGTGTCTACTGGCAGACCAACGGCCCGCGCTTCGAGACGCCGGCCGAGATCGGCCTGATCGCCGCCCACGCCGACCTGGTCGGGATGACGCTCGCCTCGGAGTGCATCGTCGCCGGCGAGCTCGGCCTGCCCTACGCCGCGGTCTGCGTCGTCGACAACCTCGCCAACGGCATCGCCCCTCACCCCCTCTCCCCCGCCGAGCTGGAGCGCGACCGCGAGCGCAACGCCACCCGCCTGCGCGACGACCTCGCCGCCGCCCTGCCGGAGCTCGCCCGATGACGGACGGACGTGTCGCGAGTTCGCGGCTGCCATGGGTACTCAACTCGCGGCGCGCCCGGAAAGAGATGGGGTGGCGATGGCTGGGCTGACCGTGACCGGGACGGTGCTCGCCAGGGCAACGGTCGGGTTGCGCTGTGTCGACGGGGTGATCGAGGCGGTTGGGCCGGGGGTGGCGCCACAGGCCGGGGACGAGACGATCGACGCCGGCGGGATGCTGCTTGCGCCGGCGCTGGTCAACGGGCACACGCACGCGGCGATGACGCTGTTCCGCGGCTACGGCGGCGACCTGCCGCTGATGCGCTGGCTCGAGGAGAAGATCTGGCCGGTCGAGGCGAAGCTCGACGCCGAGGACGTCTACTGGGGCACGCGGCTCGCCTGTGCCGAGATGATCCGCACCGGCACGGCCCGCTTCTGGGATATGTACTGGCAACCGGTGGCAACGGCACAGGCGGTCGAAGACGCCGGCCTGCGGGCACACATCGGCGGGCCGCTGTTCGACAACGACGGCCGTACCGAAGAGATGAAAGCGCAGGCGCTGGCCGACATCGAAGCACTGGCCGAGCGCGGCCCGACGATCGCGACCTCGGTCGCCCCGCACTCGATTTACACCGTCAGCGAAGGGCTCTTGCGCTGGGCCGGCGAACAAGCGGCGGAGCACGGGCTGGCACTCCACATCCACCTCTCCGAGACCGAGCAGGAGGTCGAGGACTGCCTGGCCGTGCACGGCGTGCGGCCGGCCGTCTACCTCGACCGCCTCGGCCTGCTCGGCGACCGCACCGTGCTCGCGCACGGCGTCTGGCTCGACGAGGCCGAGCTGGAGCTGATCGCTGCGCGCGGCGCGACCGTCGTCGCCAACCCGGTCGCCAACATGAAGCTCGCGGTCGGTGACTTCATGCCCTACCCCGCCGCGCGCGCCGCCGGCGTCGCGGTCGGCCTTGGCACCGACGGCGCCGGCTCCAACGACTCGCTCGACCTGCTCGCGGACCTGAAGGTCTTCGCCCTCACCCAACGCCACGCCAGCGGCGATCCGACCGTCCTCCCGGCGGCTGAGGCGCTGGCGATCGCCAGCGGCGCGCACGCGCCATTTCTGCGGAGCAACGGCGCCGCATCCGCTGGGACGAGGGGAGAGAGGGATCCGGTGGGCGGCGCCGGGACAAGTCTCACCGGCGCGTCGGATCGGCCTGCCCCGGATCCGTCAGACCTGCTCGCCCCCGGCGCCGCCGCCGACTTCCTCCTTCTGCGCAGCGATGGGCCCGAGCTCGGCATCGGCGAGCTCGCCGCCGACCTCGTCTACGCGGCCAGCGGCGCGGTGGTCGACACCACGGTCGTAGCCGGCCGCGTCCTCATGCGCAACGGCGAGGTCGAGGACACCGCCGAGATCCTCGCCCACGCCCGCGAGCGCGCCCACCGCCTCGGCATCGCCTAACCCGCCCGATCTGCAAGTCTCCCCAGACGTGCCGGTGCTCCGAGGTCCATATGGACACCGCTCCACCGGCACGTCCCCATGGCGGACGTTTTGAGTGAAATCGGCAAGGGCTTCGAGCAGTCGTTTTTGATGGCTTACGAGGTCTGGTGGGCGCTGGTGTTGGGGTTTGCGATCTCGGCCGTGGTGCAGGCGTGGGTGCCGAGCGAGCGGATCGAGACGAGCCTCTCCGGGCACGGGCCGAAGCCGGTGGCGCTGGCGACCGGGCTCGGCGCCGCATCGTCCTCCTGCTCCTACGCGGCGATCGCGATCGCCAAGTCACTGATCCAGAAAGGCGCCTCGGCGACGACGGCGCTTGCCTTCCAGTTCGCCTCGACCAACCTCGTCTGGGAGCTGGGGCTGGTGCTGTGGGTGCTGATCGGATGGCAGTTCGCGCTCGCCGAGTACGTCGGCGGGATCATCCTGATCGTGCTGATGGCGGCGCTGCTGCGCTTCTTCGTCTCGCCGCGCCTGGAAGAGCAGGCGCGCAAGCACGCCCGGGAAGCGCAGGAGGGGCAGGTGCACGAACATGGTGGCGGCGAGGGTGCCGCGGAGAGCGAACCCAGCTTCGGCGAGCGCCTGCGCTCCGTGCGGGCCTGGACCGACGTCGCCCACAACTTCCGCGCCGACTGGACGATGCTGTGGAAGGAGATCACGATCGGCTTCCTGCTCGCCGGCTTCATCGGCCTGCTCGGCAACGACTTCTTCAACTCCCTCTTCGTCACCGACGCGCCCGCCGCGATCCGCACGATCGAGAACGTCCTCGTCGGCCCGCTGATCGCGATCCTCAGCTTCGTCTGCTCGATCGGCAACGTGCCGCTGGCGGCGGTGCTGTGGTCGGGCGGGATCAGCTTCGCCGGCGTGATCGCCTTCATCTTCGCCGACCTGATCGTGCTCACCATCGTCGCCGCCTACCGCAAGTACTACGGCACCGCCTTCACCGTACGGATCGTCGCCCTGATGTTCGTGACGATGGTGATCGCGGCGCTGCTCGTCGACCTGATCTTCGGCCTCGCCGGCCTGATTCCCGAGACCCGGCCCACCCGGACCGATGTCTTCGGCTCGGTCGAGCTCGACTACAAGCTCTTTCTCAACATCTTCGGCCTGGCGATCTTCACCGTGTTGCTCTGGCTCACCCGCCGCGACGCCGCCCGCGCCAGCCAGCCGTGCCCCGCACATGCGGCTGAGCAGTAGGCCTCGACCTCGATGTGGAGGAGGCAGCCGCAGCTCGGATTGCGATAGTGGCGCGGCTAACTCCAGGGATCTGAAATCCAGTGTGCTCCTACACCGAGACGCTCGCCGAGGCGTTCGAGGTGTTGGTCGAAGTGCACGATGTCGATGCCCGCATGCTGGGCGGCGGCGGCAACCGTCAGGTCCGCGAGGGGAAAGCGGTGGGCGCCGTGCGAGCCGCCGACCGCCAACTCGCGCATTGCCGCCAGGACGCTCGCTGCACGCCGCGATCCACGGGAACCTCTCGCAAGCCGTCCAGGGTTCGCTCGAGCGCCTCCAGGAGCAGATCGCGCGCCTTGCTATCCCGGCGAGACTGGATCCAGGCGGAGGTATCTGCCAGCACCGGGCCGCTGCCGTCCCAGATCCGAACCGGCATCAGGCCGCGGGTGGCGCGTTGAGGCGATCGACGGCTTCGAGGTCAAGGTCGAACTGCTCGGAGTCCATCGCCTCGAACAGGGCCTCGGCCGCGACCCGGCGGTTGCGCCGGCCTCCAGCTCGGCCTCCGCTCCCTCAACGGCGAGGCGGCGCAGAAGCGTCGCATCGGCCTCGCGGGTGCCGGTGGCGGCACGAACCCGCGCCAGCGCCTCCCTCAGGCTCGGGGTCTGCGGTCACGGCGATTCGGGGGTGCTTGGAGGGCATCGCCATCTCAGTGTTACACCGAGCTCTGTCCCTGCGCCAGACGCGAGACCGGGGAGGTCGGGGACCAGGCGGGACAGACACGACAGATCCCGTGCAGCAACACTACGCGGGATCGGGGAGGGCCGTATCCGCGCCGGTCATTCGGCCTCATCCAGACCGCGATTCTTTGAAATGACTTTAATAGTGCTCCGTTAGATCGATCCAGGCGGGTGCAGGTAGAGAGTGTCGGGCGGCAGCCGTCGGCGGCAGGTGGGGCATGTCCCCTGCCAGCAGGCC
>Ga0210115_1000663_pt1 | contig 10019 bp, 8 predicted proteins | sample MayberryNW_TuleB_2_FD_185526 | JGI IMG/M metagenome (GOLD analysis project Ga0210115, IMG submission 185526) | Wetland microbial communities from San Francisco Bay, California, USA, that impact long-term carbon sequestration - MayberryNW_TuleB_D2... | ecosystem: Environmental > Aquatic > Marine >... | reverse complement strand
CGCCAATCATCCACGAGAAGCGCATCGAGATCCGCTGGCGTGACATCGACAACTTCGGCCACGTCAACAACGCCGTCTACCTGACGTACCTCGAGGAGGCGCGCGACGAGTGGCTCGAGGGCGCCGTCGGGGAGAGCGGCGGGTGGGACTTCGTGCTCGCCCGCGTGGCGATCGACTACCGCCGCGAGCTGACGCAGGCCGACGACGTCGTGCTCGCCCGCTGCGCCCTCGAGGGCCTGGGCCGGTCGAGCGTCCGCACGCGGGAGGAGCTCGTGACGGCGGCGGGCGAGCTCTCGGCGGAGGCCGAGGCCGTGCTCGTCGCGCGCGACCGCGGGACGGGCCGCTCCAGGCCGCTCACGCCCGAGGAACGGGCGGCGTTCGAGCAGACCTAGTCGGCCTGATTCAGCGGAGCGTGAGCTGGAAGATGTCGGAGCGTCCGTGCCGAGTCCTGTACCAGACGATCCGCTTGCCTTCGATCTGAGCTCCGGAGACGGCGCGGTGAACGAGGCGCGCGCGGCCGGTGCCGGTCGAGATCACCATCAGGTTGGAGCCGACGCGGTAGACGATCCCGTAGTCGCTCACGTCGAAGGAGCCCGCCGAGCGAACCGGCGTCGAGCCGAGCTTCGCTCCCGTCCCGACCGCGTAGCGGATAATCCGCTTTCCGTCGCTCGCCTCCACGACGACGGCCGCGAAGCGACGCGAGAGCCCGAGCGCGCGGATCGTGCCCGGCGGCGAGAACTGGCTGACGAGGGCCCCTGTCGTTGCGTTCCGGATCTCGACGTGATCGGCCGGCTGCGCCTCCGGCGGCAGGCCGTTCTCGAGCGGGACGAGGGCGACCCGCCCCGCGCGATACGCGAGCAGGTCGGGGTAGATGCCGTTCGACAGGCCTCCCGGCGAACTCAGAAGAGGCGCGCCCGGGGTGTTCGGGATCACGGTCGCGTGGAGGCCCGACGGCCCCGCCACGACGCGGTGTAGGCGGGAGCCGGCGACGATCGTCTCCGACGGCTCGTCGGGCGGGACACAGGTTGGGTCGGCGGGTGTGAGGTCGGCTGTCGAGAGAACGAAAGTTCCCTCCGAGCCGCTGTCGGGGCCGAGCGCAGTGCCGAGATCCGTGGTGCAGATGCAGCCGCCGACGGGGCTGCACAGCACGACATCCTCGGCCACCTTGGTCGTTCCACGCGGACGGGTCGTCGAGTAGACCTCCCAGAACACGGAGAGGTTTCCTCCCGACGACTCGTGCCAGAACGCGCGCGGGCCGCTGAGGACGAGCCCACCGACGTCTCCGACCGGCGGGCCGACTGCCAAGGGGCAGCGCCGCCGCGTGAGCCGGACCGTGGCGTCGGTCAGGAACGAGTAGCGGTAGACGGCGAAGCAGTCCTGCGGGGAACCGGAAGTGCCGGCGTCCTGGAGCCAGGCGAGCCGGCTGCCGTCGGCGCTGAATTCCCCGGTGATCGCCCGCGAGGTCGTGAGCACCGGCTGCGCTCGGAGCGCGTTGGCGGCGGAGGGCCAGACGGCTCCCGCGAGGAGCAGCACAGTTGCGGCCAGCACGCCCGCCACAGACGCCGGTAGGGCCCGCGAGCACCGACTGACTCTTCTCTCCGCCATCGCTCGTCACGATCCTCCGCCCGGTCCGGCGGGGCGTCGGTCGGATCACGGATCGCGCTTCGGGCTTCTACTGGGGAGCGCGAGGGCGAGGCGCTCCCGCGGCCGAGGTTCTAGGATCGCTCGGTGGTCGTCCCCGACCTTCCCCCCGAGGTCCGCGAGCTCAAGGCGCGTGCGCGCCGCTTCGTCGAGGAGGAGCTCTACCCGGCCGAGGCGCGCATCGCCGGGCGCGGCGAGGTCGACGAGGGCGAGATCGAGGCGCTCCGCGCAAAGGCGCGCGACCAGGGGTTCTCGAACTACAACCTGCCGGCCGAGCACGGCGGCGCCGACCTGCCGATGCTCGCGCAGGTGGCGATCGAGGAGGAGGCCGGGCGTGCGACGAACGGGCTCGGGTTCGTCGTCGCCGAGCGCGGCCCGCGGGAGATCCTCGAGCTCGCGAGCCCGGAGCAGCTCGAGCGCTTCGTCGGCCCGCTCCTGCGGCACGAGACGTACGAGGCCTGGGCGATCACCGAGCCGGACGCGGCGGGATCGGACGTGGCCGCGCTGGCCGCGACAGCAGTCCGCGATGGCGACGAGTGGGTGCTGAACGGCGAGAAGTGGTACGTGACCGGCGGCCAGCACGCGCGGTTCTTCATCGTCCTCGCGGTCGCCGACGGCGAGCAGACGCTCTTCTTCGTCGAGAAGGACACGCCGGGCCTCGAGATCCTCCGCACGCCGCGCTTCATGCACGACCCCTACATCGACAAGCACCTCGAGCTGCGCCTCGCCGACTGCCGCGTGCCCGAGGCGAACCGCGTGCCGGGCGGCGGGAACGAGGGCGCGAAGCGCTGGTTCGTCGTCGAGCGGCTCATGATCGCGGCGCGCTGCTGCGGCGCGGCCGACCGGCTGCTCGGCCTCTCGCGCGAATGGGCGCTCGAGCGCGAGGCATTCGGGAAGCCGATCGCCGAGTTCCAGGGCGTCACCTTCCCGCTCGCCGACTCGCTGACCGAGCTCGCCGCAGCGCGCCTCCTCACCTACCACGCCGCGCACGCGTTCGACACGCACGAAGACGACAAGATCGTCCACGGGAAGGTGGCGATGGCGAAGCTCTACGCTTCGGAGATGGCGGGACGCGTGGCCGACCGGGCGGTGCAGATCTTCGGCGGGCGCGGCTACATGACCGAGCACCCGGCCGAGCGGCACTTCCGCGAGCTGCGCGTCGACCGGATCTGGGAGGGCACGAGCGAGATCCAGCGCGTGATCGTCGCCGGCGGACTCCTGAAGCGCGGCGTCGAGCCGTACGTCGGGTGGGACGCGTGATCTCGCCGACGTCGGAGCTCTCGGCGGCCCTCGAGGCCGGCGCGACCCTGCCGGCGGACTGGTACTCCGACCCCGAGGTCCTCGCGCTCGAGCGGGAGCGGATCTTCGGCCGCACCTGGCAGTGCGTCGGGCACACGCCCGATGTGGCCGAGCCCGGGACGTACCTGACCGGCTTCGCGGGCAACATCCCGGTCGTCGTCGTCCGCGGGAAGGACGAGGAGCTCCGCGGCTTCGTGAACGTCTGCCGCCACCGCGGGCACATCGTCGCCTCCGGGTCGGGCCGCCGCGCGACGCTCCAGTGCCCGTACCACGCGTGGACGTACGGCCTCGACGGCGCCCTCGTGAGCGCGCCGCGCTGCGACCGCGAGCCGGGGTTCGACCTGGACGGCCTCTCGCTCCTCCCGGTCGCGGTGGACACCTGGGGCCCGCTGGTCTTCGTGAACCCGGATCGCGACGCCGCGCCGCTCGCCGGGACGCTCGGCAGCCTCGAGGCGACCGTCGCCGAGACCGGGCTCGACCTCGGCGCGCTCCGGCGCCGCGAGCGCGTCGAATGGGAGCTCCACGCGAACTGGAAGATCGGGCTCGAGAACTACCTCGAGTGCTACCACTGCCCGGTCGCGCACCCGGGCTTCAGCAAGGTCTACGACGTCGACCCGGATTCCTACCTCCTGCGGGCCGAGGGCCTCGTCGCGAGCCAGTTCGGGCCGGTCCGCGACGACGCCGGCAACGGCGGAGGCGCCTGGGCGAAGGGCGGCCCGGTGCGGCAGGCGCAGTACCACTTCGTCTGGCCGAACCTGACGTTGAACATCGAAGCCGGCCCGATGAACATCTCCGTGGACACCTGGCGGCCGGTCGCGCCCGACCGCACGATCGGCGTGACCGACTACTTCTACGCCGAGGACGTCCCCGACGCGACGGTCGCCGAGATGATCGCGTTCTCGACGCAGGTCGGCGACGAGGACAACGCGCTCGTCGAGAGCGTCCAGCGGGGCCTCGCCTCCGGGATGGTGGAGCAGGGCCGGCTCCTGCCGGCGAGCGAGCAGCTGATCCAGCACTTCCAGCGGCTCGTCTTCGACGCGCTCGCCGACTAAAGCACGGATCCTCGAGCCGAGGTAGAAACGGTCGCGGCGACGACGGGCTCGCCCGCGTTTTCGCCCTTGCCCTCAGCGGACGCCCTCAGTCTTCCGTGACGATGTCGACCGAGATCTCCACCGCCGGAGTCGTTCCTCGGTTCTCGAGCCAATGCGTGGTGTTCCGATCCTCGGGCCAGCCGACTCCCGGCCCGTAATCCGTAGCGACTCCGTCTCGATGGTCGGTGATCGTTCCCTGCAGGACGTAGACGACCCCCGGCCTGTCTTTGTGATCATGAACCGGGCCGAAGACGCCTCCGGGCTCGATGGTCACCATTCGCATTCGAAGCTGGCGTCCTGCCATGCCCTCGATCTCCGGGCCGAGGTCGACCGCGGCAAGGAGCTCGACCGTGACGTCTTTCGTCTCGGGTGCCGCCTGTTCGTCGGCCATCGTGCTCTCCTCTCCTAGAGCGCGGCGAGCACCGCGTCAGCGGCCGCGCGGCCCGAGCGGGCGGCGCCCTCCATGTGCATGTTGCCGACGCCGGAGATGTCGGTGCACGCCCAGTGGATCGGGCCGATCGGGCGACGGAGGTCCGGGCCGAGGCGGGCGAGGCCGCCGACGTCGAAGGTTGCGCAGTACGCGCCGCGGGTGAACTCCTCCGCCGACCAGTCCCGCTCGACGACGTCGACCGCCTCGAGCGCCGCGGGCCCGAAGAAGCGCTCGAACCCGTCCAGCACGAGGTCCCGCCGCTCGTCCGGAGCCAGCCGTCCGGCGCGCTCGGCGTTCTCGCCCGCGAGGAAGGTGCAGAGGACGCCGGGTTCGCCCGACGGCGGCGTGTTGTCGTAGACCTCCCGCACGAGCTCGTACGGCGCGAAGCCCTCGCCCGAGAGCCCCTCGTCGCGCCAGAACGGCGTCTCGTACACCGCGAGCGCCTTGATCACGCTCCCCTGGGAGAGGTGCTGCTCGAGGCGGAGCCGCCAGGGCGGCAGAACCGGGTCGAAGCGGATCCCGCCCGTCAGGTTCGGCGGGATCGCCACGACCGCGCGGCGGGCCGCGACCGTGTCCCCTCCGGCCGTGACCCTCACGCGATCGCCGTCCCAGTCGAGCTCGCGCACCGGCGAGCCGAGCCGCACCCGCTCGCCGAGCTCCTCGGCGAGGCGCAGCGCGATCAGCTGCGAGCCGCCGACGACGCGGTAGGCGAGGCAGAGGTCGGGCTCGAAGAGGTTGTCGACGCTCCCCGCGCCCGCGATCACCCAGAGCCCGGCCAGGAGCGAGAAGCTCTGCGCGGGCTTTGTCATGAACCCGCCCGCGAGGAAGGACCGGAGCAGGTCGCGCGCGGCCTCGTGCTCGACCTCGGCCTCGAGCCATGTCTCGTAGGTGACTGCGTCGAGCGCGGCCGCGTCGGGGTGCTCCCAGGGCGCCTCGGGGTCGAGCGACGCGGCGAGCGCGTCGAGCTTCGCGACCGCGTCGGCGTACGAGCGGCCGGCCGCGTCCGGGAGCGGCGCGTCGTGGCCCTCGTACCGGGAGACCGTCCCGTCGGGCCCCACGTACACGTGCCGGCCGCTGCGGTGGCTCGGAAAGAGCTCGATCCCGAGCTCCTCGAGCAGGCCGCGCAGGAAATCCTGGTACGGCGCGACCCACTGGCCGCCGATCTCGTTCGGCTGGCCGCCGATCTCGACGTTCTCCGTCCGCCCGCCCACGCGGTCGCGAGCCTCGAGGACGAGCACATCGCGACCCTCGCCGGCGAGCGTCCGCGCCGCCGTGAGCCCGGCGATGCCCGCGCCGACGACGACGACCTCGGTCTCGATCGCGCCCATTGCGCGGCGAGCCTACTAGGCTCGCCGCGTGTCGCAACCCGGGCTCGTGGAGGACCACATCCCACTCGGCGGCCGCGAGCTCAGGCTTCTCCGCCCGCCCGATCCCGAGGCGCTCCTCTCCGAGGAGGCATTCGAACGGGAGGAGTTCCTGCCCTACTGGGCGGAGCTCTGGCCGAGCGGGCTCGCGCTGGCCGAGGAGGTCGCATCGCTGCCGCTCGCCGGGCGCCGCGTGCTCGAGCTCGGCTGCGGCCTCGGCCTGCCCAGCCTCGCGGCCGCGCTCGCCGGCGCCGACGTCCTCGCGACCGATTGGTCGCCCGACGCGGCGGCGCTCCTGGGCGAGAACGCCGGCCGCAACGAGATCGCCCTCGAGGTACAGGTCGCGTCGTGGTTCGAGCCGGACGCGCTCGCCGCCCGCGCGCCCTGGGATCTCGTGCTCGCCGCGGACGTCCTCTACGAGCGGCGCAACGTCGAGCCGCTGCTGGCGCTGCTCCCGCGGCTCGGAGCGGAGATCCTTCTCGCGGAGCCGGGCCGTCCGGCGGCCGGCGAGTTTCTCGAGCGCGCGCGAGAGACATGGCGCGTCGAGACGCGACTCCTCGGCGAGAACCCGACGGTGCGCCTGTACCGGCTCGCGCGCTAGCGCTCGACCTGGGAGCCGCCGACGATCTGGTTCCGCCCGTCCGGGAAGCGGACCCAGGCCTTGTGCGTGCCGTCGTAGTCCGGGCCCCAGAGGACGAGGGTGGCGCGCTCGCCGCGGACGCGGCACGGCTCGTCGCCCTCGGGGTCGAGGCGCCGCCAGACGCGGACGAACGGATTCGACTCCCACTCCTCGCCAATCGTGGACGGCTCGCGATGCCCCGGGTGGATGCGAGTCTCGGGCGGGAGGGTCATCAGCCGCTCCATGATCGAGTGCACCTGGTCTGCGTAGCCGGTCTCGCCGCCGCCGGCCGTGCCGCCGACCGTGCCCCTGAAGAGGCAGTCGGCGGTCAGGCAGTCGGTTCCGTCCACGAGCAGCGCAAGATGGTCCGGGCAGTGACCCGGAGTGGCGATCACCTGGAGCTCGAGCTCGCCCGAGCGGACCGTGTCGCCGTCGGCGAGCGGCTGGTCGACCGCGAGGCCTGCGTCACCGACGAGCGGATGCGCGAGCAGCGGGACGCCGAATCGCTTCGCGTCCGTCACGGAGGTGACGACGTGGTCGGCGTGGTGGTGCGTGACGATCACGTGCGTGAGGGTCAGCTCGTGGCGGTCGACCGCCTCGATCAGCGGCTCGTTGAGGCCGTTCGAGTCGACGAGCACGCCGTGGCCGCCGGGCCGGTCGCCGACGAGGTAGGCGTTCGAGAGCCAGTCCGGGTGCTCGGTCCGCTCGAGGATCAGAGTTCGATCACCGTCCTGATCCCCTCCTGGCGCTCCATCGCCGCGAAGGCGTCGTTCACGCCCTCGAGCGGGATCCGGTCGGTGACGAGCGCGTCGACGTCGATCTCGCCCGCGAGCCAGCGGTCGACCAGCGCGGGCACCTGCGAGCGGCCCTTCACGCCGCCGAAGGACGAGCCCGTCACGCTCCGGCCGGTGATCAGGAGCCGCGGGACGATGTCGAGCGTCTCCCCCTTCCCGGCCACGCCGATCATCGTCGCGAGGCCCCACGCCTCGCGGGCCGCCTCGACCGCCTGCTGCATGACCTTCACATTGCCCGTTGCCTCGAAGGTGTAGTCGGCCCCGAAGCCGCCGGTCTCCCCGCGAATCCAGTCGATCACGTCGTCGCCGGCGGGCCGCGTGTCGGTCGCGCCGTGCCGGCGGGCCTCCGCGAGCCGGTCGTCGGACAGGTCGACGGCGACGATCCGCTCGGCGCCCGCGAGGCGGCAGCCGATCACGGCGCCGAGCCCGACGAGCCCGCAGCCGAAGACGACGCACGTGGACCCCGGCTCGACCTGCGCGGTGTAGAGCGCCGCGCCGATCCCGGTCGAGAGGCCGCAGGCGAACGGCGCGCAGCCCGCGAGCGGCGCCTCCGGGTTCACCTTGGCGAGCGCGATCTCCGGCATCACCGTGTGATCCGCGAAGGTCGACGTGCCCATGAAGTGGCGGAGCTCCTCGCCGCCGCGCCCGAAGCGCGCCGTCCCGTCCGGGAGGTAGCCGAGCCCCTGCTGCTCGCGGATCGCGGTGCAGCGGTTCGTCCGCTTGCTCCGGCAGTGGACGCATTCCCCGCACTCGGGGGCGAAGAGCGTGACGACGTGGTCGCCGGGCGCGACGAGCGTTACGTCCGGCCCGATCGCCTCGACCACCCCGGCCCCCTCGTGTCCGAGCACACACGGCGCATAGCCGCTCGGGTCGGCGCCCGAGGCCGTGTAGAGGTCGGTGTGGCAGACCCCGCATGCCTCGATCCGGACGAGGACCTCGCCCGCCTTCGGCTCCGCCAGCTCGACCTCCTGGATGACGAGCGGAGCCCCGAACTCCTCGAGGACGGCGGCCCGGACCTGCATCCGGCGATCCTATTGACGCGCGCCCTCCCAGGTGAGAGAAACGGCACATTGTCGAGCCGCTGGGAGGCGTCATGTCGAAGGACGAGGTCATCGGGGCAAACGGAAAGCGCGACGACGGCATCACCCGCAAGGACTTCCTCGACGGCGTGGCGATCGGCGCCGCCGGCCTCGCGGCCGCGGCGGCCGCCCCGTACCTGACCGGCGCCGAGGCCGCGATGGCGGCGCTCGACCCGGTATCCGGCGCCGCCCTTCCGCCCGGCTACTACCCACCCACCATGACCGGGATCACGGGCGAGCCGGACGGTGTCGTTCAGAACACCATGCAGATCGACCCGCCGGCGGCAAGTCCCGCCGACGTTCACTCGGCGGTTCCCGGGCCCGGCATCGGACCGAGCGGCGCGCGCGACGTCGACGACGACTACGACTGCGTGATCGTCGGCGCAGGCGCGAGCGGCCTCGCGGCCGCGAAGTACTACCGCGACCGGTTCGGCCCGGACTCGAGGATCCTCCTGCTCGACCAGCTCCCCGACTTCGGCGGCAACTCGCACCGCAACGAGTTCCACGTGCCGGACGCCTTCCGCGGCGGCGCAGACGTCACGACGCTTCGGAACGGCGGCACGGTGAACCTCGACTCGATCGGCGCGTGGAACCAGCCGCAGGGCGGGCTCATGGACATCCCCGGCGCCTACGGCCAGCCCGCCGTGAACATCCTCGGCTGGGCCGGAGTCGACTTCGCCACCGCGTCGCAATGGACGAACGGCGGCGCGGCCGGCATCCCGGGCTCGTTCGGCCTGCGGACGATGCTCCTCTTCCCGGGCGCGGACTTCGGAGGGGCGGACACGGTCACGCAGAGCCGCACCGAGCCGAACACCCCGGCCGGCTGGACGGCGTTCATGAACCGGACGCCGTACTCGCCCGCCGCGCGCGCGGCGATCATCCGGATCCAGACGGAGAACTCCGACGTCATGACGGCGAAGGACGGCCCGATGACGCAGGCCGAGAAGATCCAGCGCCTCACGCAGATGACGTACAAGCAGTACCTCCACTACTACTGGGACTGCCCCGACGACGCCTTCCACGGCGAGTACTGGCGCGGCTCCGGCAGCCTGCTCGGCGCGGGCGGCCAGGCCGTCTCGGCCGCCGACTGCTGGGTGCTCGGCCGGCCGGGCTTCCCGTCGGGGATCGGCCTCGGCTCGACCGACGACATCGTCTTCCCCGGGATCGGGCGGACGCCGCAGCAGGACGCGAAGTCCGGCAGCGGCCCGACGCGCGCCTGGCCGGACGGAAACATCTCGCTCCTCAAGCTGGTCGTCGCCAGGCTGATCCCGGCCGCGCAGCCGGACGTGAACGGCGCGCGCCCGACCCAGACGACGATCCTCCAGTCGAAGACCGACTACTCGCAGCTCGACGTCCGCGGCTCGAACGTCCGCATCCGGCTCAACTCGACCGTGATCGACGTGAAGCCCGGCGTCGGCAGGAAGGACCTCGCGAAGCTCGTCTACCTGACCCCGGCGAAGAAGGCCGAGCGCGTGCGGGCGCGGCACGTGATCATGGCCTGCTGGAACCGCGTGACCGCACGGATCGTCCGCGGGCTCCCGCCCGAGCAGGTGGACGGGCTCTGCTACGCCCGGAAGGTGCCGCTCATCTACGGCCGCGCCGCGCTGAACAACTGGCAGGCGTTCGCCGACGCGCGCGTGTCGAGCATCCAGCCGCGCGGCACGAGCCTCTTCTGGGACACGACCTCGATCGCCGCGGGCGC
>Ga0210115_1000661_pt1 | contig 10037 bp, 9 predicted proteins | sample MayberryNW_TuleB_2_FD_185526 | JGI IMG/M metagenome (GOLD analysis project Ga0210115, IMG submission 185526) | Wetland microbial communities from San Francisco Bay, California, USA, that impact long-term carbon sequestration - MayberryNW_TuleB_D2... | ecosystem: Environmental > Aquatic > Marine >... | reverse complement strand
TCCGCGCGAGCAGGTCGCACGCGCCGGACGAGGAATGCCGGAGCACGATCATGTCCGGCGCCATCGCCTCGAGGTTGAGCGCCGTGTCGACGAGCGTCTCGCCCTTGACCACGCTCGAGGTGGCGATGGCGACGTTGAGCGTGTCGGCGCTGAGGCGCTTCTCGGCGACCTCGAACGACGTCCGCGTGCGGGTGCTCGGCTCGAAGAACAGGTTGACGATCGTGCGCCCGCGCAGCGTGGGCACCTTCTTGATGGGTCGCGCGGCGATCTCCTTCATCGCATCGGCGGTGTCGAGGATCAGGAGAATCTCTTCGGGCGTGAGATCCGCGATCCCGAGCAGGTGCCTGTGGCGCAGATGAGTGGCGGGCACGGTGGATGCCGCCGGCTGCGGGTCGCGCGGCCGGTCGGCCTCAGCGCTCGTCGTTGTTCTGGATGACGACTTCGTCATGACCATCCACCTCCTGGATGCGCACCTGCACGCTCTCGCGCGGTGAGGTGGGCAGGTTCTTGCCGACGTAGTCCGCCTTGATCGGCAGCTCGCGATGCCCGCGGTCCACGAGCACGACGAGCTGGATGGCGCGCGGGCGGCCGAAATCGATGAGCGCGTCGAGCGCCGCCCGTACCGTCCGTCCCGTATACAGCACGTCGTCCACGAGCAGGATCGTGCGGTCATCGATCGAGAACGGGATGTCGGTGCGCCGCACGAGCGGCTGAGGGCCGACGGGCTGGCGCATGAGGTCGTCGCGGTAGAGCGTGATGTCGAGCGCGCCGGTTGGAACCTCGCGCCCGGCGATGCCGACCAGCGCGCGGCCGATGCGCCGCGCGAGGAACTCACCGCGCGAGCGGATGCCGACGATCGCGAGCTCGTCGAGCCCGCGATTGCGCTCGACGATCTCGTGCGCGATCCGGGTCAGCGTGCGGCCCATGCGGTCCGCGTCCATGACGACAGGCATCAGGCGCACCTCCGGCCGGCTACGGCATCAGGGCGAGCGTCGGTCGGGAGAGCGAACGGGGAGAGAACGAACGTCGGAAGGGGTCTCGCCATGGGCACCTCTTCGCTCCCTCGCAGGGGAGCGTTAAAGAGAACGAAAGCCAGTATATACCACCGGGTGAACAGAGAAGAATCCAAGGACCACGCGGGCGCAGGAATACGGCTGGCTACGCGGCCGATGGGGCGGTCTGATGTGAACGGCCCTCACGCCGGACATGCGCCTCGAACTCGTGCCGCCGCACGGCGTCAGGCTCATCACTCGTAACTCCGTATGAACGACAGTGGCCGATCCTCGGTGAACGCGCGCGTGAAGATGTCGGTGCGCGCGAAGCCGTCCATGTCCCGTCCGATCGGGAGGCCGAAGAAGTACAGCAGCGTGGGCGTCACGTCCACGACCGCTGCGCGGGGATAGCGGCCGGCGCGCACGCTCCGGCCCCACGCGAGCAGGAAGCCGTCAGGCGCGCGCTCGTGCGTGCCGCTCATTGCGCTGTTCCCGGTGAGGCGTTCGAGCACGCGCTTCACCAGGCTGAGCGGCTGCATGCCGAACCCGGAAACCACCAGCAGCAGATCGTCCGGGCCGGTCTCCCCGATGGCCGCGCCGATCCGCTCGTCGATGTAGCGGTAGTACTGCTCCAGGACGCGCCCGTACTGCCGTCGATCGACTTCCGCGACGTCCCCGAACGCGCGAGGCATCGCTTCGCGCAGGTAGAAGTGGCCGGCCGCGTCGAGCCCCTCGTAGCGCACGGCAATCAGGTGCAGATCCCGGCGCTCTGACAGCCGATCGGCCACGGCCCCATACACGCGATCGAGCGCGATCGGGCCAGACACCGCATCGAGCCGCTCGCGCGGAAGCGCGGACAGCAGCGGCTCCGGCGCGCGTGCGCGGTCCACGAGCGCCGGATCGACGATGTCGGCAGGCGAGGTGAGCGCGAGATCGGTGAGTCCCGCCGCTGTGTCCCGCGCGTGGTGGAACCGATCCGACACGAGCACGCCGCTCGTCATGCGCGCCGGGTACGTGAGCGGCCAGCGCACGATGCCCGAGGACACACCGGACGCACCGAGAATCTCCCAGATGGGCGGCGCGCGCACGGCCGTCGCGTCGAGCGGCGTCTGCGTGAAGAGGCCGACCGAGACGAGCGCGTGCGCGAAGCAGTAGTCGGGCAGCAGCTGGAGCGGCGTGCCGGTGCCGAATGGCCGGAACCGCGCGCCGGAGCGCACGCCGGTCTTCGGCGGCAGCTTTCCGGTCGCAACCGAGGTCCAGACCGGCGCGGCCTGCGTCGGGCGCAGCGTCGCCAGGTGCATCACCGCACCGGTATCCAGGAGTCGGCCGAAGTTCGGCAGCCGGCCGTCGGCCGCGGCCGGCGAGATGAAATCGAGCGACGCACCATCGAGCGTGATCAGGATCACGCGTCCGTTGCCGGAGCGCGGCGTGAACGCATGCGCCCGATCGACCGTGCCGCCGGCTGGCGGAGCGGCGCCGGGCCCGCGCCACCACAGAGGGCCGGCAAGCGACGCGACCGCAACGGCCGCCAGGAGCCAGCCGCCGATGGCACGTCCCGGGCGGCCGATCGAATGACGCACCCCGGCGAGCAGCAGGAAGAGCGCCGCGCACACGGTGAGCGTTGCTGCGCCGAGCGCCATCCCCCGTGCGGCCTCCTCGGTGAGCGACAGCCTGAAGTTCCGCAGGTTGAGCCACGTGATGACGGCGGCAATCCCCGCGCAGCACGCGCACAGCCACGCGAGCAGCTTCACGCTCACCCAACCGGGCGAGAGCGGCTCCTCCGCGAACAGTTGACGGATGGCGAGCACCACGTAGAAGAAGATCGCCGCGTGCAGGCCGTATGAAAGCCACAACGCGAGCGCCAGCGGACCGATGGCGGCAGGCCGCAGCGGCACGGTGGGATTGAGCTGCAAGAACAGCATCGTCAGGTAGCCCGCCATGAGGCCGCCGGCGAGCACGCAATTGAGGAGAGCACGGAGGAACCGCACAATCGGAATGATAGGCCCTGTTCGTTCACGGTTCACGGTTCACCGCTCGCGGTTGTGCCGGTTCGCGGTTGGTGACCGTGAACCGTGAACGTCGAACGCATTGGTATACTCCCCGGAGATGCTCGTCGATCTGCCCGCCCCGGTGCTCTCGAACCTCCGGCTCTCGGCGCACTACAACGTGGTGGCCCTCGAAGCGCCGGCCATCGCGCACACGGGGCGGCCCGGGCAGTTCGTGATGGTCAAGCCGTCTCCCGGCTTCGAACCGCTGCTGCGGCGCCCGTTCTCGATCTTCGAGATTGTGCGCGACGCCGCGGGCGGCCCCGTCGGGGTCTCGATCTTGAGCAAGGCAATCGGCATCACGACGCGGCAGATCTACTCGCTCGCGCCCGGCGATACCGTGCAGTGCCTCGGCCCGCTCGGCCGCGCGTTCTCGATGCCCGGCGCCGGCCAGCACGCGTGGATGGTCGCCGGCGGCGTGGGCCTCGCACCGTTCGTCACGCTCGCGGAAGCGCTTCGCGGGCAGGGTACGAAGACGACGCTCTTCTACGGAGGACGCAGCCGAGAGGATCTTTTCTACCTGGAGCTCTTCGAGGGCCTCGGCGTGCGCCTCGTGCTCGCAACCGAGGACGGCTCGCGGGGAGAGCGCGGCCGCATCACCGTCCCGCTCGATCGCGCGCTCGGCGAGGCGCGCGATCTCGACGTGAGGCTCTACGCCTGCGGTCCCGAGCCGATGCTCGCCGCCGTCGCGCACCTGGCTGCACGGCACGGACGGGCCTGCGAGGTGTCGGTCGAACGCGTGATGGGCTGCGGCCTCGGCGGCTGCTACAGCTGCGTCGTGCCCGCGCTCGATGCCGGCGGTCGCCAGCACTTCGTGCGATCCTGCGTCGGCGGCCCCGTCTTCGATGCCGCGTCGCTCGTCTGGGAATGAGCCGTGATTGACCTCACCACCCGCGTCGGCCCGCTCACGCTCGTCAATCCGTTCATCGCCGCCAGCGGCTGCTTCGGGTACGGCGTCGAGTACAAGGACGTGATCGCGCTCGATCGCCTCGGCGCCGTCGCGGTCAAGGGACTCTTCCTCGCCGAACGCCAGGGCCACCCGCCGCCGCGCATCGTGGAGACGCCGGCCGGGATGCTGAACGCGATCGGGCTCCAGGGGATTGGCGTGCACCGGTTCGTGCGCGAGCGCCTGCCGGAGCTCCGCGCGCTCGGCGCCACGGTCATCGTCAACATCTGCGGTAGCACGCTCGACGAATACGTGGAGGTCGCGCGCGTGCTCTCCGATCAGGAAGGTGTCGCCGCGCTCGAGCTGAACATCTCGTGCCCCAACATCAAGGAGGGCGGGATTCAGTTCGGCTGCAGCCTCACGGGCACCTACGACGTGGTGAGCGCGATCCGGCAGGTCACCCGCCTGCCGGTGGTTCCAAAGCTCACGCCGAACGTCACGAGCGTCGCCTCGTTCGCGCGGGCGGCAGAAGACGCCGGCGCCGACGCGATTTCCCTCGTCAACACGTTCCTCGCGATGGTCATCGACGTCGAAACCAGGCGTCCCGTGCTCTCGAACGGGATGGGAGGCCTCAGCGGACCGGCAATCCGCCCCATTGCGGTGCGCATGGTGTACGAATGCCGCCGCGAGGTGAAGATTCCGATCATCGGGATGGGCGGCATCGCCAGCGCGCGCGACGCAATCGAGTTCCTGCTGGCCGGGGCCTCGGCCGTGCAGGTCGGTACGGCCAACTTCGTGGATCCCTTCATCTGGGAGCGGCTCATCACCGGCCTTGGCGAGTACATGACGCGCCACGGCGTCTCTTGCGTCGCCGATCTCGTCGGCGCGGCGCACGCGACCGCCGTCGATCCGCAATGCGCCAGCTCCTGATCGCGCTCGACCTCGACACTGCCGCCGGCGCGCTGACGCTGGCCGACCGCCTGCGCGGCCATGTCGGCGGCTTCAAGATCGGCAGCCAGCTGTTCACCGCCGAAGGGCCGTCGCTCGTTCGCACGCTCTCGGCGCGAGGCGATCGCGTGTTCCTGGATCTCAAGTGGCACGACATCCCGAACACCGTCGCGAACGCGGTGCGCGCCGCCTCGACGCTCGGCGCCTGGATGGTCAACGTCCATGCGAGCGGCGGAGACGCGATGATGCGCGCGGCGCGGGCGGCAGCCGACGAGGCCCCGGCCGAGGAGCGCCCGCTCGTGATCGCGGTGACGGTGCTCACGAGCTTCGACGAGGCAGAGCTCCGCGCAGTCGGCATCGAACGGACCGTGCTCGCGCAGGTCGAGCACCTCGCGCTCCGCGCCCAGGATGCGGGGCTCGACGGCGTCGTGGCCTCGCCGCTCGAAACCGCTCACCTGAGGGAACGCTGCGGCCCCGATTTCCTGATCGTGACCCCTGGAATCAGGAACGTGCCGGCGGAATCACGCCAGGCCGTAGAACGAGCCGACGACCAGGTCCGCACATTGAGCGCGCGCGAGGCGGTCGCGGCGGGAGCGAGCTATCTCGTCGTCGGGCGCCCGATCGTCAAGGCCCTGGATCCGATCGCGGCAGCGATCGCCATGACCGGGACGCTGGAGGGAGGAGACTAGGCGTTACAGCCCGGATCGGTCCGGCGAGGACGCCAGAAGGTTGGCGGGGACTAATCCCTGTCTTCTGGGACTGTCCCCGCTTTCGTCAGGGAATCGGGCCGGGCTGAAGCCCGGCCCCTAGGTTGGGTCCTCTGTCGACGCCTACTTCGCCGTGATGATGAAGTGGCCGCGGCGGTTCTGGGACCAGCAGCTCTCCGTCTCCTCGGTGCAGAACGGCTGCTCCTTGCCCTTGCTGATCGCCTGAACCCGGTCGCCGGCGACGCCCAGGCTCACGAGATACTCGCGGACGGCGGTGGCGCGGCGCTCGCCGAGCGCCAGGTTGTACTCTGCCGTGCCGCGGCTGTCGCAGTGCCCCTCGACGGTCACCTTCGTCGACGTCCACCGCTTCATCCACTCGGCGTTCTTCTGGAGCGACGCGCGCGCTTCGTCCTTCAGGTTCGACATGTCCAGGTCGAAGAACACGTCGGTCAGCGGCTTCTCCGCGTTCAACTGCTCGAGGGTCTTCTTGGCGAAGATCTCCTCTTCGGTCAGCTGCCGCTCCGGCGCGGGCGGCGGCGGTGGTGGCGGCGGTGGTGGCGGCGGCGCGGGCGTTGCGGCCGGCGGCGGCGGCGCGGGCGCGGGCGGCGGCGTCTTCTTGGCGCAGCCGGTCGCACCGATCGTGAGCAGCGCGGCCAGCGCGCTGGCGGTCAGCAGACGTGTGTATCGCATCGATTCGAAGCTCCTCAAGAGTCCGCGGGAAAACTACCAACTGAGGACGAGCTTGTCAACGCACGGAACGGTGTCGGATACGCGACGAGCGGCGCGGGCACGCGATGCCGTGCGCGCGATAGTGCCTTTTGTGGGGGGCTGCTGCCGGCCGTCCTCAATCCGAGTATCGGCAGGTCGCGCGAATTCTTCACCGTGGATTCGCGGAATCGCACGCAGAATCTTCCGCGCCACACTGGAGGCGAGACCGAGGGGCGGGCGCGATGCGCACCGGTCGCATCAGGCGGGCGTGAGGATCAGCGCTTCGTTCAGGCTGCCGGTACGGTAGCCCTGGAGATCGAGGCTGACGTACTTGAAGCCCGCGGCCTTCAGCTCGCGCACGAGTCGCGCGTTCACCTCGGGGTCGAGCGCGCGGGCCATTTCGTCGCGCCCGAGCTCGATCCGCGCGAGCGCATCGTGATGCCGGACGCGGCAGATGCGGAAGCCGAGCTCCCGCAGTACGTCTTCGGCGCGCTCGATCATCTGCAGCTTCGGCTCGGTGACCTCGCTCATGTACGGAATGCGGGACGAGAGGCAGGCCGACGCGGGCTCGTCCCACGTGGGGAGCCCCGCCTCGTGCGACAGCTCCCGGATCTCGGCCTTGGTCAGGTCGGCCTCGTCGAGCGGGCTGCGGACGCCGAACTCGCGCGCGGCCTGGCGTCCCGGACGATAGTCCCCGCGATCGTCGGCGTTGTTGCCGTCGACGATGACGGCGAACTGGCGGTCGTCCTTGAGCGCGGCGAGCACGCTGTAGAGCTCGGTCTTGCAGTGATAGCACCGATCGCCGGCGTTGGCGCGGTACTCCGGCCGGTCCATTTCGGCGGTGTTGACGAACTCGTGCGGGAACTCGAACTCCTCGGCGATGCGCACGGCGAGCTCGCGATGACGCCGCGGATAGCTGGGGCTGTCGGCCGTCACGCACAGCACGCGGCCCGGCCGCGCCGTCATCGCCGCGTAGGCAAGATACGCGCTGTCCACGCCGCCGCTGTACGCGACGACGATCGAGTCCATCTCACCGAGAAGCGCGTGCAGCCGCGCTTCCTTCGCCCTCAGCTCCGTGTTCATTCGTCCCAGTCCTCGCTCGACTCCTCGTCGTCGTCGTCATCGATATCGTCGTCGTCGAGGTCGTCGTCATCGTCTTCGTCTTCGTCTTCGTCTTCGTCCTCGTCGTCTTCCGGCGCAGACTCCAGCTCGAGCGGAGAGACGTTGACCACTTCCAGGTTCGTGCCGCACTCAGGGCAGCTCAGTAGGTCGCCTTTGTCGACGTCGTACTCGTCGACGTCGATATCGGCATCGCACTCGGGACACGTGGCCATCGTCTGTTCCTCGGTTCGCAGCAGGGATGTCCGATTCCTGTGCAATCGGGCGATTATAGCGACAAGCGCGGAACCCGCGCAAACGCGGGACGTGCCCGCAAATCCTGTGTTGCGAATACTGTGCCGCAGCCCGACGAACGGCGGAAGCACGACGCCTGACTGAAGGATTTCGAGTGAATAGTGGGAAAATCGCGATATCCGACGCCCTTCTCGATTCTCATTCCGCATCTTTCATCGTGACCGCCTTTTTCGGCAACCTGCTAACGCCTCGGGTGTACGCTTCCGATAGAACGAACGATGAACCCAGCCCCCGGCCCGAGCAAGACCGTCGTCATCGCCGACGACACGGCCTTCGTGCGGGACCGCTTCCGAAGCGCCTTGGAACAGGCCGGCCACCGCGCGATCACCGTCAAGAGCGCGGTGGAGCTGCTGGCGCGCGTCCGCGCGGATCGCGATCGGCTGGACCTCGTCGTCCTCGATCTCCGGCTGCCCCACGCCTCCGGGATAGAGCTGGTGCGCGGCATCCGCAAGCTCGATGAGGGGCGGCTGCCGATCGTGGTGTTCAGCGGCACGATTGCGAGCGCCGATGAAGTGCGGGAGCTGGCCGCGCTCGGGATCGCCGGCTACGTGAACGAGTACAGCGCTGAACAGAACATCCTGCCGTCGCTCGCGCCGCATCTCTTCCCCGACAGCTTCAATCGCCGCAACAGCCCGCGCGTCGTGCTGGGGATCCCGATCGCCTACCGGTTTGCGAACACGATCGCGGCGGCGCTCACGCTCAATCTCAGTCGCGGCGGGGTTGCCATCCGCAGCACGAACCCGCTCGAGCCGGGCGCCCGTGTCCGGCTCCGGTTCCGGCTCCCCGGCGGCAAGCGCGACATGGACATCGAGGGCCGCGTCACGTGGAGCGATCGGCGCGTCGGGATGGGCCTGCAGTTCGAGCGGGTCGATGCCTCCGATCAGCAGGCGATCGACACGTTCGTGGATGCGCATTTCTTTTCGAACCGGAAAGCCTGAACGCGGGCTGCGCGCCTCTGTTTGAAACGAGAGAAACGCGGGTTTCGCGGATCTGCAGCGGATCCGCGGATCTCGCGGTCTCGCGCGGGCTTCCCGGCGCGGATATTTGTCCGCGGATCACGCGGTTCTCACACTCGTCGGCTCGACTGCCGAACCGTAAGCGACAAGCGTGATCCTCAACCGTGAACCGCGGAGGGGCACTGTGAGCCGCGAACCGTGAACCGAATCAATCCGCCACCCTTGCTCGCCTGACCACGGTCCAGTAGAGTCCGCCGAGGGGGATTCGCGTGGATTTGTCGCACTTCGCGCTGGGGCTCGTGGCGATCTTCGCCCTGGTGGTGGCCAACGGGTTCTTCGTGGCCGCCGAGTTCGCGCTGGTCACCGTCCGCAAGACGCGAATCGATCAGCTCATCGCCGAGGGCAACGGCACCGCGCGGGTCGTCCGGCGCGCGCTGAGCGATCCGGACAGCTACATCGCCGCCACCCAGCTCGGGATCACGATGGCCAGCCTCGGGCTCGGGTGGATTGGCGAGCCGGCGCTTGCCACCGTGCTGCAGCCGGCGTTTCGGATGCTCGGCGAGCGCCTCGCGGAGGCGACTGCTCATTCGATCGCGTTCACGATTGCGTTTGCGACGATCACGGCGCTGCACATCGTGCTCGGCGAGCTCGCGCCGAAGACGGTCGCCCTTCAATACCCCGAACGCGTGGCGCTCGTCGTGGCACGGCCGACGGAGCTCTTCATGCGGGTGTTCTGGCCGTTCATCGCGCTGCTGAACGGGATGGGCAACGCGGTCGTCCGCTCGTTCGGTCTGCGCCCGCCGAGCGGACATTCGCTCGTGCACTCGGAAGAGGAGCTCAAGATGCTCGTGACCGCCAGCCAGGAGGCCGGCGTGCTCGAGGAGGACGAGGAGCAGATGCTGCACCGCGTCTTTGCCTTCGCGGATCTGACAGCGGGCCAGCTGATGGTGCCGCGGACGGAGATGGTCGCGATCTCGGCTGATGCATCGATTGATGCCGTGCTCGAGGCGATCGCCCAGGGCGGCCATGATCGGTTTCCGGTCTATCGCGGCGACCTCGACGACATCGTCGGCATTCTGCACCTCACGGATCTCGTCCCGCTGCTCGCGAACGGGCAACCCGTGGATGTCGCGGCCCTTGCGCGCGACGCGTATGTCGTGCCCGTCACCATGCCGGCCGATACGCTGCTGAGCGAGATGCGCACGCGCGGAACGACTGTGGCCATCGTGATCGACGAGTACGGCGGCACGGCGGGCCTCGTGACGTTTGCGGGCCTGATGCAGCGCATCGTTGGCGAGATCGGCTCGGGGGACGGCCCGGCACGGATCTCGGTGCTCGCCGACGGTTCGGCGCTCGTGGACGGCCTCGCGCTCGCCGGGCAG
>Ga0210115_1000660_pt1 | contig 10038 bp, 12 predicted proteins | sample MayberryNW_TuleB_2_FD_185526 | JGI IMG/M metagenome (GOLD analysis project Ga0210115, IMG submission 185526) | Wetland microbial communities from San Francisco Bay, California, USA, that impact long-term carbon sequestration - MayberryNW_TuleB_D2... | ecosystem: Environmental > Aquatic > Marine... | reverse complement strand
CAGCGTGCGAAAAACCCAGCGCCGGGCCGGACTCCGACCCCCGCGACAGGACCCGCGCGCCAGGAGCCTCGAGGCAAGGCGAAAAACCCAGCGGGAGGGAGGGGGCCCCCGAACCTCCCGCGTCCTACTGGTCAGGAAAAGCCGCCAAGCCCGCGTGCCAAGGGCCGGGCGGGTAGGTGTGCAGGCCGCTCTCCTCCATCTCGGCCTGCAACCGCCTGAACAGCCGCCCGGCGTCGCCCAAAGCGGCCTTCAGCTCCTCATCGCTGCGCTCGCGCAGGTGCCAGAGGAACCAGAGCTGGCGGTCGTTGACGCCGAAGTCGATCTCGCCGGTCATCGCCGTCGCCCAGGCGAGGAAGCCGGGGCTGAACAGCTCGCGCAGCTTGACCGGGTCGTGCTCGCTCGGCACGGTCGCCAGGAAGCGCTTGTTGAACTCGATCGACTCGAACTCGACCTTGCGCGCGAAGCGCTGGGTGACGACCTCGTGCCCCTCGATCGACTCGACGTTGAAGGCGGGCACGACCTGCGCGAGGTCGGGCATATGCGCCTTGGTCAGCAACGCCATCGGCAGCAGCGCCTTGCCGAACAGCCCGCCGACCTCCTTCTCGTCGGCGTCGCAACAGGCCCCCCAGAACCCCTCGGCCAGCTGCCCGGTGAGCCGGTTCGAGCCGCCCACGCAAAGCGCCACCGGCCCGTCCTTCGGGTTGATCCCGCCGACCGGCTCATAGGTCAGCTCGTGCCGCGCCCCATAGCGCCGCACCATCTCAGCCCATTCCCGCGCTTCTTGCTTCGCTCCCATTCCGCCGCGATCCTAAGACGTGCCGCGAGTTGACGGTCACTATGGGTACTCAACTCGCGGCACGTCCCTTGCGACGGCGGGGCTGGCGGGTAGGATGCGGACCATGATTGTCGCCCTCATCGTGATCGTGGTGATTCTCGTCATCGCGGTCCTCTACTACATCGGCAAGCGCAACTCGATCATCGCCTCGCGCAACCGGGTCGACGAGTCGTGGAGCGGGATCGACGTGCAGCTCAAGCGCCGCCACGACCTCGTGCCGAACCTGGTCGAGACGGTCAAGGGCTACGCCACGCACGAGCAGGAGACCTTCGAGAAGACGACCAAAGCGCGGGCCGAGGCGATGGCTGCCGAAAGCGTCGCCGACACCGCCCAGGCCGAGCAGAAACTGACCGCCGCGCTCGCCAACCTGCGCGCCGTCGCCGAGAACTACCCGACCCTGCGCGCGACCGAGAACTTCCAGCAGCTCAGCCGCAACCTCTCCGAGCTCGAGGACGAAATCCAGGCCTCCCGCCGGATCTACAACTCCAACGTGCAGTCCTACAACACGACGATCGAACAGTTCCCGGCCTCGATCATCGCCAACCAGGGCGGCTTCACGGCGCGCGAGTTCTTCGAGATCGAAGATAAAGCCGAGCGCGAACCGGTCTCGGTCAGCTTCGAGAAGTAACGCGGAAAGCTAAGCTTTTGACGATGAACGCGACGACCGAGGCAACGCTCTGGATCTGCGAGAGCTGCGGCTTCATCTACGACCCGGCGGTCGGCGATCCCGACGGCGGCATCCCCCCGGGCACCGCCTTCGAGGATGTCCCCAGCGACTGGTTCTGCCCCGTCTGCGGGGCGCGGACCTCCGACTTCCGGCCGCTCGAGCCGGGCGAGGCCTAGACCAGAGGAACAAGCCCGCCGTGACCTACGACTACGACTGGCTGGTCGTCGGCTCGGGCTTCGGCGGGTCGGTCTCGGCGCTGCGCCTGGCCGAAAAGGGCTACGACGTAGCCGTGCTCGAGTGCGGCAAACGCTACCGCGACGAGGACTTCCCCAAATCGACCTGGGACAGCCGTCGCTACTTCTGGGCCCCGCGAGTGGGGATGAGGGGGATCTTCCGGCTCAGCATCTTCCGCGACATCGCCGTGGTCAGCGGTTGCGGCGTCGGCGGTGGCAGCCTCGGCTACGCCAACACGCTCTACGTACCGCCGTCGCAGTTTTTCGAGGACCCGCAGTGGGCCGACCTCGAAGACTGGGAGAGGGTGCTCGCCCCCCACTACGAGACGGCGCAACGGATGCTCGGGGTCGTCGTCCACGACCGCGACGACCCGGCCGACCAGCTGCTGCGCGAGCTGGGCGAGGAGCTCGGCGTCGCCGACACCTACCGCAAGACCCCGATCGGCGTCTACCTCGACAACCCCGGCCAGACGGTCTCCGACCCCTTCTTCGAAGGCGAGGGACCGGAGCGCACCGGCTGCATGCAGTGCGGTCGCTGCATGGTCGGCTGCCCGCATGGGGCCAAGAACACGCTGGTCAAGAACTACCTCTGGTTGGCCGAGCACCGCGGCGTCGAGGTGCAGGCCGAGCGCACGGTGACCGACATCCGCCCGCTCGGCACCGCCGACGGCAGCGACGGCTACGCCGTGACGAGCGAACGTTCCGGCCTGCTGCGCGGCCGCCGCCGTCGCACCCTGAAGGCGCGCGGCGTGATCGTCGCCGCCGGCCCGCTCGGCACCAACAAGCTGCTGCAGCGCTGCCGCCTGAGTGGCTCGCTGCCCCGCATCTCCCCCCGCCTCGGCGAGCTCGTGCGCACCAACAGCGAGAGCATCCTCGCGGTCCGCGTGCCGCCGGACTACCCCGAGGACCTGAGCCGGCGGGTCGCGATCACCTCGAGCATCTACCCCGACCCGCACACCCACATCGAGACCGTCACCTACGGCGAGGCGGGCGACTCGATGAGCACGCTCAACACGCTGCTGGTCGGCGACGGCACCCGCATCACCCGGCCGCTGAAGCTGCTCGGCCAGATCATCCGCCATCCGGTCAACTTCGCCAAGGTGCTGTGGCCGTTCGGCACCTCGCGCCGCACGATCATCCTGCTGGTGATGCAGACGCTCGACAACGCGATCGCGCTGCGGCCGAGGCTGAGGCGGAACGGCGAGGTGCGCTTGCAGACCGAGCAGGACCCCGAGCGGCCCAACCCGACCTTCATCCCGGTCGCCAACAAGGCAGCCGAATGGCTGGCCGATCGCACCGGCGGCATCGCCCAGAGCTCGATCATGGAGGCGACGCTGAACATCCCGACCACCGCCCACATCCTCGGCGGCGCCGCGATCGGCCACGATCCCGGCGACGGGGTCGTCGACCGCCACCAGCGCGTCTTCGGCTACCACAACCTGATGGTCTGCGACGGCGCCGCGATCCCGGCCAATGTCGGCGTCAACCCCAGCCTCACCATCACGGCCCTAGCCGAGCACGCGATGAGCCAGATCCCGCCGAAAGCGGGCACCGAACCGCGCGACCTCCCGGAGGCCGCGCGGCCCGCTGTCCTCAGTCCCTAGCCACGGGCGCTACAGAGAGAACCTCTCCCCGACGTAATCCCAGTTGACGACGTTCCAGAAGGCGTCGATGTAGTCCGGGCGCCGGTTCTGGTACTTGAGGTAGTAGGCGTGCTCCCAGACGTCGCAGCCGAGCAGCGGGACGCTGCCGTCGGTGAGCGGCGAGTCCTGATTCGGGGTGGAGACCACCGCGAGGCCGGAGTTGTCCTTGACCAACCAGGCCCAGCCGGAGCCAAAGCGCGCGAGCCCGGCCGCTTTGAACTCCTCCTTGAACGAGTCGAGGGAGCCGAAGGTCCCGTCGATCGCGCTGGCGAGCTCGCCGCTCGGCGCGCCGCCGCCGTCGGGGCTGAGCATCTGCCAGAAGAGGGTGTGGTTGAAGTGACCGCCGGCGTTGTTGCGCACCGGGCCCTGCTTGTCGCCGGGCAGGCTCGAGAGGTTGCGCAGCACGTCCTCGACGTCGCGGTCGGCCCAATCGGTTCCCTCCAAGGCGGCGTTGGCTTTGTCGACGTAGGCCTGGTGGTGCTTGTCGTGATGGACCCGCATCGTCGCCTCATCGATGTGGGGCTCGAGCGCGTTGTAGTCGTAGGGCAGGTCGGGAACCGAAAAGGCCATCTGGAAGCTCCTTGTTTTCGAATTGAAAGTCCTGTGGGAGCCTAGCGGGGCGGCGATCGTTTGGCGCGCTGTAAATCTGGGTAAGGAATGGCGACGGGCGACCACGCGATAGAGAGAGACTCCGAGCTCTGGCGCCGCTTTGCGCAGGACCGCGACCAAGCGATCCGCGAGGAGCTGGTGCGACGCTACATGCCGTTCGCCAAGCGGCTCGCTTTGCGCTACCGCGGCGCCAGCGAGTCCTTCGACGACCTGCTCCAGGTCGCCAACCTCGGCCTGCTCAACGCGATCGACCGCTTCGACCCCGAGCGGGGAATCCCGTTCACCGCCTTTGCCTCGCCGACGATCCTCGGCGAGCTCAAACGCCATTTCCGCGATCGGGTTTGGGCCGTGCGCGTGCCGCGCGGCCTGCACGACCGCCTGGCCGAGGTCGAGAAGGCGACCACCGCGCTGACCAGGCAGCTGCAACGCTCGCCCTCGATCGGCGAGATCGCCGAGCGACTCGAGCTCGAGCAGACCGACGTGCTCGAGGCGATGGAGGCGAGCCGCAACCGGCGGCCGCTCTCGCTGGACCGGCCAGCCAGCGCGGAGGACTCAGAGGAGTCGGCGCCGGGCGAGTGGATCGGCGCGGAGGACGAGGCGTTCGAGCTGGTCGAGGGTCGGCTCGCGCTCGACGCGGCTCTGCCCTATCTCGACGAGCGCGAGCGCTTCGTCCTGCGCCTGCGCTTCGCCGAGGACATGACGCAGTCGCAGATCGCCGAGCGAATCGGCCATTCGCAGATGCACGTCTCGCGCATCCTGCGCGGCGCCCTGGCCCGGATCCGCGAGCAGATCAGGGAGCGGCAAAGCGAATGAGAAGGTACTCGCCATCGGCCAGCTCCTCGACCGCGATCTCGTCCGCCAGCACGTCGAGCGAGCCGCCCAGGTCGGGCACTTCGAGATCTGCGCGGATTTGACCCGCGGCGCCGGCCTCCATCGGGCCGATCCGCAGCGCGATCCCGGTGCCGCGGTCATCGAGGCCAAGACGGACGCGGCCATCGGCGAACCGCGACGGCACCGCGTCGGCGATCGCGTCGGTGACGAGAACGGCGTCGGAGACGCGATCGATGGAGAGATCGCGGCGCGCCGCCAGAGCGCCGACGACGCGGGCCAACACCGGCCCGAGCAGCTCGGGCCGATCGGTGACCAGCTCGGTGGTGTCGCTCAGGTCGGCCTTCATCCTGACCGGGTCCCCATCGACGCTGCCGACGCGACCACCGCGAAGGGGCAGTCGCATCTTCACCTCGGTTCCGCAATCGACACCACCGGATATCGCGAAGCTGGTCGAGAGGGCGGCGATCAGCGAGAGGCCGAGTCGCAGGCTGCCGCGCTCGACGTCGGCCTGGGGCTGAATGCCGCGGCCTTCGTCGCGCACGGTGATCGTTACCCCGTCGGCATCCGGTTGGGCCTCGACCGAGAGTGGCCCTGGCTCTCCCTCGTAGGCGTGGACGACGACGTTCATGCAGGCCTCGGTGACGACCGTCTTCAGGTCGGCGAGCCCTGCCTCGTCCATGCCGATCTCCCCCGCCAGACCGGCCAGCGCATGGCGCACCACCGCGACGTTCTCGGCCTTCGCCGGAAGGGTCATCTGCAGCCCCTTGGGCCTCTGGTTGATCGTCGAGCTCTCGGGCATGAACCGAAATCTTCCGCTGGAGACCTTGTTCCCCGCGGCGCCCGAGCATAGCCGCCGGGCTTAGATCACTGGTACCCCCAGCCCCGGGGGCAAAACCCTCCGGTAGGATCGCCGCAGTGAGTCCGATTCCTTTTGATGTGCGGAACGAGCAGCTGGAGGGCGGGGTCAGTGCAATCACCGTGCGCGGAGAGCTCGACATGCACACCGCCCCGCGGCTTGAGCGTGAGCTGGAGCAGGCGCTGGGCGACCCCGAGGCACTGGTGATGATCGACCTCTGCGAGTGTGAGTTCATCGACTCGACCGGGATCGCTCTGATCGTGCGCTCGTGGCAGCAACTCGACCGCGACGCGGGCGGCGAGGGCAAGGGGAGGCTCGTGCTCTGCTCGCACAACCATCAGGTGAAACGGCTGCTGCAGATCACCGGGGTCGAATCGTCGATCTCGATGCACGAGCAACGCGACGCTGCGCTGGCCGACCTGCACGCCTGAGCAAGGGCGGGCCGCATGGACGGCCGATCCCGGGTAGAGGCCCGGCTACGGGCCTTGGGTGAGGGTCGGCACCGCGGGCGTGCTGGCGATCGTCGGCTCGATCGCGGTGCACGGGCTGGTGCGGAGCACCTCGCCGCGGCTTTTCCGCCGGCTCGATCCCGCGACGGCGGGCACGCTCGGCTTCCTCATCCGCCTGTTCACGATGTCGGTGATCGTGATCCTGGCGCTGCGCGTGGCGGGGATCAGGGCGAGCACGCTGGCGCTTGGCGGCACGATCACCGCCGTCGTCCTCGGCCTCGCCGCACAGCAATCGCTGGGCGGGATCTTCGCCGGCGTCGTCCTGCAAAGCACGCGCCCCTTCCGCGTCGGCGAGCGCGTGCGCCTGGTCGGCGGCTTCCTCGCCGGCTCGCTCGAAGGCACGGTCAGCTCGCTTGGCCTCTTCTACACGACGCTTGCCCAGGGCGCCGATCGCATCCGGATCCCCAACAGCGTGCTGATCAACCTCGCCGTCGTACCCCTGCGCGAGCCGGACAGGGTCGACCTGCGGGCGCGCTTCTCCGGCGAGGCAAGCCCGCGCCGGATCGAGCGCCGGCTGCTCGACGCGATCGACACCCCCACCCGTTACGCCCCAAGCGTCGCGCTCGAGGAAGTGGACGAAAAGGGCGTCGTGCTGCGGATCAGCGCAACGCCGTTGCGCCCCGACGACGGCTCAGAGCTGGCGGAGGAAGTGCTCGACGCCCTGCGCCACACCCCCAGCGCCGCCGCGGCCGCAACGGCGCGGCAAGTTACTGATCGCGATCAGGGCGACGCGGCGGCAAACCGCTGCGCCGCCTGAACGGGATCGGGAAAGACCTCACCGCGGATGAAACGTCCCTCGTGGACCTCCCAGATCCAGCCGACCGGGACATCGCGAATCCCGCGCTCGCGACTGCGGGCGTAGACGCGACCCTGAACCAGCACGCGCTGACCGCGTGACTCGATCTCGCCCGGAGTGATCTGCAGCTCTTCCCACGCCTCGGCCACGTCGGCGAGATAGTCGCACAGTCCCGCCCGCCCGCTGTAGGGGGCGTCGCGGCCGACAGCCTCGGCGGTGACCACAGGGAAGAACCTCATCCGCTCGTCGCAGAGCTCGACGATGCCGGCCTCGTCGCGGCGGTTGAAGCAGGCGTAGAGTCGCTCGATCAGGGCTGCCGGGGAGTCAGACATCGCTGTTATCGAGGCTGGCGACCGCCGGGCCAGGGCGCTCCTCACCGCCCGCGCCGGGCACCCCGCCACCGGCACGCGCAAGCGCGAGGACCGCGACGTCATCGTCCAGCTCACCGCCGGTAAAGGCGTGCAACGAGCCCTCCAGGCGTTGCAGGGCAAGCGCGGGGTTGGCGGCGCTGCGCAGCTCCTCGCGCAGGCGCTCCTCGCCAAACCGGTCGGCGGACCCGCGCGCCTCGGTGATCCCGTCGGTGACGATCACCAGCTGTTGACCTGGCTCGATCTCACACCGGGCGATCCGCCACTCGGCATCGGGAAAGGCGCCAAGCACCGGGTCCGCCGGGGCCGCCTCGCTCACCTGCTCGCCGTCGACGAGCAGCGGCGGCGGGTGGCCGGCGACCGCGAGCTTGACCGGCTCGCGCGGATCCGCGGAGATCGTCACCGCGGCGACGCTGCAGAGGGCGGCATCGCCGCGGGCGAGCAGGACGCGGTTGAGCGTCTGCAAGGCAACCAGCGGGTCGTCGCTGAGCAGGGTGGCGGTGCGCAGGGTGTAACGGGCAACGGCGGTGATCGAGGCGGCACGCGCGCCGCGTCCGGTGACGTCGCCAATCGCCAGCAACCATCCCCCGGGCACGCGGAAGACGTCGTAGAAGTCGCCGCCAACTTCGTTCTCGGCGCCGGCGGGGCGGTACATAGCTGCGATCGACCAGCCGGGAATGTGCGGCAACGGTGGGGGCAGCAGGCCGCGCTGCAGCGTTTCGGCAATCTCGGCCCGCGCCTTCTCGGCCCGCTCGAGATCGGCGAAGAGGCCGGCGTTGTCGAGCGCGAGGGCGACGCGGCCGGAGAGAATCCAGGCAAAGCGGGCGTCTTCGCGCCGGAAGCGGCGGCCCGACCACGCAACCACAGCGGTCAGCGCGCCGGTCACTTCACCGCGCGCCTGGAGGGCGACGGTGATCGCCGAGCGCATGCCGAGACCGCGGAGGAACTCGAGGTCCTCCTCATCGTCGTGAGCCAACCCACGCACGTCCTCATCTGACATGCGCTCGTAAAAGCGCGGCTCGAGCGCGGGGTGGCCCCGATCGCCGACCATGCGCGGGGGGATCGACGGCGTCCGCTCCGCCAGGCCGCGCTCGTACTCGGGCCGTCCCCCGGGCCCGATCCGAACGGCAGCCCGGCGCGGGACCCGATCCTTGCCGATCACGTCGATCATGCAGAAGTCGGCGAACTCGGGGACGAGGATCGCGCAGATCGCGTCAAGCGCCTCCTCCAGCGACTCCGCCGCGTCGGAGACGGCGACGATCTCGGCAAGGATCCTGAAGCGCCGACGCACGCGTCGCTCGCGCACAAAGACCACCGCGAGCAGACCCGCCAGGGCGACGAGCGCCGCAACGGATATCTCAATCCAGGGCATGCCTCACCAAACCAATCGCTTGCGCCGACTGAAAACAGCGTATCTCGGCTACCGCTGGCCGAAGTCGACGCGGATGCGCTGGCTCTCGTCGCGAGCCTCCGCCTTGGCCAGCGCGCGCATCACGCGCTCGTCCTCGTCGCGGCCGACGCCGAACAGGCTGCGGGGCCAGAGCCGGCGCGCGCGGACGACGTTGAGCTCCGCGCTGAGCACGGTCAGCACGGCGCCCAGGTTGATCCAGACGAGCAGGCCGAGCACGACGGCGAAGGTGCCGTAGGCGGGCGCCGCGTTGCGCACCTCGTGTGAGACGAACCAGCCGCCGGCGAGCTGCAAACCGGTCCAGCAGACGGCGGCGAGGGCGACACCGGGCAGCAGTACGAAGAACGAAGCCGGTCGCGCACCCAGCAGCGAAAAAAGGCCGGCGAAGACGAGCAGGTTGATGCCGACCGAGAGCGCGATACCGCCGACCGGCCCGAGCAGACCGGCGCCGGCGCCAACCAGGCCCGAGACGATGGTCGAGGCAAGCGTCAGCGTGCCGAGCACCGCAAGCAGGACAAGCGCCCGCAGCCGGGCGGTGAGGAAGTCGGGGCGATCGCGAAAGGGCACGGCCCAGACACGGTCAAGCGCCGCCTCGGTGGCGAGCACGACGCCGAACCCCGCCCACAACGAACCGACGATGCCGACCGCGAGCGCGACGCCGCTGCCTTCGAGCGAGCCGACCTGGATCTGTTCGCCGATCACCGGGAACTGGGCGAGGACCGAATCGATCGCTTCCTGGCGTAGCTGCGGGTCGTCGGCGAGGACATAGCCGAGCACCGTCGTGAACAGCAGCAGCAGCGGGAAGAGCGAGAAGAAGGCGCGAAAGGCGATCAGCCCGGCGAGGTTCCCCCCTTGATCCTCGCCGAACTTCTTCGCGACCGCGATCGGCACGGCCAGCAGCGGGTGCCGCTGCTGGAAGCGATCAAAGGCCCGCAGCGCACTCAGGCGAGTCCCTCGAACTCGTACTCGCGCAGGAAGCCCTCGAAGAGGCGGCGGTGGCCCTGCTCGTCGCGGAGGATGTCGATCGCCATGTCCTGGGTGACCGGGTCGACCCCCTCGGTCTCCTCGACGATTCGCGTGTAGTGCTCGATCGCCCCGGTCTCGGCCTCGATGACGCCCCTGATCACGTGGACGATGTCGGTCTGGTGCTCCGGGGGCTGCAGGTAGCCCTGGGTGGCGCGAAAGCCCTCCGAGGCGGGCACCACGCCGTAGAGCTCCTTGATCCGCGTCGCGAACTGCTGCGCGTGCCCCAGCTCCTCGGCGATGTCCTCGCGCAGCGACTC
>Ga0210115_1000658_pt1 | contig 10049 bp, 7 predicted proteins | sample MayberryNW_TuleB_2_FD_185526 | JGI IMG/M metagenome (GOLD analysis project Ga0210115, IMG submission 185526) | Wetland microbial communities from San Francisco Bay, California, USA, that impact long-term carbon sequestration - MayberryNW_TuleB_D2... | ecosystem: Environmental > Aquatic > Marine >... | reverse complement strand
CGCGACGGCGGTGTTCGGGCCAGGTTGGCGGGACCAGGCTCATCGGGTGACGAACAACCACGCATGCATCGGGGTCTTCACGAAGCCCGGTGGAGGATCGGTGTTCAACGCCGGCGTGACCGACTGGACCTGCGGCCTCGGCGATCCGGACGTGGCCCGCGTGACCCGAAACGTGCTCGATCGCCTATCGGCTGCCGCTACCCCGCCTTCGTGAGCGGGGCGTAGGCGAGCAGCACCCGCTTCTCCCCGACGTCGGAGAACGAGATCGTCGCCTCGGTGCCGTCGCCCGCGCCGCTCACGGCGAGCACGACGCCCTCGCCCCAGCGCTGGTGCACGACCGTGTCGCCGGCGGCGATCGTCGGCGCCTCGCGTCTCGACACACCCCGCGGCCGCGGCGGCGTCCAGTCCCCCGCCGGACGGTCGTCGTCGTCGTGCTCCCGCCTTCCGCCGATCACCCGGCCGCCACCGCGTCCCGCGCCCGGATAGCCACCCGCGCCCGAGCCCGCCTTCGCGCCGTACCCCCGCCCGTACCTGCCCCCGTAGCCGGTCGAGGCACCCTCGCTCTCGCGGACGTCGAACAGATGCTCCGGCATCTCCTTCAGGAACCGCGAGGGCGGGTTGTACTGGGTCTGGCCGTACAGCGTGCGGCTCCACGCGTGCGTGAGGTACAGACGCTGCTGCGCCCGCGTGATGCCCACGTACGCGAGGCGACGTTCTTCCTCGAGGGCCGCGGCGTCGGTCATCGACCGGAAGTGCGGGAAGATGCCGTCTTCCATACCGACGATGAACACCACCGGGAACTCGAGGCCCTTCGCGATGTGCAGCGTCATCAGCGTGACGCTCGAGTCGTCCTCGTCGTACTCGTCCTGCTCGCCGACGAGGGAGACCTGCTCGAGGAACTGCTCCAGCCCGGCGTCGGGCTCGCGCGTGAGCAGCTCGGCCGCGACTCCGCCGAGCTCCTGGATGTTCTCGATGCGCCCCTGTGCCTCGACCGTGCGCTCCTCCTCGAGCTCGCCGAGGTAGCCCGACTCGAGCGCGGCGAACTCGACCATGCGGGTCGGACCGGCGCCGTCGTCGAGGTGGTGGCGGATCGCCTGCATCACCTGGTTGAAGCCCGCGACCGCCCCCTTCGCGCGCGTCTGCAGCACCGCGATCTCGTCGACGCGACGACAGGCCTCCATGACGTCGATGCCCTCGGTGTCGGCGAAGGACTCGAGTGCCGCCACCGTCGCGTCGCCGATGCCGCGCTTGGGGGTGTTCACGACGCGGCGGAACGAGATCACGTCCTGCGGGTTGATCAGCAGCCGCAGGTACGCGAGCACGTCCTTGACCTCCTTCCGCTGGTAGAACCGCACGCCGCCGAACACCCGGTAGCTCGTGCCGACGCGCATCAGCACGTCCTCGAGCACCCGGCTCTGCGCGTTCGTGCGGTAGAAGACCGCGAGGTCGGCGAGCCGATACCCCTCGGTCTCGCGCAACCGCTCGATCTCGTCGACGACGAAGAACGCTTCCTCGTGCTCGTCGTCGGCGCGGAACCGCACGATCAGCTCGCCCGAGCCCGACTCGGTCCACAGCGCCTTCGGCTTGCGCTGCTGGTTGTGCTCGATCAGGGAGTTCGCGGCTTCCAGGATGTTCTGCGTGGAGCGGTAGTTCTGCTCCATCAGGAAGACGGTCGCGTCCGGGTAGTCGCGCTCGAAGTCGAGCATGTTCTGGATCGTGGCGCCCCGCCAGCTGTAGACGCCCTGGTCGGCGTCGCCGACGACGCACACGTTCCGGTGCTTCGAGGCGAGCAGGTTCACGAGCTCGTACTGCGCCCGGTTCGTGTCCTGGTACTCGTCGACCATCAGGTACGGGAAGCGTTCCTGGTAGTGCTCGAGCACCTCGGGGTGCTCCCGGAACAGCCGGACCGTCTCGGTGATCAGGTCGTCGAAGTCGAGGGCGCCCGCTTCGCGCTTGCGGCGCTCGTAGGCCTGGTAGACCTTCGCGATGGTCTCCTCGTAGAAGTTGCTCGCCATGCTCGCGAAGTCGTCGGGGCCGATCACACGGTCCTTCGCGCTCGAGATGCCGTTGGCCATCGCCTTGGGCGGGTAGCGCTTCGGATCGAGGTCGAGGTCCTTCAGGATGCCGGCGATCAGCCGCTCGGTGTCGCCGTCGTCGTAGATCGTGAAGCCGCTCGGGACGCCGAGGTGCGTGTGCTCTCGCCGCAGGATGCGGGCGCATGCCGAGTGGAACGTGAGGATCCACATGCCTCGCGCCACTCGCTCCCCCAGCATGCTCTCGACGCGCTCGGCCATCTCGCGCGCGGCCTTGTTCGTGAACGTGATCGCGAGGATCTCGAACGGCGAGACACCGTGCTCGCGGATCAGGTACACGATGCGATGGGTGAGCGCGCGGGTCTTGCCGCTGCCCGCGCCCGCGACGATCAGGACCGGCCCCTCGGTGTGCAGGACGGCCTCGGTCTGGATGTCGTTCAGGCCCTCGAGCGAGGGGGACACGGCGTTCACGGACGGCAGTGTAGGTGGGATGGGCGACGCCGGGCGGAGCGGAGGGTACCGTGTTCGGTATGACCCAGGTCGAGGATCGTTCCGAGGCTGCGGCATGGTCGGGAACGGCCGGCGGCCGGGAGCCGCGTCGCGGCTGGCGCACGGTCGTGCACTGGTTCGGCATGGGGTGCCTCATGCTGGCGGCCGGGTTCGCCGGATACATCGCGTGGTCGCTGTGGGGCACGGGGTTGCACACGGCGGCGGCTCAGGAGGAGCTCCGTGGCGCGTTCACGGAGCAGCTCAGCGAGGGGCCCGACGACCCGTCGACCGCGCCCGAGGTCGTGCCCCTGGGCGGGGCCTACGGGCAGCTCCTGATCCCCTCGATCGACGTGAACTTCATGGTGGTACAGGGCACGGGCTACGAGGATCTGAAGGACGGGCCGGGCCACTACCCCGACACCGCCGATCCGTGGGACGACACGGGGCGGGTGGGCATCGCGGGCCACCGCACGACCTACCAGGCGCCCTTCTTCGACCTGGAGCAGCTGCGGGCGGGCGACGAGATCACGCTGCGCACGCGCTACGGCACGTACGCCTACGAGGTCGACCGGGTGTTCGTGATCCCCTCGGCCGGGTCGGGTCGCGTGCTCGTGCAGACGCCCCGGCCCACGCTCGTGCTCACGACGTGCAACCCGAGGTACTCGAGCGCCGAGCGCCTGATCGTGACGGGGCGGAGGGTGGAGGCCCCGGCCTAGCGGTCGAGTGGCCCGTCGAACGGGGAGAGCGCCCGGATGGGCACGTAGTCGGCGAGCCCGTCTGCTTCGTTCGGCACGAGCGCTCCGATGACGATCGGGACTTCCGCCCCCGGCTTCCTCAGGCCAACCACGAGCTCGAGCCCGGCGGCCTCCACGAGCCGCATGAGCGAGCGGATCGTCGGCAGTCGATTCCCCGTCTCGATCGCTGTGACGGCGCCCTGTGACGTGCCGGCCCGCGACGCGAGCGTTCGCTGCGACGAGCCGGTCAGCTCGCGCGCCGAAAGGATGAGCTCGCCGACACCCAGCGACGACGGTGTCGATCCCGTCGTCTCCGCGGCAGCAGCGGCGAGCTCGGCCGCGAGCAGCGCGGAGTAGTCAGGCAGGCCCCGCGCGGCGAGGGCAGGGTCGGGGTTCGGAGGTGGATCCGATGAACCCACTATCGGTGTCAACGACGCCTCGCGATCGCGAGGAGGCCGCTTGACACCACTATCGAGGTCATCGCTCCGGAACCCTCGCTCGCGGGCCATGGCCGTACGCTACCGACGCATCACGACACCCGGGCCGGCCGCCTGCTACTCCCACTCGATCGTGCCGGGGGGCTTCGACGTGATGTCGTAGGCCACGCGGTTCACGCCAGGGACCTCCCGCACGATGCGCGACGAGATGCGATCGAGCACGTCGTCGGGCAACCGAGCCCAGTCCGCCGTCATCGCGTCCTCGCTCGTGACCGCCCGCACGATCACCGGGTTCTCGTACGTGCGGCCGTCGCCCATCACACCCACGCTCTGCACGTCGGCGAGCAGCACGCAGAACGCCTGCCACGTGGACCGGTCGAAGCCCGCCCGCTTGATCTCTTCGCGCACGACGGCGTCGGCCCCGCGGACCTTCGCCAGGTTCTCGACGTTCACCTCGCCGACGATGCGCACCGCGAGCCCGGGCCCCGGGAACGGCTGGCGTCGCACGATCTCCTCGGGCAGCCCGAGCTCGACGCCGACCGCGCGCACCTCGTCCTTGAACAGGTCGCGCAGCGGCTCGACCAGCTCGAACGTCATGTCCTCGGGAAGCCCGCCCACGTTGTGGTGGCTCTTGATGTTGGCGGCGGTCTTCGACCCCGACTCGATCACGTCGGGATACAGCGTGCCCTGCACCAGGAACCGCGCGTCGGCGAGATCGCGCGCCACCTCCTCGAAGACCCTGATGAACTCCTCCCCGATCGCCTTTCGCTTCAGCTCGGGATCGACGACGCCGCCGAGCCGGCCGAGGAACCGGTCCGCCGCCTTGACGTGCACCAGCGGGACCCGGAAGTGCCGCCCGAACGTCTCCTCGACCTGATCGGGCTCACCCTCGCGGTTCAAGCCGTGATCGACGAAGACGCAGGTGAGCCGGTCGCCGATCGCTCGGTGCACGAGCAGGGCCGCGACGGCCGAGTCCACGCCTCCGCTCAGCGCGCAGAGCGCGTGCGCGTCGCCCACCTGCGCCCGCACCCGCGCCACCTGGTCCTCGATGATGTTCGTCGGCGTCCAGTCCGGAAGCAGGTCGCATCCGTCGTAGAGGAACCGCTTCAACACGTCTTGGCCGTGACGCGTGTGCGACACCTCTGGGTGGAACTGCACCGCGTAGAGACCGCGCGGCGGATCCTCCATCGCCGCGATCGGGATCCGATCGGTCGCCGCGGTCACCCGGAACCCCTCGGGAGCCCGCGTCACCGCGTCGCCGTGCGACATCCAGACGGTGTCGGTCGCGGGCAGGTCCTGCAGCAGGACGCCAGGGCCGCGATCGTCGATCGACAACGACGTGCCCCCGTACTCGCGCTGGCCGGTGGCCGCGACCTCCCCGCCGAGCGCCTGCGCCATGAGCTGGTGCCCGTAACAGATGCCGAGCACCGGTACGCCGAGCTGGAAGAGTCCCGGGTCGACCTGTGGAGCAGCATCCGCGTACACGGACGCCGGCCCCCCGCTCAGGATCAGCCCCGCGGGGCGCCGGGCTCGCAGCTCCTCGGGCGTGACGTCGTGCGCGACGATCTCGGAGTAGACGTGCGCCTCGCGGACCCGGCGCGCGATCAGCTGCGCGTACTGCGCGCCGAGGTCCACCACCAGGACCGGGCGCGGAGCTTCGGCGCGGACGTTCAGTGGCCCATCCCCACGCGTTGCTGCGTCTGGTACGTCTTCCCCTCGGTCTTGATCGACGGCGCGATCACGAGCTCCGCCTTCTGGAACTCCTTGATCGTCTCGTAGCCCGTCGTGGCCATCGACGTCTGCAGCGCTCCGAAGAGGTTGAACGTGCCGTCGTTCTCGTGTGCCGGGCCGGTGAGGATCTCCTCGATGGACGCCACCTGCTGGGTCTTGACCCGCGCACCGCGCGGCAGCGTCGGGTGGAACGTCGCCATGCCCCAGTGATACCCGCGCCCCGGCGCCTCGTAGGCCCTGGTCATCGGCGACCCGATCATGACGGCGTCGGCTCCGCACGCTATGGCCTTCGCGATGTCGCCGCCCGTACGCATGCCACCGTCGGCGATCACGTGGCAGTACCGTCCGGTCTCGTGCTGGTGCTCCCGCCGGGCGGCCGCGGCGTCGGCGATCGCCGTGGCCTGGGGGACGCCCACCCCCAGCACGCCGCGGGTCGTGCAGGCGTTGCCGGGGCCGACGCCGACGAGCACCCCGACCGCGCCCGTGCGCATCAGATGCAAGGCCGTCGAGTACGAGGCACAGCCCCCCACGATCACGGGGATGTCGAAGGAGGGGATGAACTCCTTCAGATTGAGCGGATCGTGGTTGCTCGAGACGTGTTCGCCCGAGACCACGGTGCCCTGGATCACCAGGATGTCGAGGCCCGCGTCGAGCACGAGCTTCGAGTAGCGCTCCACCCGCTGGGGCGTGAGGGAGGCGCAGGTCGTCACGCCGCCGCCCGCGATCTCCTCGATGCGCCGTCCGATGAGCTCTTCTTTGACGGGCTCGGCGTAGAGCTCCTGCATGCGCCGGGTGGCCTTCTCGTCGGGCAGCGTCGCGATCTCCTCGTAGACCGGCTCGGGATCCTCGTACCGCGTCCAGAGCCCCTCGAGGTTCAGGCAGGCGAGACCGCCGACCTTCCCGATCTCGATCGCGGTCGAGGGCGAGACGGCCGCGTCCATCGCGCTCGCCATCATCGGAAGCCGGAACGTGTATGCATCGATCTCCCACTCGATGCTGACGTCCTCGGGGTCACGCGTACGCCTCGACGGAACGATGGCGACCTCGTCGAACCCGTAGGCTCGCCGGGCGGTCTTCCCGATGCCGATCTCGAACTCCATGCCTTCCCCACCCCTGTCTCGCCCGGAAACGCAGAACGCCCACCGGTCTCCCGATGGGCGCTACTCCTTCATGACCGAAGGGTAACAGACCCCCTCGGGCGGTCCGGTGATGCCCGGAACATCGTCGCGGCTCACACCGAGTGGCCTCCGGTGTTGGGATGATGCTCCGATGCACGAGATCGCCGTCCCGCCGCGGAGCTCGGCCGTGTTCCACGAGCTGACCCGGCCCTCGGACCTGCGCCGGTACGAACGGGCCGTCGCCGGCGCCGCCGCCGGGCTCGACGGACACACCTGGTGGCACGTGAACTCGACCGCCGACGGCGGCGGCGTCGCGGAGCTGCTGCACGCCCTGCTCGGCTACCCGCTCGACGCGGGAGTCAGGACGAGGTGGCTCGTGATCGAGGGCGGCCCCCCGTTCTTCGAGGTCACGAAGCGAGTGCACAACCGGCTCCACGGCGCCCCCGGAGACGGCGGCCCGCTCGGTCCCGAGGAGCGATCCGTCTACGACGCGACGCTCCGCCACGAGCTCCAGTTGCTCGCATCCCTGGTGCGACCGGGCGACGTCGTGACACTGCACGACCCGCAGACGGTCGGCCTCGCGCCGCTCCTGGGCGCGACCGGGGCTCACGTGATCTGGGTCTGTCACGTCGGCATCGACACGGCGAACGACCTCGCTCGCGAAGCGTGGCGGTTCCTGCTCGGCGACGCACGGGCCGCCGCAGCCACCGTGTTCACTCGAGGCCCCTACGTGTGGGACGGCCTCGACCCCGCCAAGGTCGCGATCATCCCACCGTGCATCGACGCGAGCTCGCCCAAGAACGTGCCGATCGAACACGTCACGATGGAAGCCGTGCTCGCCGCGGCAGGGGTGCTCGAGGCCCCCAGCGGAGACCCGACCGTGCCACTCGCCGACGGCTCGTCGATCCGGGTCGGCCGCGCGGCCGAGATGGTCGAACGCGCCCCCGTGCCGGCGACCGCGCCGCTCGTCGTGCAGGTCTCCCGATGGGACCGCTTGAAGGACCCCCTGGGCGTGCTGACCGGGTTCGCCGCCGGGGTTCCCCACGATCTCGACGCGCATCTGCTGCTGGCCGGACCGCAGGTCGAGACCGTCTCCGACGACCCCGAGGGGGCCGAGGTGCTGGCCGAGGTGACCGCCGCCTGGTCGGCACTGCCCGCCGAAGGGCGGGAGCGCACCCACCTCGCGAGCCTTCCGGTCGACGACCTCGTCGAGAACGCGGTCGTGGTGAACGCGCTCCAGCGGCGCGCCGACATCGTCGTGCAGAAGAGCCTCGCCGAGGGTTTCGGCCTCACCGTCACCGAGGCGATGTGGAAGGAGCGCCCGGTCGTCGGCTCACGGGTCGGCGGCATCGCGGAACAGATCCGGCACGGCCGCAGCGGATTGCTGGTGGATCCGAGGAACCTTCCCGCATTCGGCAAGGGCCTGACCAGACTGCTGCGCGACGAGCCGCTGGCGGTCGAGATCGGCCACGCGGCGCGTCGTCGTGTGCGGTCGAGGTTCCTCGCCCCCCACTTCCTGGCCGCGCACCTGGAGCTCGCGTTGCGCGTCGCAGGGGTCGCCGACCCCTAGCTCAGTGCTCCTTGACGACGGTGCCGGCCTCGCTGACGCGGAGGTCGGTGAGGCCCGAATGCACCCGCTCGCCGGTCACCGACATCGCGTCGTCGTCGATGCGACCCAGCTCCTTCAGCCGGGTCAGCACGTGCTGCAGCGACTCCTCGGGCGTCTGCGAGAGCGTGTCGACGTGGATCTCGGGGTCCTCGGGGGCCTCGTAGGGGTCGTCGACCCCGGTGAAGCCGGTGATCTCGCCCGCGAGGGCCTTCTTGTACAGCCCCTTCGGATCACGGTGCGCCGCGATCTCCTCGACGGTCGCGTCGACGTGGACCTCGACGAACTCTCCGATCTGCGCCCGCACCGCGTCGCGGGTCTCCTTGTACGGCGAGATCGGGCACGCGATCGTCGCGACCCCGTTGCGCGTCAGCAGGTCGGCGACGTAGCCGATGCGCAGGATGTTCGTGTCGCGGTCCTCCTTGGAGAACCCCAGGCCCTTCGACAGGTTCTTGCGGACCTCGTCGCCGTCGAGGATCTCGGTTTTCATGCCACGCGCCCGGAACTCGTGGTAGAGCATCTCCGCGATCGTGGACTTACCGGAGCCCGACAGGCCGGTGAACCAGACGGTGAAACCCTGTTGCTCGGTCAATGCAGGAAGCTCCTTCCGACGGCGCCGGCCGGCGCCTCGACGTCGTAGAGGGAAAGGATCGACGGCCCGACGTCGACCAGGTTGAGGCCCTCCACGCGGCCCGTCGCCTGCCCGGGCAGGTTGACCATGGAGTAGAAGGCCGTCCGGTCGTGGTTGGCGCCGTCGGTGCCGGTGTCGTTCTCGAACGTGTAGATGCTGGGGTTGCCGACGGCGCCGACGGAGCGCCAGTCGAGGTCGCCGAAGTACACGATGAGGTCGGGCGCGACGCCGCGGACCTCGGGGTAGACGTCCTGCGGCTTGTGCACCTTGGTGCCCATCGGCTGCCCGTCGGGGCCGGGCAGCGCCTCGAGCTTCGCGATCATCTCGTTGCGCAGCGCGTCGTAGCGGGCCGGCTCGACGATGCCGTTCGGCTCGCGTCCCTTGATGTTCAGGAAGCAGCGCCCGTAGTACCCGCCGTCGCCCCACGCCGCGGTGCGGCTCCAGTCGATGTCGGCCTTCGCGATCGGCGTGATCTCGCGGACCGGCTCCTTCAGCACGAGGTAGCCCTCCTGGATCAGCCAGTCGTTGAAGCAGAGGCCTCCCATCATCGGGCGCGCGCCGTGGTCGCTCATCGCGATCGTCACGACGTCCTCGGGCAGCACCTCGAGCAGCGTGCCGATCTGCTGGTCGAGGTAGCGGTAGTAGTCGTGGAAGGCGGTCTCGTACCTGTTGCCCGGCTCGTAGAGCGGGTGCTTCGGGTCGTAGAACTGCCAGAAGCAGTGGTGGAGCCGGTCGAGCCCCATCTCGACCATCATGAAGAAGTCCCAGGGCTTCGTCTTGATCAACCGCCGCGCCACCTGGAAGCGCCGCTCGGTCATCTTGAAGATCTGGTCCATCACGAAGTCCGCTCCCTGCTGGCGGAAGTTCGGGATGTCGAAGATGTACTCCTGCTCGCCGAGCTCCTCCTCGATCTCGGTCTCGAGCTCGGCCGGGAACGCGTACCGGTCGGCGCTCGGCGGGGTGAGGAAACACGCCACCCGCCATCCGGGGAAGTCCTTGGGCGGCGGGAAGCCCGGCGGCACGCCGATCAACAGCGAGCGCTTGCCGACGGCGCCGAGCGCATCCCACACCGCGGGCTCCTTCACCGAGAGCGAGGTCGCGACCTGCAGGCCGTCGTAGCTCGTGTCCTTGCGATTGCGGAAGCCGTAGATGCCCAGCTGGCCCGGGGTCTTGCCCGTCATCGCGCACGCCCAGGCGGGCACGGTGATCGGCGGGGTGATGCTGGCCAGGTCGCCGTACATGCCGTTGGCGAAGATCTTGCGCAGGTTGG
>Ga0210115_1000657_pt1 | contig 10049 bp, 7 predicted proteins | sample MayberryNW_TuleB_2_FD_185526 | JGI IMG/M metagenome (GOLD analysis project Ga0210115, IMG submission 185526) | Wetland microbial communities from San Francisco Bay, California, USA, that impact long-term carbon sequestration - MayberryNW_TuleB_D2... | ecosystem: Environmental > Aquatic > Marine >... | reverse complement strand
GCTCGTCGGTTTATGATGCGTGGGTTCCCGCTCCGGGAGCCTGCGACAGGACCAGATATGGAACAGCGATCCACGACCAGCCGGCGACGTTTCCTGGCGACCACGGCTTCCGCTGCGGCCGCGTTCACCATCGTGCCCCGCCACGTCCTTGGCGGCCCACGCTTCGTCGCCCCGAGCGACAAGGTGAACGTCGCCCTGATTGGGGCCGGGGGCCAGGGCCTCCACAACTCGCGCGCCCTCTTCCAGGAGGAGGACTGTCAGATCGTTGCCCTTGCCGACCCGGCCGAGGAGTGGGACCTCTCGAAGTGGTACTACGGCGGCACCTCCGGCCGCGGCCCGGGACGCGCGCTGATCGAAGAGCATTACGCGGCCAAGACGCCCAATCACAAGTGCGCCGTGTACGAAGACTTTCGCGTGATGCTCGAGAAGGAGAAGGCGATCGATGCCGTCCTCATCGCAACGCCGGACCATCTTCATGCCTATACGTCTATCCTCGCGATGAAGGCGGGCAAGCACGTCTACTGCGAGAAGCCGCTCACGCACAACATCCGCGAGGCGCGGCTCGTGGCACGCGTGGCCCGCGAGACGGGTGTGGCCACGCAGATGGGCAATCAGGGCCGTTCCGGTGAAGGGCATCGCCAGACGGTCGAGTGGGTCACCGATGGCGCGATCGGGGTGGTCCGCGAGGTCCATGCGTGGAGCGGCACTCCGAAGTCGGCCAGAACACCGTTCGCGCCTGAAGGCCCGCCTGACAAGCCAACAGGCCTCAACTGGGATCTCTGGCTCGGCCCGCGGGAGGAGCGGCCCTACAACGGCGCGTATGCTCCCTGCAGCTGGCGGTATTTCTGGGATTTCGGGAACGGCACCATGCCCGACATGGGCATTCACCATTTCGATCCGGCGTTCAACGCGCTCGGCCTCGAGGCGCCGCTCACCATGGAGGCCAGCGTGTCCCAACGGGATCCCGGGACGATCATGGCCAGCGCGTTCGTGACGTACCGGTATGGCGCTCAGGGGAACAGGGGGCCATTGACTCTCTACTGGTACGACAACGGCCTCGAGCCGCCGACGCCTGTCGGCATCGATCCAGATGACCCGAAACAGCGGCTCGGGGACGGGGACAACGGCCTCATGATCGTCGGCGAGAAGGGGGTCATCACGTGCGCCGGCTGGTCGGGCATGCCGCGCCTGCTCCCGCTGGAGCTGCACCGCTCGTACAAGCGCCCGCCGAAGACGCTCCCGCGCGTGGCGGGCCACCACGCCGACTGGCTCCAGGCCTGCAAAGGGGGCACACCCGCGTGCAGCAACTTCGAGTACGGCGCCCGGCTCACCGAGTTCATGCTGCTTGGCACGCTGGCGCTTCGGACCGGGAAGGTCGTGAAATGGGATGCCGAAGGGATGAAGGCGACCAACGCGCCCGACGCACAGCCTTTCATCGAGGGCGCCTACCGGAAGGGTTGGGAGCTGCCGGTCTGACGGACGGTCGCGGACCGCAGGCTACCGCACGTCGACTCGATCCACGATCACCCCGAGCTCGCGGTCGTCGCCGGCGCCGAGCGCCGCACGGGGATTCCAGGTGGAGCTGACGATCTTCAGGAGTGCGGCATCGTCGGACGCGGCCGCCGCTTCGGCCAGCTCGCGTGGGATGCCGAAGCTGTACGGACGCTCCTCGGGCCCCACCGTCACCTGTCCGAGCCGGTAGTCGTTCAGGAACAGCTCGACGGTGCACGGCGGCAGCGTGTCGGGCCGCCCCCCGTTGGCCATCCAGATGCTCAGCTCGCGGGCGTCCGTGGGCATCGTGGTGACCGACACGTAGGAGACATCCTGCGTCCACCTGAACGTCCGCTCCGCGTCGCGCTCCTTGGCGTTGAAGCGGATTACGTGCAGGTCATCTCGTGCGCCGACATCGAGCGAGAACCAGCCCGCCGACGGCGGCCGGTGCACGAAGCGATAGATCCCGTAGTCGAACTCCTTGTGGCGCACGTGCGTGGGGTAGGCGTTTCGCAGCGACTCGTACTCCGGCACCTGGAACCGCTCGCTGGCGACCGATTCGACGGCGATCCGCCTTGACAGCAGGTCGGTCCCGCCGCCGCCCAAGAAGTACACCTCCTTGTATTTCGTCCGCGCATCGTCGAGGAATGCCGCGAGCTTCGCCTTGTCCGGCTTCGGCGTGTTGAGCACGAGCACGTTGCGCGCGTAGATGTACGCGAGCGGCAGGGCCAGGACGTGGAGGTCCGATGCGTTTCTCGATTCCACGAGCACGAGGTCGCGGTCGCCAAAGCGGGCCGCCAGCTTCTCGAGCCGCGGGATGATGCCTTCGTATTCGACATGTTGACGAATGAGGCTCGTGCCGCGCGCGAGACTGAGCGACAGCAGCACCACGACCGCAACCCTGATCGTGATGCGCGCGATCCGGCTTGCCGCAGCGACGCTTCGACTGGAAATGGCGGCCCCGGTCGCCGGGGCCCCGATGCCCGCGAGAATCAGCGCTGCCGCGCACAGCAGCACGGCGGGATTGACGATCATCACGAACCGCCGCGCCATCCAGAAATGCTCGGGCACGATCTGGATCTTGTAGAAGACGAAGAGCGAGTACACCGCCGCGGCAAGCAGGAAAGCCGGATCCCTCCAGAACCGCTGCCAGCAGAGGAGCGCGAATCCCACTACTGCGGCCGCAAGCCCTGCCGGGTGCACGTACCAGGCGAACATCCGGAACGCCTGCGCGTCGTGAGCCGCGAGCCTGCCGCTCGGCACGCGCAGCCAGAAGGCGTATGCCGCCGCGACGACGATGCCGAGCGCGAGCGCTCGCGGTAGATAGCGGCGGACGAACGCCGCCACCGCGGGCACACCCGCCAGGAGAAAGACCGCGAGGACCGCAAGCGCCGCGCCGCCGAAGATCGCGACATGCGTCCAGTTGGGATTCGTCACGACGGCGAGCGGCAACTCCGCATACGGCGCCAGCATCGTTACCAGGTAGGCGAACGCGAGCAGCCCCGTGAGCCCGAGCGGCATCAGGAACGCCGCGTCCAGCCGGCGCCCCTCGACCCGCAGCAGGAGGACCGCTGCGAGAACCGCTGCGACGATCAGCAGCGCGTCGATGCGCGCGAACAGCAGGAGTCCCAGCACGAGGCCCGCAACCGGCGCGAAGAACGCATCGGCGTCAAGGTGCGATCGTGCGAAGGCGAGCAGTCCGGCTGCGACGAGGGGCTGCGCGAACATCTCCGCGTTGGGATACCGCGCGAACCAGACCTGGATGACGCTGATGGCCAGCATCGCGGCGCCGGCTCCAGCCGCAGTCCTGCCGGCGAGCCGCGCGATCAGGAAGTAGTAGCCGATGACGCCCAGAATCGCCGCGCAGCCGAGCACGAGCAGCCCGCCGGTCAGCCCGTACAGGCCGTAGCCGATCGCGATCCACATCGGGTAGAGCTGCGGAAACTGGCCGGTGACCCGGCCCGAACCGGGATCCACGAGGAAGAAACCCATGAACCGCGTCGAGTAGTACGCGGAGCGGCCGTGATACGGGAAGAACAGCTCGCGCGCGTTCTCGGGCACGCGCGCGGCCACCTCGTCGTGAATCGTCAGCGAGCCGCGTTGGCCGATCTGAATGCCTTCATTGACGTAGACGCCGGGATCCTTTCCGCCCAGCACGTACTCGGCCGGCGGAAACGACGTGTACGAGGCGAGCGCGACCAGCGCGAGTGGCACGAGGGCCAGCGGTCCCGGGCGGGGCGCGCCCGCGAGCCGGAGCCGTGCCCGCCACCCTACGACGATCGCAAGCGAAAGCGCCCCGTTGACGAGGAGCAAGCGCCCGATCGTGTATTGCTCGAACCAGGCCATCGCGAATGCGACGGCGGATGTCCAGGCGATGCTGAGGATGATGCTCCAGTAGACCCGTTCGTCGGCGGGCAAGCCGGCCCGGCGATGCCGTTCCAGGATCGGCATGCGGAAGATCAACGCGCCGGGAACGTAGACGGTGAGCAGTAGACCTGCGAGCGCGAACAGCATCAGACGAGGCGAGTCGGTCGAGGCGGCGAGACGGCGACGCCCTTCATCAGGGTCGCGTCGCGCACGTGGGTATTCATTCTAGGATCGAATCCGGCTGAAGCCGCATCCCGCTGAAGACCTGTGGGATCACTGCTGCCCTCAATCCTATGTGGGATCCGGCTTCAGCCGGATTCTCGGCAGCCTCTCAAGAAGGGAGCTGTCCATCGCAGGCCCGATCGTATGCTTCCTCGATCCGCTCGGCGACGCCGGCCCAGCTCGCGCGCGTGATCATACGTGCGCGGCCGGCAGCGCCCAGGGCGGCGCGGCGAGCCGGGTCCTCCGCGAGCATCCGGATCGCCGACGCGAGCGCCGCGCTGTCGCGTTCGGGCACCAGGAGTCCCGTCCTGTCGCGCTCGACCACCGACGGGATCCCTCCTGCCGTCGTCGCGACGACCGGCGTGCCGGATGCGAGCGCCTCGAGCAGGGTGTTCGGCAGGCCGTCGACGTTGCCGGACTCGTCGCGGATCGATGGAATGGCCACGATGTCTGCCGCCGCAAGCGCCGCGGCCATCTCGTCATGCGGCACGATGCCGGGCAGCAGCACGCGGTCCCCGATCCTTTGCGCGGCGATGCGGCCGCGAAGCTCCCGCTCGAGATCGCCCGCACCCGCCAGCACGAGCCGGATCGGCATCGCTGACGCGCCAAGACTGGCGACCGCGTCGATCAGGTACTCGAATCCCTTCTTTCGCACGAACCGGCCGGCCGAGAACACGACGATCTCGCCCTCGCCGATCTGCCACCGTTGCCGCAGGCGCGCCCCAGCCGATGCATCCGGCCGGAATCGGTCCGCATCCACCCCGTACGGAACGGTCACCGAGCGAGCCGACCGGGCCCCGAGCGCGATCCCACGCTCACGCAGGTCATCGCTGCACGCGATCACGCTTCGCGCGCGACCCAACACGTGCCGGGCGATCGCTCGCGTGATGCGCGTACGCTCGGCAAGATAGACGTCGGAGCCGTGAAGGCTCACGACGACCGGCCGACCACGGGCGGCCCAGGCGGCAATCGCTCCTCCCGGCAGCACCCAGTGGCCGTGCACGATCGTCGCATCGACGTCGCGCACGACCGCGCGCGCCAGACGCCATCCCGCGGCGACCGCGAGCGGCGCGACCGCCAACGCCTCGGGGCGCAGGCTGACATCGGCCTGCAGCGCTGCCGCGTAGCCGAACACGTTCCACGCCGCGACCGGCGCGTAGCGGAACAGGTGAAAGCGAACCCCGCCTTCGTCGAGCGGCCGCGCGAACTGCGGGTGCCACGGCAGCACCAGGTGTACCTCGTGTCCACGTGCCGCCACGCCTCTGGCGATCGGCTCCATGAAGGTGCCGACCAGGTCGCCGGGAAATCGCGGGTACGAGGTGGCCACCATGACGATGCGGTGGCGTCGTATCATCGCGGCGCGCCCAGGAGAGACCGGAACACCAGCCGCCACGGCGTGACGACCGACTCCAGCACGACGCCCGACGACAGCTTCGACACCCCCTGCCGCCGCTCGACGAAGATGATCGGCACCTCGCCGATGTTCGCGCCTCGCTGGGAGGCCTCGTAGAGCATCTCTACGAGGAACGCATACCCGTCGGAGACCACGCGATCGAGCGGGAGCCTTGCGAGGATCTCTCTGCGCCAGCAGCGGTATCCGCTCGTGCAGTCCCGCGGCGACAGGCGTGTAATGCTGCGGATATAGCGGTTCGCGAACGCGCTCAGGATGATCCGCTGGAGCGGCCAGTTCACCACCGAGACGCCGTTCAGGTACCGCGAACCGATCACGACATCGTGCGATCGGGCAGCGGCCACCATGGCGGGCAGGTACTGCGGATCGTGCGACCAGTCGGCATCCATCTGGCAGATGACTTCGGCGCGGCCCGCCGCGAGCGCCCGCATCAGGCCGTCCACGTACGAACGTCCGAGCCCGCGCGCGCCGGTGCGATGCACGACCTCGACGCGGCCGGGAAACTCGGCCGCGAGCTGATCGGCTATTTCGCCCGTCCCGTCCGGCGAGCCATCGTCGACCACCATGACGTGATAGTCGTCGCGCGCGAGCACGGCGCGCACGAGACCCGGGAGGTTCTCGCGCTCGTTGTACGTCGGGATGATGACGAGTACGTGCATGATCGCGTTCGGGTCACCCGTGTGCCTCGACCCCCGCCGCCGTGCGCGCCGACAGCCAGGCGGCAGCCGCGACGATCAGCGCCGGATCGATCACCGGAATACGGAATCGCTCCTGCGGGAAGAAAATCAGCGAGACTAGCACCGCCGATCCCGCGAGCATCACGAGCGTGCGCGGCCAGGCGCCTGCCGCCCGCAGCCGCCGCAGGCCGAGCACTCCGAACGGCAGGACGATCAGATACGGCAGCACGACGGCCGCGATGTACTTCCCGGAATGGAGAGTATAAGACGGCCCGACGGGCACGATCGTGTAGAAGAGCTTCCGCGCGAGCAATCCGAGCCACCAGGCCGGGCGCTCGCCGATCGTGCGGAACGCGTCGCGGTAGTAGAGAGGCTCGAGCTGTTCTTCGGTGAGCCCCGGGTGCGCGTTCCTGAAGTCGTAGTTCGCGAGCTTGATCGCGGGGTTCGCCGCCATGTCGCCTTCGCCGGGTGAGAGCGGGTGATTACCGGTCCAGAACGTGATGCCGCCCTCTGAGGCGATGAGGATGACGCGGCCGTATTCGCGGTAGTTGCGAACCGTCCACGGCAGCACCACCAGCAGCGCGCCCAGCGCGAGCGCGGCCGTCGCGCGCGGCTGCCGCCGCGCGGTCAGCCACAGCGCGGCGACGACGAGAAAGAACAGCATGGCCGGCCGTACGAGCGCGCTCAGGCCCGCGAGGATCCCGCCGCCGAGCACGACCGGCCAGCCCGACGGCTGCCGCTCGATCGGTGGAGGACTGCCGTCGAACACGCGCGCGAGCCACAGCACGGTTCCGAGCGCGAGCGCGGTGTAGAGCGTTTCGCTCAGCGCATACGCAGGAAGGAGCGCGAGCGGCGGGTACGCCGCGGCGATGACGGCCGCCACGGCGCCCGCGCGCGCGCCGGCGGCGCGCCGCGCCAGCGCCGCAATGATCGCGACCGCTATCGTACCGAGCAACGCCTGCGCGATGCGCACGTTGCGAACGAACTGCTCAGGCGTGCTCACCAGACGCACACCCGCGAGGAACGCCGGGTACAGCGGCGCGCGGCCGAAGCGGGTTACGTGCGGCGATACGGGATCCGGCGCGTCATAGTGCAGCCCGCGGCCGATCGCGAGATTCTCGGCCAGCTCGAGGTACTCCTGCTCGTCGTGTGTGAGCGGCTTGTCGACCCAGTAGCCGAGTGCGAAGGCGAGCCGCACGACGAACGCCGCCGCGAGTGCGATGGTGGCGATGCGCGCCGGGGACCAGCTGCGGGACATCACTCGCGATCGAGAGCCGGCCGGGCTGAAGCCCGGCCGCTCCATTCGCAAATCAAGCGGGCGCCCTCTCGTACGGAGGGGCCGGGCTCAAGCCCGGCCCACGCCGCGTGCCGGACCCGCCTGCCACCCGTCACCGCGATCATCGCTGCTACTGCCGGCTTTCGAACCGCAGCGCCGAGATCTGCTCGGACACCAGTCCCACGAGGAAGATCAGCACCGCGAGCACGATCAGCAGCACCGACGAGTTGGTGATGTGCGACTGCCTGGCTATTGTCCAGAGCGCGTAGACAAAGCCGATCGCGAAGGTAATCAGGCTGATGGGAACGAATATCCGCAGCGGGCTGTAGATGGTGACGATCTTCAGGAGAATGAGGAAGAACCGGAAGCCGTCGCGAGCCAGCCGGATCTTCGATTTGCCGAGCCGCTGCTCGGCCTCGATCGGGACGAACTCCACCGAGTAGCCCGCCTTGATGAAGGCGAGCGTCGTGGTCGTCGGCGTCGAGAAGCCGTTCGGGATGAGGTGCATGAACTCGCGCAGCTGCTCGCGGCGCGCCGCGCGAAAGCCCGAGGTCAGATCCGGGATGTGCCGCTCGGTCAGGAAGCTCGCGATCCAGTTCAGGAGCCAGTTGCCGAAGCGCCGTGCGAGCGTGGCCTGCGTGGCGCCGGATCGCGCGCCGACGACGAGATCGTATGCCGCGAGGCCTTCCACGAGCCGCCGCGCGTCGGCGGCGCGATGCTGGCCGTCGCCATCGACGATGAGCACGTAGTCGCCCGTCGCGTGGCGCACGCCGGTTTTCACCGCGGCGCCGTTCCCCTTGTTGTAGGGATGACGCACGACGGTCGCGCCGGCGGCCTCCGCCTGCGCGCCCGTATCGTCCTTCGACCCATCGTCCACGACGATGATCTGATGCCAGGGACCGGCCGCGCGCAACGCGGTGACGACCGCGGTGATCGCCGACGACTCGTGGAACGCCGGGATGATGATCGAGGTCGATGCGGGGGAAGGCGCGGCGGTCATCGACGATCCCCGGTGCCCCGCGGAGACATCTCGTGCGGCACGAGATCCGAGGCATCGCCGCCCGGCAGCAGGCCGAACTCCAACGCGCGGACGCGGATGAGCAGGCTCTCGATCAGCTTGCGATTGCCCGAGATGACGTCGGCCACCAGGCCGATCAGGATCACCTGAAAGCCGACGATCATCAGCACCGCCGAGAGAATCAGCGATTGCAGATGCCCCTGACCGCTCCCCGTGAAGTAGTAATAGATGAACCGCAGCGTCACCGCCAGGCCGATGCCGAAGAGTGTCACGCCGATGTACGAGAACACTTTGAGCGGCTCGTACATCGCGTAGATCCGGACGATCGTCGCCGCCGATGCCTTGATGTAGGTCCAGGTGCTGCTGAAGAGCCGCGACTCCCGCATCCGCGGGTTGGTGCGGATCGGCACGTGCGCGATGGCCATGCGCCGCTTGCCGGCCTGGATGATCGACTCGAGCGTGTAGGAGAAATCGGAGACGATCGTCAGCCGCAGCGCCGCCTCGCGCGTGTAGGCGCGAAAGCCGCTCGTCGTGTCCGGCACCTGCGTGCCCGAGACCTGCCGCACGACCCAGCTGCCGATCGCCTGGAGCCGCTTGCGGTGCCACGTGAGATGCTGCAGCTGCTGGATGTTGCGGTCGCCGATGACCATGTCGGCGCGCCCCGACACGAGCGGCTCGAGGAGCTTTGCGATATCCGCACCGACGTACTGGTTGTCGGCGTCGGTGTTCACGATGAAGTCGGCGCCGAGCTTCAGCGACGCGTCGATGCCCGCGATGAACGCGGCCGCGAGCCCTTTGTTGCGCCGGAACCGCACGATGTGATGGACGCCGTGGGCGCGCGCGACCCCGACGGTATCATCCCGCGACCCATCGTCGATGACGAGCAGCTCGATCCGGTCGATCCCCGCGAGAGACGTCGGGAGATCGCGCAGGGTCTGCGGCAGCGTCTCCGCCTCGTTCAGGCACGGGATCTGGATGATCAGCTTCGTCATACCAGCGACAGGGGTTCAGCAGGCTGCCGGCACACGCACGCTCACGAAGAATGTCGAACAAGGAATGAAGCGCGCGGCCAGATGCCCACGATCTCTACGTTCTTTCCTTCTGCCTTCGTCATTGCGAGCACACGTTGTGACCACCTGCGGCGGTCAGGCCCCGAGCAGCCGCTCGATGACCCCGTCCCACGTGACCGTGCGGGCGCGAAGATGACCGGCATCGCCGTGGGAGGCCGCGCGGCGCTCGTCGGCGGCGTATACCGAGATCGCAGCCGCAATCGACTCCGGCGTTGGATCGCAGATCTGTCCGTTCACGCCGTCTTCGACGAACTCGAGCGGGCCGCCGGAGTCCCGGGCGGTGATGACGGGCTTGCGGGCCAGGAACGCCTCGAGCGTTACGTAGCCGTAGTCCTCGTCGAACGGAGCGTACAGGACCGCCCGCGCGCCCGCGTAGAGATCGAGAAGCGTATCGGTATCGACGGCGCCCAGCAGGTCGACGCGATCGCCCAGGCCCGCGTCCTCCACGAGCGCCGCCAGGCGGTCGCGCTGTGTGCCCTCGCCGGCCACCAGCAGCCGCATGGCCGGGCCGACGTAC
>Ga0210115_1000656_pt1 | contig 10056 bp, 8 predicted proteins | sample MayberryNW_TuleB_2_FD_185526 | JGI IMG/M metagenome (GOLD analysis project Ga0210115, IMG submission 185526) | Wetland microbial communities from San Francisco Bay, California, USA, that impact long-term carbon sequestration - MayberryNW_TuleB_D2... | ecosystem: Environmental > Aquatic > Marine >... | reverse complement strand
GGAGCCTGCCGGAGAACGTCGTCCTGGAGACGAGCCTGCGCCAGAGCGCCGACCTCATCGGGCGCTGGGATGGCCGCGACGGCGGGCGGTTGCGCTATGCGGTGACCCCCCGCTTCGCGGTGAGCTGCTCGGGGGACATGCTCCGCGAGTCGGCCGCCCTGGCCGCCGCCACCGGCACGTACTGGCAGACGCACCTCGCGGAGGATCTCCACGAGTGCACCGAGGTCTACCGCCTCTTCCCGGAGGCGCAGTACGTCCACCTGATCCGGGACGGGCGCGATGCGGCGCTGGCGTTCCTGGACATGCCCCAGGGGGTCGTGACCCGCACGTGGGCGCACCCGCGGAGCGCGGCCGCCTTCGCGTGCGAGTGGCGGACGGAGGTTCGGCGGGCGCGCGAGCTCGGGGCACGCGTCGGCCCGTCCCGCTACCACGAGGTTCGGTACGAGGACCTCGTTGCCGAGACGGAGCGGGTGGTGCGCTCGATCTGCACGTTCGCGGAGATCCCGTTCGAGCCGACGATGCTCGAGTTCGCGGGCAACGTGGACGTCTCCGAGAAGCCGCACCACCAACGGCTGCTCCAGCCGCCGACGCGCGGAGTGCGCGAGTGGCGCACACAGATGGGCGAGGAAGACGTACGCGCGTTCGAGCGCGTCGCCGGCGATCTCCTCGACGAGCTCGGCTACGAGGTGCGGACCGGGAATCGCGAGCCCACGCCGCGCGGAAGGGCGGCGCTCGCGTGGTACCGCGCGCGGATGGGCGCCTGGAACGCCGCCGCGTACGCGACGCAGCGTTCGCCGCTCTGGCGCCGCCGCCACGCACCGCTCTTCTAGAGCTAGCGGCGGCTCGCAGGCTCGCGCGGTGCGTTGCGCCCGCGGAACGCGATGAGCCTGCCGTTCAGCGAGAAGTAGTAGGTGCGCTCGGTCGCGATTCCGGGCGAGTAGCGACCCATGGGCAGACGCCAGACGATCTTCCCGTCCGAGATCCGCACCCCGTACGTCTTCTTCTCCAGCACGGAGAAGTAGACGTAGTCGCCGGCCACGAACGCGCCGCCGAGGATCCGGCCGTTGCCCTGCGCCTGCCAGACCTGCGCGCCGGTCTTGGCCCGCAGCGCGCGCAGCCTTCCGTCGAAGCCGCCGACGAAGACGAGCCCGTGCGCGATCGCGGGGGTCGTGTACCCGAGCCCTCCGACGCGCGCGGTCCAGAGCAGGCGGCCGTTGCGCGCGTCGAGGGCGACGACCTTGCCTGAGCGCGCGACGCAGTAGATCCGGGCGCCGTCGGTCGACGCGCTCGCGTAGAAGCTCTCGTACCGGAACGAGTCCCTCCGCACGTACGTCGACCACAGGCGCGCGCCGGACTTCCGGTTCAGGCAGAAGATCGAGCCCGCATAGGTCGAAACGCAGATGCGGCGACCGTAGACGGACGGGCTGGAGTTGATGCGACCCCCGGTCGCGTACGCCCAACGGACGCGTCCTGTCGCCGAGTCGACCGCGTACAGGCGCCCGTCCGTGACCCCGAAATAGGCGACCCCGTCGACGACGACGGGCGAGGACTCGACCTTGCCTGACGTCGAGACGCGCCAGAGGCGCCGGCCACGCTCGCGGTCTAGCGCGGTGACGGTGCCGTCGCGTGAGCTCACGATGATCCGTGGCCCGTCGATCGCCGGCGTCGACGGCTTCGTCCCTCCGAAGTCGCGCCGCCAGCGAATCTTCCCCGTCTGCGCGTCCACTGCGAACACCTCGCCCTCGAACGCGTTGACGTACAGCGTCCCGTCGCAGTAGCTGGGCGGATACTCGATGTAGCTCTCGAGCCCGCGAGTCCAGAGGTGCTTGCGGACCGGGAGGCCGAGGGTGGCCTGCGGCCGCGCCAGCGAACGCTGTGGGTCGCCGCCGAACGAGGGCCAGCACCGCCTGTCGCCGACCGGCTGCGGCTCGGGTTTCGGTCTCGGGCGCGGACGGGGCACGGTCGCGGTCGTCACCGTCACATCGGTGAGCTCGGTGTCGAGCGCCCCTTCCGTCTGGTTCGGGGTCGTCAGCGAGATCGCGATCGCGAGGCCGCCGAGGGCGGCCACGAGCACGGCGAGCGCACCGATGATCCAGGCGAGGGCTCGGGGCATGAAGCGAAGGCCGGTCGCGCCGGCCCCGAGTCAGTGTGCCAGCAGGCGCGGAGCGCTCGTCGCTGGTCGCTCCGCGTCCTCCTCCGCCTCCCGCGGCAGCGGTGCGACGGCCAGGAACGCCGCCGCCACGCCGAGCACACCCCAGGTGAGCGGATCCTCGAAGAACCCCGCGTACAGCAGCGAGTGCACGAAGAGCGCCAGCAGGACGGCCGCCAGCGCAACCCCGAGCGGGCCGTCGCGCCTCGTCACCAGGTAGAGCGCCCAGCCCGCGGCGGCGAGCACCCACAGGTAGAGGGCGAAGCCGAGGACGCCGCCCTCGGCCAGGATCGTGAGCGGCGTCGTGTGGGAAGCGTTCCGACCCGGCGAGCCGCGACCGGAGACCTCGGTGCTCGCCCTCGGCTGCCCGCCGACGCCGACGCCCGCGAGCGGGCGCGCCGCGAAGGCGTCGAGCGTGACGGTCACCAGGCGCGAGCGCCCACTCGTCGCCTCCCGCGCGGAGCGGCCCTCGATCGCCTGGGCGGCGTACGCCGCCGCGCCGACCGCGACGATGGCGGCGCAGACGAGGAGGAGCAGGCGGAGTCGCCGACTGACGCCGTACACGGCGACCGCGAAGGTCACCACGAAGAGCGCGACGAAGCTCGACTGCGAGTACGAGTAGAAGAGCCCCCAGAAGAGGAAGGCCACGAGGGCAGCAGAGACGACCCAGTCCACCGTGCGCCCCTTGCGGACGAGCACGACGACGAGGAGCACGGCGATCGGAACGACGAGATAGCGCCCGTACAGGCTCGGATCCTTGAAGAGCGAGGTGACCCTGAAGAAGGACGTGTATGCGTTCGCGACCTCGACGTCGCGTGCGAAGAACACCGTCCGGGTCTGCGCCTGCCAGAGCCCGATCGCGGCGAACAGCGCGCCGAGGGCGACGAGCGTGACGAGGAGCGCCCGAGGCAGCCAGCCCGCGAGCGGAGACCGGCAGACGACCCCGAACGCGGCGGTGAACGGGAAGAGGAAGAACGCGAGCGCGATCCCTCCGTCACGCACGTCCCAGGTCCACAGGAACGAGATCGCCGAGAACGCGACGAATGCCGCGAGGGGGAGGGCGAGGAGGAGCGAGGGCGCAGGAGGCCGCTCGCCGCGGGCCAGCCGGTAGGCCAGCGCGAGGACGGCCGACGCCAGGACGAGGTAGAGCGGCAGGAGCAGGAAGGCGTCCTCCTCGCCCACTCTGACGGGAACACGGAAGGGCGCCGCGGCGAGGAAGACCACCGGCACGACCGCGGGATAGCGGGCGAGCGGGATCGCGCCCAGCACGGCCGCGACAGCACCCGTGCCGATGAGGGCGAGCCCGTCCGGCTCGGTGAGGAGCCGCTCGACGTCGTCGTCGCCGACCAGAGAGCGCGCGAGTCCCGCCGTCGCGAGCCCGAGCAGCGCGATGCCGGCCAGCGGTGACCAGCGGTCGCGCGGGACGAGCACGAGCACGGCGCCGAGCGCGCCCAGGAGCGCGGCGACCTGGGCTGCGTCCGTGTGCTCCATCGCCCGGAACGCTACGCGGTCTGCCGTGCTGGTTGAATAGCGCGGTGCTGAGCTCCTGGAAACGAGCCGTCGTGCTCGCGCCTCACACCGACGACGGCGAGCTCGGGTGCGGCGGGACGATGGCGCGGCTCGTCGAGGCCGGCTGCGAGGTCCGGTACGTCGCCTTCTCGATCGCGACCCGCTCGCTCCCGCCCGGCTTCGAGCCGGACACGCTCGCGCGCGAGGTGCGGGAGGCGACGGCAGAGCTCGGGATCCCCGAAGAGCACCTCACCGTGCACGACTTCGACGTGCGCACGTTCCCGGAGCACCGGCAGGAGATCCTCGAGCTGCTCGTCGCGCTCTGGGAGGAGCTGCGGCCCGACGTCGTCTTCCAGCCCTCCCACCACGACGTCCACCAGGACCACCAGACGATCGCCCAGGAGGGCCTGCGCGCCTTCAAGCGGACGACGATTTTCGGCTACGAGGTGCCCTGGAACAACTTCGACTTCTCGTACGGCGCGTACGTCTCGCTCGAGGAGCGTCACCTCGAGCGCAAGATCGCCGCGCTCACCCGCTACGCCTCGCAGCAGCACCGCCGCTACGCGGATCCCGAGTACGTGCGGAACCTCGCCCGCGTGCACGGCGTCAACGTGAACCGCGAGCTGGCGGAGTGCTTCCAGGTCTACAGAATCGTCGCCTGAGACAGTAGGCGGCCGTCCGACGATGACGCCGCGCCGGGAGCACGACCGCGACGCCCTCGTCCACCCGCTCGACGACGTCCTGCCGGGCGAGGCGAGCGTCCTCGAGGCAGCAGAGCAGTCGCTAGCCGGTGAGCGGCGCGGGCCGCGCCGGCTGTGGCCGTTCCTCGGCCCCGCCTTCATCGCTGCGGTGGCGTACGTCGATCCCGGGAACTTCGCGACCAACATGGCCGCGGGGGCCAAGTTCGGCTACCTGCTGCTCTGGGTCGTCCTGATGGCGAACCTGATGGCGATGCTCGTCCAGTCGATGAGCGCGAAGCTGGGGATCGCGACGGGGCGGAACCTGCCCGAGGTCTGCCGCGAGCGGTTCTCGCGGCCGCTGAGCTTCGGCCTGTGGATCCAGGCCGAGATCGTGGCGATGGCGACCGACATCGCGGAGTTCATGGGCGCCGCGATCGGGCTGAATCTCCTGTTCGGGATCCCGCTCTTCCCGGCGGCTCTGATCACCGGCGTCGCCGCGTTCGCAATCCTCGGGCTGCAGGCGAAGGGCTTCCGTCGCCTCGAGGCCGTGATCGCGGCCTTCATCGGCGTCATCGTCGTCGCCTTCTCGCTCCAGGTCGTCATGGCCGATCCGGACCGGAGCGGGATCGCGCACGGGCTTCTCGTGCCCGGCTTCGAGGGCACCGAGAGCGTGCTGCTCGCGGTCGGCATTCTCGGCGCGACGGTCATGCCGCACGTCATCTACCTCCACTCGGCGCTCACGCAGCACCGCCTCGTCGGCGCGACCGAGGAGGCGAAGCGGCGCATCTTCCGCTTCGAGCTCGTCGACGTCCTGCTCGCGATGGGGCTCGCGGGCATCGTGAACATGAGCATGCTGATCACGGCCGCCGCCGTCTTCCACTCGCGCGGGCTGACCGAGGTCGGAGACGACCTGTCGCAGGTCTACGACTCGCTCGAGACGCACCTCGGGCTCAGCGCTTCCGTGCTCTTCGGCATCGCCCTGCTCGCGTCGGGGCTCTCCTCGTCGAGCGTCGGCACGCTTGCCGGGCAGGTCGTCATGCAGGGGTTCGTCAACCGCCGCATTCCGCTCTTTCTGCGCCGCTTCGTGACGATGATTCCCGCGCTGGTCATCATCGCGGTGGGGGCGGACCCCTCTCGCGCGCTCGTGCTCAGCCAGGTCGTCCTCTCCTTCGGCATCCCCTTCGCACTCGTCCCGCTGCTCCTCTTCTGCCGGAACCGCGAGCTGATGGGATCCCTCGTCAACCGCCGCCTGACGACCGTTGTGGCGGCCGCCGTCGCCACGGTGATCATCTCGCTGAACGCGTTCCTGCTCGAGCAGACGCTCGTCGGCTAGAGGTTCTCGTAGACCTCGATCAGGCGGTCGGCGAGCTTGTCGATGTCGTGCACCTGCTCGACGTAGGCTCGGCCCGCCTCGCCCAGGCGGCGGCGCTCGTCGACGGACTCGACGAGCGGGCGCAGCCGCTCGACGAGCGTCTCGGGCGTCGCCGAGACGATCGGCACCTGCACGCCGAACGCCGCCTCCGTCTGCCGGACGGCGGTCTCGTCGAGCGATGTCACGACCGGCTTCCCGTACGCCATCGACTCGATCGCGAACACGCCGTGCCAGAGGTAGTGCATCTGGTCGACGACGATGTCGGCCCGCTTGAAGCGGTCGACGGCCTCCTCGTGCGGCACGCCGTGGACGACGTCCAGGTCGACCGGGAGCTGCTCGCACGCCTCGACGACGAAGCGGGTCCCTTTCTTCTCCAGGTTCGAGGGGGCGTGGACGACGAGCGGTCGCTCGCGCTCGACCGGCGGCACCGGCTCGTACTCGGCCAGGTCGAGACCCGGCGGCACGACGACCGCCTCCGGCACCCAGCGTGTGGCCGCGTACGAGCCGACGATCTGGCGGTCGGCGCGCCGGCCGTACGCGAGCTCCTCCGGCGTCTTGCCGCGGATGTCGTCGCCGAGGAAGTGCATGACGCACTTCTTGCGCGTCGCCTTCAGGATCGGAAACTGAAACGTCTTCGGCACGAGGGTCTGCCCGAAGTAGAAGTGGAAGACGTCCGTCCGCGGGAGCTCGCGCGCGAGCGCGCGCCACTGGGCGAGCTGGCGTCGCCAGAGCGGCTTGCCGCGTAGTCCGAGGTCGACGTCGTGCTCGCCGGGGCGCCACGGCTGGTCTCGGAACACGAGCAGGCGCGCGTCGACGCCCTTGCGCCGGAGCGCACGGACGTTCGACCACCCCGTCCCGGCGAGGTTCACGGGGCAGTGGAGGACCCGGCCCACCATCGGCACCGATTCTAGAATCGGTGCCGTGAAGAGCCTTCTCGCGCCGGCCGAGGCCGCGATGGCCGCGCGCTCCGCGACCCGGCCGCCGGCGGTCGTCGTCGACGTCGGCTGGGTGAACGGGCTGGCCGCGATCCGCGCGCTCGGCCGCGCCGAGGCCCCCGTCGTCGCGGTGGATCACCGGCCGTGGGCGCTCGGGCTCCGCTCCCGTTACGCGCTCCCCGTCCGCTCCCCCGACCCGGCCGAGGACGAGGACGGCCTCGTCGCGCTCCTCGCCGAGCTCGCGGACGAGCTCGGCACGCCCGCGCCCGTCTTCCCGACCCACGACCCGGGCCTGAACGCGATCGCCCGCGCGCAGCGGTCGCTCGGCGAGCGCTTCCTCTACCCGTTCCCGGGCTGGGACGCCCTCGAGCGGATCCAGAGCAAGCGCGAGCAGCTCGAGGCCGCTGTGGTGGCGGGCGTCGACACCCCGGCGACCGCGCACCCGCGGAGCGCCGGCGAAGCCGTCGCAGCCGCGGAGGAGATCGGCTACCCGGTTCTCGTCAAGCCGGCCCACCCGGTCGAGTTCAAGCGCGTCCACCGGCGTCAGGCCTTCCGCTGCGAGACCGTCGCGGAGCTCGAGGACGCGTATGCCAAGGCCGAGCCGTACGAGCCGATGGTGCAGGAGCTGATTCCCGGCGGCGACGACGCGCTGTACACCCTCGGCAGCTACCTCGACGCCGCGGGGAGGCCGCTCGGCGTCTTCAGCGGCCGCAAGCTCCGCCAGACCCCGCGCGAGATCGGCACCTGCCGCGTCGGAGAGGCGGTCTGGGTGCAGGAGGTCGTGGACGCGGGGCTCCGCTTCCTCGCCGCGCTCGGCTACCGCGGTCTCTCGCAGGTGGAGTTCAAGCGCGATCCGCGCGACGGGCGCTACAAGCTGATGGAGATCAACCCGCGCCTGTACCAGTGGCACGGGCTCGCCGCCGCGTGCGGGGTGGACCTGCCGCGGATCGCGTACTGCGACCTGCTCGGCCTGCCGCCTCCGTCGGCCTCGATGAACGGCGGCGGGAAGCGATGGGCGATCACCTTCCTCGCCGGGGAGAAGCCGGCTTTCCAGCGCCCGCCCTACGTCGACGCCGTGCTCGCGCTCGACGACCTCCGCCCGGCTGCCGTGTACGCCGGCCGCGTCGCCCGGAGCCTCGTCCGCTGATCCCCGAGAGCGTCGAGCGCCGCGCCCGCTGGGTGCTGGACACGATCGGCGGCCGCGAGCTCTCACTCGGCGCCGACGTCCCGTACGTCGCCGAGGCGTGGGCCGCGGTCGACCGACGCGAGCGCCCGGAAGGCGACGACCTCGCGGACGCGTTCTTCCACCTCGCCCGCATCGAGGAGCTCGACGCCCCGCGCGACGAACATGGCCGCTTCGCCGCCGCGTCGTCGTGCCTCGACCCGCTCGACCCGCCGGTCGAGCGGCTCCGGCTGCAGCTCGGGCTCGAGCCGCCGCGCTGGCGCGGCGCGCGCTTCGCGGTCGCGCTGACCCACGACGTGGACGTGCCCTGGCGCTGGACACGCCTCGGCGTGAAGGGGTCCGCGGCGCGGCTGAAGTCGAGCGTCCTCGCCCGGAAGCGAGGGTCTGCTGCCCGAGAAGCGCGCTCGCTCGCCGGGATGCCGCTCCACCGGCTGCGCGGGACCGACCCCAACTGGCGCTTCGGCGAGCTGATGGGGGCCGAGCGCGAGCAGGGGGCGTCCTCGACCTTCTTCCTGCTCGCCGGGCACGGCGACCGACACGACGGGGCGTCGCCGGAGGTCTACGAGCGCCTGCGGCCCAGGCTTGTGGGGACGATTCTCGAGGGCGGCGGCGAGGTCGGGCTGCACGGAAGCTACCTGGCTGCTCGTGACGCAGGACGGCTCGCCGGAGAGGTGGAGGTACTGCAGGGGCTCGGCGCCGAGCTCCGCGGTCAGCGCTACCACTATCTCCGAGTCGACCCGCATGCGAACCTGGCGCCGCTCCCAGGCCTCGGGCTGCGCTACGACACGACCCTCGGATTCCCGGACGCCCCTGGCTTCCGCGCGGGCATCGCGCAGCCGTTCCGTCCCTGGGACGTCGCCGCCGACGGACCGCTCGACCTGGTCGAGATTCCCCTCGCGGCGATGGACGTCACGCTCGGCGAGGAGCGCTACCTCGGGCTCTCCGCGAGAGAGGCGGAAGGGCCGCTGCTGGAGCTCCTCGACTACGCGGCCGAGCACGGCGGCGGCTTCTCGGTGCTCTGGCACACCGACCGCTTCGACCCGGGCACCGCGCGCGGCTGGGACCGCCTCTACCTCCGCCTGCTCGCCGCCGTGCGGGAGCGCGGGGGCGTCTGCCTCTCCGCGGGCGAGCTCGCCCGGGACGCCGAAGCCGTCCTAGCTTGAGCTGCGAGAATCGCGCCGTGCCCTCCCTCCGCTCCTCGGGTGCCTATCGCTCGTTCCGGCGCACGCTGCGCCGGGCGGCTCACCCCCGCGAGCTCGCGTTCCAGCGCCAGGTCCGCCGAGGCTTCGAGAGCCGCTTCCTCGACGACCCCGGTGCGCTCGCCGCCTACGAGGAGGAGATCCGCGAGAGCGGCCTTCTCGAGCACGTCCGCGAGAAGCGGAAGGAGTACGACGCGATCGTCGGCGCGGCCGGGGGCGACGGCTACACGCCCGGCGGCATCGGGCTCGCCGAGCGGACGTACCTGTACGCGATCCTGCGCATGCTCAAGCCGCGCGTGGCCGTGGAGACGGGGGTCGCGAACGGCTTCTCGACGGCGTTCGCGCTGCTCGCGCTCGAGCGGAACGGCGACGGGCACCTGCACTCGATCGACTTCCCGCGCGAGATCGGCCGGGACGAGGAGGGAGCGTTCTTCGAGGGAACCGGGAAGGCAGGGATCCCGCCGGAGAGCACGTCCGGCTGGCTCGTCCCCGACCACCTGCGGGAGCGCTGGACGCTCCGGCTCGGGCGCAGCCAGGATGAGCTGCCGCCTCTGCTCGAGAGCCTCGGCACGGTCGACTCGTTCATGCACGACAGCGAGCACTCGTTCGACTGCATGTGGTTCGAGTTCACGTGTGCCTGGCCGCGGCTACGCGAGGGCGGAGTGCTGATCTCGGACGACGTCAACTCGACCGAGGCGTTCCCTCGCTTTGCTCGGGAGCAAGGGCGGGAGCCGATCCCGATCGGGCACGGCATGGCGTTCCTCGTCAAGTGAGGGTCGCTATCCTCTGCCGGCCTTGAGCCCGAAGCGCATCCTCGTCACCGGCGGAGCCGGCTTCATCTCGTCGAACGTCGTCCGGCACCTGCTCGACACGACGCCGTACGAGGTCGTGTCGCTCGACGCGCTCACGTACGCGGGCAACCTGGACAACCTCGAGGAGGTGCTCTCGCACGAGCGCCTCTCGTTCGTGCACGGCGACATCCGCGACGCCGACCTCGTGCGGAAGGTCGTCGCGGAGGTGGACGTGATC
>Ga0210115_1000653_pt1 | contig 10068 bp, 10 predicted proteins | sample MayberryNW_TuleB_2_FD_185526 | JGI IMG/M metagenome (GOLD analysis project Ga0210115, IMG submission 185526) | Wetland microbial communities from San Francisco Bay, California, USA, that impact long-term carbon sequestration - MayberryNW_TuleB_D2... | ecosystem: Environmental > Aquatic > Marine... | reverse complement strand
AGACTGTAGTCTCCTAGTAGAATTTAGCACACTGTTAATATATGTAATTTTAATGTATATTTCTGATGTTCCAAATCTTCGAAGACTGTATAAGATCATTCTGTATTCGCTGCGAGGATGTAGGACTGGACTGTGATTGCATTATTTATGGAAATACTGCAGCAAAAGTCGTGGATGAGACATTCATGCACATGTTTGAGTATCACGCTATAAATCCGAATGAAATGACCACGTCTATGAGATTGAAGATTAAAGAGAATATGCAGATTCATTCTCATAGTTCTTGTCTATCAAAATCGAATTGTACTATCTTTTAGGCGATATTACTATCACTAGATATCATCGCTTGGTTGATCGGATTTCGCTCCAGATTTCAGATAGCGAATCCGTAAATATGATTTTTTGACAGCGTTTAGCACAGATGAAATAACTATGCACGGTGAATGGTGGTTAGAAAATCCTGGGCTATCGGTATCATTGTTTTTGTATTGCATTTTCTCTACTCTACAGAGCACTACGTACTAAAAAACAACATCGATATCATCAACATAGTGACCATAACGATGTACAAAGAGTAATTCTCGGACATAAAATCATAGATACCAGTACAGGTTGGCTGCTGTTTACAGGCTTTATCGCACTAACTGCAATTGGCGCTCATTTTCTAGCAGAGTACACATTTCATCTGTATGATACTACACCTATTGACAAATTTACCCATGGATTATCGGGAATGGCCATAACTGCATTAATCTTGAACTTTTATTTGACGAGAAAGAGACAACTGTACTATATCGTTGCAATAGGAGCGTCCTGGATAGCATTTGTTCTATGGGAAGTCTATGAACTCGTAGCAGTAGCGACCGGTCTTGGAGGTGGGTATATCCAGACTGAGCCAATGGATCTTGCAATTGATCTGTGGGTGGATTCATTAGGCGCTTTAGCAGTTTGTTTCCTATATGATGAGTTTAGTCATGACTGAGAATCCTGTTTAGGTCTTAGCATAGATTCTAATTGACGAATTAATTTGTGTTGTAACAATAACAAAGATATAATCAAAGGTTCTGCAGGAAATGGGTGGTCGTGATTATTTATGGCTACTGCGTATTTGTAACAATTATTGAGTAGTTTAGTTAATAGAACTTTATCGTCTTCTGACGGAAGTTTGTCTATAAATCCTCTCCATGTCTCTATCTCTTTAGTTAGAACATCCTCGTCGGGGAATAGACTCAACTGATCAGAACGCTCCCAAGATCATTTTTTATAATTCAAATTTTGCTGATTCACTTCTCTCTCACGTTGTTTAATGTTCATAAATCAGAGCTTTCCTACGTTAGCTAATCTCGACTCATTGTTAATATTCCCTGCAGTAACCTATGGACGGGGAGCGGGGGTCTAATGTACCAAACAGAGGGCTCCCCCCAGTCTACAAAGTTATCGTGAACAGAGTTCAATATCTTAATAATGACGTAATAAGCTCAGAAGATAAAAAGAGATTTTTGATGGATAAGCTAATACTATGAAATGCTCAATTGTCAGGTCTGGGCAGAGCTATAGATATAAAAAACAAACAGATAAAACGAATAGACAAATAAATGTCGTAACTTGTAACCTACTAACGTTTAGACAGACAGAACATTAGAATCACTTTGAACAGTGACAGGTTTTATTATGTTAATACATTAGTTCATCCTACCATAATGCCTACTCAACTATGACTTTTAATGAGTTACGGACAGAACACGAATAGCTTCTCAAAACCTGTAGAAACAGGCAAGAGTACACCGTAGATATTACTGACACAGGTAGAGATGGAGACAGTATTGCAAGAATAGGCAGCCTAGTAATTTTTGTAAAAAATGCAAGAGCCGGAGACAAAAACATGAAGATTAAGGTTACTATCACTAAAGTTGTAAGGTCACACTTAATATCATATGATTAATAATTTCTAATTTTACTATCCAGGTCTTACTAAGGCACTAACATATTGTTCATTAACTGATTGCTGTCTAACGACAACTTTGTTAGTCTTATAGAATTCTATCTCCATTCCTCTTGTTAGACTATATTCTATTCTAAATGATTCGTCAGTTGAGATAGGCATTAATTCAGTGTTATGCGAATTACAAATAGGACAATCGAGAACATGTGATGAGGATGCAGATAAAGATTCCAAATCGTCAATGCCGAAATAAGATGCACACCAGTAACATGAATTACAAATCACAAAGTAGATTTTATCGATAGGCTGCAATATCTCATTGTTTTCAAGCTTGGCTTTTTTCAGCCGCAAATCATACGCTATATTAAGTCTAATCAGTGCCATAACAATTCTAAAATACTATTATTACAATCTTAGCTTATTATATGTTGTCATGAGTTTGTATGTACACCTCATTACCTCATAGGTTTATTATTTTTATGTATTGGAGTGATAATAATTGACCATTAGTTGACTGCGGGAATGGAATTAATGAAGATTATCATTGTAGCTAAACCCCTTCTTTGATATTTCTCGAATCTTTATACATCATTGTTATTATTATTAGCATTGGTATCTGACTTAATAGTTGATTATGATAGTTTTTTGCATACCCAAGATGGTGAAATTACCTTTTACCGTAACAGTCTCTTTGATGGTATCCACTTCACCTTCAACCGTCCATCTACCGTCATTAAAGGAGCAGAAGTCCACATAGTTCCCTCGCCGGTGACTTTCGCAATTCCCCTTTTGTTGGGGGTCATCTGAGTTCCAGTTCCCGTTTGCTTAATCGATTAGCCTTTATTAGTCATATGCAAGTATCTTATGGTCATGGTTGCAGTATCATCTGTTAACATTGTTGCCTCTACTGGATCCCAATGTACTCCTGAATAATGTTTTCCAGTAACTTTCCTTATCGTTGCTCTCAAGGCTCACAGTTTCATTACTAATATCAACGATCCCCATAGTTGTTGCCGTGGGCTTTATAATGGCGTCATATTAAGCAGTTGACCGCCCTTTCTATGAAGCAATAGCCATGTTGCCATACGATTGCATCTGGTGACTATAACAGGCTTTATAGCAATTGCTCACAATCTCATCTCTTTCTCAAAGTTTTAATTAGGGACACTCAGATTGCGATTTAATATGCAAGGTCTTCAAAAACTAAAATGTGCATCTTGTGGCACGATGTTTATGTCTGAAACAGAGACTAATACATGTCCCTCGTGCTCTGAACAAAGTCATAGCCATCATGAACACGGAGCCGGCGGCTGCGGCTGCGGCCACTAATTTTTTTTAGCATCCATTTGAATGAGACCTCTAAATACTGCATTAGTAGCTTTAAGATAATAAAAAAAGAGAATTAATCTCGTATCTCTGGCGTCGAGCGAGCTATCTTTCGTTCCTAAAGTCCATCTATGACGATGATGAGGTAGAAATTGCTGTTAGCAGGATTGCCTCGCCAAATGTTTGTCCACCATCATGACTTATTCTCATCAATGATTGGTCTTTACCATCTGTCTTATCCCACCAAGATACAAAGACATTGTCCCCATCACGTAGATGGTCTTAAACTCCCAAATACTATATTTGCGCGTTTGATATAACAAGAGTTATTCCATGATAGCGGCTAATTGGGTTGGCTTGACCAGGTATCTATCTAGCTATCATAATATTTAGGCCATAGATGTGCTAATAAACGAATTATTCTAATTATTTATTAAACCATAAATGTTATTTATCAGAGATCCGAATTTTATGTCATGCGATTGATGAAAATTGAGAAGAAATCAATTATGTCACTTTTAGTGGGCACAGTAGTCATGTTAGCAGGATTTAATACTCATGCTATTTTAGGGCACAATTTTTCGCCCGATGAGAGTGCATCATTTCTTGCCTTAGTTAATATATTAAAGGCAGAAGTTCAGATGGTTCAGCAGAATTTAGCAAGCAATAATATGTCTTTGGCGAGTGATCATGCGAACAAAGCATTAGCACTATTGACAGATGATGTGAATAAAGAGATTGGAGAAAGAAACCAGCGATTATCTGATGATCTTAGTACTGCTTTAGCATCTTTAAAGATATCTACAGAATCGGCTCAGGGTAACAAAACGGCCAGTGACATAGATCTTTTAGTTAATGATATCAATGATATTCTGGATGAAATCGTTACCGCAAGAATAGATCCAGATCAACTGAATAATTCCACTATACAGATACTAGCGGTAGCAGAGTTACTAGATGAGTTGCTTAGGAATTACGGAGATGCTTTCGCAGTTGGATATGACATGACCAACATGTCGATGATGACGATGGATGGCCATAATAATACTAATAATAGTGGTGAAAATAGTAGTATACATTCGATATCCACGATGAATATGAGTGATGGTGATGACAATATGTCAATGGAAGATATGTCTAATTCTAATGATATACTAATAAATACGACAGATTTTCAGACTGCACAAGCCTTAGCTTTGAAAGTACAAGAGCTATTCGACAACCAGATAATGAACTCTTCATTATCAGAAGGTTCTGAAACTGCAGATCAAACGATTAACAACGTATCAGCTGCATTAGAAGACCTAGTTAGAAGTATTGATGGAAAAGCGTCTCCAATGGATATAATGATGATTATCCATACAAGAATCCATCCCAATCTCATGGCTGCATTTGGATTGCAGCTCGAAAATGGTTAATGATGATGATAAAGAATTTAGATAACGTCAAAAATTTTTCTGCTCTTAAGGTAAAATTTCGCTAGGATTTAACAAAATGGCATAAAATATAAGAATGCTGAATACTAAGATGTATGATAGAATTAATGACTAATTACAATTCTATGCTATTAGACATTAGTATCTAATTAATATTTTTCTTGCATCTTGTAAATTTTTAATTCGGAAAGGATTGACTAGTATTTTGCCTATATTATGGGAATAAAGATTTCTCTTTAGTGTAATAGACTTATCATATGACTCACCTTCACATACCTTAGGCAGTTCAGCAGAAATTGGTCCTAATCCAGCTTGTTTGTTACTAAATACCAGGAAAATAGTTTTGATACTAGTAGGGCCTTTCCATCAGAGTCAGATGAAATTAGTCTCGGTCCTTCTTCTGATGCTTTAGAAGTATAATGTGATATGATTTGGAATGTATTAATAGGGTTTAGTCAGTTAGGTTAAACTAATTCTTATTCGAATGATGTACCATATATCTTAAATACTTATCAAGCAAACTAGATCTATGAAAAATAGAAATAATCTAGTTGCATCTGTATTAGGCACTAGTATGATATTGATTCTTGCGTCGATAGGAGTACATACCGTATCTGGACATGAAAGGAGACTATATACTATCGGCGACCAGGACTATCTCTTTGTAGTAGGTTCTATGAATGAGCCAGCATTGGTGGATGACAAATCAGGGGTTGAAGTCTTTGCATGGCGGCCTGATCCGACTGATCCTATGAATTCTCAAGCAAATGGAACGAAGTCTATTGAAGGATTGACTCTTAAGACAGATATATCTGCAGGAGGAAAGAATATGACCCTAGATCTGGAACCGGCATTCAGTGATCCAGGACATTACGAGGCAGTATTCTATCCAACAGTACCAACTACATATAGTTATACAATATATGGAGATATTAATGGCACTGCATTCCGCGATACGTTCACATGTAGACCTGCTGGTGAATCAGAACCTGTCCAAGACAATTCAACGGTAACTATATCAGATGGTGTTACTAGAATAGGTCAATCTGGAGGATTTGGCTGTATCGAATCAAGAGCTGATGTGTCATTCCCTGAACAGTATGTATCAAATTATGAGCTTCAGCAGATGATAAATAATCAAGGAGGAACATCTAATTCGACGACGTCGACGTCGATGCCTTAGTTTGTACTGGATTCGTGTCAATCTATTTAAGACACTTCCTATCATTTTCTTTGTTGTTTTCTATTGAATGGAATCTCTTATGTAAGAAGGATATGAAAATGTGACAGATCTTGTCTAATTTCTTTCCCAGATACGTATCTAATGCTTTGTCTATTCTTTTAGTTTTCATCTTTTCAATCATTTCTGTTCAAGCTCTCAGTCAACTTGTTTTTTCACAGGAAGATAGCGATCCATCAATGATTATGTCTAAGTCAAATAATTCTGAAGAATCTATCACTTCATATAATGATGCATTAATCAAGGCACCGTTGATAGTTGCTCAATGTACTATAGTTGGAATAGTCTTCAACCAGCTTGTGTTCTCAAGGATATTTTATAATCATATACTGATGAATTTCAGCGGCAATAGCGATGCAGCTCAAACAAATCTTGGTACAGAGAAGAGAGTTTCGTTGGTAATAATCCTGTGTGTTATAGCATTGGGTGTTTCTTGTACAGGTTTTATGATGCTGCAGGTACACAATTTGTCATCAGAATTGGGTTTAGGCTTTTCTGATACTCTTACTATAGTAATGAACACTTCTCTCTATACAGTTTGGCTTCTGAGAATCGTCACAGCAATTTTGATACTAATTTTTTCAATAATATATTATATGTTAAGTAAGAAAAATTCGATCACGAAAAGAATCATTGGAAATAGTATTGGAAAAATTAAGAACATAGTCCTATGTGTTATCCTTATCTGCGGTTCAATAAATATTATCTCTAATGGGATAGTAAGTCATAACGCTGCGGCGGAGTTCCTTCCAGGGCTAGCGATATCTGCTGATTGGTTTCATGTGATGGCTGTTTCAATTTGGGTGGGAGGGCTATTCTATTTATCATTGATTCTTCTTCCTGCAATACGAATTTCTAGTAATAATCTAGCATACGGGACAGAATTAGATACGGCAGACGAGAAGATAGTAGTAAGAAATTCCTTCTCTCTAGCATTAATTCTTCCTTATTTCTCAATGATTGCGGTCATATGTTTGGGTGTGATTGGTATAAGTGGATTGTATATGGCATGGATTCAACTTCAATCAACAGAATCTTTATTTGATTCTTTGTATGGAAACATTCTCATTCTCAAATTATGTGCTATTGTACCTATGATTGTATTAGGTGCTTATCATCAGATTAAATTACATTTTGTCAAGGTACACATCGCCCAGCGAGGAAGTAAATTACAGGAACAATCTAGTATTTCGTCAAAGATTAATGGAGAAATTTGCTATAATCCATTTATACGATTTTCCAAAACAATCAAAATTGAGTCTTTAATTGGAATTGTGGTCCTTACTATATCTTCATTATTAACAATTACATCTCCTCCGTCTATGGTTCATTCTGGCACGCAGATGCAAATAGAGGGTTCGAGATCAGCTAATAACAATCTTGGTAGTAATATTAGTGGCGAAGACAATGAGATTACACCGAGATTTACTGATGCATTCACTATCGCGGCATCGATCTTGGCTTCCATTGTTTTGGTTATGAGTTTCATTTACTACCGAAAGAGCAAGCATGAATTGAAGAGTACACTAGATCTGCTGAAGCCGCAATAGACATCGAGTTTGTATTGAGGTGTACTAATGGATGATTGTGAGATCTCCTAGTAATACCTTTTGCTGTTATTTCGACTACATATTCGAGACATGTAAATGGTTTTCAAGCACTTCAGACTGATAAGAATTTACGTTTTATCCGAATTTATCTATCATCATAGTATTTTTTTAGTTATAACGATCTGATTGATATATTTGTTATGAAGAAATTAGAAATGCTGATAGTCTGGATAATGGATATCAATGGACAAACAAAGGATCGAACATGAATAGAAGTAATTAGTCTTATCTTGTCGAGAGATGTACTATAAGGTTTATGAATGCGGAGAGATAAGAGATACGTTGAAAGAGAAAGAGGGAATAATGAACTAATGACGAAATTTAGATATTATGACAATAAAGGGTTAATTTTATCAGTGACTTTATTAATTCCATTTGCTATCATGATGTTTCTAATTGGCAATCTAATTCCTCAAAATGTTTATTCGCACGCAAATCCAACTTCATATACACCTCAGTCTAACTCAGTTGTTGGAGAAAATGGAACTCTTCCCGAAAAGGTGGTAATCGTATACTCCGAAAGACCAGAACCAAAAGCTAGCTATATTCATGTAACTAACTCAGATAATGTAAGAGTAGATAAGAATGATTACGAGGTCAGCTCTAACAATCCTCGAGAAACTTCAATATCTATGGATACCTCGAAATTGGAGCCAGGCATTTATACCGTTTCTTGGCTCGCTCTGTCAAAGGATGATGGTCACATCACAAAGGGTTCCTATGTATTTACTGTATCAACAGGAGCTAACAGATCGGAGACTGATATGGACGCCATGATAAATAATGATTTCGCAAATAGCACTAGTATAGACAATGTTAATCTTACATATGAGATATCTCCATTCTATTCAGGAATAAATAATAACTTTACTGTAACGCTGTCTGACTCTGATGGAAAAGCCCCTACTAATATCAAAACTGTTTTCCTGGTATTTACTAATAAACAAGCTGGAATAGGACCAATTTCTGCTGAACTGCCTAAGGTAGGTGAAGGTGAGTACAGCGGATCAGGTGGATATCTTAGTCAACCAGGAGAGTGGGAAGTGAAGACGACAGTTCAAAGGACTGAAGCTTACGATTTGAACTATGGCTTTAATTTCGACATAAAAAATCCTCCTTGAGAAATAAGCCTGGTATGCTTGTATTTTTACCATCATATTTGATGTGATCCTATGACAAACAAATGTATTGAGATGGCGTTGATAACATCAGGGTGTTATTGAATTCCTATAAGGAAGTAAGTCTATTTCCGAGAAGCCTGTTACTGTTATGTGTATATACTTTCATCCAATAGCTATTAATTAGCTTCAGGTATTCAAAGAAAGTTGATAAATATGATGATGATAGATTAACCGAGGAATATCTAAGCTGTTCGTTAAGTTGATCTTGATTATTATAAATAGACGTGATAAACGAGGACAATGATGATATTAGATAATCGTTCCATCTATTAAATGGTAAACCAACCACATCATTTTCGTGTTTTTCATGACCAACTTTGCTCTTTTGAACTGCTCTTGATTTAACAGTATCAATTAGAATTTGTCCTCTCCCTCGTTCCTTTTTTGATTGTAATAACTTAACATCATTTTTTGATACTTCTTTACAGTAAAGATGGAACCTTTCATCTGAAATCATATTACATGATGAACATACAAATCTAACAACCTGATTACATACCTTGCAATAAGAAAAGGGTACTAGATCAGATCCACATCTTACACACAAGGTAGAACTCATTCTTTATTGATAATGAATATAATGGTGTTGTATCCTTTATACCTTGACTATAGATTTCATTCTTAGGATCGATATATTATATGAAATATGTATTGGTTTATACCCTTATTTAGATAGATAGAATAAACATTGAGTTCACTTTTCAACAGAATTCGGAAGGCTAGAAGGAACTTAGTTGTAGCGACAACCGTATTGATCATAATGCAGCAACAAATAGTTCCTTATAATAGATTAGGGATTAAATGATATAGAATAATGTTACCTGATCTTTGATCTATAATCCTGTGTTGTGGGGGTCCTTCTATCTATGAGAGCTTTCCATATACCCAAAAATACTAGAATGATGCCCATCGCAATAGTCGAGACCAATGAAGTCGTTCCCAATCCACCAGCTACGGCAAGAATTCCAGCAATAATTAGTCCTCCATTTACAAGAAGCAATATCGAAACCAATCTTGATCGTTCCTTTCTTGCGATTACAAAAGCAATAATTGACATGATCACTGCGCCTCCACCAAATGCTGAGCCTCTTGCTTTCTCATCGAGTGGGAGAAATCCTCGCGGGTCTTCTGTAGTTTGGCTGGATCCGGAGGAGAAAATTATAACAACATCAATTCCGTACAATGTCAACAATATCAATGAAACTCCCAGTAGAGCGATTGCAACCTTAGTTTTGGTAGTTTTCATCTATCGATGATCATTTGTAGAAAATTCACATATATTAATGATATAGTACAGCAAGAACTAGTATGTGAAGATTTGTTGAAATTAAAT
>Ga0210115_1000650_pt1 | contig 10080 bp, 9 predicted proteins | sample MayberryNW_TuleB_2_FD_185526 | JGI IMG/M metagenome (GOLD analysis project Ga0210115, IMG submission 185526) | Wetland microbial communities from San Francisco Bay, California, USA, that impact long-term carbon sequestration - MayberryNW_TuleB_D2... | ecosystem: Environmental > Aquatic > Marine >... | reverse complement strand
ACGAGGAACGACGCCGTCACGATCACGAGCAGCGAGACGCCGAGGTTCCCCCAGAGCAGCGTCAGGTCGAGGCCGGAGAGCGTCCGCAGGCGCGCGGGCACGGGCGTGACGCCCCAGGTTCCTCCTCCCTCGCTCATCGCGCTCCCTTCGCCGGCATTACCCAGATCAGGTTCACGGGTCGAGGCTCGTCCCCGCCTCCTCTCAGCCGCCGGCGCGGCGGCTCCCCGGCTCGGGCACCTTAGCGGGCGGCCAGCACCCGGCGGATGCCCTCGATCCCGCGCCGCATGCCCTCCTCGGCGAAGAGGTACGGCGTCGCGTTGCGCAGCTCGTGGACGGGGCCGTCGAGCTCGTCCGACCCGCCGGCGCCGTTCAGGAGGTAGCGCAGCGGGATCTCGTGCGTGACCACGAAGACGACGCTCTCCTCGAGGGCGAGCACCGCCTCCCAGCCGTCCGCGAAGCGCGCCGCCGCCGCGTCGAGGCTCTCCCCGCCCGGGAAGGGGACGTCGCGCCCGTGGCCGTGCTTCCACACGCGGTACTCCTCGATCGTCTTCCCCTCGAGCTCGCCCACGTCGATGTCGTCGAGGAGCGGCTCCTCGACAAGCGGGATCCCCAGGCCGGCCAGGGCGAGCTCGGCCGTCTCCCGCGTGCGCGGGAAGCGGGAGTGCACGCAGACCTCGACCGGCACGTTCGCCAGCTGGACTCCGAGCTCGCGCGCCTCCCGGCCGCCGAGCTCGGTCAGGGGCACGTCCACGGTCGGGTCGCCGTTGACCCGGCGCTCGTGGTTGAGCGTCGACTCGGCATGGCGGGCGATGACGAACAGGCGGTCGAGCACGGCTAGATCACGAAGGCTTCTTGCCGGATCTCGCCGCGCGCGAACCGCTCGAGGGCGAAGGGGGAGAGGTCGAGCGCCGGCGTGCGGCCGGCGACCAGCTCGGCCAGGTGCTCCCCGACCGCCGGCGCCTGCTGGAAGCCGTGGCCCGAGAACCCGGTCGCGTACAGGAACCGCGACGGCTCGGCGGCCTCGCCGACGATCGCGTTGTGGTCGGGGCTCATCTCGTAGAAGCCGGACCAGCTCGACTGGATCGGCAGCTCGGTTAGCACGGGGAGGCGCCGGGCGGCGTGCTCGGCCACGTCCTCGAGCGACTCCTCCCGCCCGCCGAAGGCGAGGCCCGGGCCCTCGCCGTGGACGTAGAAGCTCGTCGTGAAGTCGACGGTGAGCGGGAGCGGGGAGGGCAGGCCGCCTCGCTCGGGCGTGTACCACATGTGGCGCCGCTGACCCTCGACGGGGATCTCGAGCCCGGCCAGCGCTCCGATCTCGCGCGACCACACGCCCGCGGTGCAGACCACCGCGCCGGTCGTGATCCGGCTCTTCGCGGTGACGACCGCCTCGATCTGCCCGGCGCGGACCTCGATCCGCTCGACTGGCTCGCCCTGGCGCACGCGGGCGCCCGCGCGCCGCGCCGCGTCCGCGTACCCGGCCACGACGGCCTCCGGGGTCGCCCGACCGTCCTCGGCGCACCAGGTCGCGGCGACGAGGCCGTCGACGCCGAGCTGGGGGACGATCGCGAGCGCCTCGTCCACCGTGATCTCTCGCGAGGGCACGCCGAGGGAGGCCTGGAGCGCGAGGGCGGTGCGAAAGCGCTCGGCGTCCTCCTCGCGGTCGAGCAGGAAGAGGTAGCCGGACTGCTCGAAGTCGATCGCGGCGCCCGTCAGCCCCTCGAACGCCGAGAACTCCGCGATCGAGCGCCGGGCGATCCGGATGTTCAGCTCGTCCGCGAACTGCGCGCGGATCCCGCCCGCCGACTTGCTCGTCGAGCCCGCCGCGAGCGTGTCCCGCTCGAGCAGCACGACGTCGGTGATGCCGAGCCGCGTCAGGTGGAAGACTGCGCTCGCGCCCATCGCGCCTCCGCCGACCACCACTACCTCCGCGCTCTCGTCCGGCACGGCGCGGATCGTACGCGGCCCGTGGCGCGGTAGGCTCGGCCCGTGCACACGTTCGAGGTCGAGGCGGTCATGCGGCGCCTGCAGGCGGGCAGCGGCGGCTACGAGATCGTCCACTCCTCGCCGGGGCTCGAGATCGGCGTCTACGTGCTCGTCGCGCCCGAGCCGGACCGCCAGCAGCCGCATGAGGACGACGAGATCTACGTCCCGCTCGAGGGCACGGGCGTGCTCGAGGTCGAGGGCGAGCAGGTTCCGGTGCGGCTCGGCCAGTCGATCTTCGTCGAGGCCGGCGCAGACCACCGCTTCACCGCGTACGAGTCGCTGTCGCTGCTCGTCGTCTTCACGCGTCCGCGGTGAGCACGCTCGTCACCGGGGGAACCGGGTTCCTCGGCCGGTCGGTCGTCCGGCTCCTCCGCGAGCGGGGCGACGAGGTGACGGCGCTCGTCCGCGAGGGCTCCGACGCGGCGCCGCTCGAGGCGCTCGGCGCGACGATCGTCCGCGGCGACGCGCTCGCGCCCGACGACGTGCGCCGCGCGGCGGTCGACGCGGCGCGGATCGTGCACGTCGCCGGGCTCGTGGCCTACGAGCGGCGGGACGTCCCGCGGCTGCGGGCGATGAACGTGGACTCGGTTCGCAACGTCGTCGCCGCGCTCCCCGACGGGGCGCGGCTCGTACACGTCTCGAGCGTCGCGGCGATCGGCCCGGCGCCGGCCCGCGACCGGCCTGCCACGGAGGAGCAGCCCTGGCCCGAGCGGGCGAGCGCGTACCCGTACCCGGCGTCGAAGCGGGCCGGCGAGCAGGTCGCGCTGGCCGCGGTCGCGGAGGGCAAGGACGTCGTCGTCGCGAGCCCCGCGTTCGTGCTCGGCGCGGGCGATGCGAACAAGAGCTCGACCTTCGCCGTGTGGCGCTACCTCCAGGGCACGCTGCGCGTCCACACGCCGGGTGGGCTCTCGTACGTCCACGTCGACGACGTCGCCGCGGGGATCGTCGCCGTCGCCGACCGCGGCCGGGCGGGCGAGCGCTACGCCCTCGCCAACCGCGACGGGAACCTGAGCCACGAGGACTTCTTCCGCCGGATCGGCGAGATGACCGGCGAGCGGCGTCGGATGGTCGGCCTGCCGCCGCGCCTCGCGATCGCGGGCGCGACGATCGCCCGCTGGCCGATCAAGCCAGGCGAGGTCCGCTCAGCCGCCAACTGGTGGTTCTACGACGAGGGGAAGGCCGAACGCGAGCTCGCATACGCGAATCGCCCGCTCGACGAGACGATCGTCGAGACGGTCGCCGCCTACCGCTGAGGGCGAGCCCGGCCGGGCGGACCGCATACCCTTTCCGGCGATGGCGACCCCGCGCACGCGTCGCGACACCCTGCTCGGCTTCCAGCCGCCCAAGATCGGGCCGGAGGAGATCGAGGCCGTCGTCGAGACCTTGCAAACCGGCTGGATCGCGACCGGCCCGCGTGCCGGCGAGCTCGAGCGGCGCTTCGCCGAGTACGTCGGCGCGAGGCACGCGGTCACGTTCGCGTCGGGAACCGCGGCACTGCACCTGGCACTGCTCGCCGCCGGGATCGGCCGGGGCGACGAGGTGGTGACGACGCCGATCACCTGGCCCGCGACCGCGAACGTGATCGTGCATGCGGGCGCGACTCCCGTGTTCGTCGACGTCCGCGACGCCGACCTGAACATCGACCCGGAGCTCGTCGCGGCGGCGATCACCGAGCGGACGAAGGCGATCATGCCGGTGCACCTCGCGGGTCAGCCGGCTGACCTCGACCCGCTGCTGGCGCTCGGCGTCCCGGTGATCGAGGATGCGACGCACGCGGTCGAGTCGGTCTACCGGGGGCGGAAGATCGGGTCGATCGAAGGCTCGCTCGCGGCCGCCTTCTCGCTGAACGCGACGAAGAACGTCGCCGGCGCCGAGGGCGGGATCCTCACGACCGACCACGACGAGATCGCCGAGGGCGTCAAGGAGCTGCGCCTCATGCGCCGCAGGGCGGGCGCGCTCTACGACATCCGCGTGGCCGGCTTCAAGGCCAACCTGCCGGATCTCCTCGCGGCGCTCGCGCTCGTCCAGCTGGACAAGATCGCGGAGCACGCCGAGATCCGCCGACGCCACGTCGCCGCCTACGACGCCGCGATCGCCGACCTCCCGGGCATCGAGCCGCTCGCGCGCGACGAGCGGGACGTCCACGCGCTGCACATCTACGTCGTCCGGATCGACCCGGCGCTCGCCGGCGCCGACCGGAACGCGTACCGCGACGCGCTCGAACGCGAGAACATCTCGAGCTCGATCCACTTCCTCCCGCTCCACCGGCTGACCTTCTACCGCGAGCTGCTCCCCGACCAGCCGCCGCTCCCGGTCGCCGAGCGCGCCGGCGGCGAGGTGCTCTCGCTGCCGCTCTCGCCGGCCCACTCGGACGAGGACGTTCAGGACGCCGTGGACGCGCTGCGGCGCGTGCACGCCGGCTTCGCCGGGGCGTAGGGTGCCCACCGACCTCACGGTCTCCGTCGTGAACCACAACGGGCGGGACGCCTTGCTGGCGCTGCTCGCGTCGGTCGAGCGAGAGGTCGAGGGGGCCGGGATCGCCGCGGAGACCGTCGTCCTCGACAACGCGTCGGAGGACGGGTCGGCGGCCGCCGTGCGCGAGCGCTTCCCGGCCGTGCGCCTCGTCGAGCAGCGGTACCGCGCCGGGTTCGGCGCCAACCACAACCGGCTCCTCGCCGCGACGGACGGCGCGGCCGTGCTGCTTCTCTCCCACGACGCGGAGCTCGAGCCCGGCGCGCTTGCCCTCCTGCTCCGGTTTCTCGCCGCGACGCCCCGCGCGGGCGCCGTCGCGCCGCGCCTCCGCTACCCGGACGGCCGGCGGCAGGCGTCGGCCTGGCGTTTCCCGTCGCCCGCGACCGCCGCGCTCGGCACGCTCACGCACCACAGGGCGGGCGTCGTGCAGTCGAGCGGGGAGGAGCCGCGCCGCGTCGACTGGGCCATGGGGGCCGCGCTCCTCCTGCGGCGCGCGGCGCTCGACGAGGTCGGTCCGTTCGACGAGGGCTTCTTCATGTTCTCCGAGGAGACGGACCTCTGCCGCCGGCTCGCCGACGCGGGCTGGGAGACGTGGTTCGTCCCGGAGGCGGTCGTCGTCCACCACGAGAGCGCGCTGCGGGCCGACGTCCCCCGGGAGCGGATCGCCGAGGAATGGCGCTCGCGGCACCGCTACTGGCGCAAGCACCACTCGGCGGCCGGTGCGCGCGCCGCCGCCGTCCTGACGGGGACGCAGTACGCCGCGCGGGCCGGCGTCTCCGCCGCCGCACGGCGCGTCCGCCCGGAGTCGTTCGAGCCGTCGTTCCCCGCCCGGATGCGCCTCCACGCCCGCTCCGCCTGGCGGGGCCCGGACGCACGCGGCCTGCGGGAGCTCGCCGAGGATTGGAACGAGGAGCACGCCGAGGCCCGCGAGGCGGTGCGGTGAAGATCCTCGTCGTCGCGATGTACTTCCCGCCGGCGGGCGGGGCCGGCGTCCACCGGCCGCTCAGGCTCGGGTCGCACCTGGCGGATCTCGGCCACGAGGTCCACGTGCTCACCGCCGACGACGCGAAATGGCTCTTCACCGACCCGTCCCTGGTCGTGCCGGACTCGATCGCCGTCCACCGCGTGAAGAACCGCGGCCCGCGCGTCCACTACCGCGACGAGCTGGTGGGCAAGGGCCTCGTCGAGTCGGTCCCGACGCGGGCGACGATCCAGCTGCGGCGCATCCTCGTGCCCGACGCGAGCGTGATCTGGAGCGCCGCGGCCGCGCGCGAGACGATCCGGCTCGTGCGCAGGCTCGACATCGACGTCGTGCTCACGACGTCGCCGCCCGTCTCCGTCCATTTCGCCGGCCTGGCCGCGCAGCGGCGCACGAACGTGAAATGGGTTGCGGATCTGCGCGACTCGTTCGTCTCCCCCGACCGGCACCGCCACATCCGCGGCGAGCCCCAGCTCCAGCGGCTGGTCGCGAGGCGCGCCGACGCGATCACGGCGGCGACGGACGGATTCGCGGAGGAGATGCGCGCGCTCGCGCCTCGGGGGCCGGTCGAGGTGATCGAGAACGGCAGCGACTTCGAGAGCTTCGAGGGCATCGAGTACACGCCCGGCGAGCGCTTCCGGCTCACGCACACCGGGACGATCGGGAGCATTCGCCGGGACGTGCGGCCCTTTCTCGCCGCGCTCGCGCGGACGGACGGAGACATCGTGGCGCGCTTCGTCGGCGGCATGCGCGCGGTCGACGCGGCCCTCGTCGCCGAGCTCGGGCTCGAGGACCGGGTCGAGCTGATTCCCTTCCGGCCGCACGCGGAGACCGTCCGCCTCCAACGCGACTCCGAGGCGCTGCTCATGGTCCTCCCGGCCGTGGACTCGGCGCGCAAGATCCAGTCGGCGAAGATCTTCGAGTACCTGGCCGCCGACCGCCCGGTTCTCGGGCTCGTGCCGCCGGACGGCGAGGCGGCGCGGCTCATCCGGCGCCTGGGCGCAGGGGTCGTCGTCGCCCCGGGCGACGTGGATCAGATCGCCGCGGCCCTCGCGGACCTCGAACGCCGCTGGCGCGAGGGAACGCTGCGCGCCCCGAACCTGTCCGAGGAGGATCGCGCGGGGCTCTCGCGCCGCGAGCGGGCCGAGCGGATGTCGGCTCTCCTCGAGAGGATCGTGTGACGACCGCCGGAATACTCCCGCGCCGCGCCGAGGCGATCTCGGCCTACGACGGCTCGCGCGTCCTCGAGGTGATGCTCTTCGCGACCGCGTTCCTGATCACCTTCACGAAGGTCCGGATCGACCTCGGGAACGACAACGAGCTCTACATCTCGGACGTGACGACGGCGTTGTTCGTGGCCGGGTTCGTGGCCCACCGGATCGCGCGCCGGGACTGGGTGGTCTCCCGGACGGTCGGCGTGACGAGCATCTTCGTGCTCGCCTTCCTCGCCGTCTACCTGGTCGCCTTCTACAACCTCGAGACCACGGCCGACCGGGATCTCTTCCTCAAGGGCCTCGGGAAGCAGACGATCCACTTCGCGCTGCTCATCTGCGGGGTCGCGTACATCGAGCGGCGCTCGCCGCGCGTGTACTGGCAGACGCTCGGCTGCTTCATGGCCGGCATCGCCCTGAACGCGGTTTACGGGTTCTTCCAGCTCCTCCTCGCCGAGACGAGCGGCAGGAACCTCGACGAGCTGATCCTCGGCCGGCTCGGGCTGTACGACTCGACCGGCATCAACGTGCTCGGCGTCGTCGGAGGCACGGATGTGTACCGCACGACCGGGCTCACGCTCGACCCGAGCCACCTCGGCGCGGTGCTGCTCCTGCCGCTGCTCGTGCTCCTGCCGCTCTACCTCCGGCTCGAGCGGCACCACCCGCTGCGGACCCCGCTCGCGGTGCTGCTCGCCTTTCTCGCCCTCGTCGAGCTCTCGACGCTTTCCCGGAGCGCGTTGCTCGGCCTGGCGGTCGGGCTCCTCGTCCTCGCCGTCCCCTACCGGCACCTCCTCGTCCGTCCGCGTGTCCTCGTCCCGCTCGGTGCGCTGGTCCTCCTCGTCGCGGGTGTGGTCGCCCAGCGGGCCGGGTTCTTCCAGACCGTGCTCGAGGCGCGGACGCAGCCCGGCGGCAGCTCGGCGCAGACCCACCTCGCGTTCTACTCCTTGATCCGCCCGGCGCTCGAGCAGCATCTCCTCTTCGGACTCGGGCTGAATACCTTCGCCGCCTACTACGAATTTCTCACCGGGCAGGCGGATTACGGGCCGCACTCGTACTACGTCGCGCTGCTGACGGAGACGGGCCTCGTGGGGACGGCGCTCTACGGCGCGTGGCTCGTCTACCTCTTCCGCCGCCTGGGTGCGCTCCGGCGAATCGGGCGCGGGCTCGCCCGGCGCGGCGACGCGCTCGCGGCGCGCGTCAGCCCGCTGGCGTGGGGAATGACCGCGGGGCTCCTCGGGACGATGGCCGCGAACGTCTTCTACCTGACCATGCAGTTCTACTACTTCTTCCTCTTCGCGCTCCTCATCGTGGCGGCTCCGGTCGTCTTCGGGCGCGAGGCCGCCCGCCGGGAGGCGCGCGAGGACGGCCGGGATACGGTGTGGCCGTGACGCCGCTCAAGGTGCTCTTCTGGGGCAGCGCCGGGCTCCTGGCCTGGACCCACGTCGGCTACCCGCTCGCCGCGGCCGCGCTGGCGCGCCTTCGGCCGCGGCCCGTGCGGAAGGAGGACGTCACGCCCCGCGTCACCGTCGTCGTCGCGGCCCACGACGAGGAGGGGGTGATCGAGCGCCGCCTGGAGAACCTCCTCGAGCAGGACTACCCCGCGGAGCGCTTCGACCTGCTGGTGGCCTCGGACGCGTCCACGGACCGGACGGACGAGCTCGTGCGCGCGGTCGCCGAGCGCGAGCCGCGCGTCCGGCTCGTCCCGTGCCCCCGCGGGGGCAAGGTCGCGGCCCAGAACCTCGCCGTCTCGACGACGGACGCCGACGTGATCGCCTGCTCCGACGCCAACTCGGTGTGGTCGCCCGACGCGCTCCGCCTGCTCGTGCGGAGCCTCGCCGATCCCGACGTCGCCTACGTCTGCGGCCAGCTGCGGCTCTTGCGCCCGGACGGCTCGAACCGCGAGGGCCTCTACTGGCGCTACGAGATGTGGGTGCGCGAGCAGGAGTCGCAGCTCGGGTCGATCACGGGCGGCAACGGGTCGATCTACGCCGTCCGGCGCTCGGACTGGATCGACGTCGACCCGCGCTTCGGCCACGACATGTCCTTCCCGTACAGCCTCGAGCAGCGCGGCCGGCGGTCCGTCTACGACCCCGAGGCCCATGCGTTCGAGAAGCCCGCGCACGACACGGAGGAGGAGTACCGGCGCAAGGTCCGGATGCTCGAGCACGCCTGGCTGATGCTCTTTCGCGGGCGGATGCTTCGCGGCGTCACGCCGCTCTACGGGGTCGAGCTCGTCTCCCACCGGCACCTCCGCTACGCGAGCGGCTGGCTCCATCTCGTCCTGCTCGGCTCGAGCGTCGCGCTCGTCGGGTCGGGCGGGATCTACGCGGTCGCTCTCGCCGGCCAGGCGGGCGGCCTCTCCCTCGCGGCGGCCGGTCGCGCGCGGCTCCCGCTGCCCGGCGCCGGCGTGGCCCTCTACTACACGCTCGTGACCTGGTCGACGGTCGTCTCGTGCGTGCGGTACCTCCGCTTCGGCGTCCCGGCCGTGTGGGAGAAGGCGGTCGGCACGCGCTAGCCTCCACGCCGGTGAGCGCGCCGCCCCTGATCATCCTCGGCGTCCGCCGCTCGGGGACGACGCTCTTCCGCGTCATGCTCGACCGGCACCCCGAGGTGGCGATTCCCGACGAGTCCTACTTCGTGCCCCAGCTGGCCGACCGGCACCGGGGCGCGATCGACGTCGAGGGTTTCGTCGACGACCTGCGCCGCCTGCCGACGCTCGGCGAGTGGGGCGTGTCGGCCGACGAGGTCCGGGCGCGCCTTCGCCCGGGGATGCCCGTCGGCGAGGCGATCGCGGCCGTGTACGAGGCCTACGCCGCCCAGCGAGGCAAGTCGCGCTGGGGAGACAAGACCCCGCTCTACATGCAGTACCTGGGCCTCCTCGACCGGCTCTTCCCGGACGCGGTCTACCTGCACCTCGTCCGCGACGGACGTGACGCGGCCGTCTCCTTCCGGCAGCTGCCGGCCGGGATCGTGACCGAGGGGTGGGCGCATCCCCGGTCGATCGCCGACTTCGCCGCACAGTGGCGGACGGAGGTGAGAGCGGCCCGCGCGCTCGGTGAGCGGCTCGGGCCGAATCGCTACCTCGAGCTGCGCTACGAGGACCTCGTCGCCGAGCCCGAGACGGAGCTCGGGCGGGCCTGCCGCCTGGCCGGACTCGAGTTCGACCCGGAGATGCTGCGCTACGCGGGCACGGTGGACGTCTCGGCCAAGCCGCACCAGCAGAGCCTCACGCGGCCGCCGACCCCCGGGCTGCGCGACTGGCGCCGTGAGCTCGCGCCAGGCGAGGTCGCGGCGTTCGAAGCGGTGGCCGGCGACGAGCTCGCCCGGCACGGGTACGAGGTCTCGCCGGGCGCGGAGACGGGCCCGGGGCCGCAGGCGCGGTTGCGGCTCGCCCGCTACGAAGCGCTCTCCGCCGCCTGGCGGGCGGTCGGCCAC
>Ga0210115_1000649_pt1 | contig 10089 bp, 10 predicted proteins | sample MayberryNW_TuleB_2_FD_185526 | JGI IMG/M metagenome (GOLD analysis project Ga0210115, IMG submission 185526) | Wetland microbial communities from San Francisco Bay, California, USA, that impact long-term carbon sequestration - MayberryNW_TuleB_D2... | ecosystem: Environmental > Aquatic > Marine... | reverse complement strand
CGCGAACCGGCGAGCATCAGCCGGTGCCCGCCGACGCCGCCGTGCCGCGCGTGATGGATCCGCCGCTGAAGCCCGGCGAAGCAGTGCCGGACACGACGCTCGTTGCACAGACAGGCCAGCCGTTCGCGCTGGAGCGACTGAAGGGAGCGCCGTATGTGCTGACGTTCACCTACACGCGGTGCCCCCTCCCCACGTTCTGTCCGCTGATCGATCGGCAGTTCCAGGCGCTTCAGCGGCGCATCCTCGACAACCCCGCTCTCCGCGGCACGCGCCTGGTGACGGTTTCGATCGATCCCGTCCACGACACGCCGGAGGTGCTGCGCGAGCACGCCAACGCGCTCGAGGCGGACACCGCCGTCTGGACGTTCCTCACCGGGCCGGTCGCGGATGTGGATCGACTCGGCGAGCGCTTCGGCCTCGTCGTCGATCGCGGCGACGGCACGCCGGAAAATCTGGTGCACTCGCTTCGGACGGTGGTCGTGAACGCGAAGGGCGAAGTGGTTCACGTGTTCGAGGGCACGACGTGGACGCCCGAGGAAGTGGTGCGGACGCTCGAGACCCTGCGTTCATGAGCCGCGTCCCGTCGGCAGCAGCGCTCGTCGGACCGGATCGCCGGCGCACCGGATCCGTCGTCGACGCTGCCGCTCCAGGCCTCGTTCTCACACCCGCCGAGCGCCGTCTCGTCACGCGGCTCCGTACACCCGACCACGTGCAGCGATTCCTCAACGATCTTCCCTACAACAACGAAGCGGCCGGCGAAACGCTGCGCACGTTCCGGGGCGTCGTGGCGCACGGGCAGGCCCACTGCCTGGAGGCAGCACTCTTTGCCGCGGTCGTGCTCGAGCAACACGGGTTTCCGCCGCTCGTCCTCAGCTTCGAGTCGGCCGACCTGCTCGATCACGTCATCTTCGTCTATCGCGGAGCGCGGGGATGGGGATCGATCGCGCGGTCGCGCGATCCTGGCCTGCACGGACGCAAGCCCGTCTTCTTCACGCCGCGCGCGCTGGCGCTCAGCTACGTCGATCCGTACGTCGACTACACGGGGCGCATCACCGGCTACGCGGTGGTCGATCTGCGCCGGCTTGGTTCGTACGACTGGCGGCTGGCGAGCGGCAATGTATGGAAGGTCGAGCGGATGCTGATCGACTACCCGCACCGCCCGATTCGCACGGACCCGCGGCGCATCCGGCGTCTCCGCGCATGGTATCGCCGATTCCGCGCCGCGCACCCGCACGTCAAGCCGGTGACCTACCCGCGGCGCGACCGCTGGACGCCGCTACCCGCCGAGTTTCTCGCGGCCGAGCGGCTCGCCGTGAAGTGATGCCGCGCGGTCAGTCCAGATCGAAATCGCGCGCGGGCCGTGTGATCGGCTCGGCCTTCGCCTGCTTGAGCGCTTCCTCGAACCGCCGCGAGAGAGCGTCGGACCGCCCCTTCTCCGCCTGGACCGAGGATTGGAACGCGGCTTCCCGGCGCGCTTCCTGCTCCAGGAGGATCCGCTGAGCATCGCTCAACTCCGGGCGGTCGCCGCGCTCGGGTTCGCGATGCGAGACGACCCGGCCGAGGTTGAGATCGATGACGAGCACGCTGTCGCAGCACGGACAGGTGATTTCGAGCTCCGAGTCGAGCCTTGACATGGGGCCATCATAACAATTCGGAATGCGGAATGAAGGTCGAGTGCGGAATGCGGAAAACAATTACGGAATGGGTAAGCATGAAGGCGCGTTCATCGGCTCCACGTTAATTCCGCTGTCCACAATCCGCATTCCGAATTGATTCCGCATTCCGCATCGAGAAGAGGTTTCCTTGACCGAACGCGCCACGCGGACGATCCGCGTTGCCACCTACAACATTCACCGATGCCGCGGCCTCGATGGGCGCACGCGTCCGGAGAGGACCGCGGAAGTGCTCGCGAGCCTCGATGCCGACGTGCTGGCGCTGCAGGAAGTAATCGGGGCCGGGAGCGCCGGCGGCGGCCATGCCGAAGAGCTCGGGGCGGCGCTCGGCATGGGCTGGGTCATGGCGCCGGCGCGGCACCTGCGCGGACACCTGTTCGGCAACGTCGTACTCAGCCGGTTCCCGATGCGGCAGCACGCGCAGTACGACTTGTCGTGGAAGACCTGCGAGCCGCGATGCGTGCAGCGCGTCGACCTCGACGTCGAAGGCAAGCTCCTGCACCTGTACAACGTGCATCTCGGAACGGCGTTTCTGGAGCGCCGGTTCCAGGCGCAGCGCCTGGCCGCCGTCGTCACCGATCGGCGGCTGTCGGGCCCGAAGGTCGTACTCGGCGACTTCAACGAGTGGATGAAAGGACTGGCGACGACCCTGCTGTCGGAACGCCTCCAGGCAATCGACCTTCGCACGCACCTGCGGCGCCGGCGGACGTACCCCGGCCTGTTTCCGATCCTGCACCTCGATCACATCTATCACCAGGGACATGTCGAGGTGCTCAAGCTGGAGTTGCCGCGCACACGGCAGACGCTGATCGCCTCCGATCACCTGCCACTGGTCGCGGAACTGAAAGTGGGGTTCTAATTGACGCGTCAGAATCCGGCGACAGGCGGATCCCACGATGCTTGAGCGTCAGGAATATCGCACGGGCATCTCAGACATTCCCGCCAGACATTCCCGTGAGATCCGGATCAGCCGCATTTGACGTTCTCACGAATCATGAACATCAAAGGCGCGCGCGTGTGGCTCACCGGGGCCAGTTCCGGCATCGGCGAGGCGCTCGTGCCGGTGCTGGCGGCGCGCGGGGCGCGCGTGGCGGTCAGCGCGCGACGTGCCGATCTCCTCGAGACGCTCGCGCACAGATGGCGAAGCGCCGGCGCGGAGGTGCTCGTGGTTCCTGCTGATGTGACGGACCGCGACGCCGTGATCGCGGCGGCACGCGCCGTCGAGCAGGCGTGGGGCGGGATCGACCTCGCGATCTTCAATGCGGGCGGCCATCCGCCGCCCTCGGGCGCCGGCTTCGACAGCGCGCAGTTCATCGGCATCATGGCGCTCAACTACTTCGGCGTCGTGTACGGAATCGAAGCCGTGCTGCCCGCCATGCTCGCGCGCGGGACCGGCACGATCGCAGCCGTTGCCAGCCTCGCCGGCTATCGCGCGGTGCCCACGGCGGCCGCGTACGGCGCGTCGAAGGCAGCGGTCATCCATGCGCTCGATTCGATGCGCTTCGATCTCGAGCCCCACGGCATCCACGTCGTCACGATCAATCCGGGCTTCGTGAAGACGCCGCTCACGGACCGGAACCGCTTCAAGATGCCGTTCCTCATGGGCGTCGACGATGCCGCACGCCTCATCGTCGCCGGCCTCGAACGCGGGCGGCGTGAGATCCATTTCCCGGGTCGGCTGTCGTGGCCCCTGAAGGTCCTGCGCGTGCTGCCGTACCCGATGTACTCGTGGTTGATCCAGCGTGCGACCGGCGGTCAGCGCGCGCGACGCGGGTCTCTGGCGGCGTCCTCGCGGAGGTAACGGGGACAGTCCCCTTCCTTGCCGCGTGCTGCTTGCCCCTTGCCGCTTGCCGCTTGCTGCTGATCTGGGCGGCTCTCGAGCCCCTACATCCGTCGCTTGCCGCTGACCCTGTCGATTTCTTCTCCCCCCATCCGACTGATGAATTGAGGGGCCACTCGCCGGGTGATTCGCGCGGTTCACCGATTGCCACCGACCCGCCCGCCAGCCCGACCCGTATCGTCTTTTGAGAAGGGGGAGGCACGATATCTCCGAAGCGGTGGTGGGATCGAAATGCGAGTCCTGCGCGACCGCAGGAAACGGTCGAGCTCGGCAGGCGGCGGTGGTAAGCTTACGGATCCCCCTGCCCGGAGTACATCAGACGTGAGCGATCTCAAATCAGACCTGGCGTCCCTGCGTCTCGACGAGCAGGAACCGCGCTCGCGCCGCGGCATCTGGATCACGCTGGCGCTCGTCCTGCTGGTGCTGGTGGGCGTCATCGGCTGGCGGGCAAGCGCGACGCTGCGCGCGGTCGAAGTGAGCACGATTACTCCCACGATCGAGCAGACGGGGCGTGCCTCGGCCGGCACGCCGATCCTCACCGCCTCGGGCTACATCGTCGCGCGCCGGGAGGCGATTGTCTCGTCGAAGATCCAGGGACGGCTGGCGGAGCTCAACGTCGAGGAAGGCAGCGTGGTGAAGGAAGGCGACGTGCTGGCGCGGCTCGAGAATCCTGATTTCGTCGCCTCGGTCGAGCGGGCGCGCGCGCAGCAGTCCCAGGCGGATGCGGCCGTGAGCTCCGCCGAGGCGCAGATCACGCGCGCCGAGGCGGATCTCGCTGAGATGCGCCGGCAGCTCGGCGTGGCCGAAAAGCTGAGCGCGGACAAGCTGCTGCCGGTCGACTCGCTCGACGCCGCGCGCAGCAAGGTCCGAATCTCGGAAGCCGCGTTGGGCCAGTCAAAGGCCGATGCCCAGCGTGCGGTGGCGACGCGCGAGCAGGCGGCCGCCGAACTGGCGGTCGCACAGGCGCAGCTGCAGAACACGGTGATTCGCGCGCCGTTTGACGGCACCGTCGTGCGGAAGATGGCGGAGGTCGGCGAGAGCGTCGCGCCGATTCCGCCTGGCGTCAACATCTCGACCGCGTCGGGCGCCATCGTCGCGCTCGCCGACCTGGCGACGCTCGAGATGGAAGCGGACGTCAGCGAAGCGAACGTGGCGCGCCTGCAGGAAGGTCAGCCGGCGGAAGTCACCGTCGAGGCGTTTCCCGACCGTAAGTACAAAGCCGTGCTGCGGCAGATCATCCCGACCGCCGATCGGACGAAGGCCACGGTGCTGACCAAGGTGACGCTGCTCGACAAGGACAAGGACCTCAAGCCGGAGATGAGCGCGAAGGTCACGTTCCTCGAGCCGTCCACAACGGACGCCGGCGACACCCCGGCGGTGCCGGCCAAGGCAACGGTGCTCGTGCCGCAGACCGCGGTGGTCACGCGCGAGGGCGGCCAGACGGTATTCGAGATCGTGAACGGCGTCGCGCGGGCCCGCGCGATCACCACGGGCGGCACGCGCCGCGATCTGCTCATCGTGACCGACGGGCTGGCGGGTACCGAAACGCTGGTGGCGCGCCCCCCGGATTCGCTGAGCGACGGCACGCGGGTCAAGACCGCAGAAGGAGCGAAGTGATGGCGGCTGTTGACGTCCAGAACGTGCGCAAGATCTACAAGCGGGACAGCCAGGAGATCGTCGTGCTCGACGGCCTCAGCCTCGAGGTGCCCGAAGGCGAGTTCGTCGCCCTGATGGGGCCGTCGGGGTCCGGCAAGACGACGCTGCTCAACCTGATTGCAGGGATCGATCGACCCACGAGCGGCAAGGTGGTCGTGGCCGGCACCGACGTGGGATCGTTGTCGGAGGGACAGCTCGCGAAGTGGCGCAGCCGGAGCATCGGCTTCATCTTCCAGTTCTACAACCTGATCCCGGTGCTGACGGCCCTCGAGAACGTCGAACTGCCGCTGCTGCTCACGAGCCTCTCGAAGAAGCAGCGCCGCGAACGCGCGATGACCGCACTCAAGGTCGTGGGCCTTGCGGATCGGGCGAAGCACTACCCCCGCCAGCTCTCCGGCGGACAGGAGCAGCGCGTCGCGATCGCGCGGGCGATCGTCGCCGACCCCGCGGTGCTCGTCGCCGACGAGCCGACCGGCGATCTCGATGCGAAGAGCGCGGAAGAGATCCTCAACCTGCTGCAGACGCTCAACCACGAGTTCAAGAAGACGATCGTCATGGTGACGCACGACCCGCGCGCCGCCGCCCGCGCCCACATCGAGCGGCATCTCGAGAAGGGCGTCCTGAAGCACACCGTCACGCAGCACGATCGTGAGGCGGCGACGGCGGCGATCGGACAGTAGCCGGGCTACGGGCGACGGGCTTCGGGCTACGGGCCTGAACGGGCGACGGGCCCGAGTGGCGCCCCGACCGGCCCGTGGCCGGAAGCCGGAGGCCGGGAAGCCGGAAGCCCGAAGCCGGAAGCCGGAAGCCGGAACAGGATCGAGGATCGCAATGAAGTATCTCCCCTACATCCTCAAGCATCTCCGGAAGAACTGGATCCGTACGACCAGCACCGTGCTGGCGATGGCGCTCTGCATCTTCCTCATCAGCGCGCTGCAGACGCTGCTGACCGCCTTCTACGGCAGCATCGACAACGCGAGCACGCAGCGGCTGGTCACGCGCAACCGTGTCAGCCTCGTGTTCCCGCTCCCCCTCGCGTATGAGGCACGCATCGCGTCGCTGCCGGGGGTCAAGCGCGTCGCGAAATCGAACTGGTTCGGCGGGGTGATGGGCATGACCGACGGCCAGCCCGACATGAAGAACTTCTTCCCCAACTTCGCGGTCGAAGCGGAACCGTACCTCGCGATGTTCCCCGAGTACGGGCTCACCGACGCGGAGAAGCAGGCGTTTTTGAGCGACCTGCGCGGCTGCATCATCGGCGAGGACCTCGCGCAGAAGTTCGGCTGGAAGGTCGGTTCGACGATCCAGCTCGAGAGCACGATCCCGCCGTACCGAATCGGCAAGCCGTTCGAGTTCATCGTGAAGGCAGTCTACCGGGTCGACACGCAGAAATACCCGAGCCACAGCAAGCAGATCATGGTCTTCCACTGGAAGTACCTGCACGAGGCCACACGCCAGCAGGCCGGCGTTGGCACCTACTACGTGCAGATTGCCAACCCGAACCAGGCACCGAAGATGGCCGCGCTCATCGACAAGACGTTCGAGAACAGCGACGCGGAGACGAAGACCGAGACGGAGGGACAGTTCATCGCCGGGTTCATCAAGATGATTGGCGACCTCGCCTTGATCCTCAACGCGATCGGGCTCGCGGTCGCGTTCACGATTCTCGCGGTGAGCGCCAACACGATGAGCATGTCGATTCGCGAGCGCCGCAAGGAAATCGCGGTGCTGAAGACGCTCGGGTTCTCGAGCGTGCTGGTCCTGGCGCTCGTCCTGGGCGAGGCGCTCGTCATCGGTGCGCTCGGCGGTGGGCTCGGGGTGGCCCTGGCAGGTTATCTCGTGTCGATTGCAGGCTCGATCCCCGGGCTCGAGGCCTTCGGCGCCTCGCTCCGGCTGTCGCCGCAGCTGACGGCGGGCATGCTCGGGGTGAGCGCGCTCATCGGGCTGCTCGCCGGGCTCGCGCCGGCGGTGACCGCCTATCGGTCGAACATCACGTCCATGCTGAGGCAGGTGTGACATGGCCCTCCCGCTGTCCTACAACATCCGCAACATCGCGGTCCGCTGGAAGGTGACGGTGCTCGCCATCGGCGGCATCTCGCTGGTCGTGGCGGTGCTGCTGGTCCTGACCGCGATGGCCAACGGCTTCCGGGTCGCGCTGAGCGCCACGGGATCGCCCGAGAACGCGATCGTCACGCAGCGCGGATCGGGCGGCGAGCTGACCTCGGGTTTCACACGCGACAACGCGAGCATGATCATGGTCGACTCGCGCGTCGAGCGCGACGATCGCGGGCAGCCGCTCGCCTCGCCTGAGATCGTCATCGTCGCGAGCCTGCCGCGGAAGACCGACGGATCCGACGTGAACGTGACCGTGCGCGGCGTCTCGCTGATGGCCTTCAAGGTGCGGCAGAACGTGCGCATCGTCGAGGGCCGCAACTTCACGCCCGGGCTGTACGAGCTCGTCGTCGGCAAGAAGGCCTCCGATCGCTATCAAGGCGCGCAGGTGGGATCGACGATCAAGATTCAGCGCCGGAGCTGGAACGTCGTCGGCGTGTTCACGGCCGAAGGCAGCGGCTTCGAGAGCGAGATCTGGGGCGACGTCGACGTCATGGGGGCGGCGTTCAACCGGTCGAACGGCTACCAGTCGCTGACGGTGCGGTTGAAGGATCCCTCCACCGTTGCTGCTTTCGACGCAGCTCTGCAGCGCAATCCGAGCATGCAGGTGCAGATGGCGGGCGAGCGGGAATATTACGAAAAGCAGGCTGGTCCCACCGCGACGACGCTCGTCAGGCTCGCCATCTTCGTGGGCGTGGTCATGGGCATCGGCGCGATCTTCGGCGCGATGAACACGATGTACGGCCTGGTCGCGTCCCGCACGCGCGAGATCGGCACGCTGCGCGCGCTCGGATTCTCGCGGATCTCGATCCTCGTCGCGTTCATGATCGAGTCGGCCTTCCTCGCGCTCATCGCGGGGATCGTCGGCTGCATCCTCGCGCTGCCCGTCAACACGATGTCCGGCGCAACCGGCGGCGCGAATTTCTCCGAGGTGGCCTTTGCGTTCCGCCTGAGCCCGGTGTGGCTGGTGGTCGCGATTGTTGCGGCGGTGATGATAGGGATCTTCGGCGGGTTGTTCCCGTCGTTCCGCGCCGCGCGCACGCCGATTACGGCAGCCCTGCGCGATGCGTAAGGCGCGGCGGCGGCTGTCGAGCGCAAGGCCACGTCGAGGGCCGGGTTGAAGGCCCGGCCGCTACGCGCCTCTGAACGGACGCGCTTCTGAACGGTCGCGGCGCTGGACGATTCGTCGCGCCCGAACGCCCGTCGCATCCGTAGCGGCCGCCCCTTTAGCTCGGTCCGTGAAGCCCGGCCCGTACGTCGGACCGCCGTAGCGGCGGCTCGCGAGCCGCCCTCCAGTCGGCAAACACCCGCGTACACGCGAAGGGCGGCCCGAGAGCCGCCCCTGGTCGCCAGCGTCCGGCCGCCTGAGCGATCCGCTATCCCTCTTCCTCGTACTCGCCTTCTTCCGGCGGTCCGAGCCGCGTCGACGGCCGCAGCGCTTCGCGGTAATCATAGACGGGCAGGTCGCGCACGTGCAGCGAGAGCACGCACGTCGCGGCCTTCTCGTCGATGACGACCGTGACCGGGCTGCCTTCGACGCCGCTCCGGAATCCGACGCGGCAACCGCAGGCGAGACGTGCGTGGGTGAAGCCTTTGAGCATCAAATCAAGCCTGGCTGGATTCTACTACAGGAGCGCCTTGATATCCCGCTCGTACTTCGCCTTGCCCTGGATACCGGTGTTCTTGCGGCAAATGCGGCCGTCGCGGCTGATCAGGAACGTCGTCGGAATTCCCCAGATCGGCCCGAAGGCGTCCTGCACGTCATCGCGCCCGAGCCCGACGAGCACCGGATAGTTCATCTTGAACTGGCTTGCAAACGGCTGCAGCTTGTCCGGCGTGTCATCGACCGAGAAGCCGAGCACCACGAGCCCCTGCTGCCCGTACTGCTCCTGCAGGGCCACGAAGTTGGGAATCTCGATCTTGCAGGGGCCGCACCACGTCGCCCAGAAGTCGAGCAGGATCACCTTGCCCTTGTACTCCGACAGCTTCACCGGCTTGTCGTTCATGTCCTTGATCGTGAAGCTGTAGTCCGCCTTTTTGGCGTTGGCCGGGCATACGCCGGCATCGGCCGCCTCGGCGTCGTCCCACAGCGTGGGCACCGATGCTGTCGGCAGTCCCGGCACGATTGCGTACGCCAGCGCCGCGGCAGCGACCGCGGCCAACACCCACCGTTTCGTCATTTCCCCTCGACTCCTATTCGGTCGCGGCCTGCATGTATGCGGCGATGCGTTCCAGGTCCGGCGTGCCCTCGCCCGCCACGAGGACGTACGTACCATTATGCCGCGACCAGACGATGGCGTGCTGGCCGAGCACGTCAATCGCGCCGCTCGGGTGCTGACCGGCCGGGAGCAGGTAGAGCGAGATGGCGGCACCCTGGCCGAGGGCGGCGCTGTTGATGCCCGTGTCGAACGCCCAGGTCGTGAGCACGTGTGTGCTGTTGAACGGCCCGCCGTGCGTGAGCACGTAGACGACCGTCATGTCCGTCGCGGTGAAGACGATTCCGAAGAGCAGCGCCACGGTGGCGATCGGTAGCTGCAGCGGAAGCGTGACGTACCAGAACTTCTTCAGCCCGGTCGCGCCGTCGACCTTCGCCGCGTCCTCGATCTCCGGCGGCATCGAGGCGAGGCCGGCGATGAAGATCACCGTGGCGAACGGGAGGATGCGCCAGGCGTGCACGGCGATGATCGCGGCCTTCGCCAGGGTCGGCTCGCCGAGCCATTGCGGCGGGTCGATCGGCTCGATCGGCGAGATCTGGATCGCGGCCGGCCAGAAGTCGCGCGCGAACGCCCAGTTGACGGCCCGGTACGG
>Ga0210115_1000648_pt1 | contig 10107 bp, 8 predicted proteins | sample MayberryNW_TuleB_2_FD_185526 | JGI IMG/M metagenome (GOLD analysis project Ga0210115, IMG submission 185526) | Wetland microbial communities from San Francisco Bay, California, USA, that impact long-term carbon sequestration - MayberryNW_TuleB_D2... | ecosystem: Environmental > Aquatic > Marine >... | reverse complement strand
GGCGCTCGAGCACCTGCTCGCGCGGCTCGTCAGCACGGTCGCGGCGGGTGTCGAGCTCGTCCACGGTCACGAAGCGCGCCGACCCGTCCCGGGCGGTCAGCACCCAGTGGTGGCTGCCCCATCCGACGGGCGCGTAGCGCAGGTGCACGGTCTCGATGCCCCAGTGCCGACGCAGCGCTCCGGCGAGGTCGTGCTCGGTCAACCCGCCCGGTGGAGTCAGCACCGGCCCACGCTACGGATCGCGGCAACCGCATTTCGGTGGCCCAGCTCGTCGGCATCCATGATCGTGAGGGGATCCGGGCCCTCCGGAGGCCCGAATCCCCTCACGATCAAGGAAACCGGGCAGACCGGTCAGTCGGTGACCAGCACGACGGCGAGGGTGCGCGGTCCGTGCACGCCCTCGACCCGCTCCAGCTCGATGTCGCTCGTGGCGGAGGGCCCGCTGACCAGGGTGAGCGGCCGGGTGGGCTCCACGCGGGCCACCATCTCCGGCACCGAGTGGACGACCTGGTCGGCGCGGACGACGCACAGGTGCACGTCGGGCACCAGGGTGATCGCGCGCCGGCCCTGGTCGGGCGACCCGTCGAGGACGATGGTGCCGGTCTCGGCGCAGCCGACGGTGCTGGCGGTGACGACCGCCGCCATGCGGTCCAGGTCGGCGGGCGTCAGGGCGCCGTCGTCCGGTACGCCGTCAGGAGCCCAGTCGTCGGGCAGCCCCGGGGCCAGCAGCACGGGTCCGCCGACGGCCAGCCCGGCCAGCGTGGCGACGATCGCGTCGCGCACCGGGGCGCCGGCGGTCCGGGTCACCGAGGCCCGGTAGTCGACCAGCCGGTGCTCGAACAGGTCGAGCACCTCGGGGGAGCCGGCCGGGTGGTCGCCGGTCGTCCGGTAGGTGCGCTCGACCGCCGGGACGTCGCGCACGCCGGCCGACGCGTTGGCGGCCCGGATCCGCCGCAGCACCTCGGCGCGGGCGTCGCTCACGACCGCGCACCGTCCTGCGAGCCCGACGGCCCGCGGGTGCGCGCCCACCAGGCGCGGAACGTCTCGGGCGGCGGGGCGGGTGCGTCCCGGGACGACGTCCAGGCCGACAGCGGTGGCGGCAGCGAGCGGATCCGGCCTCCCGAGCTCCGCCGGGCGAGCACGCGACCGGCGCGTGACACCTGCTCGGCGCGGGCGAAGCGCTTCGGGTCAGACATCACCCAGGACGCGGCCGCCATCGCCACCTGCTCCGGGGACGGGACGCGTGACGAGCCGCGGCGTTCCTCGACGTGGCGCCCGCGCAGGTGCACCAGGATCGACGGGATGTCGATGCGCACCGGGCAGGCGTCGAAGCAGGCGCCGCACAGCGACGACGCGTAGGGCAGCGACGCGTTGTCCTCGATGCCGGTCAGCTGCGGCGAGAGCACAGCGCCGATCGGGCCGGGATAGACCGAGCCGTAGGCGTGGCCGCCGGTGCGCTCGTAGACCGGGCAGACGTTCATGCACGCGCTGCACTTGATGCAGTGCAGGGCCTCGCGCCCGACGTCGTCGGACAGCGCCGCGGTGCGCCCGTTGTCCAGCAGCACCAGGTGGAAGGACCGCGGACCGTCGACCACGCCGCCCGACCCGGTCACCCCGGTCCAGGCCGACGTGTAGGGGTTCATCCGCTCGCCGGTCGACGACCGCGGGAGGAGCTGGAGGAAGACCTCGAGGTCGCGCCAGGTCGGCACCACCTTCTCGATGCCCATCACGGTGATCAGCGTCTCGGGCAGGGTCAGGCACATCCGGCCGTTGCCCTCGGACTCGACCACGACGAGCGTGCCGGTCTCGGCCACCCCGAAGTTGGCGCCGCTGATGCCGACCTTGGCGGTGAGGAACTTCTGCCGCAGGTGCGCGCGGGCCGCCATGGCCAGCCGGCGCGGCTCGTCGGTCAGGTCGTCCGGCGCGGGCAGGCCCCACGACCCCATCTCGCGGCGGAAGACCTCGCGGATCTCGGCCCGGTTGCGGTGGATCGCGGGCACCAGGATGTGCGACGGCTTGTCCCGGCCGAGCTGGACGATGAGCTCGGCGAGGTCGGTCTCGTACGCCGCGATGCCGGCCGCCTCGAGCGCCTCGTTGAGCCCGATCTCCTGCGTGACCATGGACTTGACCTTGACCACCTCGCGCTCGCCGGTGGACCGGACGAGGCGGGTGACGATCGCGTTGGCCTCGGTGGCGTCGCGCGCCCAGTGGACCGTGCCGCCGCGCGCGGTGACCTCGCGCTCCAGCCGCTCCAGGTGCTCGTCCAGCCGGGCCATCGTCGCGGCCTTGACCTGCTGGCCGGCGAGCCGCAGCTCCTCCCAGTCGGGCACCTCGCCGACGACGCGCGCCCGCTTGGCGCGGATCGTCCGGGTGGCGTGGCCGATGTTGCGGCGCAGCTGGGTGTCGGCGAGCGCCGTGCCCGCCGCCTCCGGGAACGGCACCTCGGCGCGCAGCTGGCCGACGCCGCGCGGCGCGTGCACGGCCGGCATGCCCAGGAAGGTGCGCCCGGCGGAGGTCACAGCGTCACCGCCGGCTGGTCCTCTGTCGAGGCCAGGACCTCGGCCAGGTGCAGCGTGCGGGTGCCGGTGCGCAGCCGCGACAGGCCGCCGCCGATGTGCATGAGGCAGGACGCGTCGCCGGCGGTGACGGCCTCGGCGCCGGTGCCGAGCACGTTGCGCATCTTGTCGGCGAGCATCGCGGTCGACGTGTCGGCGTTCTTGACCGCGAAGGTCCCGCCGAAGCCGCAGCACTGGTCGGCGTCCGGCAGATCCACCAGGTCGATGCCCCGCACCTTGCGCAGCAGCCGCAGCGGCTTGTCGTCGACGCGGAGCAGCCGCAGCGAGTGGCAGGTCGGGTGGTAGGTGACGCGGTGCGGGAAGTGCGCGCCCACGTCGTCCACCCCGAGGACGTCGACGAGCAGCTCGGAGAGCTCGTACGTCCTCGAGGCGGTCGCCCGTGCCCGATCCGCGAGCGGCTCGTCACCGGCCCGGCCGGCCAGCATCGCGTGCTGGTGGCGGACCGACCCGACGCAGGAGCCCGACGGCGCGACGATCGCGTCGACCGAGTGCCGCGCGACGTACTCCTCGAACACCTCGACGTGGTGGCGCACCAGCGGCAGGGCCTCCCGCTGGTAGCCGGTGTTGACGTGCATCTGGCCGCAGCAGGTCTGCGCCTCGGGGAAGACGACCTCGTGGCCGAGCCGCTCGAGCACCGTCACCGTGGCCTTGCCGACCTCGGGGAAGAGGCCGTCGGCCAGGCAGGTCACGAACAGTGCGATGCGCACCGGGCCGACCCTATGCAGGCAGGCTGCAGGCGGTCGAGGTCGCTCGCCCCGATGTGGCTAGTTCTTCGCCTTCCAGGACACCAGCCCGGAGTCGCAGGTGTCGGTCAGCGCTCCGGCCGCGTCGTGGTCGGTCAGGATGATCCGCCAGGTGCCGCTGAGTCGCGTCTTCGTGTCGTTGAGTGCCCCCGTCACCCGCACCTGGACGTCGGTCGTGGTGCCGTCGTCGTTGCGCTGCGTGACCGGGCCGTAGGCCACCCTGAACGTGCCTCTACGGCTCACGCTGAGGTCCGTGTACTTGTCCGTGAGGGTCCCTGAGGCGCCGGACGTGCACGTGAGGTCGATCGCGCCGACGATGCGGACCACCTTCCGACGCGTCGAGCTCAGGTCGACGACCACCGGGTTGCCCTGCTGGCTCACCCCGCCGAAGGTGTTGCCGACCGCGGCGCTGAGGGTGCGCGGCCCGGACATGGTCGCCGTCCCGGCGCTCGCCGTCGGGCCGGTCGGCCACGACACGACGAGAGCCGTGGCGGCGACCCCGACGCCCATGACACGCCACCCCCGACGTCGCAGCGTCGTCGCTGACTCGTTCGACATCGCATTCGCCTCCCCACGTCTCGGCGGGGCGCTGGACGCCGCCGCCATACCTGAGAGATGACGCGCTGGACCCGGTCCGGGTTCGGCTCAGCCGGGGTGCACCACGACCGCGGGTGGTGCCTCCGGCTGGGTGTGCAGCCGCCAGTAGAGGTCGCCGATCTCGTCGAGGTCGAGCGCTTTGGGTCCCTGCAGGACGCCGTCGATGGTGACCGTGGTGACGCGGACGCCGTCCGGTGCCAGCTCCTTGTGCAGGGACGTCGCCAGGTTGCGCAGTGCCGCCTTGGCGACCCCGACCGCCGTGGCGCTGGTGGACGCCCGGTCGGCGGCGACGCTGCCGGTGAGCAGCAGGGTGCCCCGGCCCGCCTCGCGCATCGCCGGCGCGACCTCCTGGGCGGCCACCATCGCCCCCGTCACGCCGACGTCCAGGGCGAGCCGCAGGTCGGCCGGGGCCAGGGTCAAGCCCGACCCCTGGACGAACGCGGAGCCGTTGTAGACCATCGCCGTCGCCGGCCCGAGCTGCACGCGGAGGTCGCCGAGGGCCGCCCGCAGCGCCGTCTCGTCAGCGACGTCGCCGGCCGCCGCCAGCACCTCGGGGGCCCCGGCCGCCCGCAGCTCGCCGGCCAGCGCCTCGGCGGACTCCACCGACCGCGCGACCAGGCCGACGGCTGCGCCCTCACGGGCGTACCGCAGCGCCACCGAGCGACCGAGCCCCGGCCCGGCGGCGACCACCACGAGCACCTCCGGTGCGGACATCAGGTGGTCTCCTCCCGCGCGGTGGACGCCCTCGGCTCGCGCCGGAGCAGCCAGCACTGCGGGCCCCCGTCGGGCAGGTCGACCGCACGCACCGGGAGGAACCCGAGCCGCGCGTAGTAGGCGACGTTGGCGGCCGAGGCCGTCTCGAGCCAGGCGGGGACGGCGGTGCGGTCGCAGGCGGCGAGCACCGGCGCGACGGCCGCGGCGGCCAGGCCCCTGCCCTGCCGGGCCGGGTCGGTCGCCAGCACGCCGAGGTACCAGTGCGGTGCGGCCTCGCGCTCGCCGACGTGCCGCTCGTAGCTCGCCCAGCACTCCCGCTCGCGAGGCTCGAACGACTCCTGCAGCGGCGGCCAGGGGTCGGCCGGCGGCAACGCGTAGAGGCCCCCGGGCGGGTCCCACATGGCCACCGCGGCGCCACCCTGGGCCGCCCAGACCTCCCCGCCGGCCCGCCGCAGGTCGAGCAGCAGGCCGAAGAAGCCGGGTGCGCAGGCGCGGTAGCGGTCGTCCGTGGGCCACACCCAGCGGAGCAGCGGGTCGGTCGCGAACGCCGCGACGGTGCTGGTCAGCGCGGTGTCGCGCTCGGCGGGCTCAAGGCGACGTACGTCCGGCGGCCGGCCGGGCTGGTCGGGCTGGTCGGGCTGGCCGGGCTGGGCGAGCTGGTCGAGCATTGACCGATCATGCACCCAGGCGGGTGACGTCCGGGCGGGGAGGCGTTCGCTGGTGGCGTAGCGGGGAAGGCCCCCGGCCGGAACACCCTCGGGTCACGGGCAGTTGGAGCCGAGTGGTACGCAAAAGCAACGACAGAGCCACAGGTACGGAACAAGCAGCAGATCGGTAAGCGTGCGGGGCTAGCATGCGAAGGGACAGGTGACCGGCGGGTCAAGCCGTTGGTCGCACCACCTGCCCGACCGCTCTCGTGAGGAGCGCAGACAATGTTCGAGAGGTTCACCGACCGCGCGCGGCGGGTTGTCGTCCTGGCCCAGGAAGAGGCCCGGATGCTCAACCACAACTACATCGGGACCGAGCACATCCTGCTCGGGCTCATCCACGAGGGTGAGGGCGTCGCCGCCAAGGCGCTCGAGTCGCTGGGCATCTCCCTGGAGGCCGTGCGGTCCCAGGTCGAGGAGATCATCGGCCAGGGCCAGCAGGCGCCGTCCGGCCACATCCCCTTCACCCCCCGGGCCAAGAAGGTCCTCGAGCTGTCGTTGCGCGAGGCGCTCCAGCTCGGCCACAACTACATCGGCACCGAGCACATCCTGCTCGGCCTGATCCGCGAGGGTGAGGGCGTCGCCGCCCAGGTGCTGGTCAAGCTCGGCGCCGACCTCAACCGGGTCCGCCAGCAGGTCATCCAGCTGCTCTCCGGCTACCAGGGCAAGGAGACGGCGACCGCCGGCGGCCCCGCCGAGGGCGCGCCGTCGACCTCTCTGGTGCTCGACCAGTTCGGCCGCAACCTCACGCAGCAGGCCCGCGAGGGCAAGCTCGACCCGGTCATCGGTCGCGAGAAGGAGATCGAGCGGGTCATGCAGGTGCTGTCCCGCCGCACCAAGAACAACCCGGTGCTGGTCGGCGAGCCCGGTGTCGGCAAGACGGCCGCCGTCGAAGGCCTCGCCCAGGCCATCGTCAAGGGCGAGGTGCCCGAGACGCTCAAGGACAAGCAGCTCTACACCCTCGACCTCGGCGCCCTGGTCGCCGGCAGCCGCTACCGCGGTGACTTCGAGGAGCGGCTGAAGAAGGTCCTCAAGGAGATCCGCACCCGCGGCGACATCATCCTGTTCATCGACGAGCTGCACACCCTCGTCGGCGCAGGCGCCGCCGAGGGCGCGATCGACGCGGCCTCCATCCTCAAGCCGATGCTGGCCCGAGGCGAGCTGCAGACCATCGGCGCCACGACGCTGGACGAGTACCGCAAGCACCTCGAGAAGGACGCCGCCCTCGAGCGGCGCTTCCAGCCGATCCAGGTGGCGGAGCCGACGCTCGCGCACACCATCGAGATCCTCAAGGGGCTGCGCGACCGCTACGAGGCGCACCACCGGGTCTCCATCACCGACGGCGCGCTGGTGGCCGCGGCGACCCTCGCCGACCGCTACATCTCCGACCGGTTCCTGCCGGACAAGGCGATCGACCTCATCGACGAGGCCGGCTCGCGGATGCGCATCCGCCGGATGACCGCGCCGCCGGACCTGCGTGAGTTCGACGAGCGCATCGCGTCCGTGCGTCGCGACAAGGAGTCGGCGATCGACGCGCAGGACTTCGAGAAGGCCGCGTCGCTGCGCGACCGCGAGAAGACCCTGCTGCAGGAAAAGGCGCAGCGGGAGAAGGAGTGGAAGGCCGGCGACATGGACGTCGTCGCCGAGGTCGACGAGGAGCTCATCGCCGAGGTCCTGGCCGTCGCCACCGGCATCCCGGTCTTCAAGCTGACCGAGGAGGAGTCGCAGCGCCTGCTCCGCATGGAGGACGAGCTGCACAAGCGGGTCATCGGCCAGGAGCAGGCCATCAAGGCGCTGTCCCAGGCGATCCGGCGCACCCGGGCCGGCCTCAAGGACCCGAAGCGCCCGGGTGGGTCGTTCATCTTCGCCGGGCCGTCCGGCGTCGGCAAGACCGAGCTGTCCAAGACGCTCGCCGAGTTCCTCTTCGGCGACGAGGACTCGCTGATCCAGCTCGACATGTCGGAGTTCTCCGAGAAGCACACCGTGTCGCGGCTGTTCGGCTCGCCCCCCGGCTACGTCGGCTACGAGGAGGGTGGCCAGCTCACCGAGAAGGTGCGCCGCAAGCCGTTCTCCGTCGTGCTCTTCGACGAGGTCGAGAAGGCACACCCGGACATCTTCAACTCGCTGCTGCAGATCCTGGAGGACGGTCGCCTGACCGACTCCCAGGGCCGGGTGGTCGACTTCAAGAACACCGTCATCATCATGACCACGAACCTCGGCACCAGGGACATCTCGAGGGGCTTCAACCTCGGGTTCGCAGCGGACAACGACGTGAAGTCCGGCTACGAGCGGATGAAGAACAAGGTCCAGGACGAGCTCAAGCAGCACTTCCGTCCCGAGTTCCTCAACCGCATCGACGACATCGTGGTGTTCCACCAGCTCACGCCGGAGGAGATCATCACGATCGTCGACCTGATGCTGGCCAAGCTCGACGAGCGGCTGCGCGACAAGGACATGGGCATCGAGCTCACGCCGCCGGCCAAGGAGCTGCTCGCCAAGAAGGGCTACGACCCGGTGCTCGGCGCCCGGCCGCTGCGCCGGACCATCCAGCGCGAGATCGAGGACGTCCTCTCCGAGAAGATCCTCTTCGGCGAGGTGCGTCCCGGGCAGATCGTGCTGGTCGATGTCGAGGGCGAGGGCGAGGAGGCCGCGTTCACCTTCGTCGGTGAGCAGAAGGCAGCCCTGCCCGACACACCGCCGGTCGAGACGGCGACGACTCAGGAGTAGCTCGCACAAGAACGCCGCCGAGCGCCTGCGGGCGTAGGACCAGGAAAGGGCCCGTCCGGACACCGTCCGGACGGGCCCTTCGCCGTGCGGGCTACCAGGTGCGCTACCGGGCCCGCTCGGAGGCGAGGTCGACCACCTGCTCGGCCGCCGGGCGCTGGCCGGGCAGCCCGCCCGAAGGTGCGACGTTGGCGTTGAGGCGGAACCGGTTGCGGGGGTCGTAGCGGTCCTTGACGGCGGTGAGCCGGGCCAGGTTGGCGCCGAAGGCCGCGGCCCGCGTCTCGTCGTCCGCGACCGCCTCTGAGTTGAAGTTGAGGTACGTCCCGCGCGCGCTCGGCAGCCGCATCGCGTCGTCGGTCTTCGCGCGGACCCAGGCGACGCCCGCCTCGTCGGTGCCGGCGTCGGCCCAGTTGCCGTCGATGCTGAGCATGAAGGCGGCGTCCCGCTCGCCGAACGCGCTGTCCGTCGCGGCCACCCGGCTGGTGGCCCCGCCCATCAGCGGCACGTGCACCAGGGTCATCGGGTGCGGCCGGTCCATGCCCATGCCGACGATCAGGTCGATCGCCTCGTCGCCCAGGTCGTCGAGGTAGAGGGACTTCCAGTAGCTGCGGCTCTCGCCCTTGGCGAAGAACGGGTCGAAGCCGCTCTGCGCCATCCGGAACGGCAGCGCCATGCTCAGGTCGGCCAGCGGAGTCCCCATCGAGCGCAGCGGCGCCAGGACCTGCTCGCCCTCGTCGGCCGGGCCGCAGTGGATCGCGGCGAGGATCAGCACGTCCCGCCCACGGATCTCGGGCGGCAGCGCGTCCACGTCGGGGAAGGTCCACAACAGCGCCCGGCTGGTGACCTCGTCCGGGGCCGTGCGGCACCACTCCACCCAGGCCCGGAAGACCGGCGTGCAGCCGGCCATGGCGTAGACCGGCGCCGCTTGGAAGACCATTGGACCGACCGGGTGGCTGTCGAACTCGAAGGACGTGACCACACCGAAGTTGCCGCCACCGCCGCGGATCGCCCAGAGCAGGTCGGGGTCGCCGTCGTCCTCTGCGGGCGCCGCCCGCACGACCGCGCCGTCAGCGGTCACCACCTGCGCCGAGCGGATGCTGTCGCAGGACAGGCCGTACGCCCGGTGCAGCCAGCCGAGGCCGCCGCCGGTGGTGAGGCCGCCGACCCCGGTGGTCGAGATGATGCCGCCGGGCACCGCGCGGCCGAACAGCTGGGTCTCGCGGTCGACGTCGCCCCAGGTCGCGCCGCCCTGGACAGTCGTCACACCGGTCGCCCGGTCGACGGTGACGCCGGTCATCAGCGACAGGTCGATCAGCAGGCCGCCGTCCGGGGCGCTGTGCCCGGCCACGCTGTGCCCGGCACCCCGCACCGCGACCAGCAGGTCGAGCTCCTGGGCCAGGGCCAGGGCGTCGACCACGTCCGCCGTCCCGCGGCAGCGGACGATCAGCCCCGGCCGCCGGTCGTAGATCGCGTTGTGCACGGCTCGGACCTCGTCGTAGCCCGGGTCGTCGGGTGTCACCACCTCGCCACGGATGACGGTGCGCAGCTCCTCGAGCCGGGCGTCGTCCAGGTCGGCCGAGCCGCCGGACACGGTGCGGATGCTGGTCATGAGCCACCCCTATCTCCCCGTGAGAGCGCGGTCGGACAAACGCCTCTCACCTTGCGCCGGCCCGAGAGGCTCGTCAACGCCGGATGCGTGGCGGTGTCCCGGCCGGCGCCGGTCCGAACCGGGAGCTGGTCCCGTGCGTCTCATAAGCACCAGCGCAGCACCAGGCCCGCACATCCCCCGCGAGCCGAGCGCGGCGCGGGCGGTGGGGGTGGTGCCACGGCGGATGAGGTCGGCGTGCACATCAGGTTCCTGCTCATGGACGCGTTCTCGGTGGGGGGCACGATCCGGGCGACCTTCACGACGGCCTCCGCGCTGGCCGACCGCCACGAGGTCGAGGTGGTGAGCGTCTACCGGCGGCGCCCGGGGCCACGGCTGCCGCTCGACCCGCGGGTCCGGCTACGGGTGCTCTCGGACGAGCGGGTCCCGCCGCTGCCCAC
>Ga0210115_1000647_pt1 | contig 10121 bp, 10 predicted proteins | sample MayberryNW_TuleB_2_FD_185526 | JGI IMG/M metagenome (GOLD analysis project Ga0210115, IMG submission 185526) | Wetland microbial communities from San Francisco Bay, California, USA, that impact long-term carbon sequestration - MayberryNW_TuleB_D2... | ecosystem: Environmental > Aquatic > Marine... | reverse complement strand
GTCGGCTCCGACTGCGCGATCGGCAAGAAGACCGTGGCGGTCGAGCTCGACCTCGAGGCGCGGAGGCAGGGGCTCCGCTCGGTCTTCGTCCCGACCGGCCAGACCGGCATCGCGATCGCGGGCTGGGGGATCGCGGTCGACGCGGTCGTCTCCGACTTCCTCGCCGGCGCGGCCGAGCGCCTCGTGGTCGAAGGCGCCGAGCGCGGGGGAGAGCTGCTCTTCGTCGAGGGGCAGGGCTCGCTCGTCCATCCGCTCTACTCGGGCGTGACGCTCGGACTGCTCCACGGTGCGGCGCCGCACGCCCTCGTCCTCTGCCACCGGGCGGGGACGACCGAGATCGAGGGTTGCCCCGGGCACCCGATCCCGCCGCTGCCGGAGCTCGTCGAGCTCCACGAGCGGGTCGCGCTCCCCCGGCGCCCGGCCAAGGTCGCCTGCGTCGCGCTGAACACCGCGCACCTCGCCGCGGACGAGGCGCGCGCCGCGATCGCGGACGTGCACGCCGGCACCGGCCTCCCGACCGACGACCCGGTTCGCTTCGGCAGCGCCTTCCTGCTTGACGCTGTCCGGGCGCGACTCTAGGCTCCCGATCGCCCGGGGGCGGTGGGGAGCCCGCGGATCGACACGATGAGACTCCTCGCTGCGGCTGCACTCGTCCTCGTCACGGCGCTCGGCGTCGGGGGCTCGCTCGCGTCGGCCGCGGACATCGGTGCGAACGACGACTCGGCCAAGTACGCGCAGGACGGCGGTGCCGCGATGTACGAGCAGATGCGCGCTCTGGGTCTGAGGCAGGTCGTGATCGGCGTCCGCTTCGTCCCGAGCGACCCGATGGTGATCCAGGGGAAGGCGCACCTCGATGCCGCGGTCGAGACTGCCGTGGCCGCCGGTCTCCGGGTCGTCCTCGCCGTCTACCCGTACCCGCCCCGCGAGCTCGAGGCGGGCCTCGGCGCGCCCACGCTCTTCGCCGGATACGTGGGAGCCCTCGCCTCCATCTACCCGGACGTACGCCAGTTCGTGATCGGCAACGAGCCGAACCAGCCGGCCTTCTGGCGGCCGCAGTTCGACGCCGGAGGCGCGAATGTCTCGGCGAAGGCGTTCGGGCCGTACCTCGCGGCCGCCTACGACGCCCTGAAAGGGGTCGACGAGACGCTCCGGGTCGTCGGCGTCGGCCTCTCGCCGCGTGGGAACGACCGGCCCGACGCGAAGAACAACATCTCCACCTCGCCGGTGCGGTTCCTGCGCGCGCTCGGCGACTGGTACCGGCGAAGCGGGCGGACGCGTCCCCTGATGGACGCCTTCAGCTTCCACCCGTATCCGCGCCAGGCGACCGATCCGCTCGACCGCGGGTACTCGTGGCCCAACGTCGGCTTCGTCAACCTCGACCGCCTGAAGCAGGCGCTCTGGGACGCGTTCCACGGCACGGCCCAGCCGACGACGGTCGAGGGCCTGAAGCTCCACCTGGACGAGGTGGGCTGGCAGGTCGACACGGCCCGCCGTCCGGGCTACCTCGGACGGGAGAACGTCCCCGTGACCGACGAGATCACGCAGGCGGGGATCTACGGCGACCTCGTCCGGCGGGCAGCATGCGAATCGGACCTCGCCGAGGTCAGCTTCTTCGGGTTCCGCGACGACACGTCCAGGGCCGGGTTTCAGGCGGGCCTGCAGCGCGCGGACGGCACCGCGCGCGTCTCCGCGGACGCCGTCCGCGAGGCGATCTCGGCCGGCGAGGCCGGTTGTGCGGGCGCCCTCGTGCGCTGGAGGCCGGGGCAGGGCGTCCTCGATGCGCGGGTCGCGGTCGCGGCCGGCAAGCCCTCGCAGGTGGCGACGCGCATCGCCACCGGCGAGGACGCGCGGGCCGTCGTCTGCGTCACCTCCGCGGCGAGCGTGCCGGCTCGGTGCCGCGCAGCCGCCGTCGCCGGCCTCCGGCCCCGGAGCCTGCAGGTTCCCGCACCCGCGGGCGCGAGGGGGCGCGTGCGGGTCTCCGTCCGGCTCGCAGCGGAGTCGAATCGCTCACGCCAGACCCTCGTCGTCGCGCGCACCGAGCTCCGGAGGTAAATCTCGGTTGCTTGACATCGAACACGTGTTCGCCTATCGTACGAACACGTGTTCGGTCGCATCGTCATCGTCGCGCTGGTCGCCGTTCTCGTCTGGGCCGTCCTCGCGAGGGACACGGGCGCAGGGCCGACACCCCGCTACCACACGGTGCAGCCCGGGGAGACGCTCTGGTCGATCGCGGCCGCGAGCGGCGGCGACCCGCGCGCTGGCGTCTGGGAGCTCCAGCGGCGGAACGGGCTTGCGGGGGCGACGATCGTCCCGGGACAGCGCCTCGTGCTGCCGTAGCGGCTAGAAGCCGCGATACGCGTGCCCCGCCATCGCGTCGGGATCGAGCATGACGTTGACGATCGCAGGCTCGCCGGCGCCGAGCGCGCGCTCGAGCGCGGGGGCGAGGTCGGCCGGACGCTCGACGTGCTCCGCGTGACCGCCGAAGACCTCGCACAGGCGGTCGTAGCGACTCGGGGCGAGCCGCGTGGCCACCTCGGCATCCTCGCCGTAGATCCCGGCCTGCGGTATGCGCACCTCGCCCCAGGCGGCATCGTTCCCGACCACGAGCACGGCGGGGATCGAGAAGCGCATGAGCGTGTCGAAGTCGAGGCCGTTGAGGCCGAACGCCCCGTCGCCGAGGACGCACACGACCTGCGTGCCGAACCCCGCCGACGCCACGCCCACGGTGTAGCCGGGCCCTACTCCGAGACAGCCGAACGGCCCGGGATCGAGCCAGTGACCCGGACGCCGCACGCGGAGCACCCGCGACACGGCGGCGACGACGTCGCCTCCGTCCCCGACGACGACCGTCCCCGGGTCGAGCACCCGGTCGAGCTCCGCGGCCAGGCGGTAGTGGTGGATCGGGGCGGCGTCCGACTCGATCTGCGTGCGGTGCGCGTCCCACCATCCCGCTTCGGCCTCGCGTAGTCGCGCCAGCCAGGCGTCGCGTCCCGCGCGAGGAGCCTCGATCGCCTCCGCGAGGCTGCCGAGGACCGCGGCGGTGTCGCCGACGATCGCCGCGTCGGCGACCCGATTCCGACCGAGCTCGCGTGGATCGCCGTGGACGTGGACGAGCTTCCCCGCGCCGAACCTGCCGAAGCGGAGGCGGAAGTCGAGCGGCGTCCCGACGATGCACACGACGTCCGCCTCCTCGAGAGCGCGGCTGCGCGAGTGGCGGAAGTGGAGCTCGTGGTCCGGCGGCAGCGAGCCGCGGCCCGAGCCGTTCAGGAACGCCGGCAGGCGCCCGTTCTCGACGAACGCTCCGAGCTGTGCCGCCGCGTCGTCCCACCAGACGCCGCTCCCGGCCACGACCGCCGGTCGCTCCGCCGCGCTCAGCAGCGCCGCAGCCTTCGCCAGCTCGTCGGGGTCCCCGAACGCACGCGGCGAGGATCGGGAGGCAGCAGGAGGTCCGGGCGAGTCGGCATCTGCGAAGAGAACGTCCGCCGGGAGCTCGAGGTAGACAGGACCGCGAGGCGGCGCCAGCGCGTGCCTGAACGCGGTGGCCACGTACTCCGGGATCCGCTCCGGGGAGGAGCAGGTCGCTGCCCACTTCGTGACCGGCCGGAGCAGGGACAGCTGATCGAGCTCCTGCAGCGCGCCCCGCTCGGCCTGTACGAGCGGGCGCGCTCCACCGAGCACGACGAGGGGCGTCTGGGCGACGAACGAGCTCGCGACGGCGGTCATCGTCCCCGTCACACCCGGCCCCGCGGTCACGAGCGCGACGCCGGCCGTCCGCCGCACGCGTCCCCAGGCCTCGGCGGCGTGTGCGGCCGACTGCTCGTGGCGCAGGTCGACGACCCGCACGTCCTCGTGGCGGCAGCCCTCGTACACGGGCATCACGTGGCCGCCGGCGAGCGTGAACACGACGTCCACTCCCTCGGCCGCGAGCGCCCGCGCGACCAGGCGCCCGCCCTGCACCGTCTCGCCCACCGGCTGAATGTAGAGGCCCCCGGGGCGGCGCGCTGATACAAACAGACGATGGCGAGCGAGCGCATCCTCGAGCTGCTGCGGCGGCCCGTGGACCCGGACGAGTACACCGAGATCCGCGAGCTCTGGAAGACCCACTCGATCGCAGAGGACAACCGCGATCTCCCCGGGCTCATCTCGACGCTGACCGAGGACTGCGTCTACGAGGTGGTCGGGACCGGCGCGCGCTGGGAGGGCCACGAGGGCGCCGCGCGGTTCTACACCGAGCTCCTCACCGCCTTCCCGGACATCCACTTCGACCTCGAGTACATCGTCATCGGGCCGCAGGGCGTGTGCGAGGAGGCGCGCGTGCAGGCGACCCACCAGGGGCGCTGGCTCGACCACGAGCCGAGCGGCGAGCGGCTCGAGTGGCGGAACGCGATCTTTTTCCCCTGGGACCCGGTGGCGCGGAAGTTCAAGGGCGAGCAGGTCTACACCGACCTCGACCTCGCGGCGCTCGCGCGGGCCGGCGCCTAGCCCGACGCGGCGAGTGGCAGGGACGGCGCCTCCGGAGGGAGGACGTCGCCGGGGCGCCGGCGCGCGATCGCGAGGAACGCGTCCACGACCGCCGGGTTGAACTGTTTTCCGCTGCCGGCGCTCAGCTGCTGCTTCGCCTGGTCGACGGTCAGCGCGCTCGCATACGGGCGGTCCGTGGTCATCGCGTCCCAGGCGTCGGCGAGGCCGATGATCGCTGCTTCGAGCGGGATCGTGCTCTCGCGCAGGCCGTCGGGGTAGCCGAGGCCGTCCCAGCGCTCGTGGTGGTGCCGGATCGCGGGCGCCGAGTCCTGCAGGGACGAGAGCCGGGACACGATCTCGGCGCCGCGAGCGGCGTGCTCGCGCATCAGGGCAGCCTCGGACGGGGTCAGCGGCTCGGGCTTGGTGAGGATCGAGTCGGGCACCGCGATCTTGCCGACGTCGTGGAAGAGCGCCGCGTTGCCGAGGGCGCCGAGCCGCTTGGCGGGCAGTGCGAGCTCCCGTCCGACCGCGAGCGCGACGCGGCGCACTCGCTGGGAGTGGCCGGCCGTGTACGGGTCGCGCGCCTCGACGGCGGCGTTCAGCGTCTCGATCGTCTCGAGCAGCGTCTCCTCGAGAGCCCGCGTCGTGTCGAGCAACTCGCGGGAGCGAGCCTGCAGGTCGTCGTTCTGCCGCCGGAGCCGCGCGGACGCTCCGCGCACGAACAGCGCCAGGACGAGCCAGAGGCCGCCGAAGACGAGCGCGACCGCGGTCCAGATCGTTCTCTCGGAGTACCCGACGGCCTCCTCCAGGACGCGCTCGTCGAGGCTCACCTGCGCCGCCCCGACGGAGCGCCCCCGGACGGTGCGGAGCGGTGACCAGACCTCGACGACGGGGGTGCCGTCGCCACGACGCCGCACGACGTCCGCACTCGCTCGTCCCGTGCGAACCGCCTCGCGCAGGCCGAGCGGCGGCCTGAACCTCGAGCCGGCGCGGGTCGGCCGTCGGGTCGAGAGCGCGAGCGTGCCGTCCGTCGACCACACGTTGAGGCCGCGGATGCCCTCGGGACGCCTGGTCACGGCGACGAGACGTGCCCTCGTCCGGCCGGTGACGAGGATCCGCTGCCCGCGCACGACGGCCGGAGCGAGCACGGCGTCCACGTAGAGCGCGACGTCGCGGGCGTTGTCCTCGAGCGCCGCCTCGCGGAGGCCGCTCGTGAGCGTCGAAGAGAGCGCGACGCCTCCGACGAAGAGGATGAGCGCGGAGGCGACCACGAAGGTGCGCAGCAATGTCAGGGACCGGAGCAGGCCGGACGAGCGGTGAGCTCGCATGCGCCGCATGGACTCCGTATCGGCAGTTGCAAGGTGCCGATGTAGGCCTCGGCGGGGTGGCTCTAGAATCGGGCGTCGTGGACCTCGACGTCGTCTTCCTCGGGACGTCCGGGTCGACGCCGACGGCCCAGCGCGCGCTCGCGGCGACGCTCGTGCGGCGCGGGGGAGAGCGCCTGCTCTTCGACTGCTCGGAGGGGACGCAGCGGCAGCTCCTATGCTCGGATGTCGGCCTCGTCGAGCTCGAGGAGATCTTCCTCACGCACTACCACGCGGACCACTACCTCGGGCTGCCGGGGCTCCTGAAGACGTACTCGCTGCGCGGGCGGGACGTACCGCTGACGATCTGCGGCCCGCGCGGCCTGCGCGAGCTGCTCTCGTCGCTCCGCCGCATCTTCGGCCGCCTGACCTATGAGCTGCAGACGCTCGAGCTGGAGCCGGGGACGCGGCTCGAACGGAGCGGGTACGCGCTCGAGACGTTCGCGGTCGCGCACGGCGTGTCGGCTGTCGGGTACGCGCTCGTCGAGCACGAGCGTCCGGGCCGCTTCGACGTCGAGGCGGCGGACGCGCTCGGCGTCCCCGACGGGCGCGAGCGCGGCCTGCTGCAGGCGGGCGAGGCGGTCGAGCTCGCCGGCGGCACGAGGGTGACGCCCGAGCAGGTGCTCGGGCCGCCGCGGCAGGGGAGGAAGCTCGTCCTCACCGGCGACACCGCGCCTGCGGCCTCGGTCGTCGAGGCAGCCACCGGCGCGGACGTCCTCGTCCACGAGGCGACGTTCCTCGCCGACGAGCGTGAACGCGCGCGTGAGACGTCGCACTCGACCGCGGGCGAGGCGGCCCTGGTCGCACGGGAGGCTGGCGTGCAGCTGCTCGCGCTCGTCCACCTCTCGACGCGCTACTTCGGCCACCAGGTCGTCGAGGAGGCGCGGGAGCTGTTCCCGGACACGGTGGTGCCGCGCGACTTCGACACCGTCGAGATCCCGTTCGCGGAACGGGGCGCTCCCGCGCTCGTCCGAGCCGGAGCCAGGGCGCGGAAGGCTGCGCTAGGGTCCGAGGGCACATGACGAGGCTCGTCCAGGTAGCCGTTGCGGGCGACGTGAGCGAGGCCGAGCAGCTGCAGGAGCTGCTCACCGCCGCGGGGATCGAGTCGCGGCTCGAGCCCGCCGTCGAGCACGACCCCGACGTGCCGGACGACCCTCCGCTGAAGGTGCTCGTCTCGGAGTCCGAGGTCGACGACGCGCGCGAGGCGATCGAGGCGTCGAGCGAGGAGGCCGAGGAAGACCTCGAGTAGCCGAGCCGCGCGGACGCCGTCGCGCCCGGCCGCTAGACTGCACCGACACCGACCCTTTAACCCGGTCCAGCGAGGCCGGAAAGGAGCGAGATGACCACGCACGTCCCCGGCCAGGCCGAAGCGGCCGCCGGAACGAAGACTCTCCTCGACGCGGACGCCATTTCGAGGACGCTCTCCCGGATCGCACACGAGATCGTCGAGAGGAACGCCGACCTCGGCCATGTCGCGCTCGTCGGCATCCAGACCCGCGGCGTGCCCCTCGCCGCGCGGCTGCGCGAGCTCGTCGCGGAGCGCGGCGGGACGACGCTCGAGCTCGGGACGCTCGACATCACGGTTCACCGCGACGACGCGCCCGAGCGGAACGGTGCGCGGCAGCCGGTCGTTCACGCCACGACCATTCCCTTCGGCCTCGAGGGAACGATCGTCGTCCTCGTGGACGACGTGCTGTACACGGGGAGGACGATTCGCGCGGGGATCGACGCGCTGCTCGAGTTCGGCCGGCCCGCGCGCGTCCAGCTCGCCGTGCTCGTCGACCGCGGTCACCGCGAGCTTCCGATCCGGCCCGACTACGTCGGCAAGAATCTTCCGACCGCGCGTGACGAGCGGATCCAGGTCGAGCTCGTCGAGGTCGACGGCGTCGACCGCGTGCTCCTCGTCCACGAGCCCGAGGACGGCGGCCATGCCTGAGGCGCGCAGGCATCTGCTCTCGATCGCCGACCTCGAGCGAGCGGACGTCGAGCGCCTGCTCGCCGCGGCCCGCTCGTTCGAGGACGACTCGGCGACGCGTCCGCTGCTCAGTTGGCGCTCGGTCGTGAATCTCTTCTACGAGTCCTCCACGCGGACGCTCGCGAGCTTCGAGCTCGCGGCCAGGCGTCTCTCCGCGGACACGAGCTCGATACGCGCGGCCGGCTCCTCGGTCGACAAGGGCGAGTCGCTGAAGGACACGATCCTGACCCTCTCGGCCTACGACCCCGACGTGATCGTCGTCCGCCACCCGTCGATCGGCGCCGCCCAGCTCGTCGCCTCGTGGACGGACGCGCACGTCGTGAACGCCGGTGACGGGAAGCACGAGCACCCGACGCAGGCGCTGCTCGACCTGTACACCATCGAGAGGGCGCTCGGGAGGCTGGACGGCGTGCACGTGGCGATCGTGGGCGACGTCCTCCACTCGCGGGTCGCCCGCTCGCTCGTCCGGGCGCTCGGGCTCGTGGGCGCACGCGCGACGCTCGTAGGCCCGCCGACGCTGTTGCCGCCGGGGATCGAGGCTCTCGGCTGCGCCGTCTCGAGCGACATCGGCGCGATCTCGGATGCCGACGTCATCTACGTCCTACGGATGCAGCGCGAGCGGATGGAGGACGCATTCGTCCCCTCGCTCCGCGAGTACGCCGCGGTCTGGGGAATCACGCGGGAGCGCGTGCGACCGGGCCAGCTCCTCATGCACCCGGGGCCGATGAACCGCGGCGTCGAGATCGACGCCCGGATCGCGGACTGCGCGGGAGCGCTCGTCGTCGACCAGGTGCGCGCCGGCCTCGTCGTGCGCATGGCCGTGCTCGCCGACCTCGTCGACGACCGGACGAGCGCGGAGCTCGAGCACAGCTTCGCCGAGCCGTTGGAGGTCTCGTGATCCTTGCCTGCCGCAACGGCCGGGGCGACTCGCTCGTCCTCGAGGGCAGGGTGCTCGCACCGGCGCAGCGGATCGACGAGTGCCTGCGGATCACGGTCGCCGACGGTGTCATCACCACCATCGAGCCCTCGCCCGCCAGCGAGCTCGTCGTCGCGCCGGCCTTCGTCGATCCCCACGTCCACCTCCGCACCCCCGGGCGCGAGGACGAGGAGACCCTCCGTTCGGGGACCGAGGCGGCGGCTGCCGGCGGGTACTGCTCGATCCTCGCGATGCCGAACACGGAGCCCGTGGTCGACTCGGCGGCCGTGCTCCGCGGCCTCGTCGCGCGCGCGCGCGAGGAGGCGGTCGTCCCGACCGGGTTCATGGCCGCGATCAGCAAGGGCCAGGCCGGCGACGAGCTGACGGAGATGGTCGAGCTCGCCGAGGCGGGCGCGGCAGCCTTCACCGACGACGGCCGGCCGATCGCCTCCGCGGCGCTGCTGCGGCGCGCGCTCCGCTACAGCGGTCCGGTCGAGCTTCCGCTCGCCCTTCATTGCGAGGAGCCGACGCTCTCGCGCGGCGGGCACGTCCACGAGGGAGCCGTCTCCGCGGAGCTCGGGCTCGGTGCATATCCGTCGGTGGCCGAGAGCGTCATGGTCGAGCGCGACCTCGCCCTCGCCGCGCTCGAGGAGCGGCGCGTCCACCTGATGCACGTGTCCGCGGCGGAGTCCGTGGCGGCGCTCGACCGCTCGCTCGCCTCCGGCGTCCCGGCGAGCGCGGAGGTCACGCCGCACCACCTCGTCCTCACCGACGAGGCCGTCCGCTCGCTCGACGCGAACGTGAAGATGAACCCGCCGTTGCGGGCGGCGCGGGACCGCTCGTCGCTGCGCGACGCGCTCCGGCGAGGCGCGATCTCGTGCATCGCCACCGACCATGCGCCGCACGCGCGGCAGGAGAAGGAGGTCCCGTTCGAGGAGGCGCCGTTCGGGGTGACGGGCCTCGAGACGGCCTTCGCGGCGCTCCACACGCATCTCGTCCTGCCCGGCGAGCTCGCTCTCGAGACGCTGCTCGAGCGCATGTCGGCAGGACCGGCGCGGGCTCTCGGCCTCCCGGAGCCCCGCATCGAGGTCGGCGCGCGCGCGAACCTCGCCGTGCTCGACCTGGAAACGGAGTGGGCTGTGACCGAGGAGGGCTTCCGCTCCCGCTCGGCCAACTCCTGGCTCCTCGGCCGGCGGCTGACGGGGCGCGTGGTCCGAACGGTGGCCGACGGACGGGTCGTGCACGGATGAGCGCGGGCTACCTCCTGCTCGAGGACGGCACGATCTTCCGCGGGCGCTCCGTCGGCGCCTCCGCGACCGCGTTCGGGGAGGCGGTCTTCACGACCGCGATGACCGGCTACCAGGAGACCGTCACCGATCCGAGCTACGCCGAGCAGCTCGTCTGC
>Ga0210115_1000645_pt1 | contig 10132 bp, 10 predicted proteins | sample MayberryNW_TuleB_2_FD_185526 | JGI IMG/M metagenome (GOLD analysis project Ga0210115, IMG submission 185526) | Wetland microbial communities from San Francisco Bay, California, USA, that impact long-term carbon sequestration - MayberryNW_TuleB_D2... | ecosystem: Environmental > Aquatic > Marine... | reverse complement strand
GGCGTGTGCCCCGAGACCCAGACGGAGCTGCGGCAGCGCGAGGTGGTCGCATGACGCCGCGGGTCGCCGTGGTAGGCGACGTGCTGCTGGACCGTGATGTCGCCGGCACCGTCTCGCGGGTCTGCCCCGACGCCCCGGTCCCGGTCGTGGACGTCGAGACGGAGGTGGCCCGCCCCGGGGGGGCCGGCCTGGCAGCCACCCTGCTGGCCCAGGACGGGCTGGACGTCACCCTGGTGGCACCACTGGGCCGCGACACGGCCGGTCGCAGGGTGTCGCAGCTGCTGGCCGAGCGAGGGGTGCGGCTGATGGCGCTGCCCACCGACGGCACCACCCGCGAGAAGGTGCGCGTGCGGTCCGGCGACCAGTCCCTGGTGCGGCTCGACCGGGGCACGCCGTGCGCACCGTCGGGCGAGCTGCCGGTCGCGGTCCTCGACGCGCTGGGCCACGCCGACGCGGTGCTGGTCTGCGACTACGCCGGCGGTGCGACGGCCGACCCGGGAGTGCGGTCCGTGCTGGAGGCGGTCGCGACTGCCCGCCCGCTCGTGTGGGACCCGCACCAGCGCGGCGAACGACCGGTGCCCGGTGCCCGGCTCGTGACTCCGAACGAGCACGAGGCCGCAGCGCTGACCACCGGGTCGATGCGCGGGGCGAGCCCGCTGGCCGCAGCCCGCCGTCGGGCGGACGACCTGCTCGCCGCCTGGCAGGCGCATGCGGTGTGCGTGACCCTCGGCGACCGCGGCGCCCTGCTCGCCTACGGCTCCGGTGCGCCGCTCGTGGTGCCGGCGGAGCGCGTGGCCGGCGGGGACACCTGTGGTGCGGGGGACCGGTTCGCCGCCACTGCCGCCGCGGCCCTGGCCACCGGAGAGGTGGTGTCAGAGGCCGTCCAGCGGGCAGTGGCCGCAGCGTCGGTGTTCGTCGCGGCCGGTGGTGCGGCCGGCGTGTCGGTCCGTCCCGTCGCCGCTGAGCCGGCCGGGCCGGTCGACCCCCCGTCCGGCCGGCCCGGCGGGTCGACCGGCACTGCCCGCATCGAGCGCGTGAGGGCATCCGGCGGCACGGTAGTTGCCACCGGCGGCTGCTTCGACCTCCTGCACGCCGGTCACGTGGCACTGCTCCGTGCGGCCCGCGCCCTCGGGGACTGCCTCGTCGTCTGCCTCAACTCCGACGCCTCGGTGCGCCGGCTCAAGGGGCCATCGCGGCCGCTGGTCCCGGAGGTGGACCGGGTGCGCGTTCTCGAGGCGCTGGAGTGCGTCGACGCGGTGGTCGTGTTCGACGACGACACCCCCGAGGGCGTGCTCGAAGAGCTCCGGCCGGACGTGTGGGCGAAGGGCGGCGACTACGCGCTGTCCGACCTGCCCGAGGCCGAGGTGGTGGCCCGCTGGCACGGCGAGACGGTCGTGCTGCCCTACCTGGACGGCCGGTCGACCACGGCACTGATCGGTGCGGCCACCGGCCGCACGCCGACCACCGAGGAGACCCGATGACATCGCCCGGAACCGTGCTGGTGACCGGCGGCTCGTCCGGGCTCGGTGCTGCGGTGGTCGCCGCGGTCCGGGCAGCCGGCGGCCGCCCGGTGGTGCTCGACCGGGTGCCACCTGCCGACGACACCGAGCACGAGGTCGTGGACGTGGGGGACCGGGCTGCCGTCGAGGCCGCGGTGGAGTCGCTGGCCGCGCGGGCCGACGGGCTGGACGCCGTGGTCACCGCGGCGGGCATCGACCGCTGCGGCACGCTGGCCGAGGTGCCTGCCGACGAGTGGGAGAAGGTCGTCACGGTCAACCTCCTCGGGACCGTCTCCGTGGTGCGCGCGGCGCTGCCGCACCTCGTGCGGTCCGGGGGGACCGTGGTCACGGTGGCCTCGACGCTCGGGGTCAAGGCGGTGTCGGACGCGACGGCGTACTGCGCGTCGAAGTTCGGCGTCGTGGGCTTCACCCGCGCGCTGACCGCTGAGATGAAGGGCCGGGTGCGGGTCACGCTGCTGGTCCCCGGCGGCATGCACACGGCCTTCTTCGACGACCGCACCGAGCAGTACCGGCCGGGTCCGGACGCCAAGCTCAACCGGCCGGAGGACGTCGCGGGCGCCGTGCTGGTCGCCCTCACCCAGCCGGCCGGCTGCGAGGTCCGCGAGCTCGTGGTGACCTCGTCCGAGGAGTCGTCATGGCCGTGACCGAGCACTGAATGCGGGTGCTGGTCTACCGGGCCCTCGGGCTCGGCGACTTTCTCACCGGTGTCCCGGCGTACCGGGCCGTCGCTCGGGCCTTCCCGGCGCACGACGTCTGTCTGGCCGCACCCGAGGCGCTGCGTCCGCTGGCGGCACTCACGGAGGTGGTGGACACCTTCCTGCCGACCGCGGAGCTTGCAGCGCCGGCCTGGCCCGGTCCGCCACCAGAGGTCGCGGTGAACCTGCACGGCAGCGGACCGCAGAGCCACCGGCTCCTGCAGGCGATGCGACCTGGGCGCCTGATCGCCTTCCGGCGCGACGATCTCGGCGTCCCCGGGCCGACGTGGCGCGGCGAGGAGCACGAGGTGGTGCGCTGGTGCCGCCTGCTGACCGACTGGGGGATCTCCGCCGAGCCGGCTGCCCTGGACCTGCGGATGCCCGACGAGCTGCCGCCCTTGCGGTCCGCCACGGTGGTGCACCCCGGCGCGGCGGGCGCTGCCCGGCGCTGGCCGGCGGGCCGGTTCGCCGCCGTGGCTCGCGAGCTGGGCGCCGCCGGTCACGACGTGGTCGTCACCGGGACCCAGGGCGAGCGTCCACTCGCCGACGGGGTGGCGGAGTCGGCCGGCTTGTCCGCCGAGCAGGTCCTGGCCGGGCGGTTGGGGCTGGGCGCGATGGCCGCATTGGTGGCATCCGCGCGGCTGGTGGTCTGCGGGGACACGGGTGTGGCGCACCTGGCGACGGCCTACCGCACCCCCTCCGTGCTGCTCTTCGGTCCGATGTCGCCGGCGTTGTGGGGGCCGCCGGCCGACCGGCCCCAGCACCGGGTCGTCTGGCACGCCGACCTTGCCTCGCGACCCGGGCCGGGCGAGACGGCGCACCCCGCCGTGCTGGCGATCGCCGTCGACGAGGTCCTGGCGGCCGTTGCCGCGCTGGACCTCGAGACGCTCAGGCCGCAGCGGTCGCGCTGACGAACCACTCCGCCGTGCGGGCCAGCCCCTCCTGCCACGGCACCTGCGGCTCCCAGCCCAGCACCTCGCGCGCCAGCGTGGTGTCGGGCCGGCGCACGCCGGGATCGTCGACCGGCCGCTCGACGAACTCCACCGTGGAGCGCGAGCCGGTCAGCTCGATGATGCGGTGGGCCAGGTCGAGCACGCTCATCTCGTCGGGGCTGCCGATGTTCATCGGGCCGGGATGCTCGCTGCGGGCGAGGGCCAGGATCCCGGTGACCAGGTCGTCGACGTAGCAGATCGAGCGGGTCTGGCTGCCGTCCCCGGCGACGGTCAGGGGATCGCCCGCCAAGGCCTGGCTGAGGAAGGTCGGGATCGCCCGCCCGTCGTCGGGTCGCATCCGGGGGCCGTAGGTGTTGAAGATCCGCACGATGGCGGTGTCGACCCCGTGACTGCTCCGGTAGGCCGTGACGAGCGCCTCGGAGAAGCGCTTGGCCTCGTCGTAGACACCGCGCGGCCCGACCGGGTTGACGTGGCCCCAGTAGCTCTCCGGCTGGGGGTGCACCTGCGGGTCGCCGTAGACCTCCGAGGTGGACGCCAGCACGAAACGCGCGCCCTTCTCCAGCGCCAGACCGAGGCCGTGGAGGGTGCCAAGGCTGCCGACCTTGAGCGTCTCGATCGGCAACTTCAGGTAGTCGATCGGGGACGCGGGCGACGCGAAGTGCAGCACGGCGTCGACCGGGCCGGGCAGATGGACGAAGTCCGTGACGTCGCAGCGGATGAACCGGAACCGGCTGTCGCCCTGCAGGTGCGTGAGGTTGGCCGCGTCGCCGGTCAGCAGGTTGTCGAGGCACACCACCTCCACGTCCTCCGACACCAGTCGGGTGCACAGGTGCGACCCGAGGAACCCCGCGCCGCCTGTCACCACGACTCGACGCAGGCTGCGGCCCGATCCCGCAATGTGGGTCATCGGTGCTCTCCTCCCAGTGTGGGGCGCCCGAGGTGGACGACCTTGACCCGGGTCAGCTCGTCGAGCAGCTCGGGTCCGTAGCCGAACCCGTCGCCGCTGGCGCCGCGCGGCTGGGCCGCGCCGCCCGGGGCTCCGCCGAAGACGGCGTTGACCTTGACCGTGCCTACCGGGAGCCGTCGCCAGGCCTCCTGCGCGTTGGCCATCGAACCGGTGAGCACGGTGGCCGCGAGCCCGTACTCCGAGCGGGCAGCCGCCTCGAGCGCCTCCTCGAACGATGCAGCCGGCATCACCGGGAGCACCGGCCCGAACGTCTCCTCGGTCATCACCGCCATGTCCGAACGGACGTCGGTGAGCACGGTCGGCGGGTAGAAGGCTCCCGGTCCGTCCGGGAGGTCGCCACCGGTCATGACCCGAGCGCCCGCGTCACGCGCCTGCTGGACCTGCGCGTGCACCTCCGCTCGGGCCCGCTCGTCCACCAGCGGACCGAGGGTCGTGCGGCGATCGCTGCCGGGTCCGAGCACCAGCGACTCGGCCTCGGCGACCAGAGCCGCCAGGAAGTCTTCGGCCAGCGCCTCGTGCACGTGGACCCGTTCGACCGCCGTGCACAGCTGGCCGGAGTTGATGAAGCCACCGAGTGCCGCCTGGGCGGCCGCCCATACCGGGTCCACGTCGGCATCCACGACCAGCGGGTCGTTGCCGCCGTTCTCCAGCACCACCTTTGCGCCCGTCCGCGCGGCGGCCAGGGCGATCGCCCGGCCCGCACGGGTCGACCCGACGTGGCAGACCACGTCGACGTCCTCCTGACCGGCCAGCGTGGCACCGGTCTCGGCGCCACCCTGGACCGTCTGCAGCACTCCCGGAGGCAGCTCGGCGGCGAAGCTCTCGGCCAGCCGCGCGCCGGTTGCCGGTGTGCGCTCGGACGGCTTGAAGACGACGGTGTTGCCGCTGACGAGCGCAGCGGCGAGCAGGCCGGCGGGCACCGCCACCGGGTCGTTCCACGGAGTGATGAGCGCGACGACGCCCCGCGGCTCGGGAACCATGAGGTCCGTCGCGTCCCACCTGCCCTGCAGGGCCCGGCCGCGGTGCAGCGGCCCCAGCTCGGCGTACTGCACCATCGTGGCAGCGGCTGCCTCCACCCCGCCCTCGGCCAGCTGGGCGGGCCGGCCCATCTCCGCCGTGCTGAGCCTGGCCAGCTCCGTCGCGTCGGAGCGCACCCTGGCGGCCGCCCGGCTGACCGCTGCCGCCCGCTCCGCCGGTGCGCAGCGGGCCCATCCCGTGGCCGCTGCTCGCGACCGCGCCACCGCCGCTCGGACCTCCGACGCAGGGGAAACCGGGACCTTGGAGACGAGCTCCCCGGAGGCGGGGTCGAGCACCCGGATCGGGTCGGCCGGGGCGGCGGCCTCCGGCGAGCCGAGACGCTGACCTGCTGTGGTCGTGAGCACGGGGAAGGGGCCTCCTCGAGTGCGGTGTCGGTGCGCTCGGCTGCCGCCGTACGCAGGAGCCGCCTACCCGGGAGGTGGCGGGTGATGCAGGTCCTGCCGGTCAGGCGGAGTCCGGATGGGATGGCGGCCGCCGGGACAGGGTTCACCCCGTCACACCCGGGAAGCCACCACTCAGAAGCGCTCGCTGACCGTGGTGAAGGGAGCCGTGATGGCCGCCGACAAGGCACAGGTGGTGGAGATCCTCCGAGGCAGGGGGGACCACGAGCTGGCCGACCGGGTGAACCGGGAGCTGCCGGCCACGTTCGACCCCAGCGAGGTCGAGCTCCTGCGCGGGCTCGACCTCGGTGTGGACACCGGGGACGCCCAGCGGCACGCCGGTGCCGGTCAGCACGAGGACATGACCCGCCTCCCGGAAGGCGGCTCCTCGACGGCCGACGACTGAGTCCGACGCGGCTGGCAGGTGGCAGCGGCCATGTCGCGATGCCGTGGACCCCGTCACCCGGTGCGCGGGCTGTCGCTCACGGCGATCTCAACGCGTCTGAGGGGGAGTGGGGGTATCCGCCTCAGGGGGATGCGCAGGTCCTGCGACTGGATCATGGACCAGTCGAGCTGAGCCAGCCGCTGCGCCAGCGCAGCGAGCAGGGCGACGGTCACCGGTTCACCGGGGCAGCGATGGCCGGTCCGCGGATCACCACCCCCCTGCGGCACCAGGTCGTAGTCCCCGAGCGCCCGGTCGAGGAACCTCTCCGGGCGGAAGTCGTACGGCGCCGGCCACAGGCCGGCGTCGTGGTTCTGGCCGTAGAGGTCGAGCAGCACCATCGCTCCCTGGGGAATCGGCTGGCCGCGCCACTCCAGGTCCCGTGTCGCCAGGCCGCCGACGAACGGTGCGAAGGGGTAGAAGCGGCGAACCTCGTGGGCGAATGCAACACCGAAAGCCCCGTCGCCCGAGCGCAGCGCGTCGCGATGCTGCGGCCACCGGTGCATGGCGTGCGCGGCGAAAGCCACATACCACGACACCGCCACGGTGGGTCGGACGACGTTGATGACCTCGACCGCCGCCGTGCGGTCGTCCAGTGCCGCGCCGTCCGCGCCCCGGTGCCCAGCGATGCTCCGGACCAGCGAGGCCTCGGGCACGTGATCGGCGGAGCCGGCACGAACGTCGGCCACCAGCCCGCCGAGCCAGCTCTCGCGACGCCTCCGCGCCGCGCGGGCCCTCCAGTGCCGCGGTCCAGCTGTGGCGAAGCCGTCGACCATGGCGACCATGTCCGCGGCCACCGGAGCGACCTCCGTCGCACCGAGAGGGATCCCGGCCCACCGGCAGACACCCTGGGCCAGCACCCGGGCGGCCTCCTCGTGCAGAACGATGCGTCCTGCGGACGCCCACCCCTCCGCCGCCGCATCCCACGCCTCGACGGTTCGCTGCACAAGTCCCTGGAGGCGCTCCGGCGCCAGCTGCTCAAGGAACCATGCCTTGCGCACCCGGTGCGCTGAACCGTCCAGCGACTGCACGGCGCCGTGCCCGAACAGTGTGCTCTGCACCGGGCCGGGGACTGCTCCGGCTCGACGAACGTGCGCCTCGTCGTAGAAGAAGCGCGCGGCATCCTCGCCCACGAGACCGACCGCGGGCCGGCCGAGCAGCCGCGTGCGGACCACCGGGCGGCCGGTCCTCCGTCGCAGGTCGGGAAGCCAGCCGTAGCCCTTGCGGGCCAGCGACAGAGTGCCGTCCGCGACGGGTCTGCGCACCATGCGTCTGGCGTGCCCTGTTAGCGGAACGTGAAACGGGGCGGTTCAAGAGCCCTGGGAGACCCGGCGCCGGGCAGGACCACGGCGTAGACGGCTGTTGGACCAGAAGTCCTTTCCTGGCCTGCTGCAGGCCACCACGTTGCGAAGGATCTATGTATGCGCCGCTCGGCTTCAGGGCCTTCTTCGGTATGACCGGTGGAGCCTGCCGTCTCCGACCAGCAATGACGCTCGCGCGGATCTGCCGCGGGGATAGTGCTCGGCATTTATGCTGGTATCAGTGAGTCGTCGCGACACCTCCTTGATCCGCGGAGATCATCCGAGGTGGACGTGGTCGCGCTGTGGAGACATTGCATTTGTCGGAGGTGGAGAAGGAACAGACCTGGGCGTGGACTCGCGAGGGTCAGTCCGTGTGGATGGTGGCGCGCAGGCTGGGTCGGGCGCAGGCCTCGGTGCGGATGCGGCAGGAGCGTAGTTCGGTCGAGACGCGGGTTACGCGGCGACCCCGTGTCGCGCAGCGTTTCGTTGAGCGCAAGCAGGGCAGCGAGGTGCTCAGTCGCCCGGGCCGGTGATCGACGCGCAGGGCGCTCCCCGTCCGGGGCGGAGGTCCGCGTCGCAGCGGAACCCCGTCCCTGCGGCGTGGGCCTCAACGCTTCGTCGTGATGACGGCGGGTGGACCGGATACCTCTGGCTCGGACTCGCGGTGGATGCGGTCGACGGACCCCCACATGACTCCGACCCACAGCCCGAGCAGCGCAGCCGCGACAAGGGTCGCGCCGATGGTGAGGAACCTCGGCATGACCCGGGACCTTCCCCGCCGGTCGCCCGATGAACCGCAGTAGCAACGGACGGCACCCGGATGTCGTGCAGCCCACGCACCGCGATCGCGCCGGCGTATCCGCCGTGCGGCGGCGCCGGCCTTCCGTTCGGGGAACGATCGTTGCCCAAATGTCGGACGGGCCGCTCTCGGCGTCCCCATTCACAATGTTGGGTCTCGGGGCGGCCGAAGGGGGGCGCGCCGGGTGGAGGGGATCCGGTCCAGAGGCGGCCGAGCGCAGGGGTTCGCGCCGGTGCAGGGGGCCAGCGCGGGCCCTTGTCGCGGGGTTGGGCGCGGGGTCCCTGTGCTTCTCGGTGGCCCGGGTGGCGGCGAGAAACTCAGACAAGGGCGTCGTGCTCACAGTCGAGTACCTCGAGCAGGTTGAGCTGGAGCGGCTCCGGCGGGCGGGGCGAGGCCCCCGTGCCGGATCATGGCGTCGGCCGCGTCTTGGCGAGCTGCCGGGCGTCTGCCATACCCCTGTTGTCCTCCTCACGGCCCCAGCAGCCTGCGGCTACATTCTGAGTACCCGCGTCGCTGGTCCCCCGTCCGGCGGCGCGGGCTTGGTTCCGGGCGCGCGGGACTCCGTTTCCGGCCGCGACGCGCAAGGAAATCCTCGGCTCTCCGACCCCAAAGCACCAGGATCTGCCGATGACCTACGAGCCGCCCTCTGGATGGGTGGAGCGCCGCGTCTATCCCGCGACCGAGCTTCACCTCACGGGGAACTGAAGGTCGCCGTCGACCACGGCGCGGGCGACGTCATGGATGCGAGTGCCGTGGTCGCGGGCGTGTTTCCGTAGCAGCAGGAACGCCTCGTCGACGTCGATCTCGTGTTGGGTGGCGAGCACACCCTTGGCCTGTTCGATGATGAGCCGCGTCCTCAGCGCCTGGTGCAGCTGTTCTGCGGTGCGCTGATGCTGCCGCGCAGCCGACGCGTGCACCAGGTAGCCGGTGGCGATGTTGGCGAAGACCGAGGCGACCTGCAAGTCTTCGCCTGACCAGATTCTGGGTTGCCTGGAGTAGAGGTTGACCGCTCCGACCGCCGACCCCTCGGCGAGCATCGGGATGCCGGCCACGGCGCGGACTCCGGCTGTCTTGGCCGCATTGGAGTACTCCGGCCAGCGCTCGCTGGTGTCTACATCGTCCAGGTCCGGCACAGTCACCGGCTGTGCCGTTGCCACTGCGTCGACGCACGGCCCCAACTGGTGATCCTCTTGGACGCGTTCAAGGCGTGCGATGGCTTCGACCGCAGCGGTGACGAATCGCTGCTTGCCGTCGTGGACCAGCGTCACCCCCGCCCCGGTCAGGTCCAGCACGTCGGTGATCTCTTCGGTGAGGTCGTGCAGGACGTCGCCTACTCCGTAACCACCTGTAAGTGTTGTGGCGAACCGCTCCAGGCTTACGAGCAGCCTGTCGGGATCAGGCACGACGCATCACCGCTTCAATCCTCCGAGCGCGAGATCGCGGCAGACCTGGCAGCGAGCGAACCACGTGCACAGCCCCAGGCGCCGACGTCCTCAGGGTTACCCGTCGGGTGGGCGCCGTCTCGGGGATTCGCTGGCAATTCGAACGCAACGGCCCCTTCCAGGGAAAGGCAGCTGACGATCTTCTCGCTGGGTGGGTCGACCCAGACCATCCTGGTTGCGCCACCGTGCCCATGGATTTTGTTGACGTCTTCGACGTTCTCCCAGACGACGGTCGACCGCGTCCCGGTCAGCCATCGCACGACGGCGCCGCCGTCGGAAAACGCGGCGCCCTCGGCCACCAGACCGGTGCCGGACACGCCCGTGACGTCGTGATCTCGATGCAACTGGAATCGGCGCATCAGCCGAGCTGTCCGTTGCGGGGTCGAGGCGTCACTGGGGACGTCGCGCGAAGGTTTCACGGAAGGCCACTTCCTGTCGCCGAGGTCTGGGGCGCTAGGTGGTACGACGGTACGCCGGAGCTTTCGGCTCGGCCAAATGGCCTCGTTCCCCGGGACGAGACGGCCGGGTTCTCCTGTGGCAGCGCGCGGCGACCGCCTGATGACGGCCCGAGGGGCGTTACCTCGGAGCGGATGCG
>Ga0210115_1000643_pt1 | contig 10163 bp, 6 predicted proteins | sample MayberryNW_TuleB_2_FD_185526 | JGI IMG/M metagenome (GOLD analysis project Ga0210115, IMG submission 185526) | Wetland microbial communities from San Francisco Bay, California, USA, that impact long-term carbon sequestration - MayberryNW_TuleB_D2... | ecosystem: Environmental > Aquatic > Marine >... | reverse complement strand
GGCCGACCCGGATCATGTGGTCGCGGTTGGCCATCCGGGACAGCGCGGCCATCGGCTCGCCCTGGGAGCCGGTGCAGATCAGGGTGATCTTGTCGTCGGCCAGCTTCTCCAGCGCCGTCAGGTCGACCACCAGGCCCTTGGGCACCTTGAGGTAGCCGAGGTCCCGCGCGATGCCCATGTTGCGCACCATCGAGCGCCCGACGAAGGCCACCTTGCGGCCGTGGTGCGCGGCGGCGTCGAGCACCTGCTGGATCCGGTGCACGTGGCTCGCGAAGCTCGACACGATGATCCGCCTCGGCGCCGTACGGAACACCTCCTCGATCGCTGGGGAGAGGTCGCGCTCGGCCGTGGTGAAGCCCGGCACCTCGGCGTTGGTCGAGTCGGTGAGGAAGAGGTCCACGCCCTCCTCGCCGAGCCGGGCGAACGCCCTCAGGTCGGTGATCCGGTCGTCCAGCGGGAACTGGTCCATCTTGAAGTCGCCGGTGTGCAGGGCCAGACCGGCGCTGGTCCGGATCGCGACGGCCAGCCCGTCGGGGATGGAGTGGTTGACGGCGACGAACTCCAGGTCGAACGGGCCGAACCTCTCCCGCCGGCCCTCGGCGACCTCGCGGGTCACCGGCTTGATCCGGTGCTCCTTGAGCTTGGCCTCGATGAAGGCCAGCGTCAGCTTCGAACCCACCAGCGGGATGTCGGCGCGCTCCTTGAGCAGATAGGGCACGCCGCCGATGTGGTCCTCGTGGCCGTGGGTGAGGACGACGGCCTCCACCCGGTCGAGGCGGTCCCGGATCCAGGTGAAGTCCGGGAGGATCACGTCCACCCCGGGCTGGGTCTCCTCCGGGAAGAGCACCCCGCAGTCCACGATCAGCAGGCGCCCGGCGTGCTCGAAGACGGTCATGTTGCGCCCGACCTCGCCGAGGCCGCCCAGGCCCACCACCCGCAGGCCGTTCGCCGGTAGGGACGGGGGCGCGCCGAGCTCGGGATGCGGATGACTCACGGGAGCGATCCTCCCCTACCGGCGCCGGACGCCGGCCGGGCAGCCCGGTGCGGGGCGGCTACGGCCGGCCGGCGCCGACGACGGGCATCGAGTAGAGCCCGGTGATGTGCACGCTCAGACCCGGGTACGGCGCGTCGATGACCTTGCCGCCGCCGATGTAGATGGCGACGTGGCTGATCGGGCTGTAGTAGAAGACGAGATCGCCCGGCTGCAGCTCGCTCATCGACACGTGCCGCACCGCGCTGTACTGCGCCGACGACGAGTGCGGCAGCGACACCCCGGCCGCCCGCCACGCGTACATCGTCAGGCCGGAGCAGTCGAACGAGCTCGGACCGGCCGCGCCCCACACGTAGGGGTCGCCGAGCTGGGCGTACGCCGTCTGCACCGCGACGGCGGCGCGACCGGACGCCGGTCCGTCGTACGTCGGCGTGCTCCCGCCGTCCCGCGACCCGCGCGAGGCCCGGTCGGCCTGCAGGTTGGCCCGCCGCTGCTCGGCGGCCAGCCGGGCGCGCTGGTCGGCCTCGAGCCGTCCGAGCAGGTTGCGGGCGCTGGCCAGCTTGCGCTCGATCGAGCGCTTCTCGTCGGCGAGGGTGGCCTTGAGGCGGACCGCGCGGCCGCGCTCCTGGCGGACTGCCTTGCGGTCCTGCGCGAGCTGCAGCCGCGCGGACGACATCCGGCGCAGCATCGCAGCCTGCTGGCGGCTGAGCTGGGTCATGGCGGCTGCCTGGCGGAGGAACTCGGTCGGGTCCTCGGAGAGGATCAGCGCCACGCTGGCGTCGATCGCGCCGTTCTTGTACGCGGTCGCCGCGATCCGGCCGACCACGTCGCGCATGGTGCCGACGGCCTGCTGCTGCCGGTCGTAGCGGTTGCGCACGGCCTCGAGGCGGCGGTTGCTCTCGGTGAGCTCCACCCGGGCCGTGTTGTAGCGCTCGGTCGCCTGCTCGGCCTGGTGGTGCAGCACGTCGACCTGCCGGCGCACCTGCGCCAGGCTCGGGCTCGGGTCGGCCTGCGCCGGGCTGGTGACGACCAGGGTCAGCGACAGGGCCAGGGCACCCGCGAGCGTGCTCGCGAGCAGGCCGGCCAGCGTGCGTTGAGGGGGGGAAACGGCCATTGGCCGCGAAGGTTACGTGACCTTCCCGTGACCTCACAAATCGGGTCGGCGTGTCGCTGTGGAAAGTCGCCCGAGTCGTGGTAAGCGCGCCGCCCGGGCTGCCTCACGTGACCCGGTAGGGCTCGAGATCACGTCGGCGCACCGTCAGGCCGTTGCCCGGACTCCCGGAGCCGAGCCGCACCGCGCCCCCGGTGGCCAGTCGCGCGCCGTCGAAGGCGAGCGCCTCGATGCGGACGTGGTCGTGGAACCACTCGGCGTGACGGAGGTTGGGGACGGCGGCCGCCACGGCGAGGTGCGCCTGCGGCGCGCAGTGTGTGGACACCGACAGCCCGTGGCCGGCCGCGAGCGCGGCGACGCGCAGGAGCTCCGAGATGCCGCCGCAGCGTGTGACGTCGACCTGGAGGCAGTCGACCGACGGGGCCAGCCGCGCGAAGTACGCCAGGTCGTAGCCGTACTCGCCGGCCGCGACGTCGGCCTGGAGCCGGTCCCGGACGAGGGCGAGACCGGCCAGGTCGTCGGACGAGACCGGCTCCTCGAACCAGGTGACGCCGCAGGCGTCCAGCGCCGCACCGACCCGCACCGCCTGCTTGCGGGAGTACGCCCCGTTGGCGTCGACATAGAGCTCCACGCCGTCCCCGACGCTGCGCCGGGCTGCCCGGACCCGGGCCAGGTCGCGTCGCTCTTCGCTGCCGCACGACTCGCCGATCTTGATCTTGACGCGCGGGATCCCCTGCTCCTCCGTCCAGCCGCGCAGCTGGCGGTCCTGCTCCTCGTCGTCGTACGTCGTGAAGCCACCGCTCCCGTAGACCGGGACCGCATCGCGGCAGCGACCGAGCAGGTCGGTCAGCGACACGTCGACCAGCCGGGCCTTGAGGTCCCACAGCGCGCAGTCGACCGCCGACAGGGCGAGCCCGGCGACGCCGGGCCGGCCGGCGTTGCGCAGCGCTCGCTGCATCGCCAGCTGGGCGGCAGGGACCTGCCGGGGGTCGACGTCGGTGACAGCCGGGCCCAGGAGGTCGGTGGCGACACCGGCCACCTGCGCCGGCCCGTACGTCCACCCGAGGCCGGTCCGGTCCTCCGCGCTCGCCTCGACGAGCACCAGCGTGGTGCTATCCCAGGCCAGCGTCCCGTCCGCCTCCGGCCGGTCGGTCGGGACGGTGTAGGCCGACGCGGCCAGCCGGACCCCGCCTCCGGTCGTCATCCGGGCGCCTCGACGTGGGCGCGCCTCCGGTGGCCACGGGCGTCTGCCAGCAGCTGGGCGAGGTGCACCGGGGCCCGCCCGGTCCCGGCCTGCTGCACCTGGGTGCGGCAGCTGAACCCGTCGGCCACGACGCTGGTGGTGGGCGCGGCGGCGCGCACCGCCGGCAGCAGCACCCGCTCGGCGCAGGCCAGCGACACGTCGTAGTGGCCACGCTCGAACCCGAAGTTGCCGGCGAGGCCGCAGCACCCGGAGTCGAGCACGTCCGCCTCCAGGCCCATGCTCTCCATCACCCTCCGGTCGGCCTCGAAGCCCATGACGGCGTGCTGGTGGCAGTGGGTCTGGACGACCGCGCGACGGTCGGCGTGCGGCGGGAGGCCGGGCGCCTGCCAGCCGGGCGTGTGGTCCACCAGCAGCTCGGCCAGCGTCGACGTCTGGGCCTGCAGCCGCTCGGCGTCGCGGTCACCTGGCAGCAGCTCACGGGCGTCCGACCGGAACACCGCGGTGCAGCTCGGCTCGAGCCCCACGACCCGGACACCGTCCTGGAGGTGCGGCCGGAGCGCCCCGAGAGTGCGGCGGAGCACCCGGCCGGCGACCCGCAGCTGGCCGGTCGAGATCCAGGTCAGGCCGCAGCACAGCGCCCGGTCCGGTACGACGACCCGCCAGCCGGCGTCCTCGAGGACCTCCACGGCCGCCCGGCCGACCTCGGGTGCCAGGTGGTTGGTGAAGGTGTCCGGCCACAGCAGCACCGGGCCCCGGTGCCCGTCACCGCCCGGCGGCCGGCCGGCCATCCACTGCTGCAGGGTCTCCTCGGCGAAGGTCGGCACCTGGCGCCGCGGGTCGATGCCGGCCGCTGCCGTCAGCGGACGGTGCAGCAGGCGTGCGCCGGTGACCGCGTTGACGGCCCGCGGAGCCATCGCCGCCAGCTTCGCGGCGAGCGGCAGCCAGCCCATGGAGTAGTGGCTGCGCGGCCGCAGCCGTCGTGCGTAGTGGTGGGCGAGGAACTCGGCCTTCATCGTGGCCATGTCGACCTCGACCGGGCAGTCGCTCTTGCACCCCTTGCAGGCCAGGCACAGGTCGAGGGCGTCCCGCACCTCCGTCGAGCGCCAGCCCGCCTCGACCGGCGAGTCGGCGTGGCCGCCGAGCATCTCGAAGAGCAGCCGGGCCCGTCCCCGGGTCGAGTGCTCCTCCTCGCGGGTCACCATGTAGGAGGGACACATGACACCGCCCGAGTCGTGACGGCACCTGCCGACGCCGACGCATCGCATGACGGCCCGCTCGAACCGCCCGTCGTCGTCCGGGTATCCGAAGAACGTCTCGGGGTCGTGCGGCGCCCAGCTCGAGCCCAGCCGCAGGTTCTCGTCCAGCCGGTACGGCTCGACCACCTTGCCGGGGTTCATCCGGTCGTCGGGGTCCCACAGCCCCTTGAACCGGCGGAACGCCTCCATGATCTCGTCGCCGAAGAGGCGCGGCAGCAGCTCGCCCCGGGACTGTCCGTCACCGTGCTCGCCCGAGAACGACCCGCCGTAGGACACCACCAGGTCGGCCGCCCGCTCGACGAACGCGCGGAAGCGCTCGATGCCGGTCGGCGTCACCAGGTCGAAGGGGATCCGGGTGTGGACACAGCCCTGCCCGAAGTGGCCGTAGAGCGCCGCACCGGTGTAGCCGAACTCGTCGTAGAGCTCCTGCAGGTCGCGCAGGTAGTCACCGAGCTGCTCGGGTGGCACGGCGGAGTCCTCCCACCCCTCCCAGGTGTCGCGCCGACCGGGCACCCGCGCCGTCGCACCGAGCGCCACCTCGCGCACGTCGGCCAGCTCGGCCTCCTGCGCCGGGTCGTCGTAGAACCGATGGGTCGGCTCGTCCTTGGTGCCCTCGAGCGCGTCCAGCAGGCCGCGGGCCTTGCGATCCGCCTCGTCCTGGTCGTCGCCGGCGAAGATCACCATCAGCCAGCCGCGCCCGCGGGGCAGCAGCTCGATCCCGGCGGGGTTCATCCGGCGGACCCGCTCGAAGCCGACCAGCTGGTCGTCGAGGCCCTCCAGCTGCTGCGGTCCGTGCTCGCCGACCGCCGCTGCCGCATCGGCCGCCCGGGTGATGTCGGGATAGCCCAGCACCACCGTCGTGTGCGCCGCCGGCTTCCGGACCAGGCTCAACCGGGCCCGCAGGACCGTGAGCAGGGTGCCCTCCGAGCCGACCACCGCCCGGGCCACGTCGAAGCCCTGTTCCGGGAGCAGCGAGTCCAGGTTGTAGCCCGAGACCCGACGCGGCACGGTCGGGAAGCGGGCACGGACCTGGTCGGCGTACTGGTCGCGCAGAGCTCGCAGGCCGCGGTAGATCTCCCCGACCCGGCCGGTGTCGCGGCAGCGCTCCTCCAGGGTCGCCTCGTCCGTCGGCCCGACCCACATCCGGGTCCCGTCGTAGGTCAGGACCTCGAGCTCGAGGACGTTGTCGACCGTCTTGCCGTAGGCCTGGGCGGTCGCCCCGCACGAGTTGTTGCCGATCATCCCGCCGAGCGTGCAGTGGTCGTGGGTCGCCGGCCGGGGGCCGAACATCAGTCCGTGCTCGTCCAGGACCCGGTTGAGCTGGTCGAGCACGACGCCCGGCTCCACGACGCAGCTGCGGTCCCGCGGGTCGACCGAGACCACCCGGTTGCAGTACTTGCTCCAGTCGAGCACCACCGCGGCGTTGCAGGCCTGGCCGGCCAGGCTGGTACCGCCACCGCGCGACGTGACCGCAGCACGGTGCGCACGCGCGACCCGGACCGCCTGGACTGCGGCGTCGACGGTACGCGGAACGACGACCCCGAGGGGGACCTGCCGGTAGTTGGAGGCGTCGGTGCTGTAGGCGCCGCGGCTGCCGGCGTCGAACCGGACCTCCCCGTCGACCGCGGCCCGCAGGTCGGCCTCGAGGGCCCGGACGTCGACGTAGGGCTCGTCCGGCCGCGGGCGGACCGGGCTGGGGAGGGAGACGGTGGCCACGGTCAGCCGCGGAGCTGCTGGATCTTGTCCTTGAACAGCGTCGTGGCGATGGCCGCCTTGCGCGGCTGGCCGCGCAGGAACGCGGTGGCGAACTTCTTGGCCTGGTCGTACTGCACCTTGCCCGGCAGCGGTGGCTCGTCGGGGTCGACGTCGACGTCCACCAGCGCCGGCCCGTCGAACGCCAGCGCGCCCTCGATCGCCGACCGCACGTCACCCGGCTCCCGCACCTTGGCGCCGTACCCGCCGCAAGCCGTGGCCCAGGCCGCGAAGTCCGCCGCAGGCTCGGGGAAGCGGACGCCGTGCTCGGGGTAGCCGAGCACCATCTGCTCCCACAGGATCTGGCCGAGCGAGTTGTTGTTGTTGACCACGACCTTGACCGGCAGGCCCGCCCGCACGGCCGTGAGGAACTCGGCCATGAGCATGGCGAAGCCGCCGTCCCCGACGTAGGCGATCACCTGCCGACCCGGGAACGCGTGCTGGATGCCGATCGCGTAGGGCAGGCCCGGCGCCATCGTGGCGAGGTTGCCCGACAGGTAGAACTGACGATCACCCCGGATGGTCCAGTGCCGGGCCGCCCAGGTGGCGATCGTGCCGCTGTCGCAGGTGAGGACCGCGTCGTCGCCGGCCAGGTCGTCGATGACGGACATCGGGTACTGCGGGGCGATCGGGCTGCGGTCGGGCGACTCGAGGTCGGCCATGTCGGAGCGCCAGGACTCCATCGCCTCCTGGTACCTCGTCAGGTGCTTGCGGTCCTCCTTGGGGCGCAGCAACGGGAGCAGGGCGGCCAGGCCTTCCTTGGCGTCGGCGACCATGGGCACCTCGGTGGGAGTGCGCACCCCGGCCCTGGTCGGGTCGGCCTCGATCTGCACCGTGCGGGCCTTGCCGGGCTCGGGCAGGTGCTGGGTGTAGGGGAAGTTGGTGCCGACCATGAGCAGCGTGTCGCAGTCCTCGACCAGCTCCTCCCCCGGCCGGGTGCCGAGCAGTCCTATCCCGCCGACGGCATAGGGCGAGTCGTCCGGGATCACCGCCTTGCCCGGCAGCGTCTTGATCACCGGTGCGCCGAGCGCCTCGGCGACGGCGAGCACCTCGTCGCGCGCGTGCAGCGCACCGGTGCCCACCAGCAGCGCCACCCGCTCTCCCGCGTTGAGGACCTCTGCCGCAGCGGTCACGTCGTCGGGTCGCGGCAGCCCCGAGGGAGGCAGGTAGACCGGGGCGGTGGCCGGCGGCCGGGCCGGCGCCACGTGCTGGTAGGGGTCGGCGTCGGCGTCGGCGACCTGGACGTCGTTGGGCAGGCTCAGGTGGGCCACCCCCCGGCGGGCCAGCGCCGTGCGGACCGCGATGTCGACAACCCCGGGCAGCTGGGCCGGGTTGTCGACGACCAGGTTGTACTCGGTCAGGTCGGCGTACAGGTGCTCGAGGTGCACCTCCTGCTGGTAGCCGGTGCCCAGGACCGAGGTCTCCTGCATGCCGGTGATCGCCAGCACCGGCGTGTGGTCCAGCTTGGCGTCGTACAGCCCGTTGAGCAGGTGGATCGCGCCGGGCCCGGAGGTCGCGAGGCACACGCCGAGCCGGCCGGTGGCCTTCGCGTAGCCCGTCGCCATGAAGGCGGCCGCCTCCTCGTGGTGGACGAGGACGAAGCGGACCTTGTCACGGTGCCGGCGAAGGCCCTCCATGATCCCGTTGATGCCGTCGCCGGGAAGCCCGAACACGGTGTCGACGCCCCAGTCGGCCAGTCGCTCGATCAGTGCCTCGGACGCGATGCGCGACACGGCGTTCTCCTTCGGGTTGCCTCGGCTTCCGGGTGCAGCCGGCCCCCTGCGAGCCGGGTCGGTTCCGCCCGTCCGCATTCGCGGCTACCCGCACCCGGCGGGGGCCACACACGCGTGACATGACGGTTGCGTGACGGCGGCTTCCCCCACAGGCGTCGGGTTGGCAGGGTGTGGGCACCCGGACGAGAGGACGATGTGAGCATCCTGTTGCTGTCCGGCGTCCTCGTCGCCGGCATCGTCGTCCTGACTCCGGTCGCCGACCGCGCCCGGGTCCCGTTGCCCGTGGCACTGACGGTCTTCGGACTGCTCGTGCCGCTGGTGCCGAGCACGCCTGACATACGGATCGACCCGGACCTGATCCTGCCGACGGTGCTCCCGCCGCTGCTGTTCGCGGCGACGCAGCGCTCGTCGGCCCACGAGTTCCGCGACAACGCGCGGCCCATCCTCGTCCTCGCGGTGGGCCTCACCCTGGCGACCGCTGCAGTGGTCGCCTGGGTCGCCCACCAAGCCGGTCTCGCTTGGGGGCCGGCCTGGGTGCTCGGCGCCGTGGTGGCGCCCCCGGACCCGGTGGCCGCCACGGCGGTGGCCCGGCGACTGCGGCTGCCGGCCCGCCTGACGACGATCCTCGAGGGCGAGGGGATGTTCAACGACGCCACCGCCCTCGTGCTCTACAACGTCGCGGTCCTTGCCGTCGTCTCCGGGCACCTGTCCACCGGCGAGGTTGCCGGGGCGTTCCTGCTCGCCGTGCTGGTCGGCACCGGGATCGGCCTGCTGGCCGCGGTCCTGGTCCGCGCCGCGCTCGGGGCGTTGCACGACGCCGCGGCCGAGACCACCGTGACGGTCGCCGCGCCGTTCGCCGTGTACCTCCTGGCGGAGCACCTGGAGGGCTCGGGGGTCCTTGCCGTGCTCTCCCTCGGACTGTTCCTGCGCAGCTACGGCCATCCCGCTCTCACCTCGGGCGGCTGGCTGCTCGGCCGCGCGGTGTGGAGCTTCGCCGACTACCTGATCACCAGCCTGGTCTTCGTGCTCATCGGCTTCGAGCTGACCGTGGTGCTCGAGGAGGTGTCGATCGGGCACGACGAGGCGCTGCTCGCCGGCGGCGTGGTCCTGACCCTCGTGGTGGTGCGGTTCGGGTGGCTCTTCCCGGCTGCGGCGCTGGGGCGCGCCTGGTCCCGGCGGCGTGACGCGGCCATGCCGTACGGCGCCCGGGAGACGACGGTCGTCGCCTGGGCGGGGATGCGTGGCGTGGTGACGGTCGCCGCCGCCCTCGCCCTGCCGCGGTCGACTGACGAGGCGAGCGACTTCCCGGACCGTGCGGAGATCGCTCTCGTCGCCCTCTCGTGCGTGCTGCTCACGCTGGTCCTGCAGGGTCTGACCCTGTCCCCGCTGGTCCGCCGGCTGGGCGTGTCCGCCGACGACGAGGACCTGCCCGGCGAAGTGACGACGCTGCGCAGGCGGGCGGCGGAGGCGGCCCTCGACGCGGTCCGCAGAGCCTGCGACGACCTGCCGGACGTCGCGGTCCGAGCGGCGGAGCAGCAGTACGAGGGCTACCTGGCCGCCCAGGGCACCCTCGAGCAGGCCCGGTCCCATGGCCGGGCCGACGACCAGGACAGCGACCCGCGCAGCACGAGCAGGGGGGTCGCGGAGGCGCTGCGGCGGGCCAGCGAGGCGGAGCGCGACCTCGTCCTGGACGCCCGGCGGCGCGGTCAGGTCAGCCCGGCCGCCGCCGACGAGGTCCTGCAGGACATCGAGTCACGTGCGGTGCGCGACATCGAGTGACGCCCCCGGTGCTGCGCCACCGGTCAGCGGGTGTCGTTGAGGATGCCGAACGCCCACGCCGCGACCGACCCGACCGCCGCCCCGGCCACGCCTGCCGTCACGACCCACGGCGACGCCAGCACGATGCCGAGCCCCACCACAGCGCAGGCCGCGATGATCCAGGCGACCGAGGCCCAGACACCGGCGGGGCTGAACCGGTCGCGCCGGGTGCCGAGCGCTCGCCCTCGGGCCGGGCCGGCCAGCGGAGTCGGCCGGTCCGCCTCGGCCGGGCGTTCGACGCCGGGTGCCGGACCGTGACGTCCGCGGGCAGTCATGCGCGACCTCCTTGGTCGACCTG
>Ga0210115_1000642_pt1 | contig 10164 bp, 7 predicted proteins | sample MayberryNW_TuleB_2_FD_185526 | JGI IMG/M metagenome (GOLD analysis project Ga0210115, IMG submission 185526) | Wetland microbial communities from San Francisco Bay, California, USA, that impact long-term carbon sequestration - MayberryNW_TuleB_D2... | ecosystem: Environmental > Aquatic > Marine >... | reverse complement strand
ACAAGGGTGCCGTCGCGCACGCGGGCGCGTTACGGTCCCGGCATGCCGTCCCTGCCCGCCGCAGCCCCCCTCCCGGCGCGCGACCTGCTCGCCGACCCTCCCCGCACGGGTCGGGTGGTGGGCGTGCACCCCACCTGCGTGTACGTCGTCACCGACCCGCCCGAGCCCCTCGTGGTCGCCGTCGAGACCGCCGACGCGCTCGGGCTGCCCTGCGCCTTGCGACTGGGTCTCGACCGCCGCCACCGCCCCTTCGCGGGCGTCGCGGCGGGTGACCCGGCCCGGGTGGGCGAGCGCCGGGTCGAGGTCGGCCCGCTGACCGTCCGGGTTGCCCGGTGGTGGGCGCCGCCGGTGGTCCGGCCGGGGACGGGCGGGCCGCCGCGGTGGGCCGACCTGGCCGGGCTCCTGCGCGACGTACCGCCTCAGGTCGACCTCGACGGTCGACGTGATCTGGATCCCCGCGACCTCCTCGGCCGCGGACCGGGGCTCACTCCGGCCGGCGACGACGTGCTGGCCGGGTGGCTGCTCGCCGTGCACCACGACGCCGCAGCCCGCGACGGGCTGCTGCCGGTCGTCGCCGCGGCGCCGGGTGCCACCACCGCCCTGTCCGCGACCCTGATCGGGGAGGCGGCGGCCGGCCGCGGCATCCCGGCAGCGCTCGCCCTCGCCGACGCGCTCGCCGGTCACGGCGAGCCGCGAGCGGTCGGCGCTGCCCTCGACCGGCTGCTGCGGGTCGGCCACACGTCCGGCGCCGCCCTCGCCCACGGCCTCCTCCGCGGCGCCCGACTGGTGGGTTCCCGGGGCGACATGTCCGCCCCGGCCCCTGCGACTCACCCGTCGAGGGGACCGGGCGGGGAGGTGGCGGCGTGAGCGGCGACCACGTCGAGGTCCGTCGGGGCGCCTACCACGACTCGGTGACCCTGATGCAGGTCAGCCGGCAGGTGGCCGACGTCGACGGCGTCGAGGCGGCGCAGGTCGCGATGGGCACCGAGCTGAACCTGGACTTCATGCGCGGGGTGGGGTTCGACCCGCCCGCCGATGCCGGGCCGAACGACCTCGTGGTGGCCGTGCGGGCCGGCGGTGACGACGCGGTCGCGGCGGCGCTGGCCCGGCTCGAGGAGGTGCTGACGACGACGGGCGGCGGCAGCGGCGACGGGCTCGGCGGGCGCGACCCCGAGCCGCGGACCATCGGGTCCGCCGCCCGCCGGGCGGCCGAGCCTCCCTCGCTCGCCCTGGTCTCGGTGCCCGGGCCGCACGCCTTCACCGAGGCCTGGTCGGCGCTGCAGGCCGGCCTGTCGGTCCTGGTCTTCAGCGACAACGTGCCGGTGGAGCAGGAGGTCGCGCTCAAGGACGAGGCGGCCCGCCGCGGGCTGCTGGTGATGGGCCCGGACTGCGGCACCGCCGTCGTGGGCGGGGTGGGGCTGGGCTTCGCCAACCAGGTGCGGCCCGGCCCGGTCGGCATCGTGGCCGCGAGCGGCACCGGCGCGCAGCAGGTGATGTGCATGCTCGACACCCGCCAGGTGGGCGTCAGCCACTGCCTCGGCGTCGGTGGCCGCGACCTTTCCGCGGCGGTGGCCGGGCGCTCGACCAAGGCCGCGCTCACCCTGCTGGACGAGGATCCGGCGACCGAGCTGGTCGTGCTCGTCTCGAAGCCGCCGGACCCGGCGGTGGCGGCCGACGTCACGGCCTACGCCGAGTCGCTCTCGACCCCCGTGCTGGTCGCGCTGCTGGGGCCGGGGCAGGAGGACCTGACGACCGCCGCCCGCAAGGCCGTCGAGCACCTCGGCGTGGAGTGGGCGGAACCGTGGTCCTGGGACGAGCAGCCGGCACCGGTGCCGGGCGGCTCGCTGCGCGGGTTGTTCGCCGGCGGGACGCTGTGCGACGAGGCGATGCTGATCGCGAGCGAGACGCTGGGCGAGGTGCGGTCCAACATCCCGTTGCGGCCCGAGTGGGCGCTCGGCGAGGACCTGCGCTCCCCCGGCCACCTGATGGTCGACTTCGGCGACGACGCCCTCACCCAGGGACGCGCGCACCCGATGATCGACCAGCGCACGCGGATCGACCGGCTCGCCGCCGAGAGCGCGGACCCGACCTGCTCGGTGCTGCTGCTCGACGTGGTGCTCGGCCACGCCGCCAACCCGGACCCGGCCGCCGAGCTGGCGCCCGCGGTCGCCGCCGCCCGGGCCACCGCAGCCGCCGACGGCCGTGAGCTCGCTGTCGTGGTGTCGCTGTGCGCGACCCACGACGACCCGCAGCAGCCCCGGCGCCAGGCCGACCTGCTGCACGACGCCGGCGCGTCGGTCTGGGTGTCCAACGCCGCCGCCGCCCGGCACGCCGTCGCCCTCGTGACCGGAGGCACCCCATGACCCCTCAGACGCCCATGTGGACTCCGACACACCAACCCGCCGGCGTGTCTGGTGCTGACGGGTCCACAACGTGGTGGGTAACCGGGCGGAACGTCCCCGGAGGTGGCAGATGAGCCTGCTAGAGAGCCAGCCACGGCTGGTGGCCGTGGGCGCCCAGATGTTCGCCGACGCGGTCGCCGCCCAGGCCGCGCCGGTGCAGCAGGTCGACTGGCGGCCGCCGCTCGGCGCCGAGGGCGTGGAGGTGGACCTGGCGCGGGTGCTCGCCGACCCCCGGCACGCCGCCGCCAACGAGACCGCGGTCGCCCGCATGCTGGCCGCCGGGGCCGAGCTGGTCGACGTACGGCCGGCGTCGGAGGCCCTCGCCCTCGACAAGGGGTCCTTCCTGCACGCGGGACCGCCGATCGGGTGGGACCGCGCCTCCGGGCCGCTGCGCGGCGCGCTGATCGGCGCCATGGTCTACGAGGGCCTCGCCGAGACGCCCGACGACGCCGAGCGGGCTCTGGCGGCCGGTGACGGGCTGCACTGGGAGCCGTGCCACCACCACCGCGCGGTCGGCCCGATGGCCGGCGTGGTGAGCCCGTCGATGTGGATGTTCGAGCTGCGCGACCCGGTGCACGGCGGCACCGCCTTCTGCTCGCTGAACGAGGGACTCGGCAAGGTGCTGCGCTACGGCGCGTACGGCCCCGAGGTGGTCGACCGGCTGCAGTGGATGTCCGACGTGCTCGGCCCGCTGCTGCAGACGGCCGTCCGGGCGCGCACGGGCGCGGGCGGACCGGTCGACGTCAAGTCGATCGCCGCGCAGATGCTGCAGATGGGCGACGAGGGGCACAACCGCAACCGCGCGGGGACGCTGATGTTCCTGCGCGAGCTGCTGCCCTCGCTGATCGACTCGGGTGCGCCGGCCTCCGTCGTCGCGGAGGTGGTGCGCTTCGTCTCCGGCAACGACCACTTCTTCCTCAACCTCGGCATGCCGGCCTGCAAGCTGGCCGGTGACGCGGCCCGCGACGTGCCGGGCTCGTCGCTGGTCGTCGCGATGGCCCGCAACGGCACCGACTTCGGCATCCAGGTGTCCGGGACCGGGGACCGGTGGTTCACCGGTCCGGCCAACACCCCGGAGGGTCTCTACCTCGGGTCGTTCGGACCCGAGGACGCCAACCCCGACATCGGCGACTCAGCGATCACCGAGACCGGCGGCATCGGCGGCTTCGCGATGGCGGCGGCACCGGCCATCGTGAAGTTCGTCGGCGGCGAGGTCGGCGACGCGATCGAGGCGACCCGGCTGATGTACGAGATCACGCTGGCCGAGAACCCGGTCTACCAGGTGCCGGTGCTCGGCTTCCGCGGCACGCCGACCGGCATCGATGCGACGCTGGTGACGCGGACCGGGATCCTCCCCCACATCAACACCGGCATGGCGGGTCGCGTCGCGGGCACCGGCCAGGTGGGCGCCGGGCTGGTCAACCCGCCCGCGTCCATCTTCCCCGAGGCGGTCACGGCGCTGGGCGCGCTCGCGCCGCCGGTTGTCGGGGGCCGGTCGTAGCGTCAGCGGCATGCGCTACGGCTTCGTGCTCCCCGGGGGACCGGCGACCAGACAGCTCGAGCAGGCCGAGGCGGCCGAGGCGGCCGGCTGGGACGGCGTGCTCGTGTGGGAGGCGGCCTACGGGGTCGACGCCTGGGCGCTGCTGGCCGCGATGGCGGCCCGGACGACCACCGTCCGACTCGGCACGCTCCTGACGCCCGCGCCCTGGCGCCGGCCCTGGAAGCTGGCCAGCCAGGTGGCGACGGTGGACCAGCTCTCCGGGGGGCGGGCGTTCGTCACCCTGGGGCTCGGCGCGCTGGCCGACGACCTGCCGACCGCGGCCGGCGAGCCCACCGACCGGCGCGAGCGGGCGGCCCGGATGGACGAGACGATCGACCTGATGCGGGCGCTGTGGGCGGGCAAGGGCGAGTACCACGGGGAGCACTACGACATCACCAGCAGCGACTGGCTGGACGACATGGCGCGGCCGGTGCAGCAGCCGGTGCCGATCTGGGTCGCCGCCGCGTGGCCGCGGCCGAGGTCGATGCGCCGCGCGCTGCGCTGCGAGGGCCTGGTCCCCGAGTACCACCTCGACGGCCGCGAGGGGACGCCCGACGACCTGCGGGACCTGACCGGCTGGCTGCGGGGCAACGGGGCGCCGGACGCGGTCGACGTGCTCGCCGAGGGCGAGACGCCGGCCGACGACCCGGTCGCCGCGGCGGCGAAGGTCCAGCCGTGGCGGGCGGCCGGGGCGACCTGGTGGATGGAGGAGCGCTGGGGGCCGGCCAGCTCGCTGGACGAGCGGATGGACGTCGTGGACGCGCGGATCGCCGCCGGCCCACCCCGGGGCTGACCGTCAGAAGGCGACGACGACGACCGTCACGTTGTCGACGCCGCCGGCGTCGAGAGCCGACTCGACCAGCGCGTCGCACGCGTCCTGCGCGGAGCCGCGGCCGAGCAGCCCGGCGAGGTCGGCGTCGTCGACCATGTTGGTGAGCCCGTCGGTGCACAGCAGCAGCCGGCTGCCCGGCGGGCACTCGACGCGGGCGACGTCGGGGGCGACCTCCCGGTCCAGGCCGAGCGCCTGGGTGAGGTAGCCGTGCATGCCGTGGTCCTGGGTGATCGCGGACAGCTCACCGTCGGCCGCCAGCAGGTAGGCGCGGCTGTCGCCGACGTGCAGGACGAGAGCGGCGTCGTCCGACACCGCGGCCAGCACCAGCGTGGTCCCCATCCCGGTGCGACCCGGCTCGGCCGCGGCGGCGTCGAGGACCGCCTGGTGCGCGACGGCGGCCGCCGCCCGCAGGTCGTCCTCGGACGAGCCGGCCGAGAGCGCCGCCCCGTCGACGCTGGCCAGCGCGGTCAGGCTGGCGACGTCACCGGCCGGGTGACCGCCGAGGCCGTCGGCCACCGCCAGCACCCCGCGCTCGGGCCGCGCGAGCAGCGCGTCCTCGTTGCGCGACCGGACGTGCCCGACCTCGGTCCGGTACGCGACGTCCATCCGGACACCGTATGCGAGCGGTGTCACCGGCCGGTCGGCCGTCGCCCGGGACACGCCGGGCGTGCTGCGACGATGGAGCCGCCATGACCTCCCGGACCGCCGCGTCGAGCACCGACCGCACGACGACCAGCCGACCGTCCGCCGCCGTGCTGGTCGTCGCGATCTTCCTCGCGGCGCTGAACCTGCGGGCCGCGCTGGCGTCGGTGCCGCCGCTGGTGCACACCATCCAGGACGACCTCGGGCTCAGCTCCGCGGTCGCCGGCCTGCTCACCACGGTGCCGGTGCTGTGCATGGGGCTCTTCGCCCCGGTGTCGCAGCGGCTCGCCCACCGGATCGGCCGCGAGGCCACGGTGGCGGTCGCGCTGGTCCTCCTCGCCGTCGGTCTGCTGCTGCGACTCGCCGGCGACCTGCTGCCGGTGCTGCTCGTCAGCACCGTGCTGGCCGGCATCGGCATCGCGCTGTGCGGCACCGTGCTGCCGGGCATCGTCAAGCAGTTCTTCCCGGGGCGGTCCGGCGTGATGACCGGGCTCTACCTGCTCGCCATGATGGTCGGCGCGACAGCGGCGTCGGCGCTCAGCGTGCCGCTGGCCGAGGCCCTCGGCTCGTGGCAGCGGTCGCTCGCCGTCTGGTCCGGCGTCGCGGTCGTCGGCCTGGTCGGCTGGCTGCCGGTCGTCCGCCGGGTCAACGACCGGGACGAGCCGGCGGACACCACCCCGCGCACGGCGCTCCCCTGGCGCTCGCGGACGGCCAGGCTGATGGCGACCTTCATGGCCCTGCAGTCGCTGGGCTTCTACACGCAGCTGGCCTGGATCCCGCCGTCGTACGAGGCTCGTGGCTGGTCCGCGCGCGACGCCGGCCTGCTGCTCGCGGTGTGGAGCATCGTCCAGCTCGCCAGCGGGGTCGGCGGCCCGGCGCTCGCCGACCGGGTGCACGACAGACGGCCGCTCGTCGCGTCCGCCGTGCTGCTGACGGTGCTGGGCACGCTGGGGATCGCGGTTGCGCCCACCGCGGCACCGTGGCTGTGGGTCACCCTGATGGGGCTCGGCCAGGGAGCCGGCTTCTCGCTCGGGCTGGTCAAGCTGGTCGACTACGCGCCGACACCGGCGGCGTCGGCCCGGCTGTCGGCGATGGTGTTCCTGTTCTCGTACTCGCTCGCCTCGACCGGGCCGTTCCTGTTCGGCGCGGTCCGGGACGCGACCGACAGCTTCACCGTTCCGTTCAGCGCCCTCGTCGTGGTGGCCGTCGTCCAGCTCGCTCTGACCCCTCGGCTGCGGCCCGACCGCACCACCGAGCCGGCACCCGCGACGACGCCCTAGTCGGGCTCGAACCGGGCCCGGACACACGAAAGGAAGGGGGCCACCGCCTCCCTTCCACCTCCAAGGTATAGCGCGACCGGGGGCTTGCGGCAAGGCCCCGGTGGTGCCGCAGAATCGCCGGCCGGCACCAAGAACCAACGACATGGGGGTTGCCCGGTGAAGTTGTCGACCACGGCATTCGACCTGCCGGACCACCTCGCCGCCAAGGCCGACCCGGCCCTCATCGGTGCGGACGAGGAGCACTTCTCGGCGATCGCGGCGAGCCTCGAGCAGACGGTCGCCGACCTGTCCGACCGGCTCGAAGCCGGGCTCAGGGCGCCGACGGGCGAGGGCCAGGAGGCGATGGACCGCGACCTGGAGGTCCACCGGCTGACCGCCCGGCTGCGGACGCTGCGCCGCTTCGGGCTCGACCTGTGCCTGGGGCGCATGGTGGCCGCCGACGGCACCGACGGCACCGACGGCACCGACGACACCGACGGCACCGACGACAGGAAGCCGGTGTACGTCGGCCGGCTCGGCCTGACCGACAGCACGGGCAACCGGTTGCTGGTCGACTGGCGCTCGCCCGCGGCGGAGCCGTTCTTCGGCGCGACGCACGCCGACCCGATGGGGTTGACCAGCCGTCGCCGCTACCGCTGGACCCTCGGCCGGGTCAGCGACTACTGGGACGAGGTGTTCACCGGCCTGGACGGGGCCGCGGGGCACTCCGCCGCCCTGGACGACCAGTCCGCCTTCATCGCCAGCCTCGGCAGCAGCCGGTCGCCCCGGATGCGCGACGTCCTCGGCACCATCCAGGCCGACCAGGACGCCATCATCCGTGCCGGGTCCCGCGGTGCCCTCGTCGTCGACGGCGGACCGGGCACGGGGAAGACCGTCGTCGCCCTGCACCGGTCCGCCTACCTCCTCTACTCCGACCCGCGGCTCGGTCACCACCGCGGCGGCGTGCTCTTCGTCGGTCCGCACCAGCCCTACCTGGCCTACGTCGCGGACGTGCTGCCCAGCCTCGGCGAGGAGGGCGTGCAGACCTGCACGCTGCGCGACCTGGTCCCCGAGGGGGCCGCAGCGGCGGCCGAGGCCGACCCGGGGGTGGCCCGGCTGAAGTCGTCGGCGCGGATGGTGACCGCGATCGAGCCGGCGGTCCGGTTCTACGAGGAGCCGCCGGCCACCGGGATCACGGTCGAGACCGACTGGGCAGACGTACGGCTGAGCACCGGCGACTGGGCCGAGGCGTTCGACGCGCCCGACCGCGGCACCCCGCACAACGAGGCCCACGAGCAGGTGTGGGAGCAGCTCGTCGCGATCGTGGCGGACCGGCTGGGCGACGACGTACCGGAGGACCTGCTGCGCCGGTCCCTGGCACAGAACGCCGAGCTGCGCGGGGCGCTGCACCGGGCGTGGCCGCTGCTCGAGGCGACCGACCTGGTCGGCGACCTGTGGTCGGTGCCCGCCTACCTGCGCCGGTGCGCCCCGTGGCTCGACCCCGACGAGGTCCGCCTGCTCCAGCGCGCGGACCCCCAGGCCTGGACGGAGTCCGACCTGCCGCTGCTGGACGCTGCCCGGCAGCGGCTCGGCGACCCGGAGGCAGCACGTCGTCAGCGCCGGCACGAGGCGACCGTGGCCGCGCAGCGCGCACGGATGGCTACCGTCGTGGACGACCTGATCGCGACCGACGACTCCGAGATGCTCGTCATGTCGATGCTGCGCGGCGAGGACCTGCAGAGCGTCCTGGTCGACGAGACCGCGTTGGCCGGGGCCGACCCCGACCTGCTCGCCGGCCCGTTCGCGCACGTCGTCATCGACGAGGCCCAGGAGCTGACCGACGCGGAGTGGCAGATGCTGCTGCTCCGGTGCCCGTCCCGCAGCTTCACCGTCGTCGGCGACCGGGCGCAGGCGCGCCACGGGTTCACCGAGACGTGGCAGGAGCGGCTGGCGCGGGTCGGGCTCGACCGGGTCCACCTGGCGTCCCTGACCGTCAACTACCGCACGCCGGAGGCGGTCATGGCCGAGGCCGAGCCCGTCATCCGGGCAGCGATCCCCGACGCCAACGTGCCCGTCTCGATCCGCAGCACCGACGTCCCGGTGCTGCGTGGACCTGCGTCCGACCTGCGGTCGATCCTGAAGACCTGGCTCGGCGCGCACGCCGAGGGCGTCGGGTGCGTCATCGGGGACCCGACGTTCCAGGCCACCGACCGCGTCCGCTCTCTCACCCCGGAGCTGGCGAAGGGCCTCGAGTTCGACCTGGTCGTCCTCGTCGACCCGGAGTCCTTCGGCGACGGCACCGGCGGCATCGAGGGAGCGGTCGACCGCTACGTCGCGATGACCCGGGCGACCCAGCAGCTGGTGATCCTCACCAGCACGTGACCGACCTCAGATCTCGCCCTCCGGAGCGGAATCGCGGCGTCGTGACCGCGATCCGGCTCCGGAGAGAGGCCGGGCAGCGTTGTCAGGTCCCGCGGTACGTCGCCAGGTCGCCCGGCCGGTCCACGTCGGCAGCACTCGCGACGTCCGAGCACTCCACCTGCACCAGCACGGCACGGTGCGCTGCCAGCACGACCCGGGCGCCCTGGTCGCCCCCGGCGGTCATGCGCACCTCGGGCCACCAGTCCCGGCCGAGCACGACCGGGTGGCCTTGCCGGCCGCCGTACGTGGCGGCCACCAGCGACGCCGGGCCGCCGACCTCGCCGGCCACCCGCCGGACCGCTGCGGGCGTCAGCCCGACGTGGTCGACCAGCACGACCAGGGCTGCCTCGGCGCTGGCCGGCATGGCGGCGAGCCCGGCCAGCAGCGAGGACGCCATGCCCGAGTCCCAGTCCGGGTTGTCGACCACGACGGCCCCGGCCACCGAGAGCTCGACCGAGCCGCTGACGACGTACGGCCGGAGGACCCCGCCCTCGGCGAGCACCCGGACCGCGCGGTCGACCAGCCGCTCCCCCTGCAGCTCGACCACCGCCTTGGGCCCGCCGAACCGGCGACCGGCCCCGGCGGCCAGCACCAGCCCGGCGACCTGGGTCACCGGGTGGTGTGGATCGGGCCGGCGGTCTCGGTCAGCCGGGCGCCGGAGCCGCCCCAGCGGTGCGCCACGATCTCGGCGGCGATCGACACCGCGGTCTCCTCCGGCGTCCGGGCGCCGATGTCCAGGCCGATCGGCGACGCCAGCCGCGCCAGCGCCTCCTCGGTGACGCCCTCCTGCCGCAGCCGGGCCAGCCGGTCGTCGTGGGTGCGCCGGCTGCCCATCGCGCCGATGTAGGCCGCGTCGGTCTGCAGCGCGACCTCGAGCAGCGGCACGTCGAACTTCGGGTCGTGCGTCAGCACGCAGATGACCGTCCGCGCGTCGACCTCGGTCGACTGCAGGTAGCGGTGCGGCCACTCGACGACCACCTCGTCGGCCTCCGGGAACCGCTTGGCCGTCGCGAACACCGGTCGCGCGTCGCACACCGTCACCCGGTAGCCGAGGAACTTGCCGACCCG
>Ga0210115_1000641_pt1 | contig 10168 bp, 7 predicted proteins | sample MayberryNW_TuleB_2_FD_185526 | JGI IMG/M metagenome (GOLD analysis project Ga0210115, IMG submission 185526) | Wetland microbial communities from San Francisco Bay, California, USA, that impact long-term carbon sequestration - MayberryNW_TuleB_D2... | ecosystem: Environmental > Aquatic > Marine >... | reverse complement strand
CTGGCGCGGTTACGCGGAGCCGATGTGCACATAGTGGCGGTGGTCGCCAACCGGTTTAATCACGTCTATCTGGCCGCGCCGGGGATCCACTCATTCAAGCAACTCAAAGGGAAAAAGGTTGCCGTCAGCCGCTTCGGCTCCGGCTCGCATTTCCAAACCAAGCTCGCGCTCAAGGAAGGTGGTTTGGATCCGGAAAAAGACGTGACGGTTTTGCAGATCGGAAATTCCGGTGCCCGAATCACGGCGATTTTGAGCGGTGTTGTTGACGGCACGATCATGGCGGCCGATTTCGTCCCGAAGGCCAAAAGAGAAGGATTTAACGTGCTCGCCGACTTGGCCGATAGCAAGATCGAGTATCCATTCCTCTCGCTCAACATGACAAGCAGCTATATCGACAAAAATTTCCGGCTGGTCAAAGCTCTCATCAAAAGCATGTCCGAGTCGATCCGCGCCTTGCAGACGGACCCGGCCAACGCCAAAGTAGCGATCCGCGCCGCTTTGAAAACCGACGATGTCGAAACGATCGACTATGCCCTCGCTCGTAGCGTCCAGGTTCTCGCCCGCCGCCCGTTCCCTACTCCTGCCGGAATTCAGACCGTTATTGACGAGCTTAGCAAAGAAGCTACGGGTAAAAACCTGAAGTTTGACGACTACGTCGATATGCGGGCGTTGCGAGAACTGGATAAAGAGGGAGCGTTGAAATAAATTGCTAGGGAACGCCGGCCGGCACCAGCACCAACCGTGCATCGTTTTCAGGACCCGTTCCTTCACTTTTCAACAGCGCCTGCGGTAAGTTCCCCGTCGCTTTTTGAATTTCCTTCAGTGCTCGCTCCGGCATGATCACGTATCCATCACCGTTCGCGACTTTCCCAATCATCATCGCAACCGGCTGCTCTAGTTCTTCAATCGCCCGCCCGCGGTAGAACACCACCGGATCGCTGTTGAATCTTCCGTAGATGTAAAGCTTGTCTTCCGGTTTGACCCGCTCGTTTACTTCGGCCATGAAATCGCGATAGCTTCGTTGCTGCGCGATGACGGGCATAACCACCGACCAACCGATAATGCCGTGAATAATCGAAATAACAACCAGCCGGTGCGCGACCGCCCGCATCTGTCCAACCCACAACAATCGAGTTAGTGAAAGCCACAGGAAAGCCGCCGATACGGACAACAGAGTGAAAATCCAACCGAAATTCTCCAGTTGTGTCCTCACCGCGAGCACATTGGCTCGGTCCTTGGGCTTTAGCAGAACCTCGATGGGAGCAAAAAACCAGCCGGGATCATGGCTCCAAAGCGCCCCAAGCGTGATAACCAGCAGCAAACCGCCTGTCATCGCGGTAAGCACACCGATGCTTCGATAAGTGATCAGCCTTGCCTTGCCCGAGCTGCTGGCATGGTAAAACCATTCGGCCAAAAGCAATGAGAGCGCGGGATAGAGTGGCAACAGATAGACTGGGCGTTTTCCGACCGACACGGAAAAAAACAGAAACATGATCAGGAACCAAAGCTTTAGAAAAAGCACATCGCCACCAGAGCGGAATCCATTTTTGAATAGGTCCCAAAGAAGAACAGGCAGGAATAGCCCCCACAGCAAGCTCTGCGTGAACAGGTAAGGAATATAGTAATAGACGGGGTGGCTATGTCCGGAGCCACCGACAAACCGGCTGAGATTCTCCTGCAAGATCTGGCGGTCGAAAAAGCCCTCGCCGCCGCGCGTGACCGCGATAACGTACCATCCGGCGGCAAACACCACGGTCAATACGACACCGGGATGGAAAGCAAATTTTCTAACAAGGTCCCGCCGCCGCTCGAGCAGCGCGAATGAACCCGCGACCAATACCGGCAGCACGAGACCCAAAGGACCTTTGGCTAAAGTGCCGATACCGACAATGATGTAGAAAACGTAGAACCACCAGGGATTCTTCAGATGACCACGGTAGAGCGAATAAAAAAGCACCAAGCTTAACGTAACGAAAAAGCATAAGGTCATATCGACGCGCGCGCTCAAAGCCTGATCCTGGTAAACCATCATGGTTCCGAGAATCGCTGCACCAAGCAGCGCGGTTTTCGCGTCAAATATTTTGCGTCCGAGCCAATAGATCAGAAACAATCCGAGAGTGGCGTAGAGCGCCGACGGGAAACGGATCGTCGCCTCGGTGAGGGAGCCAGTCAACCGAGTGACCAAAGCAGCGGACCAATGAAACAACGGCGGTTTGGAGGGAATATCGGTCGCGCGTTTGAGCGGCACCAGCCACTCGCCTCGTTGCACGATATCCTGCACGGCGAGCGCCTCGCGCGGCTCACCCTTATCGAAAAAAGGAATTGAGCCGAGATAAGGGAAATAAAGCACACCGCATAAACCGGCGAGCAAAACGAGATGAAGAATGGATGAGTGTTCAATTCGTTGGGAGAGCAGGTTGCGCATTGGCGATACCATGAGACTTGGATGTTAGAGAGAAACACAACCCTTTATCATGAACGCCCGGCCGTGCGGAGGGCAGGTTAACGAGCGAAACATCTGCCTTTTTCGATGATGCGAGGACTCGACTCCCCTGCCCAGTCTCAGTTTCTATTTCAAAAGGCGCCAGAAAATATTCATTGCTCTCAGCGCAGGCGATAGGCTTACGTTCGATTTCGCGATGCAAACGATACGCGATCACAATCAGCGCCTCATGGTTGAGCTCCGGTGTCGCGAAAATCGGAGTATTAACCGGCACGATCGTACCGACGTTGTTGATAAAGGCGAGCCTGGCTTTTTCCACCGTGGAGTGCTTCCAGACATTCCGGGTCATCAGCATCAACGTCAAATCCATGAGCACGATGGCGGCACCGATGATTCTTGCCGGACGATAGCGCTGAGCGGACAAAGGCGCGGACGCTTTCGTCTCGCTGATTCGCTGCCATCGCAGGACAAGAGGAGTGACGGCCCGCGCCGCCAGGATCGAGATGGCCGGATAGATCGGCACAAGGTAGACCGCTCGCTTACCGGCCGCCAATGCAAAAACGAGAAAGATCGACATCCACCAAACATGCAGAAAACGTCCAGCGGAATCCTCGCGCTCGCCGCGCAACCGCCGGATCAAAGACCAAAACAGCACGAGGCTTGCGGGAAAAAGCCGCCCGAGCAACCATCCCGCCATCGTCACAAAGTTATCGTCAGCGGCCATACGCCCCGTCCCCAAAGCCCGGTCGACGTTCTCGCGCTCAATTTGCAATTTAAAGAATTCGCTGCCGCCAATAGAGTAGGCCGACGCATACCAGCCGACATCGACAAGAAGTATCACCGCTGTAAGCGGCCACGACCAGAATTGCCGCAACAATTTCAGCCGTCCCTCAATGACCAGAAAAGCAAGGATCACGATCGCGGGGAGTGCCAAACCCGCCGGTCCTTTTGCGAGCACGGCAAATGCCGCGCCGATATGGCATGCCGCGCGCGCGGCTTTGGAGCCGTCGCGATACCATAAAAAGAATCCGGCGAGAGATATCACAACGCAGGCGCTAAACACCATATCGACGCGCGCCTGCGTGCCAGTATCCCAAAACTCATAGATGCCGAGCAGCGCGCCCAATGCAAGCCAGCCCGTAGCCGGCCCTCCCATCGCTCTGCCCATCATATATGTCGTAATTGCCATTATTGCGGCGGCAAGAGCCGATGGCAGCCGGACCGTGAAATCGGAGGGACCGATTAGGAATGCCGGGACTGCGGCCATCCAGTGGAAAAGCGGCGGTTTCGACGGCAGCTCGCCGTTGCGCAGCGGTAGAATCCATTGCTGGTCGCGCACGATTTCCTGGATAACCAGGCCTTCGCGTGCCTCACCGCGGTTCCAAATTGGCGGAGACAACAGCAATCTCACGATCAGGGCTGCGAAAATCAGAACAAATATAGGCAGAGTTCGTTTAGCCACAGTCGCAAATTTCTCTATTGTATGGAGTGTTTCGGAAAAATGCCTCGACGGTATTCGCTTCATGAGGCCTTTTTGGAGCAGACTAGCAGTCGCACACTTAAATCTAAAGCCGTTACAGTCCTGAGTTGCTCAAATCCCTTTCTCTTGCGGGTCGATTCTCGACCAGAATCAGACCACCAATTTCCAACAATGTTCGTGGCGCAGGCGCATCTCCAGTGAGATCATCCAAGTGACGCATCGCGCCTTTATCGACGAAGATGACGATTCGATTTTCTGATGTCCTCCAGATCTCAGCGAATTCTTGAAAGCTGTATAGTGCCTTGCCGTAGCCCGGAGCCGGCGGGGGCTGTTTCAAAGCGACGTATTCGCTGCCGAGAATGTTATGTTTCACTCCGCGTAGAATTACCGCTATCGGCCTTTGAATTCGGAGATAAAAAGGCAGACTCGAGGGATAACCTCCGAATTGTGCGACCTGATCACCGTCGCGAATGAACCGCGCGGCTTGCTCAACTAAAACTTTGGACGAACGATTGGAGGCCACAGTCGCTATTATCGGCTGGGCCACGAACGCAAGTACGGCAAAAGTGGCTGCAGTCGCTAAAACAAAAGGCCGATGTTCATGACGCCGCCGAACCAAGAGTACTACAGATATCAGCGAAAGCGCCAATCCAGCGAAAATAATCGCAGGGCTCTCCGGCAACGCGCTCGGAACGTAGGTCTGTAAATGATCGGGTAACAATCGTGGCCATGCCGTCACAAGCGTGGACGTTAATGCGAGCAGAAAGAAACCCGTGGGTGGAAGCCAAAGAACGCGGCCCACTATTGGCTCAGGGACGGCCGCATTGCCGATCAAGGCGCCGACCATGATTGCCACGGCCGGAAATACGGGGAGAATATAATGCGCGAGCTTGGCGGAGGAAAAAGAAAACACGATCAGCGGCACCATCATCCACAAGACTAAAAACAGTCGCTCGCATCCAATCGATCGCTTGCACAAATAGCGAATGGCGTTCGGCAAAAGGACAGACCAAGGAAAAAATCCCCCGGCCAAAACCAATATAAAGAAATACCAGGGTTCACTGCGGTGGAAATGCGTGGTTGTAAATCGCACAACGTTTTCTTCCCAAAGGAAGTATTCGAGATAGCCCGGATTGCGCAATTCAACGAGCAGGTACCATGGAACGGCGGTCAAAATAAAAAGCGGGATGCCGAGGGGAAATTCCATGGACCGCAGCAGCACCCATCGTTTCTCGAACAGAATGTAGAAAAATATTATCGCGGCCGGAAGCAAAAAGCCGATCGGCCCTTTGGTGAGTGTGCCAGCTCCCATGGCGGCATACATCAGGAGAAATGGCGTGCGGCCCATGCCGCGCTCTGCTTGCTGCTGCCCCAGGAAAAAGCAGTAGAGAGCGGAGGTCACAAAAAACAAAAGAAGCGTGTCCAACATCACGTCGCGGGCTAGACCGAAAAACTCGAAACTCGTGAGAAGAATCAAGCCGCTCCAGAGCGCCGCCCAGCGGCCGAAAAACCTGCGGGCAAACAAGTAGGTCAACAATATGCAACCGAGCGCCGCCAGGATGCCAGGGAGACGCGCAGACCATTCGGAAATGCCGAAAGCCTTGAACGATAATGCGACCAGGTCGAAATACAACATCGGCTTATCAAGCCGCGGAATAAAATCGTAGTGCGGCGTTACCCAATCTCCGAGCAACAGAACTTCTCTCGCGACTTCTGCATTCCGGCCTTCGTCCGGTTCGAACAGCGGCGCGCCTCCCAAATTCGCGAACAAAACCCAGCTGCAGAAAAGAAATAAACCGGCGGTCCAATAGCTGCTGCGCGCAGCCCTATTGATGTTTGCGCCCTCAATGGGAGCCGATGATCTGACGATGTTACTAGCCATTATTCAATCTTTTCGGCAGGTGCAATTCAGCCTAGTTCAAAGTGATACTGCCACAAAAGCTGCCCCCGGCGATATATTACAAGATCAAGAATCTTACAGGACCCTAAGGATTGATCGAGTTATGCACAGGCGAAAAAAAATACCACCTCGCGATCGAGGCACCGATAAATATGCCGACGATCGGTGCCTTGTCGCTCCCAACGAAAGCGCGAATGCGAGTTTTGGCTTTGCGAAGCTCTCCAGCGGATAATACAACTCGGTTGCACCGACACAATAAGGCATTGACTAATATCTACGCCGCACCGCTCGCGAAGCAATCCTCAATCGTTACCGGAACCTTTCCGGAAGATTACATTCTTGAAAGGTTGGGACCAAGCCGAGGGCGAAAGCGGCAGATATAATGAGAACACCGAACCACCGCTCGCATTGGTAGCGGCTTCGATCTTGCCATGGTGCGCCTGAACAACCGCCTTGACCAGGCTCAGCCCGAGCCCAAGGCCTCGTTGCGAGCGGCTTTTGTCGCCACGGTAAAGGCGATCCCAAATTCGCGGCAGGTCATCCGGCGTAATGCCGATGCCGTTATCTTTAACGAGCACGACCGCTTCTTGCCCATTTTCAAAAGCTTTTATATCGACCCGCCCGCCGCAAGGGGTGTATTTGATCGCATTATCAACAAGGTTGGCCAGAACCTGCCGCAGCCTTCCGTGATCGGCAACTAACCAGATATCCCTGGGCGCCTCCGTTGAAAGCGCAATACTCTTCTCGGCGCCGACATAACCATACAGATCCGCCACCTCATCGATCAATTCGCCTAAATTCACATTTTCCAGAGAAAGCTTCATCATGCCCGTTTCGGCCTCGGAGATGTCCATGAGTGTATTGAGCATCGTCATCACGCGCTCGGATTCTTCCAAACAGTCCGCCAGGGCCTCGCGACAAGTGTTACCATCGGCCTCGGTCCGCAGAGCTGCCTCGGCCACTCCTCTAAGCCGTGTTACCGGTGTGCGGAGATCGTGCGCCACGTTGTCCAACGCCTCTTTCATGCTTTGGATCAGAAGCTCGATCTTTCCGAGCATTTGATTGAACACGATAACCAACTCGTTCAATTCGCCGCCCGTATCATGGGTCGGAACCCGAGAATCGAAACGCGAGGTATCGACAATGGTTCGCGCAACGAGGCTGAGGTTGTGAATTGGCCGCAGGGCGCGATATGCCAGGAACGATCCGCCCGCCAGGCCGATGATCACCATCGGGATGATCGTGGCGAGAAGCGTATCGCGAAAGTGCTCGAGAACTTCGTTGCGGTCTTGGATACTCTTGCCTACCTGCAATAGTCTATTATCATGAAGGCGAGCCGATGCGACTTCCAGTAAATCCCCGTCTCCTTTGGAAGTGTAATAATGCCACCTGCCTGCAAGCATTTGATCGGACGGGTGAGTAAGATCGAATTTCTCCCAGAGCGGAGGGTTGCTCAAAAACAGCGTCAGGTTATTCGGATTGACCACGCGGATGAAAAATGTGCTTCGCCGGCTCGGATGTTGCGGCGTGCGGCTAGCGTCTTCGACCGCTTGGATTCCGTCCCGTTCCGCGATGGTTGCGTACTCCGAAAGCTTTGCCGCGATTGCCGGGCGATTGTCCTCGATCGAGGAAAACACGAATAGATAGGAAACGATCGAAAGGGTCAAAAAACTCAGGATGAAAATCGCCGAATACCAGAGGCTGAGCCTGAAGCCGAGGGTTTTGTAGAAGCGGCTACGAGGTCTTGAGCGCATAGCCCACTCCCCGATGGGTTCGTATCAATTTCTTCTCAAAGTCCCGGTCAACTTTTTGTCGCAGCCGGGACACCAGCACATCGACGATATTCGTCAGCGGATCAAAATCATAGCCCCAGACATTTTCGATGATCATCGTCTTTGAAACTACTTTGCCAGCATTGCGCATCAAATATTCGAGAAGCGCAAACTCCCGCGGCTGGAGATCGAGCTTCGTCTCTCCGCGCCTCACTTCGCGCGTCAACAGATCCATCGCCAGATCACCCGCTTCAAGCCGGATTGGCTCGGTTTCGTGACTAGTCCTGCGAATAAGCGCATGGACGCGCGCTAAGAGTTCTGCGAACGAAAACGGTTTGATGAGATAGTCATCACCGCCGGTTTGAAGCCCTTTGATGCGATCGTCGACGGAACGCTTGGCACTCAGAATGATAACCGGTGTCGGCACCTTTTTCTGGCGCAGTTGTTCGATCGCGCTCAAGCCATCGAGCTTAGGCAACATTAGATCCATCACTACCGCATCGTAAGGAGAGGCCAGGGCCAACTCCAAACCGGTTTGACCGTTGTCGGCATAATCGACGGTAAAGCCAGCTTGGCGCAGCCCCTTCACTACGAATGAGGCTATTTTCTCATCGTCTTCGACCACTAGGATGCGCATTGGAAAGCTACCGAGAATCTATCCGGGATCAGTTATCCTTAAGAGATTTAGAGAACGCAACCATAATGACGCCAAAAAATGGAGCCGTGCGCTAAGACTGCTTCGCCCAATTGACGATCAGCTCACGCTCTTCAGGCGACAGCTTGGCCTCAGGGTGCAACGGAACATAATACCAGGGAGGCATATCGCGTCTCTCAACTTCCTTGGCGATTTCGCTTTTCTTGCGCGCCTTGCGCCCATCGTCATAGCTGTCCCAAATGGATAAGTTCAACTTCTTGCGCCCCTCTTTGACATCGCGCGCGATCAGGAAGGACATCGGGGCGACACGAGAATACCACGGCCACTGAGTTTCGTTGGAATGACAATCGTTACACGATCGTCGAATGAGCGCCTGAACTTCCAACGACGCTGCAGGAAAGTTTCGCTCCACCGGATTGCTACGCGCGACCGGAATCCACTGGACCGCGAACAGAGCGATCGCAAGTCCGACAGCAAACCTGCTCATCCATTTCGTCATCGATATTTCCTTCCGCGTGTCCTACAGCTGACAAGTTCAGATAATTTAACAAGCATAAAGCGCGCTTGGCGATCGGTGCCAGCTTCCGACGCTCGATGGCCGGCGATAGCCATCGAGCGCTGCGGCGATCTTCTTAGTCACCGTAACTGCTCAAATCAAGACAAATAGCTTTCACCCATTCCTCTACTGGACCACGATCATTGCAACGACAACAGTCGGGACGACACTGGCGGATTTTGCTGACCGCTCTCTTGGGATCGGCTATGCAGGGGGATCCTCGCTATGTTTGCCCTGCTGATGGCATCTTTGGCCATCTGGTATCGGTCACTTGGCACGATATTGGTCGATACCGTCAGTTCTACAAAGGCCGAGATGTTCTATTGGGTGACGATCATGTTTTCCCAAACCTTGAGCACTGCACTGGGCGATTGGGCGGCTGATACGGCGGGTCTCGGCTATCTAGGAGGTGCGATGCTATTTAGCGCATTGTTGGCGCTGGTCGCAACACTGTACTACTCGACAAGCGTATCTCGCATTTTGCTTTTTTGGATTGCTTTTATACTCACGCGCCCCCTGGTGCTGTGGTAGGCGATTTTCTTGGCAAGCCTCACAGCGCTGGTGGGCTGGCATAAGTCGCTATTCTGCATCGGCAGTTCTCCTCGCATTTATGCTGGCTAGCATCTTGATGTTTCAGCAAAGGGCGGCAAACCAAGCCCATTGATCATTTTTTGCCAAGCGCATCGGGATTCAGCACGTGGCTGGGCTTGCCGGCCGCAAAGGCGAGAATGTCGTCGACCACCACCGCGTAATATTCTTCATAGCTTTCGCGCGTGACGTAACCCAAATGCGGTGTGCAAGTGGCATTAGCCATTTTCAGCAATGGATGTTCGCCGCCAAGCACCGGCTCTTGGTCATAAACGTCAACCGCCACCTTCCCCGGCCGGCCCACTTTGAGCGCTTCTTCCAGAGCGCCCTTCGCGATCAGGCCCGAGCGACTCGGGTTGACCAGCAACGCCGTTGGCTTCATGCGCGCCAGATCGTCGCGGGTGACAATACCGCGAGTATCTTTGTTGAGCGGCAAATGAAGGCTCAAGATGTCGCACTCGGCAAAAAAATCCGCGCGGCTTTTTGCCACTTCGAAGCCCGCCGCCCTAGCGCGGCCGGTGGATCCCTCGCGTCCCCAACACACGACGCGCGCGCCGAACGCTTTCCCCACGCCCGCGACGATGCTGCCGATCTTGCCGTAGGCATAGATGCCGAGAGTTTTCCCGTTGACGCCAATCCCGAGCGTCGATTGCCAATGGCCATCCTTGAGCCGCTTCACTTCGAAGGGCAAATTTCTGAGCGCGCTAAGTATCAATCCCCAGGTCAATTCCGCGGTCGCATTGGAATTGCCCGATCCGCCGGCGGACACGACGA
>Ga0210115_1000640_pt1 | contig 10175 bp, 13 predicted proteins | sample MayberryNW_TuleB_2_FD_185526 | JGI IMG/M metagenome (GOLD analysis project Ga0210115, IMG submission 185526) | Wetland microbial communities from San Francisco Bay, California, USA, that impact long-term carbon sequestration - MayberryNW_TuleB_D2... | ecosystem: Environmental > Aquatic > Marine... | reverse complement strand
GTATCCCTGTTCATAATCAGGATTGTATTCGTCACATCCATGATCTCTATCTTTATTGAAAGGATTATCGGCTTTACCGTCTTCAAATCCATCGTTCCAGCAGTTCTGTGCATTTTCTTGCTGTAGTGCTTCGTGATCTTGTACATCTACTGGATCGTCTTTTATTTGGTCACAATCTATCTTTGTTAATCCTCCATCTATACAAGCATATCTCCAAGATCTATTATATTCGTCATTTTCATTTGCACATTTGCACATTCATCAGCTTTATCCGCATCATATTTTCCAGCAAATCCCGCATCATAACCATCTACCCAACAATCAGCACCCTCTTCTGTACTATCAGAAGGATAATCTAGTCTAGGTCCTCCTGCGTATACGTTCGTTGCAGTAAGCAATAAGTACAAGTGCAATAAAAAGTAGGGATTTCATTGTTCTATCCTGCATGTAGAATCAGGAGGGCAGTTTATGATCGTTGTAGTCTGCTCTTGATTGTTGTTTTGAATCGTCAATGAGGAACGGTAGTACGTTAACGCCAAACCAATGATAAATGGCTATAGATTAGAAAGCAAAGCATTGTTTGAATAGGCCCACCTCTCATCGGCCTTTAACATACTCTTTAACACCAGAAAAGTCAATGATAACAGCTGGCTCATCTCCAACGACCCAAGTATTATGTCCAGGTTGAACTATACCAACGCTACCAGGTCCGCTTTCAACCTCTGTACCATCATCCATTACAGTCTTTACTCTTCCTGAAATTATATAAGAAGAATGTGGGATCTCACAACTATTTGTTTTGACTCTAGGTTTGACGTGTTTCTCCCAGCTCCAGCCTGGTTCCAGCGTCACTCTTGCGACTGTAAGATCTCCCAGATTTACAATCTCTATCTTTTCTTTTTCAAAATTCAAAACCTCATCGGGAGAGGAATTAAGGTCCTTTACTTGGATTTTTGGACTGGATGACATATGCTGTAGTTATGGACTAATGCTCTACCTATAAGGATTACTTTCCAGCTTAATTATTTGATCTTCCTCATAAATTATATCGAATCGTATTTGTATGAATTCAATCATTATCACAAAGTTATAATGACCTAATACGCTTTTACCATAACCCCTCACCACGCTTTATTAAGCTGCTACACATTGAACTAGAGAATCATTGATATTTCTAAAATGTAAATGTAGTACAGACAGCACTTTGGATGAATTTGTTTGGCATGAGATCTATTATCTTATTCGTTGCTTTCCAACCAGAGCAGTGGCAAGGGATGATATATTTAGGATCAATTTTCTGAAGTTCATTTAATGTAGAATCGATAGCTCCTTCAAAGATTCCATCATCAGCAGGTAGATGAAAACCTCCTATTACTACGCAGACCTTATCAATTCCAGTTACCTTCTGAGCATAGTTAACCGTATTTATAATTCCTGCATGGCCACACCCTGTTATAACTACTAGTCCTTTATTTCGAACATTCACTACTATTGCTTGATCATCTTTAACTAAAGGATCTGGAATCAGATTTAGATTCTTCTCATCATTATCATTATTGTTTTGGGGCTTTGCATACTGAAATGGGAACCCTTTCTCTATTTCGTGGTATCTCTCCCGTAATCAATAGTGAAGAACTAGTATCTGTGGGAAGGAGTTTTACACCACCATTCTTATGGATTGTTGCTCCCAGCTCTTTAAGTTGTTTTTCATCTAAGACTGGTAGCCTTGCTCTTTTGCCATCGGGATAGATTTCCCATCGTCTTAGAAAGGCATCAGGATGTGAAAAAAGGTCAACAGTTGAGGAACGCTTAGAGGATATTCTTTTAAGAACATTAGCAAGACCTGTAAAATGACTGAGAATTATTCCATCAATCATATCAAACCTTATCCCCAACAAATCTGCATTATGAATCACACCAGTTTCACTTACTCCTGCATCAAAAAGAAATGTATTATTATTTTTATTGTTCTTAGCAAAAGTGCTAATCAGCGCAGAAAATCCATGTTCTGCAACTGGAGCTGGCAAGTTATATTTTCCATTTACTATCAATGGTGGCCTTCTTGCATGAGCAGAGTTAGTTAATAAGAAATCAGTGCAGTTTTCCATAAGAATTGTAACGGAAACTGCTTCAACATCTTGAAGAGACATGCTATTGTATTTCTATTTCTTGATTCTTTTACTTTTCTAGGCTTATAGATTCAGGAGGACGAAATATTACGTTACGACCCTTCCTTATTTCACTTTGAATATCAATGCCATACGTAGTTGCCAAATATTCTGTATATTGGTTGTATTCTTGTACTGCGTCGTTGTATCTTTGTATATCTGATCGTATTCCCTCCATTTGTGAATCAGTTCTAGTAACAGGGAACTTTGTGTTATCCCATTTACCACTCTGAACATCGAAACCATAATAGGCCATTAACTTGCTTCGATACCTTATCGTATCAGCCAAGTCTTTTATTCTGTTATATTCCATTTTATTCTCCAGAATCAGTATAATAGATCGTATATGCTTTCTGTATTCCTCCTGATGATCTTCCTTCACATGAGCAGGCAGTAAATTAGAACTGTCTATGATGTCATTACTCAATAGCTTTTTCACCAACTAAGGCAGTCTTGATAATAGCAGTTTTAGGATGAGCTTGCCATTTATACAGACCTAAAGGCTGATCGATTATAACATATCCATGTACCTTAACTAATTTTTCTATTGTCTCTCCATCTAGATCAGGTCTATGATCCATACACAATAGTGAAAGCTTCCTATCAACTTCTCTACCAAGTGCCGACTCTGTATCTAAGACTTGTTTTTTAAGTCCTCTCTTCATCAGCCATGTATCGTCTTCGAAGGCATATTTCGTACTGCCGCCTCCAATATTTGTCGATACTCTTTTTGTGACTTGTTCAACTGCCTTATTCAGAAAAGCACTCTTATGCAAATTGTGAAAGCTTTCATATAGTGTGTTTTCAACATCTGGGATTCGTACAGGTTCTATTGAGAAGAGTCCATTAGAGCTGCTGCTGTTGCTGCTGTTGCTATCCTTGACTTGCTGGTTAAAGAATTCTGAGATCATTTGATTCTTGGTTTCTTCATTTTCCCAAAGGAAGATGACATGTTCGCTGCCAGTCATACTCTGTACAAACTTTGCTATGTGCTTCTTGCTTTCTGCTACTTTTTCAAATCCATTTCTTTTGAGGATCAATGACATATTAGGCATTTCTATTTCTTGGTTCATGGATACGATATCATGATATCTATAATATAAGTCTAACTGATCATGATATCGTGATATCATATGAATAGATTTATCTATCTTTTGCCATATAGAGATCAATTTCATAAAATAGAAAAAATTAATCATTTTTTGTATTTTGTATTTAATAATTCGATTGGGATTATTCAGATATTGGAAACATCACTTTCATTTAGTTTAAAAATAACTTGTGAACATTTTCTTTGGTTATATGAAGTTTGTATACTTCATCTTCCTTTACTATGAAAACTTGGTCGTGTAGTTCGAATAATTCTATGAGATCTTTGATTTCTGAATTTAATAAGTTATCTGTCTTATAGGTGCAATACATCAATCCTGCAATTCTATCATTATCATAAATTCTTTCAATGGTTAGTGCCTGCTTTAGAGAGGCTCTCCCTACATCATTTATTAGAAAATCCATGCAGCATACCTGCCTGTTATCGGCATTCTTGGCTATGTTTTCCATTACCTTACCACAATACCTGAGAATGTTTTTCTGAGTCTGAGATTGGACTTGACTTTGTAGTTGCTGCTTTAATTGCTTTCCTTCTGTAGAATACGCATAAGGCTCAACAGTACCATCATACCATTTAAGTTTAGATAGAAGCTCAGTTGTAGGACTATCAGGAGGACCACAGAAGCATTTAAACAAATTACCCTCTTGTGCAAGTCTATCCATAGATTTTAGTAATCGCATCATGGATTCATCATCTGAATAGATTACTAGATGGTGCTTCCTAGGTACTTCTGACTGCTGCTTCTTTAACCATACATCCACAGCATCTTTTACTATTGAATTTATAGAAATCCCTCTCTGATTAGCTAATTCTCCTAACTTCTCATGAACTTGATCATCAAATCCTCTTATAATGAGATTATGAGTCATAAATATATTATCAATTAGAGGTATTTATACATATTGATATCAAGATAGCAGATCGAGTTACATTTATATATACGCTATCATGATATCATTAACTATGACTCAAACAAGTCAAACAAACAAAATAGAAAACCAAAGTGAAAAGATAGTGAATGGTGTAAGCGTTACACAACTGTTCGGAACAATAAATGCAATAACGGAAAACCCAGCTATCTCAAAGTTCAATTTCCGTGCCAAAGGGAAGTGGATCAACGGTGGGCATAATCAGACAACTATAAACGACTTTGATGGTGCTTGTCAAACATATACTAGAAGACAGCCTTTTGTATTCGACAAAGACGAACCACCTGTACTATTAGGAACCGACCAAGGTGCTAACCCCGTAGAATATGCACTTGCGGCCCTGAATGGTTGCCTGACCACATCGCTCATTTACCACGCAGCCGCTCAGGGTGTAAAGATAGATGAAGTAGAATCCACTTTAACAGGAGATCTTGATCTACAAGGATTTCTTGGTATGTCAGAGAAGGTTAGAAATGGATATGAAAAAATCAAAGTTAACTTCAAAGTCAAGTCCGATGCACCAAGTGAGAAAATAAGAGAACTAATAGATTTGGCACAGAAGCGATCACCGGTCTTTGACATAGTATCACATCCAACACCAGTTGAGGTATCGTTACAAGAATAGGAATAGACATACTGAAAGTTCATTTAAGATCATTTAGGGCCTTCTTTTTTCTTCTTCTTTTTACATGTACATATATATCATGGTAGAGTTCTTTTGCTCAGCTTCAATATGAGCCCATTTTTATACTCTCTACACTGATCGTTAATTGTCACATTCCATGTTTGATCCCTTTTTGACCAGCCAGATATTGGCAGGATAGCTTGTAAAGAAGCCTACAGTCATGCCTATCTGCATCATGAACCAGAATACAGGCTCAGTGGGATTTGCATGCCATGTCGCGCCAAAGATGGCTAGTGCAACTACAGTGATCCATCCGAATAAGCCTATTTCAAATACAGCAAGCGAAAGAGTATCAGTTATGTTTGAATCAACAGGCCTACGCTGAGCCCTAGTCTTAACCGCGGCCTAACGTCTCATCTAACCAAAAATTCGTTGGTTTGATAAAGCTGGGGCACCTGAGTGACAGTGCTCTTCGGCTCCTTCTTCCGTAGTAAATAAAATGTGTTTCTTGGGGCACGTTAATGAGTCAAACACTTTTTTTGGTTGGCCTGGGAATGAATCGTCATTTTCTGCTTCAAGAACTAGTGTTGGGCACTTTATATTAGCTATGATGCCTCGCATAGAATAATCTTTTGCCCCCTGTATAAGTTCAAACGGTGTACTAGTCCCTGCAGTCCACATCCCATGTTTCATGTTAAATCTTATATTTGGATCGGATTCCATCAACTCCATTAAGAGCACGAATGTTCAAAATGGAGTTCAGGCTATGCATAAAGAGCTTTCTAAAATATTAATTGGTATTCTACACTATGCTATTACAGGAATTATCATAGATATCCCTCATCTGTTCAGGACTGTTCACATGTATATACTCAATGTTCATATGCAAAATTAAGATCTATAACGAAGTTGTAGCCTATAAAATTGGAATTCGCATGCACAAATTAATTATTTTTTATGATTCAAAATGAGGGTGCCTGTAATCATTTTATTGCGATTCAGTAACTGATATTTTCATCATATCGCTTGCGATATCACGAGGAACAGATTGATATACTCTAACTAGTAACGTTTTCTACAGTGGCGAATATCATTAACAATCAGAATGGGCGGTTCTGATTTCCTGTAGTACTTCTGTGATTCGAAACAGTAAGGACAACAACATTCAAACATCATGTTAGTTCTTCTATCCCACTCCAGATAACCCGAATATTCATAAACTAAGTCCACAACGTTAACGGTTTAGAACCTATCTTTTTTATTGTTAATGCCTTGTTCTCTTCATCCTCTCCCAGCAGCAATCTCTCTTCATCCTGATAATGATATTTCTTTATGAGATTCTTTGGTATCAAAAGTGCCTAGCTTGTCTTAAGTCTATCACCTAGCCTCATTAATTTGGGGAAGTAATGTTTAGGTAAGCTTTCCAATTTGACTGTCTATTATTTTACTATTGTTACACATAATATTTTTGTATATTAGGTATAGAACATGTCTCTTTTCCAATACTGAGATTTATATATCTAAATTGTGAAACATGGCTCGAGTAGAATTGGTATTGGGATAAGGCCTTCAGATCTGTAAACCTCCTCAGTGTTCGATTCCTGACTACTCACTTTAATTTAGATACTCTATCCTTTATTTGAATTACATTTACATCTATTTTTTATTCTATTATCGGCTAATATAATTATATCAACTCATTTAGCAACTAAATAGAAACTATTCAATTTTAGGCCTTTCGTCTTTTTCCACTCCTACTTCACCTCCAGATCTAGTCTACTTGTATTATACACAACCTTAGGATATAAGATCATTGTCAGAATTACTTCTAATCGTCATACCTGCCCATGTTATCACGTCTATACTCCTGACTAGTTCCTTTACTATGTCATCGTCATCGTTGGGTGGGTCCATATCTTCGAGCTGCTGATGTATGATGAATGATGAAATAAACTTTAAACATTATAGACTTAATAGAAAATGAGGGATATTCTAATGACAATACCAATTGTTAAAATTGCTAAAGGATCGGATGAAGCTGCTGTTATTGATGCATTAAAGCTAGCCTTTGCAGCTGATCCTGCTACACGTTGGGTATGGCCAGAGCCTCAGAAATATCTCTCACATTTCTCTAGTTTTGCCAAGGTTTTTGGAGGAAAAGCATTTGCGTGTGAGAGCGCACACTATGTTGGAAACTATTCTGGTGCAGCTTTATGGCTTCCGCCAAATGTTCATCCTGATGTGGAGCAATTGATTGCATTACTGCAAAACACTGGATCTGAGGATGCCAAAAAGTATGGCCCAGAAATATTTCAGAAAATGGATAGCTATCATCCTAAAGAGCCTCATTGGTACCTGCCGCTTCTTGGAGTTGATCCATTTTATCATGGAAAAGGATTCGGCTCCGCATTATTACAGCATGCACAAGCTAAATGTGATCAGGATAATGTATATGCTTATCTTGAGTCATCAAACCCACGAAATATTCCACTTTACGAACGACATGAATTCGAGCTGCTTGGCACAATCCAATTTGACACGTCACCTTCCATTTTTCCAATGCTTCGTAAACCTCGCAAGATATGATATAATTTTCCCTGGCCTGGCCGTTCTTTATTATTGCTGTTATTTTAATTAATTATAATGTCATTAAATTGATAACTAGACAGTGTAATATAGGTGGCCACATTCGTATTTTCGCTCAACTAAGTAATGCGCCTCAGAATTGTCTGAATTGAACTTATCGGACATATGTCATTTCATTCCTATCTAATAACTTCGCCACAAACTTGGCCAATCGTGGCACATCATTTTCCATTTTCTCTACAGTAATCAATAGTAGATTTCTGTCCGCTAACTGAAAAACTAAAGCATGTACATCATCAAAATCAAGATACATGTAATGAAGAAATCCAAGTTTATGTGAAAGATTGAACAGGGATTTTATTAGATCATTAATTTGCATCGCCATTTCTCCCATCTGTTTAGGACTAAGAAGTAATGATATATCCTCTCTCATCTTAAATCCCTTCAACGTACCTCTAGGGTTTATCAGACTCACTGATCTAACGTTGGATGAAGCAAATAATATTTGAGAGATTACAGAATCATTTGTCTGTTTATAATTGCTAGAATTTAACGTGGTCATCTATATCATCGAGCTGTGAATATTCTTTAACTGTAATAAAACTCTCTCAATTATATTTATTTGATATATTAAATATGTTTCTACTAGATCCTTGATACATTTTAATAGAATAACGATAAATTTCATATAATAGATCTTTTTATATAACTAATTACTTATACTAAACGCATGGTACTGGTGTTAGCATATCTAGTTCACCCATTACTAAAAGACCGACACTACGAAATATGTTTATTGTTTAAAGCAGATGAAGGAAAACACATTTCTATGGTACTATCATATTATGCATTTATGAAGTGGGTCTGCAATTATTGCTTGAAAATGATTGAGAAAGATAACTTCATTGATGTCCTTGAAAAAAGCATGGAAGATGAGGAGTATCATTCTTGGCGTAGAATTGTGGACTAGTATGAGAAGATCCTACCTTCAATAGCAGCCTGGTCTTCAATGTCTAAGATAGGCGGGACACCTTCTGCGGGGAACACCTGAAGGAGAATAGTAATAGCAGATGTGTACCCTTGGCCGCTACGCTGCTTGATGAACGTAAAACCTGATGAAATGATGGAAATAGCCAATCCACGGAGACCATATAGAATAACTACATGGTAAATGTGGAAATCATTGTCTAATTTCGAATCTATTGACTATAAATTATATTCTATGAACATAGTTATCTTGTTTTAACAATGGTTTCTCCGCGACACACAGGGCCGCCTTAGTAAGAATGAAAACCAAACTCAAGAACAAGATCCATAGTATTATGTCTATGAAGGTATCTTCGTATAATAAACCGGTACTCATCCCTTTACCAAAGTATATATTGAGAAGCTAAAAGGACTCAATGATTATAGAATTAATGGATATCTTCGCATGAATTACATTATAATCATTATCCAAATAGAAATCAGGAGTAAGTTTAATCTTATACATAAAAGGAATGACTGGTGATACTGTATGTAATATTTGTAAGAGATACGATACATCCAGAAAGATGTACAATAAGTGGAATAAGGGGTACAAACACAATGGAATAGAAAGTCTATCAGAAAGTTCTAGAAGACCTCATACTATCAAATACTAGAAAGTAACACTAGAAGAAGTAGAGAAGACAATACTTGATCTACCCCTGGATGGCGTTCATATAATTCAGAAATATCTAGGCAATGCCCGTAAGAGGAAAGTGAGTGATCTCGAGAGGTTTGACAAGGAAAAATGTCTGGTAAAGCTCAAGCCAATACAAGCGTTTGAAACTTTGCAGGTATTAGAATTGAGAAAGTAATCTGATAACAAAGAGAACCGTCACTTCTTGTAGATTTCTATGAATTACGAAAGACCAGAAGCTACAACAGCGACTACCCTCATATCAATGTGAATACAAGAGGAACTAACAGAGTTGACATTATTGTTACGATTAATATTCCGATAATATCCAAAGGAATACCTACACGAGCCATCTTTGCAGCTGTTACGTGTCCAGTAGCAAATACTATAGCATTTGGGGGAGTTCCCACCGGCATTATAAACCCATAGCTCGTAGCTATTGCTATTGGGGCCATCAGCAGTATGGGGTCTATCGATATTGATGTTGCAAGTGAGGCCGCAATTGGTATAAAGACAGCAGCAGCAGCAGTGTTGCTCATGATTTCGCTTGCAAATATTGTAATTGCAACTAGAATCACGATTATAAGTATATAGTTCAATTCTTTGACAAATGACAGACTACTTGCAATCCATTTGTCAAGTCCTGTAATCTGAAAAGCATCGGCTAGAGCTAAACCTCCCCCAATTAGAAGGAGAACACCCCATGGAATTTTTACAGCGGTATTCCAGTCAAGAAGTCTTTCCGTCTTTCGACTGTGATTTGATACTTCCTGAGAGGAAGGGGGAAGTTCCTTTAAGGATAACGATGATGGTGGTAATTTTGCTGATTCTGAAGAGAGCGAATGTCTACTATGAGAAATCGAAGGTAGTAAAAATAAAGAAATGGCTGCAATAAGTACTATTGTAGTGTCGTCAATCATTGGCAAGTAATCCTTCCACAGCAATCCTCTAGTTATCCACAAAAGTGCTGTAGCAGAAAATACAGCTGCAGCAATTTTCTCATCTGCACTCATTTTTCCGAGCTTATGTAATTGCCTAGAGATAATCTCCTTTTCCTTTACCAATGAGATAGTCTTGCTGCTTATTTTTACTC
>Ga0210115_1000639_pt1 | contig 10191 bp, 9 predicted proteins | sample MayberryNW_TuleB_2_FD_185526 | JGI IMG/M metagenome (GOLD analysis project Ga0210115, IMG submission 185526) | Wetland microbial communities from San Francisco Bay, California, USA, that impact long-term carbon sequestration - MayberryNW_TuleB_D2... | ecosystem: Environmental > Aquatic > Marine >... | reverse complement strand
AGAGCCGGCGGACGGCGTGCGCCCGCGCCTCGTCCGGCAGGAGCAGGACGATGGCCTCTTCGGGCAGTCCGGGCACGGCCATCGGGAGCGACAGGACACGAACAGACCGGGCCCCATCGGCGCGCTGGAGCTGTACGGCAATCCCCTCGGGCGGCCATGGTTGGCGGTCGCGAGCGCGATTCACCAAATCGTCCAGTTCGCCGCCTTCGCACACTGGCTCGAGCGTTCCGTCATCGACGTGGAGGAACGCGCGCTCGTCGAGCATGCGTGCCGCAGCAGCATTCGCCAGGTGCACGCGCCGCTGGCCGTCGATGACCAGAATTCCGAAGGGCAGGCGATCGAGGAGCGCACACGCTGACCCGCGTTCGGCCGACTGCTGCGCCTCGAGCACCGCGGCCTCCGGCTCACGCGCCGCCGGCCGCGTTGCCGGTGCATGGTCCTCGGCGGGCTCCGCTTCGCCGCCGTAGAGCCGGGCAAGCACGCCGAAGACCGCCTGCGCCGCATCGTGATCGAAGAAAGGTATGGGGTCCATTGGCTGTCTGATTACTCTCTTTCGGCCATTACGATCCACGGGGTCTCGGCCGGATGCGGCACGTTCACGGCGAACCGACGCGCGATGTCGGTCAACGCGCTCAACGCCTGGACCTTCCCGCGTACCTCAAGCGCCACTCGACCGCCGATCGCCCGGGCAAACTCCGTCTCGACGCCTGGCGAATCACCCGCTGCCTCGCCGACCTCGCGGCTGAGCACGAACGCGTGCAGCGCGGCCGCATCGCGCCGCGACGGGCTCGTCGCCAGTTCGAGGGCATGCCCGAGCTCGTGCGCAAGCACACGGAGCGCCTGCCGGCTGCGGAGCGTTTCCGCCTGGTACTCGAGCAGACCGTACAGCCGGCCACTTACGGTCCAGAAGCGTCCGCGTCCGAACACGTGCTCGCGCGAGGCGAGCAGCGGGTCCGCGCGGACGATGAGCACGGTGTCGGGGACCGATTCGAGCGCATCGACCAGCGCGCGGGCGGTGACCGACTGCTGCAATAGCCCGGCGAGGTGAGCGCGGGTCAGCGGATCGTTGTCAGGCACCCGCAGCACCTGCCGATGCTGAGGCGAGCCCTCGCGCGCTGCCGCGCTCCCCGAGAGCGCAAAGGACCAACATGCGACCCCCACGATCGCTACGCGGATGACGAGCCGGCACATGGGACGCTCCTCCACGGCACGAATCGCCTTCTGTATGCGCGAATGCGACTCCCGCCGTGTAATGCGCGGTCCCGCCGGCGACCCCCGTCAGGGGTGGCCCGTCATCCGGCCGGTGTCGCGATACAGACAGATAGACGGATTTGCGGCGTCGTTTGTCTCACCTCGGGCGCAGGTGCGATCACAATGCAGGGACGAACGTCCACCGACGGGATGAACAAGAGGGGCAAAGCAACCACGTGAGCCCGGAAGGGCGGAGCCCGCCTGGAGCTTCTGCCCCGCTGGTACAATGGAAGGCGATGGCCGATCAGGCGCCGGGCAGGGACAGCGAGGTCCTCGAACGGACGGACACGAAGACGGTCGAGCCGTCGATGTGGAAGGTCCTGCTGCTCAACGACGACTACACGCCGATGGAGTTCGTCGTCGATCTGCTCGAGGCTGTCTTCGACAAGTCACCGGCCGAGGCGTACCGCATCATGATGCAGGTCCACCACACGGGCCGTGGGCTGTGCGGGGTCTACCCTTTCGACGTAGCCGAGACTCGCGTCGCCAGAACGGAAGAGATCGCTCGAAGCGCCGGATATCCGCTGAAGGCGGTGATGGAAGAAGAGTGATCTGCAAGGCTTGAGGTCCGCTCGGGCGGAAGGCTCACTCCGAGTCTCGAGCCCACAAGGCCTGCAGCCTTACAGTGTAAGTTCCAACCATGTTCAGCCCATCTCTCGAAGTCATCCTGACCGTCGCGCACCGGGAGGCCGGCTCGCGGCGGCATACGCACCTGACGCTCGAGCATCTGCTCTACGCGCTCGCGCACGATACCGAAGGCGAGCAGATCCTCGCCGCGGTCGGTGTGGACCTGAAACAGCTGCGGATGGATCTCGATGCGTACCTGACCAAGTCGCTCGAGCAGTGGGGCCGCGGCCGCCAGCGCGAACCCGAGCAGACGCTCTCGTTCCGTCGCGTGCTGCAGACGGCGGTCCTGCACACGCAGAGCGCCGGGCGCGACGAGGTGCGCTCTGGCGACGTGCTGGCCGCGCTGCTGCAGGAGCCGAAGTCCTACGCGGCGCAACTCTTGAGCGCGCAGGGGGTCACGCGGCTCGACGTGCTGAACTTCATCTCGCACGGGGTCGCGAAGGTGCCGCTCGAGCCGGATGACGCCGGTGAGGTCCAGACCGCGCGCCCACACGCCGAGGATGAGGAACCGCCCGCGACGGCGCGCAACCCGCTCGCTGCGTACGCCACGAACCTGAGCGAGCGTGCGGCAGCCGGCAAGCTCGATCCGCTCATCGGACGCACCAAGGAGCTCCAGCGCACGATTCAGATCCTCTGCCGCCGCCGCAAGAACAACCCGGTGTTCGTCGGCGAGCCGGGCGTGGGCAAGACGGCCATGGCCGAGGGGCTCGCCCTGCGGCTGCTCGACGGCGAGGTGCCCGAACCGCTGCACGGCGCCGAGATCTTCTCACTCGACTCGACCGCGCTGCTCGCGGGAACGCGTTTTCGCGGCGACTTCGAGGAGCGCTTCAAGGCGGTGATTTCTGCGCTGGGCAAGCGGCCGAAACCGATTCTCTTCATCGACGAGATTCATACGACGGTTGGCGCCGGTGCGACGACCGGCGGCACGATGGATCTCGCAGCGCTCATCAAGCCGGTGCTCGTCGCCGGCGAGCTGCGGGTGATCGGATCGACGACGTTTGAAGAGTTCAAGCACATCGAAAAGGATCGCGCGCTCGCGCGGCGGCTGCAGAAGGTGACCGTCGAGGAGCCGAGCGTCGAGGAGACGACGAAGATCCTGAAGGGGCTGCAGCTCCGCTACGAGGAGCATCATCACGTCCGTTACACGGATGCGGCAATCGAGGCCGCCGCCCGGCTCGCGAGCCGTCACCTGCGCGATCTCAAGCTGCCCGACAGCGCCATCGATCTCCTCGATGAAGCGGGCGCGATGACGCGCATCGAACGTCCGGCTCCGGCGCCTCCGCCGGACGCGACGTCGGAGGCGCCCGCGCCGGCGGTCGACGTTGCCGACATCGAACGCATCGTCGCACGCATGGCGAACATCCCCGATCGCCAGGCGTCCGCGTCGGACAAGCAGCGGCTGAAGACGCTGCAGGACTCGCTCGCGCGCGTCGTGTTCGGACAGGAGGAAGCCGTCGAACTGGTCGCCTCGGCGATCAAGCGATCCAGCGCGGGGCTCGGTCAGCCCGATCGTCCGGCGGGCGCGTTCCTGTTCACGGGGCCGACGGGCGTCGGCAAGACGGAGCTCGCGCGGCAGCTTGCACTCCATCTCGGGAACGAATTCACCCGCTACGACATGAGCGAGTACATGGAGAAGCACGCCGTGGCTCGCCTCGTCGGCGCGCCGCCTGGGTACGTCGGCTTCGAGCAGGGCGGCTTGCTCGTGGACGCAGTCCGGCAGCATCCATACAGCGTCGTCCTGATGGACGAAATCGAGAAGGCGCACCCCGACGTGCTGAACATCCTCCTGCAGGTGATGGATCACGCGACGCTGACGGACAACAACGGCCGCAAGGCCGACTTCCGCCACGTGATCCTGATCATGACGTCGAACGCGGGATCCCGCGAGCTGTCGGCGGGAACGATCGGCTTCAGCGAGGGGGCTGGCAATCAGGCGCGCACCGACGACGCGCGGAACAAGGCGGCGCAGACGCGGTCGAAGGCCGCCGTCGAGAAACTCTTCACGCCGGAGTTCCGCAACCGGCTCGACGCGATCGTCACCTTCCGCCCGCTGTCGCCGGCGGTGATGGAAACGATTGTCGGGAAATTCATCCTGCAGCTCGAGTCACAGCTGGCCGAACGACGGATTGCGATCGCGCTGGAGCCGGGAGCGCGCGCGTGGCTGGCGCGGACGGGATTCGATCCGATCTACGGGGCGCGTCCGCTGGCGCGGGTGGTGCAGCGCGAGGTGCGCGATCCGCTGACCGATCAGATCCTGTTCGGACAGCTCGAGCACGGCGGCACGGTGACGATCGACGCGACCGAAGGCGCCGAGCATCTGTCGTTCAGCTACGCGCCGGCGCCGGCGCCGCCGCCGGTGGCCGACGAAGCGCCCGGCCCGGGCGGCAGTCCAGTCCCAGCCTCGTAGCCCCCGAAAAAGGGGACAGTCCCCATTTCACCCGTCACTCAGTCGTGAAATGGGGACTGTCCCCTTTTTCGGGTCACGCCGTCCAAGCGGGCACGATCAGCGTCGCCGCGTCGAACACTACCGGGATCGACGCTCCTGAACCCGGCGCGGCGTGCCAGCCCACCCACATCAGCAGCGCCAGCGCCGAGAGGGCCAGCAGCACCGCCGCCAGGATCGGACCGCGCGCCTGCCGGGTAATGACCTCCGTCGGATCGATGGGATCCATGCGCAGCCGGAAGTCCTCGCCGGCAGCCGACAGCTCCGCGGCGCGCGGGGTGATCTCGGCCCGGAACTCCGACGCCACGGTCTCCGGGTTGAGACCCACCGCCGTGGCAAATGCCCGCACGTATCCGCGTCCGAAGATGCCCTCCGGAAGACGGTCGTAGTTCTCGCTTTCGATGGCTTTCAAGTGCGTCGGCGTGATGCGCGTCAGCTCCGCAACCCGCGACAGGGTGAGCTGGCGCGCTTCCCGCGCCTCGCGCAGGCGTGTTCCCACACCCATTTGTGCAGATCCTCCGGGATGAATTCGTGAGCATGATGCTGCCACGCTCGCGGCATGGCAAGCTCGAGTACAGAACATTCGCAATTCGCCACTGCCCGGATCGCGACGAGCGTCGCCGTGAGCGGGCGCGCATCTCGCCCAGTGCCCGCGGGGACCGAACTGAAGACTCGTCCTTGCGAAACGCTGGCCCACCGATCTTCGTCGCGGCGCGCGCGCCGATCGTCGGCTCGCCGTTCCGCAGGGTTTGCACAACGCCTGCCGCATGCTACGGTGACGAGTTGTCATGATCACGACCGTCGTGCCATCTGCGCGCGGGTACGCCATGCCGGCAGAGTGGGCGCCGCACGAAGCTGTCTGGACCGCGTGGCCGTCGGATGACGATCTCTGGATTGGCCAGCTGGAGAACGTCCGCCGCGACTTCGCCGGATTCCTGACGACGCTCTCCCGCTTCGAACGCGTCGAACTGCTCGTACGCGACGAGGAAGCCGAACGCGACGCGAGGGCCCGCCTCGGGGGGGCGCGGATCCGCTGTCACCGCGTGCCGTACAACGATGTGTGGCTGCGGGACAGCGGACCAATCGCCGTGGCCGCCGGCGACCGCCTCCGGCTGCTCAATTGGCGCTTCAACGGGTGGGGCGGCAAGTACGAGGCCTCGACCGACGACAACATCCCGCACGAAATCGCACGATTGCTCGGTACCACGACGCTGGACGTCGACGTCGTGCTCGAAGGGGGATCCATCGAAGTCAACGGCGCCGGGGCGGTGCTCACGACGCGCCAGTGCCTGCTCTCGCCGCATCGGAATCCGGGTCTCGGCGAGCCGCGGCTCGAGGAGTACCTGCGGTCGTATCTCGGCGTCGAGCAGGTGCTCTGGCTCGAGGCCGGGCTCGAAGGCGATCACACCGACGGCCACATCGACACGATCACGCGGTTCGTCAGCGCGGATACGATCGTCACCGTGACCTGCGGCGATCGCTCGGACCCGAACTACGAGACGACGATGGCCAACCTCGAACGCCTGCGGCAGTTCACGGACCGCGACGGACGCCCGTTCCGGATCGTGGCGCTGCCGCTTCCGGTGACGCGGATGGAGTTCGACGGACAGAGGCTGCCGCCCACGTACGCGAATTTCTACATCGCCAACGCTGGCGTCCTCGTGCCCGTCTATGGCGACCCGATGGACGACCGTGCGCTCGAGATCCTGAGGCCGCTGTTCCCAGGGCGCGAGGTCGTCGGGCAGATGGCGCGCGGGCTGATCACCGGGGGCGGCGCGTTCCACTGCGTCACCCAGCAGCAGCCCTCGGGAACGCTGGTGAGCGAATCATGAGTGACCGTACGCTGACGCTCGCCGTCGTCCAGATGGCGATGACCGACGATGTGGACCGGAACCTGGCGCACGCCGAATCGTTCGTGCGCGACGCGGCAGGCCGCGGCGCGGGCCTCGTCCTGCTGCCGGAGCTGTTCGAGAACCTGTACTGGTGCCAGGTGCAGCGCGAGGGATATTTCACCGGCGCGCATCCGGTCGACGGCCACCCGTTCCTGCCGCGCTTCCGGCAGCTCGCGCGCGAGCTCGGGGTGGTACTGCCGATCAGCTTCTTCGAACGCGCCGGGCCGGCGTACTACAACAGCCTGGCGATGATCGATCGGACGGGCGACATTCTCGGCGTATATCGGAAGTCGCATATTCCCGACGGTCCCGGCTACCAGGAAAAGTACTACTTCAACCCCGGTGACACGGGCTTCCGCGCGTTCACCACCGCGGCGGGCACACTGGGCGCCGCGATCTGCTGGGACCAGTGGTACCCGGAGACGGCGCGTGCGATGGCGCTGCTCGGCGCGGAGATCCTCCTCTACCCCACAGCCATAGGATCGGAGCCCGAAGAAGCCGGCGCGATCGACACGTCCACGCTGTGGCGGCGCGCCATGATCGGACACGCGGTCTCGAACTCGTGCTACCTCGCCGCGGCCAATCGCGTCGGCACGGAACGCATCGACGGCCACGAGCAGACGTATTACGGCACCAGCTTCATCGCGGATTATCAGGGTGAAGTGCTGGCCGAGGCGGGACGGATGGAAGAAGCGATCGTGACAGCGACGCTCGATCTCGAGGCCGCGCGGCGATTCCGTGCCGGCATGGGCTTCTTCCGCGATCGTCGTCCGGAACTATATGCGCCGCTGCTGACGCTGGACGGGAAGACGCGAAAACCGTGAGGTCGTCACGGCGGCTGGCGATCCGCCCTACGGAAGTTCCTGGAGATTCGGAAATGCCTGCTCCGTCCGGATCGGGGACAGTCCGCTAGCCCGCCACCCCCGCACTCGCCAGCCAACCCCCGTCGACCACGATCGTCTGCCCGGTCATGTACGCACTCGCGTCCGAGGCGAGAAACACCGCCGCGCCGCCAAGATCGGTGGGCACGCCGGGGCGCCCCATCGGGATCACACGGACAGCACTCTCATGGAGCGCCGGGTTCGAGAACACCGCATCGGTCATCGACGTCCAGAAGCGCCCGGGCGCAATCGCGTTGACGGTGATGCCGTCGCGCGCCCATTCGATGGCCAGCGCGCGCACCATCTGCTCGAGCGCCGCCTTGCTCATCGAATAGACCGACACACGCGGAATCGCGACGCGCGTGGCGACCGACGTGATGCAGATGATGCGGCCGCGCCCGGCCCCGCGCATCACCGGCGCCGCCGCCTGCGCCAGGAAGAACGCCGACTCGACGTTCACCCGCATGATGCGCGACACGTCGGCAGGCGTGAAATCGCCGGCGGGCTGGCGGATGTTGATGCCCGCGGCGTGCACGAGGACGTCGAGCCGCCCGAAGTTCGAGACAGTGTCCTGCACGAGCGCCGCGGCATTGCCGGGTTCCAGGAGGTCCACCGGCCTGGCGAGCGTCTGACGTCCGAGCGCGGCGGCGCGCGCGCAGGTTTCTTCCACTTCAACCGTAGACCGTGCGGCAGCCGCCAGGTCTGCTCCCGCATGCGCGAGCGCGAGCGCGACGGCCTGGCCGAGCCCGCGGCCGGCGCCGGTCACGAGCGCGACGCGTCCGTCGAGGCGGAATGAGGGCGGCTGAAAGTCCCCCGCCCGTGCATACGACGTGGTCATGCCGGAACGTGATTGCCGGAGACTGTCTCCGTTGATTCGGTGTGTCCCCGCATAGGTGACAGAAGCAATCCAGGGTTCGAACGCCAGGCGCGCATGCCGGGACTATAGCACTGCCGCAGAGCCGGCACGAGGCAGCGAGCATTGCCGTTACATGGACTCATCCGAATCCAGGGCCATAGGACGGCCGAGTCGTGCGGCCGTTCCTTCCGGCGGCTCGGTGGCGGGCGACCGCTCGTCGCGGGAGAACGACGGGTCGACATCCGCGAGTGCCGAGCCACCAGTCGTGCCCTTCGGAATCACGCTCAAGGATCCGTCCGTTTCGAGCACGACCGCGAGTACGTCCTCGATTCTCCCCAGGCCTGCACGCCGGACGGCGGCACGAATCTCCGCAACGGTCACCCGCTCGCGTCGGAGTTGGTCGTGCACGAACTCACCGTTCCGCACCAGGAGCGCCGGCGACGCGGTCAGATAGTGGGCCGCCCACCCGAACCGGCTGATGAGCGTCGACAACAGATACTGCAGCCCGAGCAGCAGCACGATGGCCAGCGCTCCGTCGGCGAGCGTGACCTCTTTGGTGAGAACCGCGGAGGCCAGCGTAGACCCGAGCGCGACCGTGATCACCAGCCCGTATGCGTTGGTCTTCGCCAGGCTGTGTTTGCCTACGGCCCGCAGCAGCACGAGGAGCGTGATATAGGAGAGCGCTCCGACGAGCGCGATGCGGGCAAGCGATCGCCCGCTCTCGAACAGGAACGACAGTACATCCACGGCGACTCACGTGCGCGGCGGCTGGCGGTGTTCCTCTTGAAACGGCGCCGCCGCACTCTCTCCGCAGATTCGGGCGTGCACTCGACGTGCCGAGTGCGACCCCGGCACGCGATTCCGTGTCGGATCCGGCTTCAGCCGGACCTGGCTGCCGTCCGGCCCGCGGCGTCAGCGGGCCGGACCGCCGCTCAGCAGTAGATCCCCGTACACGGAGGCGTCGAACCGCCCGTACTGTTGATCGCACCGACCATGCCCGGATGGATCGAGCAGTGATAGTTGATGCCGCCGGCGGGCACCGTGATCGCCTGGCTGCTGCCGTTCCCGCTGATGTTGCCCGTGTCGAACGAGTTGTCGTTCGCCACGATGCGGTGCACGATGCCGTCGTTGTTGTGCCACACGATCGTCATCGCGGTGCTGGGCGTCGCGGGGTTCGGATTGAACGATTGGTTGCCGCGGTCGCCGACGATGCTGACCGTCGTCGATCCGGCGGACGGGGCCGGGGCCGGCGCCGGCGCGGGCGCCGGTGACGGGGCGTCCGGCGAACTGTAGCCGCCGCCGCATGCGGCGCACATCAACAGAAGGCCGGCGATTGCTGGAACGGAGTGGACTATTCGCACAGTGGTTACCTCTCGTCCACCTAGGGGAGCAGGAGCGGTACCACTACTTTCGTGCGATTTCGCCGGCCAAATCGCGGTGCGCGTTACTTGTTCCGTAAGTGTTTTCGCGGAGCGATCCGGGCGCCGGGCCCGGCCGGCGCGGGGCGGACGTGCGCAAAGCGGACGCCGGACTCGGGGCCGCGTCCCTGCTTCCGCACGACGGGCGCGCACGACAGCGTGCCGCCCGGATAGAAGGGCGTGTCAGGCTCGCCCGCGTCAATCGGCGAGGTCGTCAGGTAGATGTCGTCCACGCGGCCCGCGTCAACGAGCGTCGTGGCCACCGTCCGGCCGCCCACGACCGAGATGACCCGGATCCTGCGCACGAGGAACAGTCGATCGAGCGCCTGCGGCAGATCGACCGCGGCGCCGGTCACGATCGGCTGAACCCAGGGACGCTTCGCCGTTCCCTCCGCGCACGCCGCCGCGCCGGACTCGCTCGTGACGATGAACACGGGCGCGTCGGGCACGTTGAAGATCAGGTCATCGTCCATCCGCAGATGCCCGCTGCCGCTGACGACGATTTGCGCGGGATGACGCGGCCGCCCGAGCGACGCACGCAGCGCGACGATCTCAGGATGCCACACGGAGAAGAAGACATCGGACCCGCTCACCGTGTGCGCGCCCGCGAGGACCGCGTCGGCGTGCACTCGGGAGAGCCCTTCGTAGACGAGATGATGGTCCGTTTCGCCGCCGCCGAGCGTGGCCGGGTCGTCCGTCGCCGTGTTGCCATCCCGCGACTCGACGAACACGAGGTTGACCGATCGGCCGTCTGGATGCGGCGTCCAGTAGAACGGCCCGTCGAAGCACTGGCGCGTCCAGGCGGATTCGATAGCTCCAAGGT
>Ga0210115_1000638_pt1 | contig 10195 bp, 8 predicted proteins | sample MayberryNW_TuleB_2_FD_185526 | JGI IMG/M metagenome (GOLD analysis project Ga0210115, IMG submission 185526) | Wetland microbial communities from San Francisco Bay, California, USA, that impact long-term carbon sequestration - MayberryNW_TuleB_D2... | ecosystem: Environmental > Aquatic > Marine >... | reverse complement strand
CACGCCGTGGACTTCGAGACCCGCGCGATCCACGAAGGACAGGAGCCGGACCCCGCCACGGGCTCGGTGATCCCGCCGATCTACCAGACCTCCACGTACATCCACGAGGAGGTCGGCAAGCACAAGGGCTACGTCTACTCGCGCTCGGCGAACCCGACGCGGACGGCGCTCGAGACGTGTCTCGCCTCGCTCGAGGGCGCGACGCACGGCTTCGCGTTTGCGTCCGGGATGGGCGCGACCACGACGGTCATGCAGCTCGTCAACCCGGGCGACCGGACCGTCTGCGTGAACGACGTCTACGGCGGGACCTACCGGCTCTTCTCGAAGGTGCTCGAGCCGAAGGGCTACGGGTTCGCGTACCCCGGCGTGGACGACGTCGCCGGCGCGATCGACGAGCAGACGACCCTTGTCTGGCTCGAGACGCCGACGAACCCGATGATGAACGTCGTCGACATCCGGGCCGTCTCCGAGGCGGCCCACGCGGTCGGCGCGCTCGTTGTGGTCGACAACACGTTCGCCACGCCGTACCTCCAGCGCCCGCTCGAGCTCGGCGCCGACATCGTCGTCCACTCGACGACGAAGTACCTGGGCGGCCATTCCGACGTGATCGGAGGCTTCGCCGGGACGAGCGACCCATCGATCGCCGAGCGGCTCGGCTTCCTCCAGAACTCGCTCGGCGCGGTGCCGGGTCCGTTCGACTCCTGGCTCGTGCTCCGCGGCCTGAAGACGCTCGCCGTGCGCATGGACCGCCACTGCGCGAACGCGCGCCGCATCGCCGAGTGGCTCGAGGGCCATCCGGCGGTCTCGCTCGTGCGGTACCCGGGGCTTGCGTCGCACCCGCACCACGAGGTGGCGCGCGCCCAGATGAGCGACTTCGGCGGGATGATCTCGTTCGAGGTCGCCGGGGGGAAGGACGCCGCGCTGACCGTCCTCCGGGAGACCGAGCTCTGGTTGCTGGCCGAGAGCCTCGGCGGCGTCGAGAGCCTGATCGAGCAGCCGGCCGCGATGACGCACGCATCGACGGCCGACTCGCCCTTCCCGGTGCCGGAGAACCTGATCCGGCTCTCCGTCGGGATCGAGTCGGCCGACGACCTGCTCGCCGACCTCGAGCAGGCGCTCGCGAAGGCGCCCGCGGCCGCTCGCGCCTCCTAGCGAGCCCCCGCCGCCGCCTCGACGAGCTCGTCGCCCGGGTCGATCGTGCGATCGGGCCGGAAGCGGCCGTCCACCGCGCGGTAGATCGTCACCCGGCGCGGCGTCGGGTCGCCGTGCTCGTCGAGGGCGACGTCGCCGATCAGCCCGTCCTCCATCTTCGTCGCGAAGAGCGCGTCGAGCAGGCCGGCCCGCGTCCCGTCCGAGCGGGCGATCGCCTCCAGGAGGACCTCGACGGCCTGGGCGGTCAGCATCGACTCCGGTTGGATGCCGCCGCCGAGCTCCACCGCGAACGCCCGGCCTCGCTCCGGCAGTCGCTCGACGGGCAGCCCTGGAGATGCGACGAGCAGGCCCTCGGCTGCGGGGAGGTTCGCAAGCGCCGGGCGCAGGAGGCCGTCCGAGCCGAGGAGTCGCACCGCGCCGTCGTTCGGGCCGAGCACGCGGACCTTCTCGCGGATCAGGCGCGCGACGGTGGGGTCGCCGACGCCGGCGAGCAGCACGGCGTCGGGCTCGGCCCGGCCCACGCCGTGCATCGCGATCGCCCCGGCGTCCCAGTCCTCGGTGCCGACGACCTCGACCCCCGCCGCCTCGGCCGCCGCCGTGAACGCCGCGGCGACCTGCGCGCCGTACGCGTCCCGGCCGTGGAGGACGAAGACCCGGCGCAGGCCCTCCTGCGCGGCCAGCTCGGCGAGCGCGGCCGCCTCGGCGTCCTCGTCGGCGACGACGCGCGCGAAGATCGGCCGGCCGTCGAAGCTGTACCGCTCCGGTTCGCTCTCTTGGCAGCCCGGCCCTTCGTGCGTGAGGCAGGGGAAGGTCGCGGTGCCGGACACGACCGCCGGCGGGACGTCGTCAGCCGCCGCAAGTGCCTCCAGCTGCTCAACAGTGCACCCGGACCCGGTCGCCGACACGAGCGCGACCACGTCCTCGTCGCGCGCGAGCTCCCGGGCGTTCTCCGCGCAGAAGTCGAAGCCGGCGTTGCCCTGCGTGCCCGAGTCGCACGACACGTAGGCCACGCGCCACGGCCCGGCGCGCCAGCCGTGCTGCTGGAGCGCGAGCCGGGCCGCGTCCGTCTGCTGGATCCCGACCGCGCGATCGGGCCCCTGGAGCTCGGTCAGCTGCGCGACGACGAGGCCCGGTTCCCCGTCGCCGCCGTACTCGAGGTCGCCGCAGGTCGGCCCGACGACCGCCTCGACTTCGTCCCCCTCCGCGCGCGTGGCCGCCGGTGGAGCATCGTCGCCGTCGTCCCCGCCGCGCAGCAGGAGCCCGGCAACCAGGCCGGCGACCGCCAGCGCGGCGACGAGCGCCAGCCACTTCATCCGGACACGGCCTGCACGAGCGACCTGGTTAGCTCAGGCGGCAACGGGGTCGCAGACGCGCTCGTACGCGGCCACGTAGTCCGCGGTCATCCGCGCGGCGGAGAAGTTGTCCTCCACCCAGCGCCGGCACTCGCGTGGGTCGAGCCGGTCGGCGGCGGCCAGCGCCGGTGCCATATCGGCGAAGGTGTCGACGACGATCCCGGAGCGCCCGTCCGCGACCACCTCCGGCACCGCCCCGCGCCGGGTTGCGATCACGGGCGTCCCGCAGGCCATCGACTCGATCATGACGAGGCCGAACGGCTCCTCCCAGTCGATCGGGAAGAGGGTCGCGCGCGCCTGTTGCAGCAGCTCGACCTTGAGCGCGTGCGTGGTCTCGCCGACGTACTCGGCGCCGTCGCCGAGCAGCGGGCCGACCACCTCGTCGAAGTACGCCTGCTCGGCCCGCTCGCGCTTCTTGCCGGCGAGCTTGATCGGGACGCCCGCCTCCCGCGCGATCTCGATCGCCCGGTGCGCGCCCTTGTCCGGCGACATCCGGCCGAGGAAGAGCAGATACTCGCCGCGATCCTCGTGGAACGGGTAGGCGTCGAGGTCGAGCGCGTTGTGGATGTTCGCCACCCAGGGGAGCTCCGGGCCCGGACGGCGCTGGTTCTCCGAGAGCGAGATGAGCCCGACGCCGGGCGCCGCCGCGGCGATGGCGCGGTACGTGTAGAGCGCGCGCTCGTCGAGCGGCCCGTGCACCGTGTGGACGACCGGCGTCGCGACGAGTCCGCCGAGCGCCGCGGCGAGCGGGCCCGAGTGGTCGTTGATCACGTCGAACTCGCCGGCGCGCTCGTAGCAGGAGAGCGCGTGCACGAGCTCGGCGGACGTCTGGCCGATCTCGCTCGACGGCGCCTCCGGGAAGAGCGAGGAGAGCGTCGCCGAGGTCTTCGAGTCGCCGGACGCGAAGAGCGTCACGTCGTGGCCGGCCTCCGTCAGCCCCTCCGCCAGCAGGGAGACGACCCACTCGATCCCGCCGTAGCCCGTCGGGGGGACCGGGAACCACACGGGGCTGAGGACCGCGATGCGCAAGGCGGCTACGGCCCGAGGTGGGCGATCGCCTCCTCGATCTCGACGTGGCCGTCCGAGAGGACGACGTTCCAGGCCCGGTCGAAGACGCGCACGCCCGAGAGTCTCAGCGCCCCGGCCCAAGAAGGCAACTCCGGCGGCGCGATCGAGACGAGCGTCTGCTTGGCGTGGTCGGGCTGGAGCCCGAGCAGGATCTGGAGCAGGAGCACCGGCGTCCCGGCCGCCCAGGCCTGCGGGCGGGCGGCGGTCGGGTAGGCGATCGGGAACGGCGTCTCGCCGCGCGGGAAGCCGGCGAACACCTCGGGCAACTCGTGGTCGAAGTACGCCGAGGCCTCGATCAGGCGCCGCACGATCCGCTGCGCCTCCGCCCACCGCCCGACGCGCGCGAGGCCGAGGGCGATCAGCGAGTTGTCGTGGGGCCACACCGTCCCGTTGTGGTACTCGAGCGGGCTGTAGCCGGCGTCCGCCCTCGACATCGTCCGCACGCCCCACCCCGACCACAGGTCTTCTCCCATCAGGCGGTCGACGACTGCGTCCAGCCGCTCCGGCGGGACGATTCCGCTCCAGAGGAGGTGGCCCATGTTCGACGTGAGGGAGTCGACGCGGCGGCCCTCGCCGTCGAGCGCGAGCGCGTAGTAGCCGCCCCGCTCCTCGCACCAGAAGGCGTCGTCGAAGCGCTCGCGGAGCTCCGCCGCCTCCCGCTCGAGCCGGTCGGCGAGCTCGCGGTCGCGCCAGACGGCTCGGGCGAGCTCGGCCGTCCGGAGCTTCGCGTCGTACACGTAGCCCTGCACCTCGACCGGCGCGACCGGCGGGACCGCGGCTCGACCGTCGGCGAAGAGCTGCGAGTTGCCCGAGTCCTTCCAGGACTGGTTGTCGAGCCCGTGCGGGGAGCGACGCCGGTAGTCCGTGAAGCCGTCGCCGTCGTGGTCGCCGTAGTCCTCGATCCACGCGAGCGCCCGGACCGCCGGCTCGTGCATCCGCCGGACGAACGCCGCGTCGTCCGTCCAGCGCCAGATCTCCGAGAGCAGGACGAGGAAGAGCGGCGTCGCGTCGGCCGTGCCGTAGTAGCGTCGGAACCAGACCTCGGCCGCCTTTCCGCGCCGGACCTCGTGGACGATCTTGCCCGGCTCCGCGTCGGCGTTCGGGTCGTCCTCGGTCGCCTGGAGCGCCGCGAGCGCAACGAGCGCGTTCCGCGCCAGCTCGGGCCCGAAGAGCAGCGTCTGCAGGCACGTGATCAGGGTGTCCCGGCCGAACACGGCCATGAACCACGGCATCCCGGCGGCGAAGAGCTGGCCGTCCGTCGACTCCTCGTCGAGTCGGAGGGACGCCAGGTCGGCAACGGAGCGGTCGAACGCCGCGCCGAGCGGATCCCACGTCGCGCGGAGCTGCGGCACCTGCATCCGCCACGCCGTGAGCGACGCGCGGACGCGCGCGATCTCCTCGCCGAAATGCTGCTCCGTGCGCAGGGGCAGGGTCTGCGGGCCGTCCGGCGCGACGAGCACGTCGACCTGCAGGCGCCACTGCTCGCCCGGATCGAGCCCGATCCGATAGCGGATCGAGCCGCCGTCGACCTCGCCGGGCTGCGAGAAGACGAGCTGCGTGACGCTCGCCGAGCCGTTGCGGTCGGCGAGCAGGAGCTGGTCGCCGCCGTCGGCCGCCACCGGCGTGACCGGCTCCGGCAGCGGCCGCGCATGCTCGGGATCGCCGAGCGAGAAGTCGTGCTCCTTGACGGAGATGATGTCCGCGAAGTCGCTCGCCGCCTCGAGCGCCAGCTCGAACTCGACGCGCCGGTGCGCGTGGTTTTCGACGACGACGTGGTCCTGCATGCCGTCGCCGACGAAGCGCTCGCGGGCGATCGACAGCTCGTCCCGGCCCAGGCCGCCCACGACGGGGTTCCGCAGGTAGTACGCGGCCGAGAAGTACTCGACCTTGTCGGACGAGAGCAGGTGCGGCCGCGCGCCGTTGACCGTCAGCCGCCACAGCGAGAGAAACCGCGTGTCGCTCGCGAACAGGCCCTCCGTGGCGCCGTCCAGGTCGCCGATGTCGTCGGAGATGCAGAACGTCGACCCCTCGAGGATGGTGAGCGCCATCAGGCGGGGCTACGCCTCGCGAACGATCTGGTCCTGGCTCGCTTGCTGGAGCGGCTTGATGACGACCTCGTCGACCACCATGTACTCAGGCCGGGTGAGGGCCCAGAGGATCGTCTCCGCCACGTCGTCCGGCGTCAGGAAGCGGACACCGCGGTAGACCGCGTCCTTCTTCTCCGCGTCCCCGGCGAAGCGGACGTCCGAGAACTCCGTGTCGCCGACCATGCCGGGGTCGACGGTCGTGACGCGAATCCGCCCGACGAGCTCCTTGCGCAGCACGTAGGTGAGCGCCCGCACGGCGTACTTCGAGCCGACGTACATACCCCCCTGGGGGTACGCCTCCCGCCCGGCCCAGGAGCCGAGGTTGACGACGTGGCCGCGCCAGTCCTCCATGTGCGCGAGGCAGAGCCGCGTCATCCGGACGAGCCCGAGGACGTTCGTCTCCCACATGATCGCGTCGTCCTCGTCGCTTCCGTCGGCGATCGCAGTGCGCCCGAGCGCGAGGCCGGCGTTGTTCACGAGGATGTCGATCCGCCCGGCGAACGCCTCGGCGGCGGCGGCGACGAAGGCCTTCGCGCTCTCGCCGTCCGTGACGTCGAGGTCGTGCGCGAAATGGCCCTCGCCCGGCAGCGAGGAGACGAGCTCCTCGAGGCGCTCGGCGCGGCGCGCCCCGACCGCCACGCGAGCGCCTGCCTCCGCCAGCTTGCGCGCCGTCGAGGCGCCGATGCCGCTCGACGCGCCGGTGACGACGGCCGTGCGGTCGCCGAGGTCGGTCACTCCGGCCGCCCGCCCTCGGCCGCGTCCACGAGGTCCTCGAGCGCGCCGCCGTGCCGGCCGTGCGCGAGCCCGACGAGGTAGCAGAGGAGCGGCGCGTTCGTCCGCTCGCCGCTCTCGTGCGCCGCGACGCGGGCGAGCTCGAGCAGCCGGTCGGTCTCCTCCGGCGAGAGGGAGAGCTCCGCGGCGTCGGCCCCCGCCTCGCGGGCGAGCCGGTCGCGCGCGTCGTCGAGCCAGGCGTGCATAGGCGGAACCTATCGCGGACCGTCGACTTAGACTCCGCCAAGCGTGAAGATCGGCGTCCCGAAGGAGACCGCCGCCGGGGAACGGCGGGTCGCACTCGTGCCCGACACGGTCGGGCGCCTGGCCGGCGACGGCGTGGTCGTCGTGGTCGAGCCGAGCGCCGGTGTCGAGGCCGGGTTCACGAACGAGGCGTACGCGGACGCGGGCGCGGAGCTCGGCGACGCATGGGCGGCCGACCTCGTCCTCAAGGTTCAGCGCCCGACGGACGAGGAGGTCGAGCGGCTCCGGTCGGGCCAGGTGCTCGTCGGTCTCCTCCAGCCGCTCGTCGAGCGCGAACTGGCCGAGGCGCTCGCCGCCCGCGGCGTGACGAGCTTCTCGCTCGACGCGATCCCGCGGATCACCCGGGCGCAGTCGATGGACGCGCTCTCGTCGCAGGCGACCGTCTCCGGCTACAAGGCCGCGGTCGTCGCGGCCGAGCGGCTCGTCAAGTTCTTCCCGATGCTGACGACCGCGGCCGGGACGATCGCGCCGGCGAAGGTGCTCGTGCTCGGCGCCGGCGTCGCCGGGCTCCAGGCGATCGCGACCGCGCGCCGCCTCGGCGCGGTCGTCTCCGCCTACGACGTGCGACCTGTCGTCAAGGAGCAGGTCGAGAGTCTGGGCGCCACGTTCCTCGAGCTGGACGTCGAGGGCGCGGAAGGAACCGGCGGCTACGCGGTCGCGCTCGCAGAAGACCAGCACGAGCGCGAGCAGGAGCTCCTCGCCCTGCACGTCGCCGAGTCCGACGCCGTGATCGCGACCGCGCTCATCCCCGGCCGTCCGGCGCCGCTCCTCGTGACGGAGGACGCGGTGCGCCGGATGCACCCCGGCTCGGTCGTGATCGACCTGGCGGCCGAGATGGGCGGCAACTGCGCCGGCACCGAGGCCGGAAGGACGGTCGTCCGCGACGGCGTCACGATCGTGGGCGAGACGAACTGGCCCTCGACGATGCCGCTCCATGCGAGCCAGATGTACGCGCGGAACCTCGCGAGCTTCCTCGCCCTGATCGTCCGCGACGGCGAGCTCGAGCCCGACTGGGAGGACGAGATCGTCCGCGACAGCGCCGTCACCCGCGACGGCCGCGTCCTCAAGGAGGCGGCCGCGTGAGGCGGGGCGGTGGGCCGGCGAGGCCCTACAAGCTGCAGTCTGTTACGAGGACCGACCCGCCCGCGCCGAACAGCGAGGAGGCGGCCGGATGAGCGCCGAGCTGATCTCGAGCCTGACGATCTTCGCGCTCGCCATGTTCCTCGGCTTCGAGCTGATCGGCCGCGTGCCGACGCTCCTCCACACGCCGCTCATGTCGGGGACGAACGCGATCCACGGGATCATCCTCGTCGGCGCAATGCTCGTCGCCGGCTCGGCCGACTCCGACCTCGAGAAGATCCTGGCGTTCGTCGCGATCGTCTTCGGGACGATCAACGTCGTCGGCGGCTTCCTCGTCACCGACCGGATGCTCGACATGTTCAAGCGGCGGCCGGGCCGCGAGGACGGCGAATGATCCCGCTCGCGCTCTCGCAGAACACGATCAACCTCGCCTACGCGGTCGCGGCGATCCTCCTGATCGTCGGGATCAAGCGGCTGAGCTCGCCGGCCACGGCGCGCTCCGGGAACATCGTCGCGGCAGTCGGGATGACGATCGCCGTCGTCGTCACGTTCTTCTCCCCCGCGATCGACTCGTACGGGCTGATCGTCGCGGGGATCGCCGTCGGCGCGGTGATCGGCGTCGCCTCGGCCCGGCTCGTGCGCATGACGGCGATGCCGCAGATGGTCGCGCTCTTCAACGGCGTGGGCGGCGGCGCGGCGGCGCTGATCGCGGTATCCGAGTTCCACCGGCTCGCCCCGGCTGCCGGGCACCTCGACGGGGAGCCGCTCGTCGGGATCATGTTCTCGGCCCTCATCGGCTCGATCTCGTTCTCGGGGAGCATGGTCGCGTTCGCGAAGCTGCAGGAGCTCCTTCCGGGCCGGCCGCTCACGTTCGCCGGCCAGCAGGTCGTGAACGCGCTCCTCTTCGCGGCGACGGTCGCCGCTGGGATCGCGGCCGGGACAACCGACGACCAGATCTGGATCGCGTTGCTCGTCGCCGGCGCGCTCGTCTTCGGCGTCATGCTCGTGCTCCCGATCGGCGGCGCGGACATGCCGGTCGTCATCTCGTTTCTCAACGCCTTCACGGGTCTCGCCGCCGCCGCCACGGGCTTCGTGCTCGACAACAACGCGCTCATCATCGGCGGCACGCTCGTCGGCGCCTCGGGCACGCTCCTCACCGTCCTCATGGGCCGGGCGATGAACCGCTCGCTCGCGAACGTCCTCTTCGGCGCCTTCGGCAGCGCGCCTGCGAGCACCGGCCCGGCGGCGGCCCAGGAAGGCGACGGGGACGGCCGCATGGTGCGGGAGGTCACCGCGGACGACGTGGCCGTCATGCTCGCGTACGCGAACCAGGTGATCGTGGTACCGGGCTACGGCCTCGCGGTGGCGCAGGCCCAGCACGCCACGCGGGAGCTGGCCGAGCAGCTCGAGGCGCGCGGCGTCAAGGTCAAGTACGCCATCCACCCCGTGGCCGGGCGCATGCCGGGGCACATGAACGTCCTCCTGGCCGAGGCGAACGTCCCGTACCCGCAGCTGCTCGACATGGAGGACGCGAACCCGGAGTTCCCGCGCTCCGACGTGGCCCTCGTGGTCGGGGCGAACGACGTCACGAACCCCGCCGCGCGCTCGAACCCGGAGAGCCCGATCTACGGGATGCCGATCCTCGACGTGGACAAGGCCACGAACGTCGTCGTCCTCAAGCGGAGCATGAAGCCGGGCTTCGCGGGGATCGAGAACGAGCTCTACTACAACCCGAAGACCGCCATGCTCTTCGGCGACGCCCGCGCGTCGATCGAGAAGCTCGTCGCCGGCGTCAAGGCGGTCTAGGGACGAGAAGGGCCGGCACGCGGCCGGCCCCTCCCGCGAGTCGGTGTCGGATACCGCTACTCGTCGTACTCCGGACAGAAGGGCGTCGGCTGGTAGAGGCCGTTCGTCTCGTGCAGGACGGCGCGGAGCGCGTCGATGCGCCCGTTGCCGAAGCACTCGTCGTAGCCCTTCAGGCCGATGTCGATCGCCGAGCCCTGGAGGTACGCGGCGACCTTCTCCGGCGCCATCACGACGTCGCCGTCCTTGAGCGTCCCGAACTGGCTGACGATCAGCGCCGCGACGCCCGCCGCGTGCGGCGAGGCCATCGACGTGCCCTGGATGCAGGCCCAGGTGTCGTTCGGGAAGGTCGAGAGGATGCGAACGCCGCAGGGGCCCGGGAACGCCGGGAACTGGCTCTGCGAGTTGCCTCCCGGTGCGGCGACGTCGGTCGCGCCGACGCCGTAGTTCGAGTAGAAGGCCTTCTCGCTGCCCGGACCGAGCGAGGCCGTGCCGACGACGCCCGGCGACTCGGCCGGGACGACGTCGCAGTTGTTCCCGTACGGGTCGGGCGGATGGGCCAGGTCGTTGTCCGAGTTCCCGAGCGCGGCGACCGGGACGACGCCCTGCGAGCGCGCG
>Ga0210115_1000637_pt1 | contig 10202 bp, 11 predicted proteins | sample MayberryNW_TuleB_2_FD_185526 | JGI IMG/M metagenome (GOLD analysis project Ga0210115, IMG submission 185526) | Wetland microbial communities from San Francisco Bay, California, USA, that impact long-term carbon sequestration - MayberryNW_TuleB_D2... | ecosystem: Environmental > Aquatic > Marine... | reverse complement strand
CGAGTTGCCCATCTGGCCCTCGGGAAGGCCGACGTCTCGCCCCTGCGCGGAGAGGGTCGTGTGGGGAGACTCCTCCCAGAGGCGGTCGAAGACCGGCGTCTCGGCCTGCGAGATCGCGTTGCCGGGCCCGGGCGGAGCCAACCCCCAGCCGTCGAGGATGACCAGCGCCAGCGAGGGGAGCCTCACCACGGAACCTTCCGGTGGTCCTTTTGCTCGTATAGCGAACGTAAAGCGCACCGGAGGCTCATGTTGCCTCGATGATGGCGGCAAAATCGCTTGGGTCGAGGCTGGCGCCGCCTACCAGGGCGCCGTCGATGTCGGGCTGGGCCATCAACTCGGCCGCGTTGGCCGGCTTGACCGAGCCGCCGTAGAGGATGCGCACCGCATCGGCGATGGCGCCGCGCTCGCGCAGCACGTCGCGGATGAAGGCGCATGCCTCCTGCGCCTGCTCGGGGGTTGCGGTGCGGCCGGTTCCGATCGCCCAGATCGGCTCGTAGGCGATCACGACCTCGGCCAGCCGCTCCGGCTCGACCGCCGCGAGATCGGCCTGCAACTGGCGCTCGAGCACGGCCTCGGTCTGGCCCGCGTCGCGCGCCTCCTCGCTCTCGCCGACGCAGAGGATCGGCTGCAAACCGGCCGCGAGTGCCGCCGGCACCTTGCGCGCCAATGCCTCGTCGGTCTCGTTGAAGTACTGGCGCCGCTCGGAGTGGCCGAGCACGACCGCGTCGACGTCGGCCGCGACCAGCATCGGCGCTGAGATCTCGCCGGTGAAGGCACCCGACTCCGCCTCGTGCATGTTCTGCGCCGCGACCTCGACGGCACTGCCCCGCGAGCGCTCGACCACCTCGCTCAACGCCAGGTAAGGCGCGCAGATCACCACGTCGTGCTGGGTCGCGGCGATCCGCGGCAGCAGGGCGTCGACGAACTCCGCCGCCTCGGCGACGGTCTTGTGCATCTTCCAGTTCGCGGCGATGTAGGGGGTTCGGTCAGGCATTCAGCGCCTCCACGCCTGGCAGCTTCTTTCCCTCCAACAGCTCCAAGGAAGCACCTCCTCCGGTCGAGACCCAGTTCACTTTGTCGGCCAGCCCAAACTCGTGCAGCGCCGCCACCGAGTCGCCGCCTCCGACCACGGTCGTCCCCGCCGCCGCGGCGACGGCCGCGGCGACGGCGCGCGTCCCGGCGGCGAAGGGCGGCAGCTCGAAGGCGCCCATCGGCCCGTTCCAGAGCACCGTCCCCGCCGCCGCGATCCTCTCGGCGTAGGCAGCGGCGGTGCGCGGGCCGACGTCGAGACCCATCCAACCGTCGGGCACCTCGACCCCGTCGCTCTCGCGCCGCTCGGTGTCGGCGTCAAAGGCCCTGCCAAGAACCAGGTCGACCGGCAGCAGCAGCTCGCAGTCCGAAGACTCAGCTTGCAGCAGCGCCCCCTCGGCCAGCTTTACACCCTCCTCCTCAACCAGCGATTCGCCGGTGGCGATCCCCTGGGCGCGAAAGAAGCTGAAGCACATCGCGCCGCCGATCAGGATGCTGTCGGCGAGCTCGAGGAAGCGCTCGATCACGCCGACCTTGTCGCTCACCTTGGCGCCGCCGAGGACGACGACGAGCGGCCGCTCGGGCGCCTCGACCACACGACTCAGCTCCTCGACCTCCGTCGCCAACAGCAGGCCAGCGTAGCCGGGCAGACGATGCGCAACGCCCTCGGTGCTCGCGTGGGCCCGGTGCGCCGCACCGAAAGCGTCGTTGACGTAGACATCGGCCAAACGCGCCAGCGAGTCGGCCAAGTCCGGGTCGTTCTCGGTCTCCCCCGGCTCAAAGCGAACGTTCTCCAGCAGCAGCACGTCGCCGGGGCTGAGCCCGGCCGCCATCGTCTCCACGTCCCCGCCGATCACCGCCGGCGCCCGGTGGACAACCGTGCCAAGCAACTCCGCCAGCCGCTCGCCGACCGGCTTCATCGAAAGCTCTGGGTTCACCTCTCCCCTTGGCCGCCCCAGGTGGGAGACGAGAATTACCGCCGCGCCCCGCTCACGCAGCAGCTCGATCGTCGGCAGCGCCGCACGGATGCGCGTGTCGTCGGCCACCCGGCCGCCGTCGAGCGGGACATTGAAATCGACCCGAACCAGTACCCGCTTGCCGGCGACATCGGCGTCGCGGACGCTCGCCCTGGAGAAGCTCACAGCGCGACTCCGGTCAGCTCAGAGAACCTTTCCGGCGAGCTCGACGCAGCGGTTGCTGTACCCCCACTCGTTGTCGTACCAGGACACGGCCTTGATCAGGTTGCCGTTGCCGATCGCCATCGTCTGGCCCGCGTCGAAGATCGAGGAGTGCGGGTCGCCGACGATGTCGGTGGAGACGATCGGGTCCTCGGTGTAGCGGAGGATGCCCTCGAGCGGCCCTTCCGCCGCCGCCTTCAGCGCCGCGTTGACCGCCTCGGGATCGGTCGGCTGGGAGGGGGTGAAGACGAGGTCGACGACCGAGCCGGTGATCACCGGCGCCCGTACGGCGAGCCCGTTCAGCTTGCCGTTCAGCTCGGGCAGCACCAGGCCAACCGCCTTGGCGGCGCCGGTCGTCGTCGGGATCAGGTTGATCGCCGCCGCGCGCGCCCGCCGCAGGTCCTTGTGCGGCATGTCCTGCAGGCGCTGGTCGGCGGTGTAGGCATGGATCGTCGTCATCAGGCCCTGCTCGATGCCGAACCGCTCGTGCAGCACCTTCGCCATCGGCGCCAGGCAGTTGGTCGTGCAGGAAGCGTTGGAGATGATGTGGTGGCTGCTCGGGTCGTAGTCGCTCTCGAAGTTGACCCCGAGCGCGACGGTGATGTCGGGTTCCTTGGCAGGCGCCGAGATGATCACCTTCTTCGCCCCCGCGGAGAGGTGCTTGGCGGCGTCTTCGCGCGCGGTGAAGAGGCCGGTCGACTCGATCACCACGTCGGCCCCGAGATCGCCCCACGGTAACGCCCCCGGGTCGCGCTCGGCGAGCACCTTGAGCTCTTTTCCGTCGACCCCGATCGACCCCTCTCCAGCCTCGACCTCGCCCGGAAACCGACCCAGAATCGAGTCGTACTTGAGCAGGTGGGCGAGCGTGCCGGTGTCGGTGATGTCGTTGACCGCGACGAACTCGAGGTCCGCGCCCGCGGCGTGGGCGGCGCGGAAGAGATTGCGCCCGATCCGTCCAAAACCGTTGATGCCGACCCTCACTGCCATCAGCTGATGTCCTCCTGGTGTCGTTTCTTATTCAGGCTAGTCACTGCCGACCGTCACCTCGATTTCATACCCGTCGGGGTCCTGCAAGAAGGCCGAATAGGAGCCGGAGCCGTGCGAGCGCCGCTCGCCGGGGTCGCTGACGGCCTTGCCGCCCGCCCTCACCCCCTGCTCCCAGGCCGCCTTGACCGCGACGATCCCGAGGCCGGAGAAGCTGAGCAGGCCGAAACCCGGCTTGGCCGGATGGTGCGCGGCTATGAAGAAGACCGGCTTGGCGATCCCCCAACCGATCGTCTCGTCCTGCTCGAAATGGCGCCGCCAGCCAAGCGGCGCGAGCAGCGCGTCGTAGAAGGACGCGCTCCGCTCGAGGTCAGAGACCTCCAAGAGAACATGGTGCAACATCGGGCTCGGAAGGCTATACGGGCAACCCGGTGCCCGGTCGGCCGCCCGATCCAATCAACTTCACGTTCGGCCCCTCACAGGGGCCGAACGTGAAGTTGATCAGTCGGACTTGGGGGCCCAGCGGAAGTAGCGCGTGGCGAGGAGGGCGCCGAGCGCGCCCCAGATCGCGACCGCGGCGAGGTTGCCCCAGGAGACCGCTATGCCCCCGGGGACGTAGGCATCGAAGAAGGCCTCGAAGAAATGACGGACCGGGAAGACCTCGGCGAAGTGAATGACGCCGCTGGGCAGCTGATCGTCGGGGATGAAGACACCGGAGAGGAAGTAGAGCGGCAGCAGCAGGGCGTTGACGATCGGCGCAGCGGCGTCCTGCGAGGGAATCGCCGCGGTGAGGGCGATGCCGAGGCAGCAGAAGGCGGCGGCGCCGACGACGAGGACGAGGACGATCGCCGGCAGGCGACTCCACGGGACCGCGACGCCGTAGGCGAGGTCGCCGATCGCCGCGATCAGCGCCAGCATGATCAGGGCGACGACGACCGAGTTGCCGATCCGGCCAACGATGAAGACCCAGGCCGGCATCGGCGTGCCGCGGCCGCGCTTGAGCCGACCATCCTCGCGCGCGATCACCAGCGACATCGCCAGCGACTGCATCGTCGCCGAGATCACCGAGAGGGTGATGATCGCCGGCACGTAGTAGGTCGTCGTCTTGACCCCACCGCGGACGTCAACGGTCTGGTCGCCGAAAACGGTGGCGAAGATCAGCAGCAGGATGACCGGGAAGGCGACGGTGAAGAAGACCGAGGCGGGATTGCGCCAAAAGACCTTCTGGTCGTAGCGGAACTGGTGCAGGACGAGGCCGAGGCTCATTGCTGATCGGTCAGCTCCAGGTAAACATCCTCGAGGCTGGGATGCCTGACTTCCAACCCGACCAGCTCGCGGCCCTCGGCCAGGGCGCGGCCGGTCAGCTGGTTGAGCGTCTCGACCGGGGTCGTCGTCTGCAGCGATACCTCGCGCCCGTTCTCGCGGTAGCTGATCCGCGCCGGGCGGCTCTCGCGGTCGCCGAGATCCTCCGGGGTTCCGCGGGCGACGACCTCGCCGCGGACGATGATCGCGACCCGGTCGGCGAGGCGCTGTGCCTCGTCCATGTAGTGGGTGGTGAGCAGGATCGTCTTGCCCAGCTCGCGCAGGCCGGCGATCGTTTCCCAGGCCTGGCGCCGGGCCGAGGGATCGAACCCGGTGGTCGGCTCGTCGAGGAAAAGCAGGTCGGGGTCGCCGACGAGCGCCATGCCGACATCGACCCGGCGCTGCTGCCCACCGGAAAGCGCGCCAACCCTGGCGTCGGCTTTCTGCTCGAGGCCGACCAGGGCGATCGTCTCCTCGAGCGAACGCGGCGCCCGGTAGTAGCCCGCGTAGAGGCTGAGCGACTCGCGCACGGTCAGGTAGGGATCGAGGCGACAGCTCTGCAGCACGATCCCGATTCGCTCGCGCCAGGCGCGGTCGGCGCGCTGAGGGTCCTCGCCGAACACGCGCACCTCACCGCTGTCGCGAGCGCGATAGCCCTCGAGGATCTCGACCGTCGTCGTCTTGCCGGCCCCGTTCGGCCCGAGGAAGGCAAAGACCTCACCCTGTCGCACATCGAGGTCGACCCCGCGCAGGGCCTCGACCTCGCCGTAGCTCTTGCGCAACCCCCGAATCGATATGACCGGCTCATCCAAAGCCGGCCGATTCTAGGGTCGATGGGCCGTAACCGGTCGCTATGCGTCCAAAATCGGCCCGTCGGCGGTCAATCGATGTTTAAGCTAAGTCGCGGTGCTTCATGCGGACCACGACGCCATCGCTCCCCTCGAGCGAGCGGCGGATGCGGTCGGCGACGGTGACCGAGCGGTGGCGGCCACCGGTGCAGCCGATCGCGATCGTCAGGTGGCTCTTGCCCTCGGCGACGTAGGCGGGGACGAGAAACTCGAGCAGCGGTAGCAACCGGCCATAGAACTCACCCGCCTGCGTTCCGGACTCGACGTAGGCGCGAACCGGCTCGTCCAGCCCGGTCTGCGGGCGCAGCTCATCTACATAGTGGGGATTGGGCAGGAAACGCACGTCGAGGGTGAGGTCGGCGTCGCGTGGCGGACCGTTCTTGAAGCCGAAGGTGAGCAGAGTGAGCGCCAGCTTGCCGCTGTCGTGGCCCCCCAGCAGCTCCTCGGCGATCCGCCGGCGCAACTGGCCGCCGGTGAGGCCACTGGTGTCCATCACCACGTCGGCGCGGGCGCGGAGCGGCGCCAGCAGCTCGCGCTCGGCGCGGATCCCATCGACGATCCTGCCCTCGGGCGCGAGCGGGTGGCGGCGGCGCGTCTCCTTGTAGCGATCGAGCAGGGTCTCCTCGTCGGCCTCGAGGAAGAGCAGCTTCGGTCGCAGCCCATTGGTGCCGAGCTCGTCGAGCACCTGGATCAGGTCCTCGAAGTACTCGCCGCCGCGCACGTCGGAGACGACCGCGGCGCGCTCGACGCCGCTGCCCTCGTGGCGGAAGAGCTCGCCGAGGCTGCCGATCATCCGCGGCGGCAGGTTGTCGACGCAGAAGTAGCCGCCGTCCTCGAAGGCGGCGATCGCTTCCGACTTGCCGGCGCCCGAGTGGCCGGTGATCAGGACGAGGTCGACGCCGCCGTCTCCCTCAGGCATCTCAGCCGCCGGTCCTGTGCAGCTGTTCGTGGATCTCGCGCGCCAGCTTGCCGGGGACGCCCGGTACCGCCTCCAGCTCCTCGCGGGTCGCGGCGAGGAAGCGCTCGGGAGTGCCGAAATGCTGGAGGAAGGCGCGCTTGCGGGCGGGACCGACGCCCTTCAGCCCATCCAGCACCGACCCGGTCATCGCGCGGTCACGGCGGCCACGGTGGTGCTCGATCGCGAAGCGGTGCGCCTCGTCGCGCACCCGCTGCAACAGCTTCGACGCCTCCGAGCTCGCCGCCAGCTCGAGCGGCGCCGAGCGACCGGGGACGAAGACCTCCTCCTCGCGCTTGGCCAGCGAGATCACGGTGACGCCGCGCTCGACGAACGGGGCGAGCGCCGCCATCGCCGCACCCAACTGGCCCTTGCCGCCGTCGATCATCACCAGCGAAGGCAGCGCGGCAAAGCTCTCGTCGCGTTTGCCGTCGTGAGGCGAGAGGTCGACCTGATCCTGATAGCGGTTGACGCGACGTTCGAGCACCTCCTGCATGGAAGCGAAGTCATCGGACCCGTTGGGGCGCTCGCCGCGGACCCTGAAGCGCCGGTAATCGGCCTTCTTCGTCGCACCGCCCTCGAACACGACCATCGAGGCGACGGTGTGCTCGCCGCCGAGGTTGGAGATGTCGTAGCCCTCGATCCGCACCGGCAGCTCCTCCATCGCCAACGCCTCGCGCAGGTCGGCGAGCGAGTCGACGCGGCGCTGGCGCCGGTGCTCGCGCCGCAACCGGTCCTGGTCGAGGGCGAGGCGTGCGTTGCGCTCGGCCAGCTCGCGCAGGCGGCGCTTGTCGCCGCGCTCGGCGACCCGCACCTCGACCGGCGCCCCCCGCTTCTCCCCCAGCGCCGCAGCGAGCAGCTCAGCCCGCTCACGCAGGTAAGGACCGATGACGATCGTCCTCGGCATCGCCGGCGAGGCCGAGTAGTACTGGCCGATGAACTCCTCGGCGACCTCGGCCAGCTCGCGTTCGGCCTGATTGTCGAGGTAGAAGCTCTGCCGCTCGGCGAGGATCCCGTCGCGCACCTGGAAGACCTGAGCGTTCGCGTCGGCGCCCTCGCTCGCGACCCCGATCAGGTCGGCGGTGCCGACCGCGCCGCCCGCGACCCGCTGGCGCTCGAACAACGACTGGATCGCCTTCAACCGGTCGCGATGGATCGCGGCACGCTCGAATTCACGGCCCGCGGCGGCGGCCTCCATCTTCGCCTGCTCGTCGGCCTCGACCTGGCGGTAGCGGCCGGAGAGGAAGGCGACGATCGCATCGATGTTGCGCCGGTACTCCGCCTGGCTGACGTAGCCGACGCAGGGCGCCCCGCAGCGCTTGATGTAGTAATCGAGGCAGGGGCTGCCGGAGCGCCGGCCCGGCTCGGCGCCCTCGCAGGTGCGGAACTGGAACAGCTTGCCGAGCAGATCGAGCGTCTCGCGCACCCGCTTGGCGCTCGAGAACGGGCCGAAGTAGGCGCGGCCGGCGCGGTGCTTCTCGCGGGTGAAGTAGACGCGCGGATAATCCTCGTCGAGGCTGACGCAGACATACGGGTAGGACTTGTCGTCGCGCAGGCGGATGTTGAAGCGCGGCCGGTGGCGCTTGATGAAGCTCTGCTCGGCGAGCAGCGCCTCGGGCTCGTTGGCGGTGACGAGGACGTCGATCCGGTCGACGCGCGAGGTCAGGCGCGACTCGCCGCCGGAGAAGTGCGAGGCGACGCGTTTGCGGATCGAGCGCGCCTTGCCGACGTAGAGCAGCTCGTCGCCCGCGCCGTAGAAGAGGTAGACGCCTGGGGCGTCCGGTAGTTCGCGAATCCTGTCCTGCACGCGATAAAGGGTAGGCTGCCGCTCACATTGAACCCACCGGAGCTGAAAACGCTGAACATCGAGGTCGACGGCGAGATCGGCACCCTCACCCTCGATCGGCCCGAGAGCTTCAACGCGATGAGCCCGGACATGATCATCGAGCTGGGAACCGCCTTCGCCTGGTTTGCCGACCAAGCGCCGCTGCGCGGCCTGATCGTCACCGGCGCCGACGACGCCTTCTGCTCGGGCGGCGATATCAACGGGTTCAGAGAGGGGGTCGAAGACGACTCGATCGACCTGCCCGCCCAGGTGCGCCGCGGCGCCGAGGCGCTGCACACGGCGATCGTCGATCTGCGCCGCATCCCGTATCCGGTGATCGCCGCGATCAACGGCCCCGCCGCCGGCGCGGGCTTCTCCCTGGCGCTTGCCTGCGACATCCGCATCTGCTCCGAGAAGACCTTCCTCGCCTGCGCCTACGGCCGCATCGGCGCCTCACCCGACGGCGGCATGACCTACTTCCTACCGCGCGTGGTCGGCCCGAGCCGAGCGCTGGAGCTCCTGCTCGAAGACCCCAACATCAAGCCGCAAGCGGCGCTCGAGGAGGGTCTCGTCTCCCAGGTAGTTGCGCCGGAGGAGTTGATCGACGTCGCCCGCGCCAAAGCCGACGAGTTGGCAAAGAAGGCGCCCCACTACGTGAAGATGGCGAAACGACTGTGCGGGGTCAGCATCCAGAACAGCATCACCGAGCACCTGCAGCTCGAGCGGCACGGGATCGCCGACAGCATGGCGACCGAGGACCTGCGCGAAGGCGCGATCGCCTTCTTCAGCGGCGAGACGCCAGAGTTCAAGGGCCGCTGAGACCAGCAGCTGGGCAGCGCGGCGGCTGAACCGCACCGCCACTCCCTTCGTATCAAGGCCGGAACCGTCTAGAGTCTCCTTGAGCATTCCCCGAGGAAAGGACCCAGCCCGATGAAGAAGCTCGCCGCCCTACCCGTCCTCGTACTCGCCTCAGTTGCGCTTGTCGCCTGCGGTGGAAGCGACAACGGAACGACGACGACGGAAGAAACCAGCGCCGGCGCCGCTGCGGAAAGCGAAAAGTCGGGCGGCGAAGGGGGCGGCGGATCGACGGTTGAACTAGAAGCCGATCCGGGCGGCGGGCTCGCCTACACGACGACCGAAGCAAGCGTCGAAGCAGGCGAAGTGACGATTGACTTCAGCAACCCCCAGGCCCTAACCCACGACGTCGCGATCGAAGACGCCAACGGCGAAACCGTCGGCCAGACCGAACTGATCGGCCAAGGCGAAACCTCTGAAACGGTCAACCTCAAACCGGGCACCTATACCTTCTACTGCACCGTCCCCGGCCACCGCGAACAGGGTATGGAAGGGACTTTGACCGTTAAATGAGGACGGTCTCTGGCCGGCGCATAGCGGCGTCCTCGGTCGCTCGCGTGCAGAGCACGCCACGCTCCCTGCGTCCTTGCTCTGCTTGACCAGAGACCGTCGGGTTCAGACGGGATCGAGAACTGTTTTATTGAGGCGGGGCCATGACCCGCGTCACTGAATCCCCTACGAAGCAGGGCTTCTCGACGCCCTCTACCTCGAGGGTGAAGCGGGTGACTACCTGGTGCCAGTTGTCGCCTACGTCGTCGACCGAGACGACCTCGGCCCTTGCGCGGACGCGGGAGTCGACCGGGACCGGGGCGGGGAAGCGGATCTTGTTCCAGCCGTAGTTGATGCCGAGGGTGAAGCCGGTCGAGGAGATCAGCTCTTTGCGGAAGCCGTCGACCATCGCCAGGGTGAGGTTGCCGTGGGCAATCGTCGTGCCGAAGGGACTCTCCTTCTGCGCTCGCTCGACATCGACGTGAATCCACTGGTCGTCGCCGGAGACCTCGGCGAAGGCATTGATGTCGTCCTGGGTCACGGTGCGCCACTCGCTCGGGCCGATCTCCTGCCCGAGCAGCGCCTGCATCCCCTCGACTCCCTGTGCCTCTACGGTTGGCATCGCGCCAAGTCTAAGGGACCATCCGAAAACCCGCGTGTGCGGCTGGCGAGCGCCGGACCAAGCGGGGCCAGGACGCAGGGAGGCCGAATAGCAGCGCTATTTGGCCGACCGAGGA
>Ga0210115_1000636_pt1 | contig 10220 bp, 8 predicted proteins | sample MayberryNW_TuleB_2_FD_185526 | JGI IMG/M metagenome (GOLD analysis project Ga0210115, IMG submission 185526) | Wetland microbial communities from San Francisco Bay, California, USA, that impact long-term carbon sequestration - MayberryNW_TuleB_D2... | ecosystem: Environmental > Aquatic > Marine >... | reverse complement strand
CGACCACTCACCTTTCTGGATCATCACCTTGCCGCAGGAGACAGCCTGCTTGGCGCGACCGTCGACGATCTCGCGCGGTGGCCGGTTGCCGGCGCGGCACGTGCGGACGCCCGCCAGCTGCCGTTGTTCGATGCCGGCCAGTTGGCCGGTGCGATCGCATCCGCGCTGCCGATGCGCTACTCGCTCGAACGTGAGCCGGACGATACCGCCGAAGGGGTCCGCCGCAAGGAAGCAACGCTCTCATCGCTCGCGCGCGGCGATCTGGCGGCGTGGCGTGCGGCCTGCGACCTGTGGTGCTCGCGGTGGTTTCGAACCGACAGGCTCACGCAACCGGTGTTCGAGGCCGTGGCCGCCGCGATGCTCGGCCGGCCCGGCGCGTTGCCGGAAGCGCAGGTGCAACGCGTGACCGCGGAGACCCGCCATATCGCGGCCCGGGCCGCGTTCTTCCACTGGCTGCTGGAGTTCCCCGAGGTCTTCTGCGATTCGACCGGACGCCGCAGGCCGGATGGCGGCTTCGACGCGGTGATTGGCAATCCGCCCTGGGAGATGCTTCGCGACGACGGCCCGGCGGGCCGGGGCACGCGCGAAGGCAGCGAGGCCGGCCAATCCCGCGGGCGCGAGCGCACCGTGCGCTTCTCGCGCGAGAGTGGCATCTATCGATCGCAATCCTCGGGTCACGCCAACGCGTACCAGCTGTTCGTGGAGCGGGCCTTGTGGCTCGCGCGGGACGGCGGCCGGATTGGTCTCGTGCTCCCGTGGGGACTCGCGACGGACCAGGGGGCCGCGCCGTTGCGCCAGGCGCTCCTCCGCCACAACCGGACCGAGGCAATTATCGGCTTCGACAATCGCCGCGGGATCTTCCCGATTCATCGCGGCATGCGGTTCATGCTGCTCACCACGTCGCGCGGCGGAACCACCGGCGCGATCCGCTGCCGGCTCGGGCTGCAGGATCCCGGGGCGCTCGATGGTGGGGCAATCGGCACGAGCGGCGGCGTCCCCGGCGACGTCCGCCTCACGACGGGGCTCATCGAGCAGCTCTCCGGGAAGGATCTTGGAATTCCCGACCTGCGGCACCCGGCGGATCTGGCGATTGCCGAAGCAGCATCGGCGCGGTGGCCGCGGCTGGCTGCGCCGGAGGGATGGCACGCGGCGTTCGGCCGCGAGCTCAACGCGAGCGACGATCGCGCCTGTTTCGTACAGGAAGGCGGCTTGCCCGTCCTGGAAGGCAAGCACATAGCCGCATACAGGATCGCCATGGCGCCGATCGAACGGCGCGTACCGCGTGATGTGGCGGTCGATCGCCTCGGTTCGCGCATCGGCCGGCCACGGCTCGCATTCCGCGACGTGGCGAGCCATGCCAACCGTACGACGCTCATCGCGGCGATCGTCCCTGCATGGTGCGTGACAACGCACACGCTCTTCTGCCTGCGAACGCCGTTGTCCGCCGGCGATCAACTGGTGCTTTGCGCGCTACTGAATAGCTACGTGGCGAACTTTCTCGTCCGCCTGCGCGTGTCGACGCACGTCACGACCGCGATCGCCGGCGCGCTCCCCGTGCCTCGGCCCGGCCGCGGGACGTCCCTGCACGATTCGCTGCTCCGGTGCGCCAGCCGTGTCGCGCTCGGCGGGGACGGCACAGACGAGTGGGAAGCCGAGGCGCAGGCGCAGGCCGCCATCGCGTACGACCTCGACGCACACGCGTTTTCCCACGTGCTCTCGACGTTTCCACTCGTCGAAGCCGACGCCCGAAATCGCGCGTTCGATGCGTTCAGTCGACGAACGCGACGATGATGCCGACGATCAGCAGAACGAGGACGAACGCCGTGCAGAGCACGAACATCCATTCCTGCCGGCGGGCAAACGCGATCACCGATACGGCGACGCGCGCGATCGGCGTGAGGATGAGCGCGACGAGCCCGATGGTGAGGAGCCGCGACGCCAGGTGCGTCGTGGGAGGCAGCAGCGCCAGCACGAGGCCGACGGCAAGAATCGCCGTGCTCGTACGGGACCCGACAGTCAGGACACGCCCGAGCATCTCTTCGGTGTGATCCGTCTGATCCATGGCGTCGCCGTTCATCTGGCCCTCAGCAGCATCAGCGCCGCGACGACGAGCAGCACGGAGCCGAGCAGGATCTTCAGCCGCACGGGCGCCATGCGGCGGCCGATTCGCATGCCGCCGGCCGATCCCGCGCTGACTCCGATCACGGCGGCGGCGGCAAGCGTGGGGTTGACCATGCCGTGCCCATAGTAAATGAGCGCGCCGGAGGTCGCGGTCACGCCGATCATGAACGCGCTCGTCGCGGCCGCCGCCCGCATCGGGATTCCGCACCACGCGTTCAGGATCGGGACCTTGACGAACCCCCCGCCGACCCCGAGCAGGCTCGACACGTTGCCGGCCACGAAGGATGACACGAGCGCGAGCGGCAGGCGCCTGACGCGGTAGCTGACGACCTCGCCGGTCCGCTCGTCGGTGAAGCGGCCGCCCAGAGATCCGATCTCCGCGTCCGGACCGAGGGCGTTCGACTGCTGCCGGCGTACGAACGTCACGATCCCCACGGCGGCCGCCACGCCGGAGAAGAGCAGCTGCAGGACGCGGGGCGCGAGCATTTGCGCCGTGAGCCCTCCGAGCAGGCCGCCGGCCGCCGTCGCGACCTCGAGGACCATTCCGAGGCGTACGTTGATCAAGTGATGTCCCGCCCGGGCTGCGGAGACCGCGCTCGACGTCGCGATCACCGTCATGAGGCTGATGGCCGCCGCTTCGTGAAACGGCATGTTCACGACCAGGACGAGAAAGGGAACGAGGAACACACCACCGCCGAGCCCGAGCAGCGTGCCGATGACGCCGGCCAGCCCGCCGAGCGCGATTGTCACGACCACGAGCAGCGGCGTCACCACCATGCGCGAGGTCGACAGGCTGCCGGGGAACGCAGCCTCAATGAAGAATGTCGAATGAAGAATGAAGGACGCGGCCGAATCCCGGCCGCCGCTACATGCTTCATCCGGCATCCTTCATTGGAGTGGTCCGTTCTCATCGCGCTGTTAGCGTATCCGAAGAACGGCCTGCGCTACGATGGCGGCCTTGAAGCTCACAAGCGTGGCGCTGGCCGTAGCACTCGTCAGCCTCGCACAAGCGCGAGTCCCGGACCTGCTCGTTCGAAACGCGCGCGTCGTACGGGGTGACGGCCGTGTGATCGCACGCGCCACCGTCGTGATGACGGGTGGGCGTATCACGCGCGTTGCCGCCGGAAACCCGGCCGGGCGCGCCCGCCGGGAGATCGACGCGGCCGGCCGCACCCTGATGCCGGGGCTCGTCGACGCGCACGTACGCGTGCGTGACTGGACGCTTCCGCTCCTGCTCCGGTGGGGCGTGACCTCGGTGCGCGACCTCGGGAACGATCGGGGGTTCGTTCTGCCCCTTGCCGCTGCCGATGCTCCCGACGTGCCGCAGATCGTCGCGGCAGGATCGATCATCGACGGTCCCGGCGCAGGGTCGGACGCGGTGATCGTCTCGACGGTTGCCGACGCGCGCACGACGGTGCGCAATGCCGTGCGGGCCGGCGCGGGCGTGATCTCGGCCGGGCCGAGGCTGCACCAGGCGATGCTCTCGGTTCTCGCTGCGGAAGGGGCGGCGCGAGGGGTACCGGTCGCCGCGCAACTCGGAAGGACCACCGCGATGGAGGCGGCAGATGCCGGCGTCACGAGCCTCGAGGGGCTCTCCGGCATCGCAGTGTCCGCAGCCGGTTCGCCGGACGCACTCCGGGCCCAGTTCGACGATGTGGATGCGGGAGTCAAGGCGGCGATCCGCGAGTGGCCGCGACTCGATGCGAGCCGGCTGCGCACCGTCGCACGCCGGTTGATCGAGCAGAACGTCGTGCTCGTCCCGGCCCTGGCACATGTCGAAGCGATCGCGCATCTACAGAATCCGTCGTTCACGCAAGCCGCCATTCGCGCCGGCGTCCCGCGCGACATCGGCGGGCACGAGTGGGACGTTTCGGAGGTGATGCGCCGCCACGGATGGACCACGACAACGCTGGCCGATTTCGGCGCGGCGCTTCCGATGATGCAACGCTTCGTCGCCGATTACGTGCGCATGGGCGGACGTGTCGCCGCGGGGAGCGGGGCGCCGGAGCCCTTCGTCGTCCCGGGCACGAGCCTGCATCGAGAGCTGCAGCTGTACGTCGGGGGCGGAATGCCGCCCGTCGCGGCGCTGCGATCGGCCACGGCGGGAGCGGCGGCTCTGCTCGGCATCGCAGATCGCACCGGTACGATCGAGGCCGGGAAGGATGCGGATGTCGTGCTCGTCGATGGCGATCCGCTCCGGGACGTCCAGGCGACGGAACGCATCCGGCTGGTAATCAAGCGCGGGATTGTGATTTACGACCGGTGATCGTGCAAGCCGGCGTGTCGTACGTGGTGCGAGCCTGTTTGGTGCAACTGCGTAGCGGCCGAGCCTTCAGCTCGGCCCGACCTGGACGATGGGATGCTGCGGGAGGGCCGGGCTGGCTGAAGACCCGGGCCCCTACAGGTACGGCTTGTCAGAGGCTATGCGAACGGTCGCGGCCCGGAGGGGCGCGCCTTGCTGGTGTCAAATCGCCCCCCCTGCATGCGCGAAGAGCGCGGCGTACAAGGTTTCCATCACCGGCACATCCAGATCGTGCCGCCGGGCGCGCCGGACGACGGCCCCCTGGAGCGCTTCGACCTCGATCCGCTTGCCTTGCTGCAGATCGATGAGCAGCGACGAGCGCGTCATCTCGGGCAACTGCTCGACGTACTCGTCGATCCGCTGCAGGACGTTCCTGGCCACCTGCACGCCCTCGGCGCGCGCGAGCGCGGCGACCTCGCCGCACGCGCGCGTGAAGAGCGCCCGCGCGTCACCGCGCGCGCGAATGGGCCCGATGGGCAGACGGCTGGCGCCCGTGAAACCGGCAAAGGGCGCGAGGTAGATGAACTTCTCCCAGAGCGGCACGCGGCCGTCGGGCGCAGCGTCGACGTCGACCCCCGCGGCCCGGAACGCGTCTGCAATCGCCGCCACTCGCGGCGTCAGCTCGGCCGGAGCATCGAACACCTCGCCGAAGGCGATTCGATGATGAGCTCCGGTCTGCTCGATGAGTCCAGGCGCCGCGAGTGCGGTCGCGATGTAGGCGGCGCCGCCGAGCACCGCGTCCCGCCCGACTGCGGCAGCCACCTCGTCGGTGCTGTCCACACCGTTCTGCAGCGTGAGGACCGTCGTGTCCGGCCCGCATGCCTGCCGAACCGCCGGGAGCGCCCCGGCCGTGTCGTACGTTTTGACCGCGAAGAGCACGAGGTCCGCGGGGCTGGACGCCTCAGCGGCTGCCGTCACCCTCGCGGTGAATGACCGCTCGCGGCCGCGAACGGTGATCCCGTCCGCTCTCAGCTTGTCGAGGTGGGCGCCGCGCGCGACGAAGGTCACGTCATGTCCCGCGTGCGCAAGCATCGCACCGTAATATCCTCCGACTGCCCCGGCCCCGACGACCGTCACACGCATATCTGCTCCACTACGGCTGCACGTCCCGGCGCGCGCGTATCAATATCTCGCGCACGGCGAACGTAGGGACACCCCCCATTTTCGGCGCCACCGACCAAAAATGGGTACTGTCCCTGTTTTTGCGGGGCCGGCGCGCATCATGCTTCTGCATGCTAAGATGCGGCGCCGCGGGCGGGCGCGTCGGCCCTTTCGCGTTCTGATGTGATGGGCGGGCAGGCGCCGCCCCTGGAGGTGACATGGCGTCCCGGCTCACGACGTTCATCGTTGTCCTGATCGTCGCCGGCACGTTCATCGCGGGCCTGATCGTCGGCGCGCAGCGCGACGACATGGACGGCCCGGTCGATCTCATCATCACAAACGGGCGCGTGTACACGGGAAGCGCCAGCCGCTTCGCCGAGGCGCTGGCCGTGCGGGGCAACAAGATCCTCCGCGTCGGCAGCAACCGCGAGATCAAGCGTCTGCGCCGCCGGCAGACGATCGCGCTCGACGCGCACGGCGCGACGGTCCTGCCCGGATTCAACGACGCGCGCGTGCGGCTCGTCGAAGGCGGGCTCGTGCTCGACGCGGCCGATCTTGCCGGAGCGGCGACCCCGCAAGACATCCGCACTCGCATCGCCGCGTACCTCGAGCGGCACCCGGACCGTCCGTGGGTGATCGCCCGCGGGTGGTCGCGCGCGGACTACACCGGCCCCGTGACGCGCCAGGCGCTCGACGCGATTGTCGGCGACCGGCCCGCCTATTTGATCGCCAGCGATGATTCCCGCGGCTGGGCGAACACGCTGGCGTTGCGCACCGCGAATCTCGCCCGTGCGGGGGCAGCCGGCGGCGCTCGCGATGCGCGCACCGACGAATCCGCCGCCGTGCTGCAGGGACCGGCGCACGCGCTGATGCTTCGGGCGCTGCCGGCGCCCTCGCCGGCCGAGCAGCAGGCGGCCGTCCGGGCGGCGGTCGAGGAAGCGCATCGGCTCGGGATCACGAGCGTCCAGGATTTCGGCGATATGCCGGACCGGCTCTCCACGTTCGACACGCTGCTCGAATCGGGCGAGCTGCCGCTGCGGGTCTACGCGGCGCTGCCGCTCTCGGGAACGGCAACCGACGCGGAGCTTGCGGCCATGGCCGCCGCGAAACGACAGTACCCCGACGATCCCGTATTCAAGGCAGGACCGGTATCGATTGACGTCGACCGGTGGACGTCTGCGCAAGACGCCGCGGCCGCCGATCGCGAGGACACCGGGACGGCGGCGCGGCTCGACGAGCTCGTGGCCACGCTCGATGGCCGCCGCTGGTCGGTTGCCCTGCACGCCGGCCACGAAGCCACGATCCGGCTGTCCCTCGATGCGATCGAGCGTGCGGCCGGACACAAGGCGTCGGACACGGGGCGCCATCGCATCGACGGGATCGATGCGCTGGATGCGGCAGATGCGAGCCGTTTCGCCGACGAGCATGTCGTGGCGTCGCTGCGGCCCGCTGCCGAATCCTTCAGCACCGCGGCCAGCGGGCTCATGCCGGCGCGAAGCCGGCTGGCGGCCGATGGCGTGTGGCCCCTGGCCCGCCTCCAGGCATCGCGCGCGCGCATCATCTTCGGCAGCAACTGGCCGGCACTGCCGCTCGATCCGCGCGTCGGGCTCGCGGCCGCGATGACGCAGGCCGCGCCTGACGAAGACGAAATCGAATCGGCCACGCGTGCGGCCGCCGCGCTCGCCGGCGCCATCGACGCCTACACCGCCAATCCGGCGTGGACCTCGGCCGACGACCAGAGGAAGGGCACGCTTGCGCCCGACATGCTCGCCGACATCGTCATCCTGTCGTCGGATATCTTCGCGCCCGGTGCCCGCGTGCTGGATGCGGTGGTGGATACGACGATCTTCGACGGCCGCATCGTGTATGCGCGGACGCCCGCCGCGCTGACGGAGTGACCGACTCTGACGCGTGTGCGTGTCCACGGGCGCGACCTGGGGGGAACGGCTCGCGAGCCGCCATCAATCGCGGAGCACGTACCTCTCGATCGCTGCCGCTAACCCGGCCTCGTCGTTCGACGCGGTGACCGGCAATCCCGATACGAGCAGCTCCGGCACGGCGTTCCCCATCACCACGCCGGTGCCCGCGTACTCGAGCATCTCGCGATCGTTGTAGTTGTCGCCGATCGCCATGATCGACTCGCGCAGGGCCCCCAGCCGCCCCGCCCACAGGGCCATCGTCGTGCCCTTGGTGACCCCTCCGGCGAGCACGTCGACGAGCGTGAAGTCGCGATTCTCGTACTCGGTCATCGAGATGGTGAACCGCTCCGGGTCGAGCCTGCTGCGCAGCAGCGCCAGCAGCTGGCGCATGCGCGCAACCCCGCCGTTGAACATGACTTCGATCGGGTCTTCGACCAGGCAGGTTTCGAGCGGCCGCGCCTCGCGGATGATCGAGGCGTTGCGCGTGAAGTACCCGACGCGCGACGGGTGCTGCCAGTCGATGCCGCCGGACACGATCTGGCCGGCATCCGGCCGGTCGAACATCACGGCCGCCTCGGTCCGAAACGCGTGCGTCTCGGCGAGCACGACGGCGGCGTCGGCCACGGGCAGCAGCCGGCGCATCCTCGTCGTCCCGTCGAGATCGCGGACGATTGCGCCGTTGCTCGCGATCAAGTGGACCGGCAGGCCGAGCCGCTCCACGATGGGCCGCGCGAAGTGATACGAACGGCCCGTGACGATCGCCGCGTGGACGCCGCGCTCGAGCGCGGCCGCGATCGCCTGCCGGTTGGCCTCCGGAATCCGCCCGTGGCTGTCGAGCAGCGTGCCGTCGATGTCGATGCCGATGAATCGAATCACGCCCGAGTGGATCACGCCCGGCGCGTGCGCGCGGCGAACGCGGCGGGAGCGCCGGGGCTGAGGCGCTCCCAGTACTCGATGTACTCCCGCGCGACCTGTTCGATGTTGATCGCGAAAGTGGCGTCGCGCGTGGTCTCTCGAACCTGCGGGACGAGCTCGCGGACCCGTTCCCAGACGAAGAGCAGCTCGCGGCCGCTCTGGAAGAACAGTTCGCGGTTGAGGACGCCGGACGTGATGAACGAGGCGACCATCTCCCAGTAGGTCGTCACCATCCGGTACGACGTGCTCTCGTCCGAGCCCGGCGGGCACAAGGCGTTCAGCGCGTCGGCCGACTGCGCGTGGAAGGACGCCGAGAACCAGGCGCGGGCGCGCCGCAGCCGATCCTCGCGGCGCATGTCGTACAGCTTCATGATCAGCTGGGCGTCGTCGTATGTCGCTCGAGCCTGCATGGTGTCTCAGAGCACGGGTTCGTCGCGCGGCGTGCGGGCCCGCCGTGCCGGCGCCCGTGCGGCACATCATTCTAACCGAGCCTCGCGCGCACGTTGATAGACTTGGGCAATGGCTTCCCCGCGCTTCACGCCGGAGACGCTCCGGTTCCTGAAACGCCTCGCCCGCAACAACGACCGGGACTGGTTCCGCGAGCACAAGCACGAGTACGAGGAGCACGTCCGCGGACCGATGCTGGCTGTCGTCCGCCAGTTGTCTGAGGACCTGCCCGCGTTTGCGCCGGACATCGTCGCCGACGAGCGGCGCGCCATCTATCGCATCTACCGCGACACGCGGTTCAGCGGGGACAAGACGCCGCTCAAGACGAATATCGCGGCGTCGTTTCCCCGCCGCGGCGCGGCTCGCCACGAGTCGGCCGGGCTCTATCTCGAAGTCGCGCCGGGATGGGTGTGGATTGGCGGCGGGCTGTATGCGCCGACGCCGCAGGGACTGTATCGCGTTCGTGAGCACGTGGCCGCCAACCACCGCGCGCTCCATCGGATGGTCACCGCACCGGCGTTCGTACGCGAGGTCGCCGAGCTGCGTGGCGAACGCCTCCAGCGCGTTCCACGGGGGTTTCCGGCGGATCATCCGGCAGCCGACTATCTGCGCTACAAGCAGTTCCTCGCGTTTCGCGAGCTGCCGCCCGACACCGCCACGTCGCGGCGGTTCTACACGACGCTGCTCGGGCTTTTCAGGACGATCGCGCCGCTCGTGCAGTTCCTGAACGACGCGCTTGCCACCGATCAATCCGCCGGTGCATCGAAACTGACGATGCGGACGACCGTATAGCGGCGCGGGTCCAGCGGCGAAAGCAGTACGATCGCGCCGGGCTCGCCGACCGCGATACGGTCGCGTGATGTGCGCTGGGCGGAAACTTCGATGACATCGCCCTCGGTCACGGATCGATCCCCGAGCGGTACGGCGACGAGATCGGTCCCGTCGATCTCCTCGATTGCACCGTAGACGCGCAGATCGCCCAGGTCTTCGATACGCGCCGACCATCCGAGCCGGCGCGCGCTTCCCGAGCCGGTCACCGCACGGCTGGCGCCGATGCCGATGTCCGCGACGAACGGCTCGATTCCGGGATTGGCGATCCGGGCGCCCGTGATCCGCGTGAAGAGCAGTGAGGATCCATTCATGGGCAGCTTCTCGTAGCGGTCCGGGTCGACCCGGTTCACACCGCCGGACGCAACTGCTTCGAGGGCCTGCACGAGCGCGACGAAGTTCATCTGCACGAGCGCGGGATCCGGCGTCCGCGACGGAAGCGGTCCGGTCTCGATCAGCACGACGGGCGTGCCCCAGCGCGTGATGTTGTCCCCGAAGGCGCGCACCTCGAACGAATCATCGTAGCGGCCGATCATCCCGGGCGCGAGCGGCTCCACGGCGTCGCGTACGACGGCGCACACCCGCTT